>NPIE01002491.1_pt1 | contig 345372 bp, 287 predicted proteins | sample 8637661 | NCBI WGS metagenome assembly NPIE01 (sample SAMN07420842, study PRJNA396082) | bioreactor metagenome | isolation source: sample BA12 brine-fed electro-methanogenic bioreactor BA | place: Japan: Kochi | collected 2016-12-09
AATGCCCAATGTTCAGGAAATGGGCTCCGTATGGAGTGCTTGGAACAACGGTATTTCCCTGGCTCTGACTGGCGAATTACCAGCCGAAGAATCAATGGCTGAAGCTGCAGACCAGGTGCGAGACCTGATTCAAGGCGCTTTAGCTGGCATGGTCAACCTGCCTGGTTCCTATCAGGCATCGGCTGGCTGCGGTGCTGATTGGGATCCTGCCTGTGAAGCCACCGCTTTGGAAGAGGGTGAGGATGGTTTGTATACCCTCACAGTAGAACTCCCTGCGGGTGAGTACGAATACAAAGTTGCCCTTGATGGGGATTGGACAGTTAATTACGGTTCCGATGGTGAACAAGACGGACCGAACTACGCCCTCACTCTGGAAGAGGACAGCACGGTCACCTTTGTCTACGATCCGGAAACCAAACTCGTCGAAACCACAATCGAATAACATAGATTTTCAAATCAGAAGGCCGGGAAACCCCCGGCCTTCATGCCATATATGGCACAATAGTAAATACATGGAGGCAGAAAAATGACATCCACTGCTCCCCAGGATCATCGCAGTTCACGGCCCACGGATGTGAGATCGGCTGTGCCGGGTTTCGTGCGTGTGATCCTGCTTCTTGTCTTTGATGCTGCGGTTGGTTGGGCTATCAGTCGATTTCTCAATTTAGGCTATACACCCATGGCAGCGGCTTTATTGGTCATCACGATTGGGGTAAATATCGTTCTTGTGCTTAAGAAGGCCTATCCCCTACGCTGGATGCTTGTGGGCTTGGTGTTGATGGCGATGTTTACCATCTACCCCATTCTGTTTACGATATGGGTTGCATTTACAAATTATGGCGAAGGTCATTTGATCACACAAGAACAAGCTATTCAACAAATTACTCAAACAAAATACTTGCCTGAAGAAGGCAAATCTTATAATTGGACAGCGTATAAATCTCCGGAAGGGGAGTATGCCCTTTGGTTGATAGATGAAGAGGGGGAGGGATACCTGGCGAGGACGGGGGAGCCGCTCACGCAGCCTGAACCTGGAGAAGATCCAATTGGCGAGTTGGATAATGACGGATATCCCGAGACGATTGAGGGATATCAACGATTGAATGCTATTGCAGCTGTGACGGATAAGAACCTCCCAGATATTTTATTTGGGGAGGCGGGAAGAACCATACAAGTGCGGTCAACTTCGGAAGCGGCCGAGTTATTGCCCAAATATGAGTATGATCCTGATCGGGATGCCATGATTGATCAGGAGACAGGCGTCGTATATCAGAATCTACGGGGTACCTTCACTTCACCAACTGGAGATACCCTCAAACCGGGTTTTGTTGAAAATATAGGATTTACCAATTTCAGGGATTTCATCAGAAGTTTTACGATCAACGGCCCCATTGTGCGAATCATCATTTGGACTTTCGCGTTTGCTTTCCTGAGCTTGTTGTTGAATTTCGCTTTAGGATTGTTGATAGCCGTTGTCTACAACGAACCGAACTTCCCGTTGAAGAAATTAATCCGTACTTTATTAATCATTCCCTATACCGTTCCCGCCCTGCTGACCATTTTGGTTTGGCGGGGTATGCTCAACCCGGAAATTGGCGTGATCACACGCATGCTTCAAAGCTTAGTAGGTTGGTCCCCGCGCTGGATGACGGACCCATGGTGGGCGAAGGCGGCTATTCTGTTGATTAATCTGTGGTTGAGCTATCCCTATTTCATGTTGATAAGCAGCGGCGCATTACAATCTATATCCCACGATTATTACGATGCTGCCAAGGTTGATGGCGCCAATGCCTGGCAGCAGTTTTGGAAAATCACATTGCCCTTACTGTTGGTCGCTGTCGGACCTTTGTTGTTGTCCTCGTTTGTGGTCAATTTCAACAACTTCAATTTGATCTATATATTTAACGCAGGCGGTCCGCCGATGAGCGAAGACCTGATTGCAGGGCATACGGATATCTTGATCAGTTATGTTTACAACCTTGCCTTCAGTGGGGGAACGGGGATTGATTACGGTTTTGCAGCCGCAATTACCATATTCATCTTTATCGTTGTAGGGATCATTACGCTTCTCCAATTTCGCTTCACGGGTATGTGGGAGGAGGTCAGTGAAAATGTCTAAATCAAAAAATGAGAATAGAAAGTACAAATCTGCCAGCACACAACACAAAATCAGTGTTATTCTCAGGTTAATCCTCGCTGTTTTTCTGATTATTTTCTCTATATTTCCAATAATCTGGGTGATATCTGCGGCATTTAATCCGACAGGTTCCCTGGCGACTCAGAAATTGATCCCGGCCAACCCGGGCTTACAAAATTTCAGAGACCTGATGCAATCTAAAGAATTTCCCTTCTGGACATGGTTCTACAATTCCATAAAGATATCGTCAATCACTGCTGTACTTTCGCTTTCCATTACCACGATCGCAGCCTATGCTTTTTCGCGTTTTCGCTTTCGCGGTAGACAAAATTTATTGAAGGGTATCTTTCTCATTCAAGTCTTTCCAACACTTTTAGCTTTGGTCGCTATCTACTTGATGGTATCCCAGATTGAAGATGTACTACCATACATTGGCTTAAACACCCATGCAGCCCTCATCTTGGTGTATTTAGGCGGCGCAATGGGGTCAAATATCTGGTTGATGAAGGGGTATATGGACACTGTGCCCAGGGATATTGATGAATCCGCCATGGTGGATGGTGCAACCCATTGGCAGATTTTCACTCGATTGATCCTGCCCTTGCTGCGCCCGATACTGATCGTGATTGCGATTATCAATTACATTGGCACCTACGGCGAATTTGTCCTGGCCAGGGTCTTGCTCAGCAGTAACGATCAATATACCCTGATGGTGGGTTTGCAACGTTTTAGTGCGGCTCAATTTGATCAACGCTGGGGCGTTTTTGCAGCGGGGGCTTTGCTAGGGGCATTACCGATTATGCTGTTGTATCTGATCTTCCAGGATCAAATCGTCGGCGGCCTGACAAGGGGTGCAGTCAAAGGATAATTTATGACATTGACCAAACATAAGGGGATTGCAGGATTCATCATCCTGATGGTTCTTATGCTGGCTGGATGCGACACTTTAGGAGAGTCCCAACCTGATTTTTACTACGGTGTAGATTTGTCCTATGTCAATGAACTGGATGACTGCGGGGCGGTCTACCGGGAGGATGACGAGGAGCGGGATGCCTTTACCTTGTTCAGCGATCATGGGGCAAACCTTGTGCGGGCACGCCTCTGGCATAATCCCGATTGGACGGATTACAGCACGCCCAAGGATGTGGCGCGCACCTTCGAACGCGCGCAAGCCGCGGACATGGAGACGATGCTGGATTTTCATTACTCGGATAACTGGGCGGACCCGGGCAAGCAGGCCATCCCTGAAGCCTGGAAGGACCTCTCAGAAGAGGAGCTGATAGACGCCCTTTATCAATACACCTATGATACTCTCATGGAACTGGATGAGCAGGGATTGATGCCGGATTTTGTCCAGGTTGGCAATGAGGTCAATGGCGGTATGCTAAAACAATCTGTAGGTTTGGATTGGCCCCGGGATGCAAAGCTGTTCAATGCCGGGATTGCAGCAGTGCGGGATGCGGCTGAAGAGACTGGCACGGATATTTGGATTATCCTGCACGTGGCCCAACCCGAGAACGCCGGCTGGTGGTTCCACCAGGCCTTTGAAAATGGGGTTACCGATTTCGATGTGATTGGGTTATCCTATTATCCCCAATGGAGCGCCTTTTCGGTGGCGGATGTGGGCGCGCACGTTTCTTATTTACGCCAAACTTTCGAGAAGGATGTGATGATCGTTGAAACCGCTTATCCCTGGACCTTTGATGCTTTGGATGAGACAGCGGACAATATCCTCAATCAGGGCATTCGAGAATATGACATTAGCATTGAGGGTCAACGTCAATTCATGATAGACCTCACCCAAAGCCTGATCAGCAACGGTGGCTTGGGTGTGGTGTATTGGGAGCCAGCCTGGGTCTCCACCGAGTGTTCCACGCGCTGGGGCCAGGGTTCCCACTGGGAAAACGCCACATTTTTTGATTTCAAGAATGGAAATGAGCTGCATGCCGGGATTGATTTCCTCAGCTATGATTATCAATTCCCTTCAGCGCTGGTTGATGGCGCGTTGGAGGAATCCTACGGCGATCCTATAATGCAAGATGAGACTGGAGATAATATTGATCAAGTTCCCCACTTAGATTTGCTTGACTTGTATGCCCGGGAGGAAGCGGAGGAAATTTACCTGGGGATCACGCTGACGGGTGACCTTTATGAGAATGACTGGGGCAGCATCTACATCTACTTTGATACAACAGAAGATGACCAGGGGGCGGATGTGGATGTCGACAAAAACCCCATTACCGTAGCGGGACCCTACCAGCCCGAATACCGTTTGGATATCAGCACGGATGAGCGCAAGGGAACGGTCAGCGGCACTTTTACCTTCCATGTTTGGAACGGGGAGGCATGGAATTCGTCAGCGATGACCGGCGGGGTATCCATCAACAGTGGAGTGCCAACGACGATTGAAGTACAGATCCCGAAGTCGCAGTTGGGGGATCCCGCGTTTGTCAACCTGGGCGTAGTCAGTGTTGGGCGCGGCCGGGTGCATACCGCCGGGGACATCCTAGGCACACCCACATCTCCAACAGAATGGCGTGAGCCGGTGACATTGGACGTGTTCACAAAACTGACACTGAGGAAGACATCGGAATGACGTAAGCAGGTTCGTCGTACCCTTTCAGTAAAGGAGCTGATTCTGATAGAAACCAGCTCCTTTTTGTTTAGATAGCATTCGATGATTTTGGTTCTTGAAAACCAAGGGAGTATGATTAAATTAGAGGTAAAAATAAAATGGATCAAAATAATCAAAATTCTTGGGGAAAAGTGCCCGACCAATGGTGGGCGAAATCAGTAAAATCTCTGTTAGAGACTTTTGAACTCAAACCAACCCGTGGTTTAGAGCTCCAACAGGTTTTGCGGAGCAGAGAAAAATTCGGGGATAATCAATCGGAACAGCGCGGGCCGACCCCGTTATGGACTTTATTATGGGACAGCATCAAGTCTCCGATGATTTTGGTGCTGCTTTCTATCGCTGGGATATCCCTGGCCTTGGGACAAACCCGGGAAGCAATTGTGATGGGCGTTGTCGTGGCGATCTATGTCGCCGTTCATCTGCTAAATAAGGCTCGGTCAGATCGCACGATGGCGAAGCTGCGGGAAGTGCAGGCGCCGAAAACCCTGGTCTTGCGTGAAGGGGAGAAGAAGGAGATTGATTTCAAGGATGTGGTTGTAGGCGATGTACTGCCCCTCCGGGCGGGGGGGCGTATTCCGGCAGATGCACGCTTGATTTCATCAGCGGGTTTGTTGGTGGATGAAAGCGTCCTTACCGGTGAATCCGAGCCCCTCCGCAAGGATACTCAAGCTAAGATTGACCCCGATGTACCGCTGGCTGAAAGGAGGACAGCGGTTTTCGCTGGCACGACGGTCAGGGATGGACAGGGAAAAGCCCTGGTGCTGGCGGTGGGCGATGAAACTGAATTAGGCCGAATAGCAGAATTATCCACCAGGGAGGATACTGAAAAAACGCCGTTACAAAAGGAGATGGACGATCTAGCAAAGACCCTGGCATACGTGGCGGTCGGCGTAAGTTTATTAATCCCGCTGATAGGGTGGTTGTTGGGTTTTGACCTGGAACAAATGGTGTTGACCTGGCTCTCGTTGACTTTCCTGATGGTGCCGGGGCAGCCGCCCATCATTATTGCCATGGCATTGGCTTTGGCCGCATTAGAACTATCACGTAAAGGTGTCATCGTCCGGCGATTGCATGGTGCCGAGACACTGGGGTCGGTTGATGTGGTGGTCAGTGACAAGACAGGGACAATGACTGAAAACGAGATGAAATTGACGCAGATCCTCTCTCCAGATGGCAGCTTGATTTCCGTCAATCAAGGTGCGTTAGGCGCATATGGTCTGCAGTTCCTTCAAGTTGCACATTTATCCATCCCCGATACGACTCATGATCCGACAGATCTGGCGGTCCTTGACGCCGTGAAATCTGATGACTCCTTTGAACCACACAAGGTTGGTGAATTGGTAGACCTGGTTGGCTTTTCCGGGGGAGGCGAATTCCGCAATATGGTTTATAAAGATGAAGAAGGACAAACTCATCAATTTCTCGCAGGACGGCCCGAATTTTTACTGCAGCGTGCGATTCATAAGATGGTCGGAGAAGCGGACGTGCAATCCATTGAGTTGTTATCAAAGGATGAGAAAGAAGATGTTTTAAACCAACTTGACGCATTAGCCAAAGAAGGGAAACGGCTGGTCGCCTATGCTTATCGACAAGGTGATTCCGGTCTGGAGCAGCCGGATGAATTGGCCTTTGCTGGCGTGGGTGTGATCATTGATCCTGTGCGCCCGGAAGTTCAAGGCGCAATTGAGGCCTTATCCCAGGGCGGTGTTCGTACCATGATGGTGACCGGGGATAAGCCGGAAACAGCCGGATATATCGCTAAAGAAGTGGGTTTAGATGCCAGCCAAGTGATCACTGGCGAGGTTTTGAAGAACGCCTCTAAAGATGAAATAGCAGAATGGGTTGGGGAGGTATCCGTTTTTGCACGTACGACACCTGAGCAAAAATTGCAATTGGTCAAGGCTTTGCAAAGTCAGGGCAAGACGGTTGCTGTGACAGGCGATGGAATCAACGATGCCCCGGCCTTGAACACCGCCCATATCGGCGTGGCCATGGGGGAGAAGGGGACGGATGTGGCCAGGGAATCAGCGGACCTGATCCTGACCGATGATAATTTCGCCCATCTGCCAGATGGTGTGGCTATTGGCCGCAAAGCGTATGATAATTTTCGCAAAGGGATCACATACTATCTATCTGCAAAAGCGATTTTATTGAGTATTTTCATCATCCCATTGACCCTTGGCGTGGATTTTCCTTTTGCGCCGATCCAGATTATCTTCACGGAATTATTAATGGATCTCGCCTCCTCAACAATCTTCATTACTGAGAAAGCGGAACCTGATGTGATGCGGCGTTCACCGAGGCAGCGCAGCCGGTTCTTGTCCTGGGAAGTGGGGGGAAGAATTCTGCGCAATATGATCGGTTTAGCGAGTTCTATTCTGCTTGTCTATTTTGGCTCGCTGGCTTTGGGGTATGGTGTGGACAGTGCAAGAACGACGGCTTTTTCAACCTGGTTGTTGGGTCATATTCTTCTAGCAATGAATCTTAAACAGGAAAATTTACCATTGCTAAAACGCGGCCTTTTTTCAAACACCTTTGCCATTGCCTGGTTGGTTGGGATGATTGCTTTGGTGGTGGGGATGACCAACTGGGACGTCTTACAGTCCGTCTTGCAAACGACGAGATTGGCCCCACTGCAGTGGGCTGGGGTTATTACGGGTTCATTGCTGGCAAGTCTATGGATGGAAGTGATGAAGTGGGTGAGGTTACTAAAAAAGAATAAGCTTATCAAACCCGATAAAAATGGCTTTGTTAACAAATAAAATCTGTTATCATTGATCGTAGCTTTTATCCTCATTTCAGTCTAGGCTTTTATTATTGTTTATTTTGATATAAACTTTATACAAATAGTGTTATCTTAGGGTTGCATCAACTACAATAACATTACAAGTTATGTAATAAACGAAAAGACAGATAAGCGTTTGAGATAAAGGACATGAAATGAGCGTTCATATCGTTACTGACAGTACCAGCGATATTCCAAAATCACTTCTTGATGACCTGCCGATCACCGTTGTCCCACTTTATATCACGGTAAATGGGGAAAGTTACCTGGACAATGTGGATATCAGCCGCGATGAATTTTATCGTGCGTTACCTGATTCTGAACCTTACCCCACCACAGCCACGCCCTCAACAGAGCAATTTCGTAAAGCTTTTGATAAGGCCGTTGAAGCCGGGGCAACGGCGATTTTCTCCATTCACATCTCAGAGTCCCTTTCTGCAACCATCAAAACGGCTCAATCCGCAGCACAAAGCTATGACCGCGTACCGGTTCAGGTGGTTGATTCGGGCAATTTGAGCATGGCGGAGGGTTTGATTGTCATCAAAGCGGCTCAAGCTGCCAAAGAAGGGCAATCGGCAGAAGATGTCAATGCCGTTATCGACTCCGTGATCCCCAGAGCTTATGCCTATGCCAAGCTGGATACGATTGATTATTTATTGCGTGGCGGGCGGATGAATGCCATTCAATACAGCGTGGTCAGCTTGTTGGGGATCAAACCCATTTTGAAGATGAACAACCATGTCTCCCGGATGGAGATAGCCAGGACGAAGCGCAAAGCCTTTGAGCGAGTGCTCAATACCGCCGTTGAGAATATTCCCTACGCGGATGCTTTTGGCATTACCCATGCTGGTGTACCCGATCAGGTGGAAGAGCTCATCGGGAAATTAAAGGAAATGATCCCTGGCTTGCCAGAACCCCTCGTCTCAGAGGTGACTCCGGCTTTAGGTGTGCATGTAGGCCCGGGCGCCCTGTGCATCAACTGGATTGAATGTGAGGCCCATGCTGAGTGTGGGAAAAAGGGACTTCTTCATTGGTTCACTGAGCATTTTCCCGGCCACAAGTCATAAGAATGTTGGTAAAGGTAAAAAAATAATTGAAAGGAAATTATGAAAATTGCAAAACTTATCGCCTGGCTGGGATTATTTGCCATGACGGCGGTGCTGATTAATGGATTTGTTAACGGGAATTTTGGCGAGGATGGCGCTGAGTTGCTGGTCAATCCCTGGGGACTGGTCTCCTTTGTGGATTTGTATGTTGGATTTGCCCTATTCTCGATGTGGATTGCTTTTCGGGAGAAAAATATCCTGTCCGCTGTCCTCTGGATCATCCTGATGATGGTCTTGGGATTTTTTACCGCCAGTCTGTACATGCTCATCGCCCTTTATCAGAGTAAAGGAAATTGGTTGACATTCTTTTTAGGGTCAAGAAAAGACAAGGTTTTGTCTAAACTATAAATGTAAGGAGGATGTGTGAAAATAATATCCGTTTTGAAGATTATTGCCTCTATAGGTACCGTTGGGACAGGTCTGTTCGCGTTGATCAAGCCCAGAGCCGTATTTAGTTTCACGGGATTAATCGCTGAAGGCGGGCGGGGCATTACTGAAATTCGATCCATTTTGGGCGCGTTGTTTATTGCTTTGGGGGTCGTGCCCCTATATTATCGCCAGCCACAGCCCTATATGATGCTGGGTATCGCATACCTGACCATCGCGCTCGTCAGGCTGGTCTCGATGTTTGCGGATAAATCCGTTGAACAATCCAATATCATCAGTTTGATTGTGGAAATTGTTTTCGGCGTGATTCTGGTCTGGCCTGTGTAAGGTTTAAGATGAGGGTTTTGTGAAAGACAAGTTTCAGGAAATTTGGGAAGAGCTCAAATCGGTGCTTTCTGGTAGCACGATTGATACGATTCTGCCGCCGATCGCCTTTGGGGTGGTTAACGCCATTTTTGGGCTGACGGCAGCGGTGGGCGCGGCGGTGGGGTTGGCACTGCTGCTGGGTGTGCTGCGCCTGGTACGGAAACAGCCCTGGCAATATGCTCTGGCGGGACTGCTGGCTGTGATTATTGCCGCTGGGTTAGCTTTGCTTACCCGCAACGCGGCCAGTTATTTTATTCCAGCGATGATCAGCAGCGCGGCTTTGCTGTTGATGGCCCTGGTCAGCATTTTGATCGGTAAACCCCTGGCAGCCTGGGCCAGCCATCTGACCCGCGGCTGGCCGCTGGCCTGGTTTTGGCGGGAAGATATCAGGCCCGCCTATACCGAAGTGACCTGGCTTTGGACGGTCTTTTTTGCTATACGGCTCCTTCTTCAAGTCCTGCTTTTTCAACGTGGGGCAGCGGGGGGATTGGCCTGGGCGAACACGCTGCTGGGCTGGCCGGTGACGGTGTTGGTGCTGGTGCTCAGTTATATCTATGGCATCTGGCGGCTGCGCAAGCTGGGCGGGCCGGGTGTGGAAGAATTTAAAGCGGGGAAAGAGCCGCCCTGGCAGGGGCAGACCCGGGGATTTTAAAGAGTTTGTGGTGCCATAAATCTCATGAGGGGGTTAAGGTCTATTTATCATATATTCAAAATAATTATCATACACGTAGGGGCGACCCGTAGGTCATCCGCCTGTGAACATTTTCTCTAGTTCGGGCTAGGCATGCCTCGCCCCTACGTTGATAACTCAGCAAAAATGTTGAGTGACAAAAAATTTCATACCACGAATCACCCGCCTAAGAATAGTTTATCAAAATCGGATGAAGTATCCCTCACCCGATTTTCATATTGGCATTTAATTACTTGTTTCGATAAATAAGATTACGGGATGAACAGGTCTTCCAGGAGGACATACCCGATCACGGTATCCTCTTCCCCGCGATATTCCACCAGGACACACTCACGGTTGAGGTTGTCAAACACCCGTTCAGGGATGGAGATCAAGGTCACTTCCGCTTCTATTGGAATCCGGCCGATGGCTTGCTCGGATTCATAACAACCTTCCCGCGCCCAAAGATTCCGCAGTGTTGTTCCGGTAATGACGGGTGTCGCTGTGGGGGAGTAGGCGGGCGTTTCGGTGGCTTCCGGTGTCGCCGTGGGGGTGATGGTGGCGGTGGGCGTGATGGTGGCTGTTGGGGTGATGGTGGCTGTCATTGTGGGGGAAGGTGTTAAGGAGAGCTGCCGTTCTCTCACCGCGCCGGCAATGCTCCTGCCGCCGAAGAACAGCAGCAGAATGAGAAGGATGGCGGCGATACCCCCGCCACCGTAAAGCGTGACATAATACCAGCGCAGCCGCCGTTTGAGCTCTAGAACCTCTGAATCCTGCGGGAAACGGTTTCGGACGTCTTTGCTGATTTGATACGCATTGCGCGGGAAGAACCTGCTTTCGTTGTTCAAGGCCTGGTTGGCGCGCTGCAAGCTGTTTTCGAGGGCTTCAATATCATGGCGTGAATCCTGAACCTCACCTCGCAAAGCTCGGCCTTGGGCGTTATCCGGCTGCAGGGTTTGCAGCGTTGCCAGTGCCTCTTCTGCTTCGGTATACGCTTGTTTGGCGGTTTTAAGGGTGCTGGCGGCATCACCCTGACGCTTCAGCCGCTGAATCTTTTCAATTAGGGCTGCCGTGACAGCGGGCAGGACGATGTCCATCCGATTCCGCAGGCGAGAAATCTGGGCCGTTTCACCGTATTTGACTGACAGGCTATTCAGCTTGATTCGCGCTTCAGCCAGTTTATCCGGCGGGATGTTGCCGCTGAGGTTGACCACATCGGCGATCTCGTTCATCGTCGCCAGGTCATTTTTAATCTCATTGGCCTTATCGACATACTCCGGCAGGGCAACGGCACTGGCAGCCGTTTGAACCTTGGATAGCCCACCTTGTAAATCGCCTTGCTGCAATAAAGATAAGCCTTCTTGATAGACCTCGTGGGCCTGCATCTGATTTTCCAGGTCCTGGCGAAGCTGCTCGCCCTCGCGCCAGCGGTTGATGCCCGAATCTCTGAGGCTGGCAAATGCCTCTTCAAGGTAATCCAGGGCGGTCTGATATCGAAAAACCCGGGCGGCGGATTGGGCCTTGCCGTAGGCTTTTCCCGCTTCCGGCGGCAATGCCACGGAGGGAATGTTGCCCGTGCGCAGGAATTCTTCTGCCTCATTGTGATGCTCCTGGGCTCGGGACCAGCCAGGCTCAATTTGCAGGACTTTTTCATAAAGGGGAATAGCTTCCTGATAATTACCGGCGTAGAAGGCTTCTTCAGCGGAATCCATTACCTCTTCGGCTTCAGGGTCATGACTGGAGCTGAGGAACTTGCGCAAGGGATCGTAGGTGTCATCCTCGTCAAATTCTGGCGACATCTTCATTGGGTTTATTTTTTGCTCTGTTTCAGCGGAGGATTTTTCATCAACAACCTTCTCCTCCTGCTGCTGATCGGCGAAGCGCCGCGAGCGTTCACGGCGGATTTCCCGCAGGAGGCGGTTGGCATGTTCTAATTCTTCCAGGTCTATGGGTTCGGAGATGCGCTCCGTGGCAATCGCCTCAAGATAAGCGCTGAGGGCATTTTCAACTTCCACCAGTGTCTGGTCGGAGGGTTGGGGTTGATCCAGTGTGTTTTTTGCCTGCAAGATGAGGTCTTTCAGCATGGTTTTCCTTTCTCAGGCGGGTATCAGGCTTGCGATTGACGTTGATTATACAGGGATTGCAGATCGTCAGCCAATTCAGCGGCATGTTTGTATGCGCCCTGGATGGCATCCCCCAAAACGTCGAGTTCATCCTGAGTCAGACGCTTTTGGTCGTCATAAGTCCAGATGGGCTCGTATCTTTCGGGGGCATTCTGAATATCCTCCGGACGGTTTGGCCCGACGGTCAAAGATCCGGGGGCCTGGCGGCCGGCCAGGAGGTGGTGCAGGGCGCGGGCGCTAAACTGGGTGAGGTCAAAGGCAAAGGCATCTTCACCGTTCCCATTGGCGACTTGCCGTCCAATGTTCCAGTCCAGGACGAAAACCTGCTGCCGGGGTTCGTTCCAATAATAATGCAGGGCTTTATGATCCAAATAGACGATGTTTTGCTGATGCGCAGCTTGCATGATCCGGCAGATCTGCAGGGCTGCGTGGAGGGCCTGCCCGACGGAGAAACTGCGATGATATTCTCCCCGGGTATAGCCCGAGTCGCAGCGCAGATAGAGGTTATCCTCCCAGCGGCGGGGCAGGATGATGGCGGCTAACCAGCCCTGGCTGGTGCGGTCCTGTAATTCAGGTAAAAAGGTTTCCAGTTCCTCGGGTGTATAGAGTTCCATTGTGCCGCTCAAATGGGAGGCTGAGGCTTTTTCCTGGAGGGCGGTGGTTAGCGGTGCGATCTCGTCCGGCCAGTGGCCGTCGCTGACTTTCAGGTAGGCATAGGCCAATGCAGGGGTAACACCCGGCACGCCCCGCATCTTTTCCAAAATACGGCACTCGTTTTCAAAGAGGGGCAAGGCATAACGGATCTTATCGGGACGCATGATCTTGATCGCCGGATAATTCGCATAGTCACCGGAGAGTTCTGGGTAATGTAAACTGAATACCCGGGCAGAGGAGCCCGCGGCTTCCGGGACAGCGAAATCTCGCAACCCGGCGGAAAGCCAGGTATCCAGGGGTTCGGTTAATGTAATAGACTCTTCAGGTCCGAAATTTAGTTTTTCCATAGATTCCTTATTTTACCTATGTTATCAGGTTTGAGGGAGGGGGATCTGTAATAGGTTTGATTGAGATGGGATTTTACCTGGATGTTCCGCTTTTAATCAACATCCTGATCCTCTAACTGCAGTATCCAGGGAAACCAGGCTTGGATTTCGGCCCTGTGATTGTGAATGGAAGCGCCCTTGTGGGTCTCCCGCAAGGCTTTCAGGAGCTTGCTGAGCCAAGGTGGTCTGCCAAGGCAATTATCTATGGGGGGACGCGCTTTGAGCATTTTCTGTATAAAGGATTGAGCATCCATGTTTGAGGACGGGCCTTGATACAGATCACCTAACCAGGTCTGGAATTCGTCTATGGCCTTTGCTAAATGCCATACGCCCCAACGGTCAGGATCCCAGGCGATTACCTGGCGTAAAGCCTGAGATACCTCTTCCCATGTCATATTCACCCAGGCTTGCAGAAGTTCCCGGATAGATTCTTGACCCTGCGCAAAACTTTGTCGGGCGGTGCTGCGCAGCTTACGCGGCAAATTCGTTGGATTGTCCAAGATTTCTTTCAGCGCATAATCGAAGGGGCTATCTTGCAGGTCTTTGCCTTTTCCCCGCCATTGTTCCAGGATCAGCCGCAAATATTCTGCAAGTTCAAGACTTTCGCTGCCCTTGCTTTTCGCCCAGGCGAGCAGGGACTGGCAGATGTGATAGGGCGGGGGTGTGGTTGTTTGCAAGGCTTGCTGCCTAAGGACGGGCATGAGTTGGTCCCACCAATCTGGCGGCTGATCCCCCTGGGCGATGGAGACGAGTGCCCACATGGCATTGGGCCAGTTCTTGTTCAGTGTAAATGTCACCAATTCATACAGAGTGGGTTGGGCGAGAATGTCGGTATTGCGAAAATATTCCCTGACCAAGTGCCATGGCAGGTCTAGCTTTTCGTCAAATATCTCCCATACTATTGTCATGGCTGTAACGCTGTTAGAGCTCTCACCATTCTTGAGGGTTTTCAGGATCAGTGAACGGCTGAAGGTTAAAACAGCATCCGCTTCCCAGGGTGCGCCGATTTTCTCCAGAATGTGTTGATAGGATTGAATGTACCCTAACCCTTCCAAGGTGGGTTCTGATTGAAGAACGACGCGGATCAGGGATTGATATTCCATCACTTTGAGGGCGATCACCTCTTGCTGGTAGGCGATGCGCTTGGCAAGGACCGAAACGAGCCCCAGATCCAATGTCTTGCCTTGAAATTCATCCCAACCCAGGTCATCGTACAAATCTGGCGCGTTTTGCTGCAGGAACCCACCAAGGGTGTCCACCAACTGCTGGTAGTCCTCCCAGCGCGGTAAGGGTCTTGCCTGCCCCTTGTTATCGCCATTGAGGAATATGGCATTGCCCCAGTCAATCACAGCGACGCCGCCGGTGGGGTTGTGCCAGTAGATGTGGTCCAGTTTGACGTCGTTCCACAGAATGCCGGCTTCATGCGCGCGAGCAAACAGGTCGAAAAGCGCATCCAGAACGGTGATGATCACACGGCGGGGAAAAGGCTTTTCCGTCTTGCGTTTTTCCGCCAGCATGGCTTCCAGCGTCTTCCCCGGTGCGGTCTCGCTGATGATGAAGTAGTTGGCTGTCCCTTGCGTCCATTCTTGGGCGGTGTCCAGCAGGCGAGGCGGGTTGGCTTTGCACTTGGGCAATCCATTCAGACGGGCGAGAGCCAGGGCTTCCTGTGCGATCTGCGAAGCCTGGCGCAGGATGGTGCCGCCGGTGGCGATCTTCGCGGGTGTCTTCATCACCCCTGTCAGCTCAGGCTGCTCTTCACAGATGACGGCATACACCTCGCCGGCATCCCCGCCCCCGATGGGGGTGTCGCTCATCTGCCATGTCGTGGATTTACCCTGAACCGTGCGTGACAAAAATGCCTCCAGTGTTTGAGTGATTGCAACTTTATTATTTTACCGATAATCTATAAAAATGGCAGATTACATGGAGGGTATTCTTCCCAATTCCATAAACTTTAGTCTCTGTACTATATGGATACGAAAAATATTTTCTATTGTTAATGGTATTCTTGTATGATAGAGTATGCTATTACATTATAATTGTATAAATACACAGATTATGATACACTATAATTATGATAATTCAAAGAAATTTATTACAAGTGATTGAAAACAATCTTATTCCTGGCAAGGTGACAGTATTATATGGGCCCCGGCAGGTTGGGAAAACCACTTTGGTCAGGAAATTCATGGAGTTGACTTCTTATCAGACGCGCTTCATCAATGCAGATGAGTTGCTCTACAGAGAAATACTCTCCAGTCAAAATCTACAGCAATTGCAGCAGTTAATTGGAAATGTGGCGTTACTCATCATTGACGAAGCTCAACGGATCATTGATATTGGATTGAACCTAAAATTGATTGTTGATAACTATCCCGATTTACGGATCATTGCCACAGGTTCGGCCTCGTTTGAATTAGCTAATCAGATTAGTGAACCATTGACTGGGCGTAAACTGACTTACACACTTTTCCCGATTAGTTATGATGAACTCGTACATACTTATGGCAGCATCATTGCTCGCAGTCAGCTTGAGCGATGGTTGATCTGGGGTGGCTATCCTGAAATTGTTTGTACCGAAGATCTTACTCTACGAGAACGACTTATGGGGGAGTTGGTCAGCTCCTATCTCTATCGCGACATCCTTGAAATGGAGGATATACGCCATGCATCGAAAATTGTGGATTTACTTCGATTATTAGCCTTTCAGATTGGTTCGGAGGTATCAATTTCAGAACTGGCATCCAACCTTTCATCAGATTTTAGAACCGTGCAACGTTATTTAGACTTACTCGAAAAAGTTTTTGTTATTTTCCGTGTTGGTGGTTTTTCACGTAATTTGCGAAAAGAAATTGTAAAAAATGCTCGGTATTATTTTTATGATAATGGTGTACGCAATGCATTGATCCAGAATTTTAATCCCCTAAAATTCAGAAACGATATTGGTCAGTTATGGGAAAATTATCTGATGGTTGAAAGGATGAAGGTTAATCAATTTCATAACCGATCCGTCAACACCTATTTTTGGCGGACCTATGATCAGAAAGAGATAGATTGTATTGAGGAAACCGGGGGAAAGCTTTTTGGTTACGAATTTAAATATCAGGATGGGAAAATTCGTAAAGCAACCCGACGGGAATTCTTGGCAGCTTATCCTAATACTGTGTTAAACCTCATCACAAAAGATAATTTTACTGATTTTATTACCTGAATATAAAGCCAAGTTAAATAAATACACGAAATATTCAAAATTTCATGGGTTGAACTCCATTTTTAATTTTATCTATTCATTGTGATACAATAGCAGTGGTGGAGAACATTTTCAAGGGAGCAATAGACAACCGTTTAATCCAGAATGATAAATATTTTTAAACAGTTATTATATAGCGAATGAGGAATTATTACCCAATTCCAAATGGAGGTTAACATGGGGAAAAAGACCCAAAGGATCATCTTTCAAATCGTCCTTGCTGTTGCAGTGGTCGTCTTGCAAGTATTAGGCGTACGCGTCAGCTTTTTGTATAAACCACTACTGAATAATTTGGAGTTTGGGCTGAATTGTGCTGGGTACCTTATTGCCATGGAAGGTTTAAGTATATTGAGCGGTCTAGCCCTGGCATGGTTTCCTGAAAAAACATCCCATAATGGAAATGATGACCGAAGGGTCAATATCGGGTGGATTTTATTTTTTGCGTTCACCTTTCTGCTTGTGATTATAAGGGTATTACTCATGGGATTTGGTGTGTTATGGTCGGTGGATTTTTTTATGACCGTCATGTCGCCCCACAGCGCATTTGGCGAATGGGTATATCTCACTCAGATTCCTGCGCTGTTGGCGGGGTTTTCTCTGGGCAGGTTGTTACGACGATAGGTTTTAGAATGAATTAGCTGAAATACTGTAGTGCTTTTCGCAGGCGTTCCTCTGCATCGGAGTCTTCATCTCTTTCGATAGATTGCAGGGCGGCTTGGGCTTCCACAATGGAGTAGCCCAGGGCCGTCAGAGCTTCCATCACCTCGGCGTCTACATCGTCCATCTTGGAGGCTGCTTCCAGTGGCTCCAGGGGCTTGATTTGCCCCTGCAGGTCGAGGATGATCTTTTGGGCGGTCTTTTTGCCGATGCCGGACACGCGTGTGAAGATTTCCGGTTGATCCCCCGTTATCGCCCGCCGGACGGCATCCGGGGTCAAGGTCGACAGTGCAGCCAGCGCCGTCTTAGGACCCACACCAGCCACGCCGATCAAGTGGATGAACAAATCCCGCTCTTCCATGGTCTCGAAGCCGTACAGTGAGAGGTGGTCTTCCCGCACAACGAGATGGGTATGGAAGGCTTTCCGCATGCCTGGTCTGCACTGCATACATGTTTCTTCGGTGAGGTTAATGAGCAGACCCACACCGCCCACATTGAGGACAATCTGACCGTCCAAGACCTGGCTGATTTCGCCTGTTAGTGATGCAATCATGACTTTATTGTAACGTGATTTCGTGATTGGTTGTAGATTTCATATAAGACAACAGCGGTTGCCACGGCTAAGTTGAGGGAATCCCCCCGGCCTTCCATGGGAATCCGCACCATGTGATCGCAGGCCGCTTCCATTTCCGGGCTGAGGCCGTGCCGTTCGCTGCCCATCAATAGGATTAATGGGTGACTGTAGTGTACCGATTTATAATCTGCCTGCGCATGGTCAGATGTCCCCACCATTGATATTCCCTTCGTCCTCTTCCACTCGCTGAATGCTGACCAGGCGCTTTGTGTCAGTGTCAAAGAAAAGAGTGCCCCCATGCTGGCTTTGACGGCCGTTGGATCGTGGGGGTCGGTTGAATTGCCCAGGAGGATCAAGCCCGCAGCGCCAATGGCTTCCGCTGTGCGCATGATCGTCCCCAGATTGCCGGGGTCCGAGACAGCATCCAAAGCCACCCACAGGGAATCGTCCTTAATCGCCATGTCCTCCAATGCACGCCAGTCCTGGCGGACGATGGCGCCGATGCCTTGCGGCCCTTCTTTGTGGGCGATCTTTTCATAGACCGCTGCGCTGACTTGTATCCGCTCCACATCTTTGACAGCAGGATGCCTCAACAGAGATTTCCCGAATTCACTGACCAACAAATCCGGTGCGATAACCAGGGATTGGATGGGCGCATCGGTCTGTATCGCTTCGCCGACTGTGTGCAGCCCCTCAATGAAATACTGACCGCTCTCCTGGCGGTATTTTTTCTGTTCAAGTTTGCGGATAAACTTGACTTTTGAGTTGGCGAAACTGGTGATGATCATTTTACTGAGCCTGCTGAATGCGGTTGTTGAAGGATTGATGATGAATATGACATATGGCAACGGCCAGGGCATCCGCAGCGTCATCCGGTTTGGGGAGGTCATCCAGGTGCAACAAGGTTTGCACCATGCGCTGCATCTGGGTTTTACCCGCACCGCCATATCCACATACGGTCTGCTTGATTTCGTTGGGGGTATATTCGTGCACGGGCAGATCGGCTTGAGCCAGCGTGAGCATAGCGACGCCACGGGCCTGGCCGACGGAGATGGCCGTTTTCACGTTTCGTTGAAAGAACAACTTCTCAACAGCGCTGGACTCTGGCTGGTGGCGTGCGATAATTTCCTGTAGTTCATTAAATAGGATCTTCAGGCGTTCAGCGTCCGGCAACCCAGCCTTGGTGGTTACCACGCCGTAATCAACGCATTGATAGTCATCGCGCTTGTCAGTTTGGATAAGACCATAGCCGGTAATGGCAATACCGGGGTCAATCCCAAGGACCAGCATATCGGATTATTCGTTTTCCATGACTTGGATGGCTTCTTCGGTGATGTCCAGATTGGAATAGATGTTTTGGACGTCATCCAGGTCTTCCAGGTTTTCAATCGTTTTCATCACCTTGACAGTTTTTTCAGTATCCAGCGAAACCTCTTGTTTTGGTAAGAACTTTACACCGGATTCCTCTGGCTTAATTTTCGCTTTTGTCAGGTGATCGGCTATGGATTGATAGCTGTTTGGCGTTCCAAAAATCTCAATCAGGTCATCATCTTGTTTGATGTCATCCGCACCAGCCTCAACGGCCAGCTCGAAGATCTCATCGAAGTCATGTGCATCCGCCGGCAGGGCAAAATAGGTCATGCGTTCAAACTGCCAACTGACAGAGCCAGGATCGCCCATATTTCCGCCAGCTTTGGTGAGGATGTGGCGTAATTCTGCTACGGTCCGATTCTTGTTTTCAGTGAAGCACTCGATCATCAAGGCAACGCCGTGAGGGGCGTACCCTTCATAGAGCATTTCTTCGAAGTCTTCACCGGCTTTATCCTCACCCGTGCCGCGCTTGATAGCCCGTTCAATGCTGTCTTTGGGCATATTGGCGGCTTTGGCTTTGTCGATGGCAAGTTCCAGACGAACGTTCATCTCGGGGTCACCCCCGCCTTCCCGTGCTGCGATGACGATCTCCCTTGCCAGGCGGGTGAAAATTTTACCCTTCTTGGCATCGGCTGCGCTTTTCTTTCGTTTAATCGTCGCCCAATGTGAATGTCCTGACATAAAAAATTCTCCTTATCAGACCAGAAGTATTGTCCTTGTTTCTGGTGTACAGCACGATTATACCATTTTACATTTTGGATTAACTATAGAGAAACGCAGGATGATGACTTGTTAATCAAAGTTTTCTAACCGGCGATTAAGCCGTGCCAGGCGGTGTTCCAGGCTCTTCTGCCAAAACTGATATTTGTAAATCGGCATATGCTTTTCGTTGAGGAGGGTTAAGGCTTTTACGGTCCAGCGCTGCGCCTCTTCCAAGTCCTTGGCGCGATGCTCATAGTACTTGGCCAGCTCCTCAAAAGCATAAAGCTCCTGATGCTCTGCTGCTTGCTCCCATAATGCAATGGCCGTCTCCCAATCATCTTTCCGCTTAACCAGGAAGGAATAGCGTTCCAGAGTGTCCCAATACAATTCATCTTCAAGGTCTTGATCCAACGCTCGTTTGTAGAGTGTCTCAGATTGCGGGATGTCGCCCATGGATTCAAAGAACCGTGCCAGTGCGACCACATCTTCGCCATGTTGAATTCTTGTCGAGTGGGGGTCATGGAGTAGGAAGGCCATGTGGCTGAACAAGCCAGCCAGGCTGAGGATATCGATGGCATTGTGATAAAAAATACCGGACATCGGCCGTGCATCCTGGGTCTTAAGATATTCAAAATACATCTCTGGGATCAGGTAACCCGGGACTTCCTCTTCGCCGCGGGTGACACCCAAAATCTGCGTTTCGACGTTGCCCAGGGTGCGGCTTTCAAGGCGGATGCGCCACAGCCGCCGCGCCAAAGGCAGCAGGTCAAAATGATCAATCCCTTCAAAGGGGCTGGTCATGCCCATCATGGTGTAGCGTGTGTTCAGCAGGGGGATATCAAAGGATTTACCATTGTAGGTGACGACGGCTTTCATGCCGTCCATGAACTCTGACAGGCCAGCCAGCAGTGCGGGTTCTTCGCCAGGGTGGCGCATGAAAAACTGAGCTAATTTGAAGCCCTGATCGGTGAAGCGCCCCAAGCCCACTTCAAAGGCATAGGTGCCCGTGCCGCCGGCCAGTCCGCTGGTTTCTGTATCCAGAAAGATGAAATCTTGTAAATCTGACCGGGAGAGCTGCTGAGCATTGGCCCATTGGCATAGGGTTTGAATGGGCTCTGAGGGCCATAGGGGCTTTTCCCCATGCATGTGCTCCACAGGATACATTTCTTCATGGCAGAAGACTTCGCCGTATATGACCTCCCTGAACCTGCCATCCACCACGGATTCAATCGGGAAGCGTCTGCCGCGTTTCTTTTTTAAGGGTTTGTCTTTCCCCAGTTCGACACCCAGCGCTTTCAATTGATCCGAGAGGGATTTCCAATCAGACATGGTTCATCAACGCCTTAAATATCGCCAGGGTTTCTTCTTTTCCGCCAGAGCCTTCTTCACCGACCGGTCCCACGCAGGAAGGGCATCCGTCCTCGCATTCACAATGCGCAACGGTTTCATACCCCTGGTTGAGGAGTTCGTCATGCAGTTCATACAGGTTTTCGGATAAGCCCAACCCACCGGGAATGTTGTCGAAAAGCACCACAGTGGGTTGTCCCTCACCTAATGTTGAGTTGGGATCATAATGCACGTCAATATCCTCGCCGTCGCACATGATCAACAGCGGCGCAAGGTTGTGCAGGACATAACTGAATCCCGCCATCCCGCTGCGGATGCGCACCCTTGTTTCGGCGTTTCGGTGACAGGAGGGGCATAGGGTGATCAGGTTTTGAAGCTGGTTGGCGGTTTCGCGGCTTGTGAAGCTGCGAAAGGGCTTGATATGATGGACGTGGAGGGGCTGGTCGGAACCCGAAGCGCCGCAAACCTGACAGCGATTTCCATCCCGCCGGAGGGCCTTTGCCCGGATATTCTTCCAATCAGGCCCATAATCGTTCTTATCCGCATTCCACAACATGCGATCTTTTAAGTTCGATACCGTGACCTCATCCAATGAAATCCAATATCCAATGGTGTTGAGAAGCGTGGGCGGGAGGTCTATCTCACCGCCGCCGAGGTGTTCATGGGTGAACCAGCGGATTTTTCGATAACCGATCACCCTGGTCCTGACCAGTATTTCCCCCAAGGATTTCTCCGCACCGGTGACAGTTTCTTGTTGTAAAAGCTGCTGCTGCTCCACCTGTGTTTCTTTATTGGCTTGGGTGTAATAATCCACAGCGACCTGGCGCAGATGAGCGACGCCCGTTTCCAAATCGAGGTCATCCACCAGGTAAGACGTGCCCTCATGCAGGTAGATAGCGTTGGGATGCACCATCCAGTACGCGCTGTTGAGATCCACCTGACCGATGGTTTCCGGCTTATAGTCGCTTTGTTTAATCAAAGTGACCCGGTCAGGAGTAGCGTTCCTCAGGGAGATGTCAGCAGCCGGATATTGATCCGCCATCCAAAAGAAACGATCCGCCTGTTGGTGCAGGTCCCCGCTCTGAGTCAACAAATCCAGAAAGGCTTCCATGCGTTCTGCGGATATGTGTCCAAACCCCTCACCTTTTTGGAAGGGCAGTTCAAAGGCTGCACAGCGGATGTGCTGCAGGAGGATTAGCAGGTTATCCGGAGCGATCAAGGCCCGTTCCGGTGAGCGATCAAAGAAGTATTCCGGATGCCTTGCCAGGTATTGATCGAGGGCGCTGGGTGCCGTGATCAGTACGGAGAGGGCTGGGGCGAGTTTTCGCCCGGCGCGACCGGCCTGCTGGCGGGTGGCTGCAATGCTGCCGGGGTAGCCGATCAGCACCGAGGCGTCAATCCCCCCGATATCGATCCCTAATTCAAGGGCTGAGGTGGCGACGACGCCCTGCACATCTCCACGCCGGAGACCTTCTTCAATGGCGCGTCGTTCCTTGGGCAGGTAACCGCTCCGGTAACCCCGGACGCGATTGGGGTTGCCGTGCATATCGCGTTGTCGCAGGTAGGTCAGGATCAATTCAATGCTCCGGCGGGTGCGCCCAAAGATAATGGTTTGGATATTTTCGTCCAGCAGCTCACCGGCCAGGAGGGAGCCCTCCAGCAATGAACTCTGTCGGATACCCAATTTCTTATCCAGAAAGGGCGGATTATAGATTAGAAAGTGTCTTTCGCCGTGGGGAGAGCCGTCCTGGTTGATCACGCTGACAGGTTTTTCGATCAGTTTTTCAGCCAGCTCCTGTGGGTTGGCGATGGTGGCGGAGGTGAGGATGAACTGAGGCTGGCTGCCATAGAACCGGCTGACCCGTTTCAGGCGGCGCAAGACATTAGCAACATGGGAGCCAAACACACCCCGATAAGCGTGCATTTCATCAATGATGACGAAACGCAGCGCAGTGAAGAAGTCCTTCCACCCTGTGTGATGAGGAAGAATGCCGGTGTGCAGCATGTCGGGGTTGGTGAGGATGATCGAAGACTGGCGGCGCAGGGTTGACCGGATGTGTTGTGGCGTGTCACCATCGTAGATATTCACGGGAAGGGTGCCAGGCTGATCGATCTCGCTGAGGATATCCCTCAGTCCATTGAGTTGATCCTGTGCGAGGGCTTTGGTGGGAAAGAGGAAAAGGGCCTTTCCCTCGGAGTGTTGCACTAGGCTGTCCAGGACGGGCAGGTTGTAACATAAGGTCTTGCCGCTGGCTGTGCCTGAGACCACAGCCACGTTTTCACCAGAGTTGATATTGTTATAAGCTTGAGATTGATGGCGGTAGAGGGCTGGAATGCCGTGGTTGTCCAGATAGCGTTTGATATTCGGAGATAAACCTTCTGGAAATTCACACAGATCTGCTGGCTTGGCTGCCATGACACGCCATTCAACCACGTTTTCAGCGATGCTTGGATGGCTGCGCCAACGGCTGAGGATGGTTTTAATTTTATCGCTCATAAGATTCTTCGAAAATTTGTTTTATTAATCATAATCGGAATCAAGTTCTGCCGCAATATCTAAGGGGCTATTCTTGGTTTACAGTTGTCATAGTTTTGAATACGGTTATACTTGGTTATACTCGATTCCTTCTATATGAGAGGGCTCAGAAATGCAAAAAGCAAACAAAGGAAGACGATGGGTTTACATCCTCATATTTTTCCTGTTCATGCTTTTTCATCAATTTGATGTCGTCCTGCTCAACCCGGTTATCCATCAAATCACAATTACTTTTAACGTCCTGCCAGATCAATTGCAGCCTGTGTTTACCCTGGCGATGTGGGTTGGTGCAGTATTCTTCCTGATCTGGGGGTGGGGGTATGATCGGTTTACCCGTAAGTATTTGCTCATCCATGCGGGTCTGATTTGGGGGGTGACATCTATACTCATTGGGATTTCGCCGACCTTTGTGACTTTCTCTGTCTCCTATGTACTAAGTGCGATTGATAATGCGGCTTACTCTGGCCTATTCTCGATGGTCAGTGATTATTTCAGCCCTAAGCATCGTGGAAAAATTTTGGGTCTGCTGCATACCTCGCAACCCCTTGCCCTTTTGGGAGGTATATTCCTGACAAATTTCATCACAGAGGATATCAATTGGCGGTTTATGCTGTTAGGCGCGGCGATTATCCCATTTATTATGATTTTGCTCGTGGCCTTTGTGGTCAAAGAACCAAAACGGGGTGAGAGCGAACCTGCCATGCAGGGGATTGAGGTCTCCGGTATGTACCTTTTGGACGGAGAGCGGATTAAGGGATTGTTTAATCGCCGTGGACTGATGCTCTTATTTCTTGTTGGCCTGTTATCCATCATGCCCTGGACGGCCATAACGACCTGGATGATCCCATACTTACAAAACTATCACAGCCTTACAACGGAAGAAATTTATACTGTATTATTCCCAGCTTTAACCGCCTTGACCTTGGGATATCCCCTGGGCGGCATGATCGGTGATGGCCTCTTTAGAAAATCAAGACGCGGGCGGGTGATCACCAGCGTTATAGGTATTGCCCTTTCCATGCTTTTTCTTCTGTTATCTTTCCAAATTGGGAACGTACGCGGGACGTTGTTTATTTTACTGATGATGTTCACAGGATTGTTCATGGCTCTGGAAAGGCCTAATGTGATTGCAATGGTATTTGATATAACCCTGCCAGAAATAAGATCAACATCTATGGCTATCATGATGTTGTTTCAATTGATTGGCTCTGTTATTGGCCCAATGCTTGTTGGGATTTTAATACCCAAAATCGGCCTTGAACAGGCTTTATTATGGGTGTGTGTGGGTGCCTGGGGTAGCAGCCTGGTGCTTCTTTTCGGCATTTCTCGATTGCTCCCAAAGGAAATTGAATGGTTAAGAAAGCAGATGGCTTATCGAAGCCAATTGGAACGGCAACTGCAAACACAAGAGGTTGATGGATAGGTTTTATTATTATTTTTTCTTATTTCTTTGCGCTTTACGGACCATCATATCCATAATGGGGTAGGTCAGATTCCCCAAGAGATTTGTTAACCGATAAAAGAGTTTGCCTTCCAAGCCCGGCAGGATGACATATCTACCTTTGCTAATACCCCTTAATATGGCCTCTGCCACGGCTTCAGCCGTCATCACGCTGGCACTGCCCGCAATTTCCTTTGTTTCGATGGGTTTTAGCGGGGTTTCGAAGTCTAGCTGAGGGGTTTGTGTATCTGGTGGGAACACAATGGACACCTGGATACCCAGGGGTTTCAATTCGGCTCGAAGGACGTCACTCAACCCTCGTACAGCATATTTTGAAGCGCTGTAACCGGAATAACCAAAGACGCCGATAAAGCCTGCCTGGGAAGAGATATTAACGATGTTGCCTGATCCCCGCGTGATCATGCTAGGTATCAGTGATTTGATGACATGCAGTGTACCAAAGTAATTGACATCCATCAGCCAATGAAAGATATCCACGTCTAGTTCCTGAAAATATCCGGGGTAGGTGACGCCGGCCGAATTAATAACCAGATCTGGCAGGCCAGCTTCTTCCGTCCATTGGGTTAATAATTCGTTCAGTTTCCCATAATTCGTCACATCGCAAGACAGGGAGTGGATACGCTGCGATTCTTGTGCTTTATGGGGGGAGAGTTCAGTTATGGCCTGGCTGAGTTTTTCTTCATCCCTGGCGAGAATGCATACGTCCATCCCCTCTTGAAGGAGGGCTTTGCCAAGGGCAAGACCAATGCCGCTGGAACCGCCGGTGATCAGGGCTAGAGAACGTTTGAAAGCCATCAGTGAGGATTACAGGCGCTGCAAGAGCCGCCAGCGCAGGTGCCGCATCCGGCATCACCCGCAATGGAACGCCCGCCGCTGGTTGCGTTGAATAACGAGATGCGTCTCTTGACGTCCTCGCTTTGGCATTTGACACAGGTCAAGTCTGTGTCGGCTTTTTGAAAGCTGCGAATCATCTCAAAACTGGTTTGACAATCCTGACAGACATATTCATAAATAGGCATAACTAATCCATTTCTTGATAAAATGGCAATCGGTTCAATTTTAACCCACGTGGTTTATTGGGTCAATTCATCATCAAATCCATCCGCTTGTAGGTGAGGCGAAAGAGCGGTTGGAAAAACTGGCTTGATGGCGTTGATCTATGCCAAATGTTTATTAAGCAATTGAGCCAGCGCGCCCGCTGCCGGGGGAATGATAAAGGTAATGGCATAGCGGATCATCGCTAATTTTGGATTGATTAATGCGATCTCAACCGGTAAACGCGTGACGGACCATAAGGCCCAGGCGGTGATGAAGCCCACCATCGCCCCCAATCCAGCGCCAGCTTTATAAAACCCCCCTGCGATGGGGAAGACGGCATAAGGGGAGCCGGGGATCAACCCGCCAGTGACACAGCCGATCAGCACAGCCTTAAATCCTGCCTGATTGCCCAGCCAATTCACAATCATTTCTTTAGGGATCAGCACCTGGATTAATCCCGCCAGCAGGAAACCCACCAGTAGGATGGCCAGGTTTTCCCATAGCGTTATGCCTGCGGATTTAATGCCGTCAAGCGCCATGGTCTTATCTTTGATCAACATGTAAATCAACAGAGCGCCTGAAATGATGATCAGGATGAGGGTTGTCAAGTCCATCTGCGGGCTCCTTTTCTGGTCGTCCATGCTGCGCTGGCTCCTCTATTAACGAAATGGTTTTAAGATACTATTGATATCTTTTGCGGATCGCTGGGATCAGATATTCATTAAATGAACGCTCACAATCATAATTGGGACACCAACCCCAATCCTCACAAGCTGCAGAATCGTCCACGACCTCAGGCCAGGTGTCGATGATTTTCTGCCGGCATGAATCAACTTTAAAATGGATCTCGGCTTTGGGGAAGGCCTTTGTGACCATATCATAAATATCCTGAGCTGAAATGCTGAAACTGGTGACGTTGTAGACCAACTGCGTCAGACGATCCTGGGGTGCGGCTTCCAGGCTTACCAGGGCTTTAACGGCATCCGGCATAGCCATAAAGGGGATGGTGGTATCTGGCCGGACAAAGCAGTTGTAGGGTTCGCCTTGTGCTGCGGAATGGAGCATCTCCGGGCCGTAATCGCTTGTCCCGCCTGTGGGCGTCGTTTCGGCGCTGATCAGGCCGGGAAAACGGATCGCCCGAAAATCAACCGTCTCTGTCGTGCCGCAATCCGCTGCTAATTGCCGGTAGTACGAATGATAGTACCTGCCCAGGTGTTCACAATACAGTTTGTTGCACCCGTACATGGTTGTGGGTGTGTTCCACTGCCATTCTTTTACTTTTCCAGCTTTCATCTTTTCTTCCGGGCTGGGGATGCCATAAGCGGCGATGGAGCTGGGATAGATGAATTTGACCGGGCGCTTCTGCCATTGTGACTGTTCGACAGCCAGCCTGAGCAGGTTCATAGTCCCTTCTACGTTGATGCGGTGGGCGGTTTCCGGGTTATATTCCGCTTTGGTTGATAAGATGGACGCGAGGTGGTAGATAGTGGCGATCTCGTGTTCAACGACCAGCCTCCCCAGCAGCATTTGGTCGAGGATATCCCCCACGATATAAGTTTGGCAGAGAGGGCGCAAGGCTTTGTCCAGCGGGACGACATCCAGCGCGACAATGTTGGCTTCGGTGTTTTCTGCCAGGTGGCGAATCAGTCCATGACCGATTTCACCGTTGGCACCGGTGATTAGCACGACCTTTTGACGCATAGGCTCCTCCTAAGGTGATGGTGAGTGGTTTAGAAGCAATTCCGTGCATATTTTATCGCAAAAGCGATCCTGTTGTGTGATTAAGAAAAGATTTGTTTTTTGGACCTCATTCATCCAAGGTCATGGCGACATTCAACCTGCGAATTTTATCCATGGTTTTAGGCAAAACGGACAGGACGACCACGCTCATATCATCTTTTGGCCGGCCTTCATCCATCCGGATAGCTCGATTAAGCAGGAAATCTGCAATCTCCTGGGCATACAGCTCTTGCTCTTCAATTAATGCCTCAAGTGTTGTCATAATATCAGATATTTCCTGTTCTTTGCGCCCAGCATAATAAACGCCGTTGGAAAAGGCGATAACGGCCATATCTGGCTGGATTTGCAATTCAACGATGGTGGGGCGGATATCCACGCGCTGCCCAATGGGCTCACTTTCCGCAGTCAGGCTGTCGACAGCCCCATCGCTAATTAAGAACACGGGGATGGGTGTATTGCGGGAGATGATGATGGTGTTGGTCTGCAGGTCAGCGCTGATCACGTTTAAATTCGTGGAAACCTTACCGTCGAATTCGTTGTAGATGCTGGTTGATGCCGTGCGTATGGCTGCACCGTCATGGATGCCATCGCTGATGTGACTGATAACACGGTGGGTGGCCATCGTTGAGATGGATTTATTATCGCTGCCGCCAATTTGGCCGTCTGCCAAAACCACGGACAACCCACCATTGGGGCGTTCCACCACCTCAACAGTGTCGCCGCTCTTTGTGTCGCCGTATTTATCAATTTTTGAAACAGCAATTCTCAGTTCCATGCCCCCATTTTACTTCAAAATGTGAATCAATCGAAGCTGAATCAGACAGATTATTAGGTGAAGCGCATCTAATTACATAAATCGGAGAATTGTAAAAAATAACTCATGAAACATGATATTGAAGCTTGTTTCTGACCCCATCCTCGTTCCTTCCCCTGATGTCAGGGGAAGGATGCCTGCAAACGAAGTGCAGCAGGCAGGAAGGGGTCTTTCTTCATTGAAAAAATTATTTTCATGTACTTATTCAAATATTCCTGATTTGATGTGGGCATAATAACGATTTTAGAAGACGCGATTCCTTGAAGTTTAGAAAAGAATCTGTAAGAACATCGACTTCGATATTGGACTGCACTTCCATTTATTTCTGATGATTAGAGGCTAGCATAGGCTATAATACACAAAGTGAGAATTTATGTTGACAGATGAAATAAGAGGTTAATCAGGTATCCCGATGAAGAAGATTATTTGGCTGTTTGTTGCTGTTGTTGTTTTATCCCTTTCAGCTTGCGATGGCATATCATCTGTTTTTTCTGGAGGTGAAACCATCGCTGAGATTCAGGGCGCAGGGCATTTTTCGCCCTATGTTGATGAACCGGTCAGCAATGTCCGCGGGATTGTGACGGTCATTCGAGCGGACGGCTTTTATATGGAATCTCTCAAACCTGATGATGACCCAGCGACATCAGAAGGCATTTTTGTTTATACCGAATGGATTCCCGATGTAAAAGTGGGCGATGAGGTGGCTGTGGATGCTGTGGTGGAGGAGATGTTCCCCGGTGGTGTGGGGACGGAAAATTTGTCCATCACGCAGCTTGATGATCCCGTGGTCACGGTCAAGTCCAGCGGAAACCCGCTGCCAGAACCGACCATCGTCGGCGAGGGCGGGCGCATCCCCCCGGATAGGGTGATTGATGATGACACCAACGGCATTGTATCGGCTGAGACCCCTTTTGATCCGGAACAGGACGGCCTGGACTTTTACGAGAGCCTGGAAGGCATGCGTATTCAGATCAATAACGCCCTGGTTGTGGGGCCGACAAACGCGTATAAAGAAATCGTGGTCGTTGGCGATAGGGGTGCCCATGCCAGCGTCTTCACACCTCAAGGCGGTTTGATCTTACGGGAGGACGATGATAATCCGGAGCGGATTATTTTGGATGACCGCCTGGCTGAAATGCCTTTTGTCGATATTGGCGATTATTCCGAAGAGTCGATCATCGGTGTTGTGGATTATGAATATGGCAATTTCAAGATTTTGCCCACAACGGAAATCTCATTCACATCAGGCGGGTTGGAGGGGGAAGGCGACATTGACGCGGCGGAAGAAGGGCAACTGCGGGTGGTGAGTTATAACGTGGAAAACCTTTCCGCTGTGGATACGGCGCGCATCCAAAATCTGGCGGATCAAATCGTGAACCAATTACTCAGCCCGGACATCATTGGGCTGCAGGAAATCCAAGATAATAACGGTGCGCCGAATATGTCCGGTGTTGAAGCGGACCAGACCTATCAAAACATCATTGACGCCATACTGGCGGCTGGTGGCCCTAAATATGGTTATGTCAATATCGACCCCAAACCGGAGCGCGATGGCGGCGAACCCGGGGGCAATATTCGGGTGGGCTTCCTGTATCGCCTGGATAGTGAATTGACGCTTTTGGACTCCCGGCATGGAGACGCCATGACGGAAGTAGAAATCCTAAATGTGGATGACAAGCCGCAGCTCTCCCTCAACCCGGGACGGATTGACCCCACCAATGATGCCTTTGATGACAGCCGAAAACCTCTGGCTGTTCAGTTTATCTATCAGGGCGAGTCGCTCTTCTTGATCAATAACCATTTCAATTCTAAGGGAGGGGATACGCCCTTGTTTGGGGAGGTTCAGCCACCTGAACTGGATTCTGAAATCCAGCGCATCCTGCAGGCGAGCGTCGTCCATGAATTCGTGGCTGAGATTCTGGCAATGGACCCGCAAGCCGGGGTGATGGTCTTGGGCGATCTCAATGATTTTCAATTCTCGACTCCCCTGGACATTCTGGAAGGGGAGATCCTCCTCAACCTGATAGAGTCATTGCCCATTGAGGAACGCTATACTTATGTGTATGATGGCAACAGCCAGGCTTTGGATCATATCTTGATCAGCAAAATATTGAGCGACAATTTTGTGTCCCTGGATATCCTGCATAACAACAGCGGGTTTGATGATGCGCAGCGGTTCAGCGATCATGATATCCTGATTGCAACCTTCGAGTTTGACCAGGGCAATGAGTAAAGGTTTCAGGGCTTCCCTCATTCTCATCGTGCTGCTGGGGTTGGCCGGTTGTCGTCAGGCGGCCCCAAGGATCCCGGATTCGATCGCAATACTGGATGAGTATCCAGTCTTGGAAATTCCCCTGACTGGCCCAGCGGCGGACGCCCAGGCGGAGGTCTCAGGGATGGCCTGGTGCGGGGATCAGTTGATCTTGCTCCCACAGTATCCGGACCGGTTCAGCGGAAATGGGGATGAGATTGTTTTTTCCATTCCCGAATCTCAAATCGAAGCATACCTAGCAGGCGAGAGCTCAGAACCCATCCAACCCGGGCAGATTCCCTTTGATTCTGCCGGCTTCTCAGACCTGATCCACGGATTTGAAGGCTTTGAAGCGATCGCTTTCTCTGGTGATATGTTTTTTGTCACCGTCGAAGCCCGTCAGCAAGGTGGTATGGCCGGTTATTTGATTAAAGGGACTGTGGAAGGGGATTGTTCCAGATTGACTCTTGAGCCGGATACCTATGTGGAAATTCCTCTTCAGGCAGACCTGGGAAATATGAGTGATGAGACCATCCTCCTCTATGAGGATCATGTTCACACCATTTACGAAGCCAACGGATTGAATGTCAACCCGGATCCCGTGGTACATGTGTTTGATCCCTCCCTCTCGCCGGTTGGAGAAATCTCCCTGCCTAACATTGAATATCGCATTACGGACGCTACAACGGTGGATGAGACGGGTATTTTTTGGGCGATTAACTATTTCTACCCGAGGGACACCAAGCTCAAGCCTGCAGAAGACCAAATCGCTTTGGATTATGGGATTGGAAAGACGCATCAAGACGAGGAACAGGTGGAGCGGCTGATCGCCTTTGATTTTGGGGAGGATGGCATTCAGCTCGCCGGACTGCCGCCGATCTACCTTGAGCTTGAAGGCGAAACAAAGAACTGGGAGGGGATTGTGCGGTACTCCCATGGATTTTTATTAGTGACGGATGAATACCCGACGACCATCCTGGCCTTTGTCGGCGATCTGATAGATTGACGCTCTTGGCAATTTTATACATTATTAACAGAGATGTCGTATAATGATAGTCCAATTCGGGGATGACTGGCTTCGACGGGAGAGGCTGGTCCCGGATTGCGAGNNCAATCGCACTGAATATGCAGCTCTGCCCCTCGCAGCGTAAGCTGTTGAGCTAAGAGCTACGACCTCCTAAAGAGGTCTCGCCCCCCATTTGCCGTACGCCTGGCCGGCGGTGGGTGCGGCGTCATAAAGCCAGGATGCCACGCAGGATGCCGTTAATTGCGTGAAAGAAGGGCTTTCGGGCCCTAACGGCTGGCGAGAGGGTCGCCCTGTTGGCTGGCTAACCTTAAGCGAGATTGAATAGGTCAACTACGCTCGTAGATATCCGAGGGTCGATTCTTTCGGACGCGGGTTCGATTCCCGCCATCTCCATATGACCCAAAAAACGCCCTTATGGGCGTTTTTTGGGTTAAGTGAATGGTTGGTGGGTAATGGGTACTAGGTGATGAGGTACTAGGTGATTAGGTATTAGGCGATGATGTGATAAGGTATTAGGAAAAACAAGAGACTAGAGGTGATAAAAATCATCCTTCTAAGGACTCTGCATATTCGCGATTTTGTTAAGAAAATTTCCCATTCACCACTCACCATTCATCATTCACCCCTCAATTCTCGCAACTCTCCTTATACCTAATTCCTACTACCTAATCGCCTAATTTTCTAATCACCAACCCCTTCAAATACGTTCCTTCCGGGAAAGCCAGATGGGTGGGGTGGTCGGGGGCTTGGGTCAGCCGCTGAACGATCTGCGCGTCCACGCCCGCATCCAGCGCAGCGTCCGCCACGATCTTTTGGAAGAAGCTCTCATCAATCCCGCCAGAGCAGGAGAAGGTCATCAGTACGCCGCCCGGGTTGAGCAGCTTGAAGCCGTACAGATTGATGTCCTTATAGCCGCGGGCGCCTTGTTTGGCTTGCGAGGCGGTGGGGGCGAACTTTGGCGGATCGAGGATGATCAGGTCAAAGCCTTCTCCCCTGTCCCGCAGGGTGCGCAGTTCTTCAAATACATCCCCGACGATCCAATCGCATTTTTCCAAGGATAGGTCATTGAGGATCACATTCTCCTTTGCCAGTGCCAGGGCGTCTTTGGAGGAATCGATGGACAGCACGGATACTGCACCGCCCGCCAGGGCGTCAACGGTGAACCCGCCGGTATAGGCAAAGCAGTTCAGCACGGACTTGCCTTTGGCGATCCCCCGGCAAAAGCCACGGTTGTTCCGCTGGTCCAGGTAAAAACCTGTTTTTTGTCCGGAAAGGAAATCGACTTTGAACCGCAGCCCATTTTCGGTGATGGTGATGGGCAGCTCGGGCAGAGTGCCGTAGGCTACGCCGATGCGTTCAGGCAGCCCTTCCAGCTCCCGTACGGCCACGTCCGAGCGTTCGTAGATGCAGTCGGGTTGAAGGATTTCACACAGAGCGTCAACAATCTCCTTTCGCCAGCGTTCAACCCCTGCGGAAAGGATTTGCATCACCAGTGTGTCATTATAGCGGTCAACGATCAAACCCGGCAGCCTGTCCGATTCGGCGTGGATCAGCCGGTAGGCTGTCGTGTGGGAGGCGTCAATCCAATCTTTTCTTAGCTGGAGGGCGTCTTCGATCCGCTGCTTAAAGAAGTCTTGATCAATGGTTGTGTCCTGGTCCCAGCTCCATATGCGGACGCGAATTTGTGAATCCGGGCTGTAAGCGCCCTTAGCCAGGAATTGCCCGTGAGAATCATAGATATCTATTGTCTCACCGCTCGCAGGCTCCCCTTCGACCCTCTGAACAGCGCCGGAAAAGACCCAGGGATGTCGGCGAAGCACTGCCTTCTCGCGGCCTTTCTTGAGTGTCAGGCGCATTATTCAGCCCTGTCTTGAATGAGTTGGTGGAGGTCTTCTTCTGAGAGGGTGGGGATGCCCCGCCGCTGTGCCTCATCGTACTTGGATCCCGGGTTCTCGCCCAGGACGAGGTAATCGGTGTTGCCGCTGACGCTGCCCGTCACCTTGCCGCCCTTGCCTTCGATCAGGTCTTTAGCCTCAGTGCGGGTCAGGTTGGGCAGGGTGCCGGTGACGACAAAGGTCAACCCATCCAGGGGCTGGGGCCCCTGTTCCTCCTGGCCTTCCTCAACCGGCCACACGCCGTTGTCCTTGAGGCTTTGCAGGGTGTCCTGGTTTTCCTCGTTGGCGAACCATTCCACGATAGATTCCGCGATGTTGGGGCCGAATCCCTCAATCGATTCAATCTCATCCTGACTGGCTTTTCGCAGCTCGTCCAGGTTCTTATATCGGTCAGCCAAATCCTGCGCGGCGACCTGTCCCACGCCGCGCATGCCCAAGCCTGTGACCAGGCGGTATAGGGGCTGGGATTTTGACTCTTCGATGGCGTCCAGGAGATTATCCGCCTTCTTCTCGCCGAAACCTTCCAGTTCGAGAAGGTCTGATTTGTTTAATTGGTACAAATCCGCGATGCCGCCCACCAAACCGGCGTCCACCAATTGCTGAACGGTGTTGATGCCCAAACCCACGATGTCCATGGCGCTTTGAGAGGCGAAATGCTCCAGATTGCGCACCAATTGAGCGGGGCAGGCGTTGTTGACGCAATAATAGGCGACCTCGCCCTCCGGATTGACGACCGGCTCACCGCAGGAAGGACATGTTTTTGGTGGGGAATATGGTTTCTCATCGCCGTTGCGGACGTCTTCAATCGGGCCGATCACATAGGGGATGACCTCGCCCGCCCGTTTGACCAGCACACGGTCGCCGATGCGGATGTCCTTTTCTTCAATGTAATCGAAATTATGCAGAGTAGCCTGCCGCACGACCACGCCGCTGATCTCCACCGGTTCCAGAATGGCATAGGGGGTCAATACGCCGGTGCGGCCGACATTGACGCCGATATCTTCCAGCGTGGTGGTCACCCGTTCCGCCGGGAACTTGTAGGCGATGGCGCCCCGAGGGTCCTTCCCGACCACGCCGAGATCGTCCGCCAGGCCTAAATCATTGATCTTGATCACCATGCCGTCTATCTCATAAGGAAACGAATCGGGATCAGCGCCCATGGCAGCATTAATGGCTTCATCCAGCGAATTGCAATGCTGCGAGACATCCGCTACTGGGAATCCGAGCTCTTTAAGATAACCCAATGCCCCCCATTGCGTCTGGGGAATCTCGCCATTTTCATGATGGACGATGGCATAGACCAGCAAGGTGAGAGGGCGCTGGGCTGTCACCTTGGAATCGAGCTGCCGTAATGAGCCAGCCGCGGTATTACGGGGGTTGAGATAGGTCTTCTGGCCTTCCTCTTCCAGCCTTTGATTGAGTGCTTTGAAATCCTCTTTGGTGATCAGGGCCTCCCCCCGCACGACCAACACCTCCGGCACATCGGGCCCGTCCTGGGTGACGGGGATGCTCAGGGGCAGGGCGTTGATGGTCCTCAGGTTTTCGGTAATATCCTCACCGACTTCTCCATTGCCGCGGGTGGCGCCCTGGGTGAAGACGCCGCCCTCATAGTGGAGGACAACGGTCAGCCCGTCCAGCTTCGGCTCGACGGTGAAATCGGCATCCTGCACGCGGTCATCGAGTTTGGCGATCCTCTCAAACCAATTGCGGATATCCTCTTCGTTGTAGGTGTTCCCCAGGCTGAGGATGGGCGCGGGATGCGCCACCTTTTCGAATTTATCCAAAGGCTGTGCGCCCGCCCGCTGGGTGGGGGAATCCGGGCTGACCCATTCGGGATGCTCCCTTTCGATTTCTTTCAGGCGTTTGAGCTTTTGATCAAACTCATAATCGCTGATGACGGGGTCATCCAGGACGTGATAGCGGTAATTGTGATATTGGACTTCCTGTTTGAGGTTATCGTATTCTTGCCTGAGGTTGTCTGAGGCCATCGTTTTTTCCTTTATTAAATATCAAACCGAACACTATTGATTCTACACGATGCCGACTTTAAATAAAAATATTCCCGGCGAGAGTCGAACTCGCATTTACGGCTCCGGAGGCCGCCGCCTTATCCATTAGGCCACGGGAACAAGTTGGGCGATCATGTGCTGCCCAAGCATCCCTATTATACCTAAAAACTTGTGTTGTAAAAGCATGTTGATGAGAGATTGATCTTATAGGCCAGGGAAAATTAAATCGTTGAGTTTGCATGCTTCCCCTCGAGGCGCGAAACGACGAGCCCCGGAAGAGGTGAAGGGGAAGCTGTCTGCGAAGCAGACTGATGAGGTTAATATTTAGACAGATATAAGTTAAAAGGGATCAATTGAATAGAAAGACGAATTCTTGGTCAGTCAAGAAGAATCTATGTTATCTATTTAGAAATCGACACCTCATCCGCCGCCCTTCGGGCACCACCTTCCCCTTATCGCCCTTTGGGCGGTTCGCTGCGCTCTTGCACCTCTCCGCTTGGCTTCGGGTGTTCCGCTGCGCTCCAGGGAAGGCTTTACTTTGGCGAGGGGATTTTTGTCATTGCGAGAAGCTGCGCAGCAGCGCCGAAGCAATCCAGGTGTTTCATTATCCATGGTCTCCACAATGTCCAGCGCACGTCAGCGCGAAAAATGACAGAATAAGTTCTTTATCGTAACCTAACATATAAAGGGGAGATTCCGCAGATTGCTTCGCTTTGCTCGCAATGACAAGAAGTGCTGTCATGGCGAGCCCCAGTAGGGGGCGTGGCCATCTAAGAATTATCCTTCATATTAATGTATACAACTACAATAGGTGTTTATGACTATTTCATTCTCTTCACCTCTTCGCTGAAGTCGGTATTACTCTGTTTGCCAGATGGGTGGATGTATTTCTATCATGTATCCTACAAATAATTGGGTGATTCCGCAGATTGCTTCGCTTCGCTCGCAACGACAATAATTTATAGGGCGCGCAGCGTTTCCCTGCGCGCCATCTACTCTCTGGATGGCGACAGGATGTAGGTCACATGTGGCGAAGCCCATGTGACAGAATGGGCATTCTGTCACTTGTCACGCAGGTTCAGCAGCTTCTAGCCGGCGGCTCCTGCCGCTCGGCACTGCGCTGAAGCGCCCTGATGGCGCATAGCTTGTCGCCATGCATGACCTACAATAAATTAATTTGCAGATTGAATTTCCGAGGAGAGCTGCTTGACTTCCTGACGGAGTTCTTTTACTGCTTCGCTGTTACCGCGTTCCTCTCCGAATTTCTGCAATTGCTTCTTCTTCAGTGCCAGCTCAGCGGCGCGACGGAAAAAGCGGGTGGTTTTTCGATAGTGGCCATGATCCAGGGCTTTGATGCGCGCCAGATTAACTTTCATTGGGGAAATGGCTAATTCATATTGAGACTGGGTCAGGATATTTCTGTTGACTTCTTCCTGCAGGTATTTACGGATGTCTCTACCTTCCAGCAGCATGACCACGAAGATGAAGCCCAGCATAAACAGCCAGCCCAACCAATCCAGGAGGGTCGTGAAAGCCATTCCCGCTACACCAGGGAACAGGCCAGTGAGGACGTTGTGGAGGAAGTGGGCCAGTATGGCTAACCCCAGGCCGATCACGGGGGCGGTCACCTTGGTCGGGATGTTCTTGTTCAAGCGTGCGGCTGCCAAGCCAATCCCGAAGAATGCGGTGTAGAAGGGGTGCTGCCATCCCACCAGGCCCAAGCGGATCAGGGATAGGGTCCAAAACCCTGACCAGCCTTCCTCGAGAAAACCATAGGTGTAGATATAAAATGCGTTTTCTGTGGCCGCGAACCCCAGGGCAGTCACGCCGGCATACAGGATCCCATCCAGGATCGAATCAAACTCGTTGTAGAAAATGATAAAGACCAAGAGGACGGCGAACCCTTTGAGGACTTCCTCGATGAAGGGTGCAGTGAAAGCTGAGGTAGCAAAATTTGTGGCAGTTTCGGAGCCCGTCAGGATATAGATACTCAGACCGAGAACGGTGTTGATGATGAAAGCACCGCCAGCGGCAACAATCACACCCCACAGGAAAACGCCGCCCAGGAGGGGGAATGGTTCCTTTTCGTAGCGGTCAAACCAGCACAAGATGGCCGCAAACAGGGCGGAAGCCCCAAAACTGATCGCGATGGATGCCAACAAACCCCAAATTTCCATAACTCCTCCAATAGGACATTTTAACTTTGCTCAAACATAAAGTTTATTTTAAGTTTACTCCCAAATCTTTGGCAGGTATAAATATTTTGATTTTTGTGTACAATTAATTTATCAGATGATCACAGCCAATGTTGGGAGGCAGTCTTTGAAGCAAAACATCCAGACAACTTGTTCCTTTTTTCTGATATTTGTGTTTGCAACGGGCTGCAGTCTCCTGGATTCTGGTGATGTGTCTGGTCTGACTGAACCTACCGCGCCTCAGCCGACGAACACGACAACTTTGGCACCGTCTGAGACGCCCACCTTTACAGCAACCGACACCCTGGTGCCCAGCCCAACGCCAACCGCTATGGGTGGGGGATTGGGGAAAATCGTGTTTAATGCCTTTGTTGGCGAACAAGGTTCGGGGAGCCAAAATATTTATCTTCATGATATGGAGAAGAATGAAACCAAGCTCATATTAGAAGATCATCTTCTTTATGATGTTTCAAAAGATGGGAAACAGCTCTTGGTGTCAAATGAACAAAATCTCACTATCACTGACCTTGATGGTTTTATCCAGACTACGGTAGCGGAACAAATTAATTATCTTGCGGGTTTTATCACCAAAGGGCAAAGTGATGAAATTGTTGTTTTTACAAAAGAAGTCAATGGCATAGTTCAGGTTTTCTTCAAACATTTAGATGGTCCGGTTGAACAAGTTACCGAGTCTTCAGTAGGCGTTAGTGATTTTCAGCTTCCCATTTTTGATGATTCTCTTCTGTGGGAGGAAGGTTATTCAACCGAAACAGCAGCCTACTCCTATGGATGGCGGTTGACAAATTTACATACAAAGGAAACCACCGAACTATCTTACTTAAATCCTGTGGTTTCTCCCAAGGGTCAATATCTTGCGTATTCTGTCGGAAGTGATATTTTTCAGAGCAATTTACTCAGGGTAACAGACCAGGAAGGAGAAACCGTGATTGAGCTGCAAGCAGATCATTATGTGGAAAATCCTATTCCAAATGCCACATACTTTTTTGAGTCTTTCGGATGGAATCCTGGGAATAATCACCTATTTGTTTCAATTGATAGTCGAAATACGACTGGGTTTGAGTCGGTTGCCGATGTATTCGTCAATCTCGATGGCGCAGTCCAACAAGAAATCAGCACAGAGCTATCTCCAATCGCCTGGTCGCCGGATGGAAGGCAATATATTGGCTTCAAACGCGTTGGTGAGCCTCCTCAAGATCGGCAGGTGATGGTATTGGCGATTGATTTTACCCAGGAAAATGAAATCTTAATTGATATTGATGAAGAAATCATCTTCTTCGAATCAGCTTTCTGGCTGCCGTGATTAGAATTGCGTTCCTTCTATTAGAAGAGTAAGACATTACTCGTTAGGGGTGTTTACAAGCAACTCAGTTCTTTGCACTAAATATGCTGTGTTTTGATATCCCATCTCATCCAACACTTCGTCTGGCCGGCCGGTAGCGCCGGGCTCTGCCAGCAGGCGCATCCATATGCTGGTATTTCCAGGTTCAAGGCGTCTCACTTCCAGCTCCAAGATCAAGGGGCGCAGGTCGTAGGTTTTCTTGCGCCGCGTGCGGATGATTTCCTTTTGAGCAAGCAGCGCGTCAACCTTTGTTTTGAGTTCCGCTTCTTCCTGTGGATCAAAGAAGGCCACCCGGAATTCGCTGGCCGACATCTGCACCTGCAAAGCGTCTTCCCGCAGGTCAACCTCGTGGACGGATACAATGGTCAGCCCGGGCGGAGCAGCCGTTGATAGGCGTTCCTTGATGTCGTTTAGAGGAAGCGGTTCGTTCATCCAGAAATCCAGGAGTTCCGAGTCGCTGATGAAGCCCAGAGGCAGCGCTGAAGCCAGGTTCAAGCGGGCGCGCGGGTGGTAGCCCTGGGAATAACGGATGGGCAGGTCGCTGCGCCTAAGGAGCCGCTCCCACAGGCGCTGCATATCCAGGTGGCCGGTGAAGCGCAGCTCATGCCCTTTGGTGTACTGCACGCGGATGCGGGTGATGTCTTCTTGGTTGCTCATTTCAGGGGCACTTCCATCCACCGCCCGGCGATTGTAACCGGAGCTCGCTAAAAGTTGATAAAATCCCACAGCCATAACACCGCTCGCGACAGTCCGGGCGGACTTTGCCCTGCATGCTCCATTGATAATCTTTCTTCAAGAAATCTTTCCGCACACCCGTGTGAATGTGGTCCCAGGGCAGGGTCTCATCCAAAACCCGGGCTCTGTGGCTGTAGAAATCGGGGTCCAACCCGACTTTTTCGAAGGCTTTTTGCCAATGCTCGATATTGAAATGCTCCCGCCAGGCGTCAAAGCGTGCACCGCTGCGCCAGGCCTCGTAGATGACTTCCGCCATGCGCCGGTCGCCGCGGGAGAGCCAGGCTTCCAATAGGGATTCTTGCGGGTCGTTCCAAGTCATTTTGATCTTTGCATCACGCAGCCCTTCCTTTAATATATCCAATTTTTCTTCAATGGACTCCAGCGTGTCAAAGGCAGCCCATTGAAAGGGGGTGTGGGGCTTGGGGATGAAAGTGCTGATGCCAGCGTGCAGTCGCGCCCGCCCGCCGACCAATTGGCGCCCTTCTTTTAAGATCGCTTTGCACAGGTCAACAATGGCTTGGACGTCCGCCAGCGTCTCCTGTGGGTGTCCAATCATGAAATAAAGTTTGATAGAATGCCAGCCGTGTTTAAAGATGGAACGTGCTGTTTCCAGCAGCTCTTCATCGCTGATGGGTTTGTTGATGATATTCCTGAGGCGTTCCGTGCCGGCTTCGGGCGCCAGGGTGAAACCGCCGCCCGGAGTCAGGGTTTGCAGGACGTCCATCAATTCTTCTGAGAAGGACTCAATCCGCAGGGATGGCAGGGTGATATCCACCTGCCGTTCCGTCAGCAATTCACGCAATCCCTCAATTAAGGGGATGATTTGAGAATAATCAGAGGATGATAAGGATAGCAAACTGAGATCTTCATATCCCGTATGATCCAACCCCGCCCGCAGGGCGGTCAGGATTTCGTCCATCGGGCGTTCCCGAATGGGCCGGTTGACCATGCCGGCATGGCAGAAACGACAGCCGCGTGTGCAGCCGCGCATGATCTCCACGCTGACACGCTCCTGCACTGTCTCAACGTTGGGGACGAGTGGGCGGGTGAGAGGCGGTGGGAGTTTCGCCATAATTCGCTTGGTGATGGGTATGTCAACAGCGGGGTGAGTGGGGGTGATGTCGGCGATGGTGCCATCATCCTGATAAGCGACTTTATATAAGGAGGGGACGTACACGCCGGGGATCTCCGCCAGGCGAATTAGCAAGTCTGAACGCGATCCGCTGCTTTCTTCCCATGCTTGATAGGCGTCCACAATATCCAGAGCGATTTCCTCTCCTTCGCCAATGGCAAAAGCGTCCACAAAAGGCGCCACAGGTTCTGGATTGTAAACTGCCTGGCCGCCGGCGATGACCAAAGAGTGTTTCTCATTGCGATCTCGGCTGTAGATGGGCAGTCCAGCAAGATTCAGGATATTAAGGAAATTGGTGTAGAGGGTCTCGTAAGGCAGGCTGACGCCGATGATGTCGAAATCCCCCAGGGGACGTTTGTTCTCCAAGCTGTAGATGGGAATTTGGGCTTCCCGCAGGGCGGCTTCCATATCCGTCCACGGCGAAAAGGCACGCTCCGCAGCAACGTCATCTCGTTGATTTAGGATGTCATATAGAATGGCGATCCCCAGGTTGGATTGACCCAGGTCATAGATGTCTGGAAACACCAAGGCAACATGGGTTTGTACTGAATCCCAGGACTTGACGATTTGGTTGAGTTCCCCGCCGACATAGCGGCCGGGTTTAACAACTGTGGGGAGCAGGCGTTCCACACGCCGCCAGAGGGATTCGGATGAGAGATAGGTCATTGTTAGAAGGTGCCTTTGTAGGTACCCCCATCCACCGTCAGCATCACACCGGTGATGTAGGATGCGGCTGGGGAGAGTAGAAATGTGGCTGCATTGGCGAATTCCTCAGGCGTACACATCCGCCCCAGCGGGAATTGTTTGTTTCGTTTTTCAAGTTCCACCTCAAGCGTTGTACCATTCCGATCAGCACGGTCTTGAAGAAGTTCATCCACCCGATCCGTCTTCGTCCAGGAGGGGAGGATGGAGTTGAAGCGGATTTTGTCTGATGCCAGCTCCAGGGCAAGTGTTTTGGTCAGGCCAATTGTGGCGGAACGGACACTGTTCGACAGCACTAGATTTGTGATGGGCTGTTTGACGGATACTGAGGTAACTGTCAATACGGATGGGGAGTCTGAACGGCGCAATGCAGGCAGCGCAGCACGAATCAGACGGACATGGCTCATAAAGACCAGGTCAATGGCATTTTGCCAGGCTTCGTCGTCTACGTCTTCAAAGGAAATTGGCGGCGGGCCACCAGAGTTGGTGAAGAGCAGGTCTATGCCACCCATGACGGCAATTGTTGCCCCGATTAATTTCTCTGCGGTTTCGGGCTTGGAAACATCACCAGGCAGGGAAACAATATCGCCGTATTTTGAAAGTTCATCGCCCGCAGCGGATAACTTTTCTTGGTTGCGACCATTGATCGCAATCCGAGCGCCTTCCTTTGCCAACGCTTTGGCAGTGGCGAAGCCCAGCCCGCTGCTGGCACCGGTCAGTAAAGCGATTTTTCCTTTTAATTTGAGATCCATAAGAGTCCTTTGTTAGATGAAAACTTCGATTTTTTCGTCCGTGAGCGGCAAATCCGGCCAGTGGCTTTCATAAAACTGGATCACGCTTTCCAGCGTATGTTGCGCTTGTTGACCTTCCCGTGCTGCACAGGTCGCCAAGAGCTGACAGGATTGCCAAACATCGTGATGGTCATATTCAATCACCGAAATATTAAATTCCTTATGCAGGCGCGAGAGGATGGGCTTGATGCATCTCCTTTTCGCTTTAAGGGAATGACACTCGGGGAGGTAGATGGTTAGGGTTAATATGCCAACGCTCATGATCTTAATTTAACCAGGGATTGGGTAAAAGTCAATTTGTGGGCAGGGATTGGGTATTGGGTAATAGATATCAGGTATTAGGTATTTGGTATTAGTTATGAGGTAATTTGGTATTAGGTAATTAATAAAGAGGCAGGGGTTGAAGCCAGTTCATGCTGGGTGGGTTTCATTGATGACGGGATTGGCCAGGGTGCCCAAATCTTCAATGGTGATGGAAACCGTGCTGCCTGATCTGAGGTCGCCCACACCCGCTGGCGTGCCGGTCAGAATCACATCACCTGGTTGGAGGGTCATGATGGAAGATATGTAGACGATCAATCGGGGGATTGTGAAGACCATATCCCGTGTGGAGGCCATTTGGCGTAATTCTTCATCCACATGACAGGTGATGAGGGCATCTGAGGGGTCAAAGTCTGTCTCGATCCAGGGGCCAAGGGGACAGAAGGTGTCAAAACCTTTCCCGCGGGTCCACTGGGTATCGCTGCGCTGCAGGTCACGAGCGGTGACATCGTTGGCGATGGTGTAACCAAAGATATGCCCCATGGCATCCTCTGGTTGGATCCAGCGTCCTTCTTTTCCTATGACAACAGCCAATTCGGCTTCATGCTGCACTTGTTTTGATTGGCTGGGGAGGACGATGGGGTCCCCAGAGCCAATCAGGCTGGTGCTGGGTTTGAGGAACAGGATCGGGATCTCGCCAACGCGATTCCCATGTTCCTTAGCATGGGCCTCATAGTTCCGGCCGACGCAGATGATCTTACCCGGTTGGGCTGGTGGCAGCAGCTTGATGGAATCAACTGGAATATCGGGATCGAGACGACGAAATGCACCGAAAAGATCCCCATCCAGTTCGCCGATTTTGTCTTCATGCAGCCAGCCAAAGCGGGGGCTGAGTTCTGATGTCTGAAAGCGTAAGAACCTCATAGTGGTTGTTGTTTCATTTCTAGATAACTGCGGTATAATAGTGGCGTCGGGCGGATAGCTCAGTTGGTCAGAGCGCTTCTCTTACACAGAAGAGGTCGCAGGTTCGAGTCCTGTTCCGCCCATTTCTGGTTTAATGAGTTGAAGACATTATACCTGTAATTTGTTAGGAACTATTATTAATTTGCTTTGGCTTACCCATTCCCCGTTAGCACAATTAATGCAAGAATAATTTACAAAATCAATACTTTATTCCTGATAAGGCTTTTATTATACTTGACATTGAAATATGGCTAAACTCACCTAATACTCACCAATAAATTTATTTGTAATGATTTCATTAACGGAAAGACAAGAGAATATATCCAATTTTCTGCTGAAAGCAGAGAACCCTGTTGGCGTTGAAGAGCTTTCCAGACGTTTTGCAATTAGTAAGCGATCTGTTTATTACGATTTGGATATGATCGAAAGGTGGGCAAAAGCATACAATCTTACATTAATTAAGGATTCAAGAAGAGGTATTGTCATAGAATCTGATAAGACCTCAACTGAGGATCTGGATTATCACATCTATCTCTCCCCAGAAAACCGTAAAAGATTTATTCTATTGTGCTTATTTTTTTCCAAGGGCTACTTGAGTGCTCATGAAATGTCTCAGCGCTTATCAGTCAGTCGCAATACCATATTGAATGATATCAAATCAATACGAGCTAATCTTAATCTTGAGGAACTCAGTATCCAAGGCGTTCGAAGTCACGGATATATACTATCAGGAGACGAAAAACAAATTCGCTCATATTTCACAAAATTTGTGATGTCCATTGCCACTACTTATGAACTTGTCTCATTGGTGATCAAAGAAGAAGCCAGCCAGATGGGAACGATTTTGGAATATTTCGTTTCTAAAGTTGATTTTCCAAGTATCAAAGCATGTGTGAAGGCAGCTACTAAAAAGTATCATTTTTGGCTTCCCGATATTGATTATATTCGGTTTATTATATATCATGCCCTTTCTGTTGAACGGATTAAAAACGGGTATAAAATTGAAAAGAATATCCCTTTCTCTGCAGAAATTAAAGATTCTGTGGAATATCACATTGCTAAATCTGTTTGTTTATCAATAGCGGACAACTTTTCTCTCAAGATTAATGATCCTGAGATCATCAACACTGCAAAGATGTTATTAACCTGCAACATCAAAACCAATGGTTCAAGAAGCAATCGCAACCTAAATCGTTTATTGAAAAAGACTGTGAATGAAATGATTAAGGCAATTGTTCCTTTCACTTCATTCAACGACAAAGCCTATAACAAACTTAGGCAGGATATCCAAAATCACCTTGAATTGACCATAAAACAGCTAAAATTCGGTGTTATTGGCAACAATCCGTTGTTGGAAAAAATCAAAATTCATTACAGCCAATCCTATAAACTAGCAGAACAAATGGCTTCTGTATTTTCGGATCATATGGACATCCAGCTGCCTGAGAGTGAAATTGGCTTCATTGCTTTACATATTGCTGTGTACCTAGAGACAGCTTTGGAAAACAGAAAAAATCTCAGGGCAATCGTCATTTGCAACAGTGGCAAAGGGAGCGCCAACATTCTCACAAAGCGACTTCGAAAATGTATCCCAGAGCTTGAAATTAAAGGCAATTTTTCCATACTTGAGATTGAAGAAAACAAGGCTTTGCTTGATGATGTAGATCTTATCATCAGCACAATAAAATATGTCAACAACCTCAAGCCCGTCTTAATCATTACTCCTCTGCTGTCGGACAATGAAATCTATTTGATTAAGAATTTCATCAATAAAGAAGAAATATCTTTTAATGAATTTTCTTCAGAAGAACCAAAGAAAAATATTATTAATGCATTAGCTACTCTTATCCGTGAAAATCTAGATGATGTAGTCGCTGAATCGATGGTTGATGAACTGCGTAAAATCGAATTCTATTTCCAAGAAAACTACATTCATAGAAATCAAATTTCCCAAGAAGAAGGATTCGGCAGCGATATTATTGCACTGATCGTTTTAGAAATGATGAACATGATCAATGAATTACAAGAATTAGATGTTCCTCTTTCAAAAGAAGAGACAACGGGTTTGTTAATTCATGTCATTATGTCTGTGAGCAGATGGAAAAGGGGCGATTTTTTTGAAGAAGCTGAATTTAATCATTATCGCCGGGAATACCCGAAAAGGTTCAATATAGCAGTTCAGTTCCTGGAGAAATGTCAATCCATTTTAGGGAAATCAATTTCTGAACATGAAGTAATTTCGATTCTCAGATATTTTACACAAGGAGAAAGGTAATGGGCGACTTATTAATTAAGAATGCGGTTGTTGTTGATAGTCCCAATGCAGATTTAACTAAGAGAACAAATATATTGATTCAAGGTGGAATAATTAAAGGAATTTCACCAGATGTTAAAGAAGAAGGAATTACAGAAATTATCGACGCAGCTGGAGACTATATTTCTCGCGGCTTTATTGACATGCATACACACATTTCTGTACCCGGCGTAACCCAATATGAAGGGTATGAGTTTGGCGTTGATATCTTCAAATGGGGCGTCGATTCCGGTGTCAGTACTTTGATTGATGCGGGCACATTTGGTGCAGAAACTGTAAGACCCGCCATTGATTATATTGAAGGCAAAGATACTAGAGTGCTATTCCTGATCAACGCAGCAAAAACCGGTTTGGTGCCACTGAAACCTGAATTAGAAAATGTTGCCAATATTGATATTGAAGCAGCAAAAACCGCTTATGACGCTTACAAGCCTTATATCGTTGGGATCAAAGCAAGGGCTAGCATCAGCGCTTCTGGTAAATCAGGCATGAAGGCTATCAAGAAAGCAAAGGAACTAGCCCAGGCATTGGAATTACCCCTCGTCGTTCACATCGGTCATGCACCGCCCAAGATCGAAGATGTCTTATCTATTCTAACGAAAGGCGATGTCATTACCCATTGCTTCCATGGAAAATTATCCAATGCCATTGTCAATGAGGACTACACCTTGAAAGAAGAGACATTGAAGGCAAGGGAGCGAGGTGTTCTTTTTGATATTGGCCACGGCTCAGAGAGTTTCAACTATGAGGTAGCTCGTCAACTGTATGAAGTGGGCTTTTTACCTGACATTATCAGTACAGACCTGCATTCACGCAATAAGAACGGACCAGTTTTCAGCTTGCCAACGACGATCGACAAATTCATCACCCTCAATGATTCTATATTGCCCTGGATTGATATGGTCACGACCAAACCCAGGCAAGCTTTCCACCTTTCTGGTACAGGAGAATTGATGACTGGAGAAAAAGCTGATCTCGTTCAGTTTAATGTAATTGAAGCCCAGGAAGAATATGCCGATTCTGATGGTAATCCCATTGAGATAAAGAAAAAATTGGCCATGAAAACGGTCATAAAGGGCGAAAAGAGAATAACAGTAAATCAATAATGAAAATATTAAATTTATTACAACCTAAGCTAGATATTAAAGAAGAAAATTTGCCTGAGTTCGAATCCATTATTGAAAATGTTAAGGGGATTCTACGACAGCACAATATACATTTCAATGAGAACTCACAGATCGCTTTTTATGCGCACATCATCAATTATATTAGGCGTTTAAAAGAGCATGAGTACTTGAATCTGGAGTACGGAGAAATTCGCAAAGAGATTGATCAGGATGTTTATGAGATAGCAGAAAAGATTGTAGAAATGATCAGTCAAAAATATGACTCAAAGTTTGAAGTCCCTGAAGTGCTGTTGATTGCAATACATATTCAAACAACCAGAGTAAAAAGCAAAGGATAAATATCATGAGAGATGGAAAAGTTGTAATCGTTGTTGGTGACCGCATGGGTAAGGGCATGAAAGTCGTTGAGGGAATTAATGAGGCTGGTGGCATTGGCATTCATATCCCAGGCATGGCTGCAGATATGAAAGTGGGCGATGTTATGAAAGAAGAAGATGCGGATTTAGGCATCTCCTTTTGTGGCAGTGGTGGAGCAGGCGCTTTAATGGCTGAGAACACCTATGGCTATGAATCTGAACATCATCTGCGGACGATTGACGCAGGTGTAACAGCCCTTAAAAGCGGTGCGCAGGTATTGGGATTTGGATTTATTGATAATAAAGAAATCGGTCGAAAACTCACTGAAGCCTTGATTGAACTGAAGAAGAATGAAAGTTGATATGCCAGAGAAGAACATACTAAAACAAACAACCCGGGATTTTGATCTTGTTGGTGAAGGGAAAAGCATTGAAGAAGCCTATAATAACATATTTTCCCTCGTGAGGTCTGAAGTTTATAGTGCAGTTCCTGGTGTCGTGATTCAAATGGAACCAAAGGAGGTGTATTTATTATCGAAAGAAGAGAAGAAAGTGACGGAGAAGTTCCTTTTCCTCTTTCTTCCCAGAGAAAAAAGTAGATGGACGATAAAGGTCAAACTTGTAGTTACGATCAAATATATTAATACTAAAGGAGACTAATATGGGAATAATCTTATTGAAGTCAATTCTCCTTGGAGCTTTGGTGGGTGGTGCAGCCGCCGCCGGCGCTTCCAGGATGTATCATGCCCCAAAGGTACAAAGCATGGGCGCCTTCCGAACATTGGGTGAGCTGAATGCCTGCAAGGGCGATGCAGTCACCCATTTCACCTTCGGTTTAGGATTCTTGTTTACCTCAACAGCACAAGTGGTTGCTGGTGGAGGGCTTGGACAGGATGTTCTTCATAGAATCGTACCGAACTGGGCTGCTGGCATACTTCTTCTGAAGAATAAAAAAGTAGAAGAAACTCTTTATAATCCTTTGAAGATGTTTATCGCTGGCACAGCTGTGGGTATTGTTGTTGTTGTTGCATTGAACACCTTAGCTTCATTGATCCCCGCTGCCCTTGCTGATGTTGCCAATGGCATTTTGGGCCCAGCCGCTGATTGGCTGCTCAACCCTGTTATGCCGATTATTTTCTGGATCGCTGCCATTGATGCTGGAAAACATACGGGTATAGCTGCGACAATCGCTGGAACATTAGCTGCCATTTTCATCGGTAATGCTGTTCCTGGACTTGTTCTGGGCATCCTCATTGGCGCGACCATTGAAGAACACGGCGTAAATAAAGCCGTCATTGTTATGATGGTAGTAACAGCGGCATTATTGGCGTTCAGCGGTTATTTCAACCTCGTTGTCATGGCGCAATAAGTCCTAAAGGAGATCTTAATGGAAACTAAACAAAATAAGTTAAATGAATTTCTGTTGAAGAATGCATCCTTCCCATTTCTTTTGGCCCTCTTGTGTGCTGGTGTTTGGGGTGGAATGCATATGTATTATGTCGATGGCACAGGGCTGTTTCAATCCGTGATTGTCGGGCAGATGTTTCTCAATGCTGGCGATACCGGCGGCTATATGTCGTTGGGACTGTTTGGCCTCGGCTATTTGTTTGCAAGGATATTAGAAGGCCCTTTGGTCGGCATTCTGGATATCGGCGGTGGCGTAATGACCGGTATCGGCGTTGGTATTCCCGCCATATTAATGGCATTTGGAGTTTCAGCACCCATTGAAAGCTTTGGGTTAGCATTGTTGACGGGTGCAGTCATCGGATTGCTGGTTGGCTATCTGATCATGTTCATGAAGAAAACCATGTCAAAAGGCGTTACGGCCTCTGGTGCGAACATCATGATGGGTGCAGGAAATGCGTTGGGTGTTTACTTGGCGCCTTTGCTCATTCTGGCTGCTGTAAATTACAGCATAGGCGCTGGTTTAGGCGCTCTCGCTGGCGCGTTGGTGTTCTATTTCCTCGATAAAAATATGATTGGCGGCGTTATCATTGGCGCGATGATATTAGGGTTATTCTTCTAATAACTGACAGCTTAAGTAAATAAACGTTTGGTTGCTTTGCAAAATAAGCAACCAAACGTTAATATTAAATGAAGGATATGGAAATGAACATATATCAAGAATTGGGTTTGCCTCGGATCATTAATGCCAGCGGAAGGATGACGGCACTTGGGGTTTCTGTTGCCGCTGAAAGCACAGCGGAAGCATTGAAAGAAGCTTCCAAGCATTATGTTGCTATTGCTGCGCTGATGGAAGCTGCAGGCAAGCGGATCGCATCTTACACAGGAGGAGAGGACGCTTGTCCAACAACTGGTGCGGCCTCAGGCATCGCTATCGCAGTTGCAGGTTGTATCGCTAAAGGATCTTTCAATATTACGCTGAGGTTGCCCGATTCGCAGGGGCTGCCTAATGAGATTATTGTTCAGAAGGGGCATTGTATCAATTTTGGTGCACCAGTGACTCAAATGATCGCCCTGGGCGGTGGCAAAGTTGTTGAAATTGGTTTTGCAAATTTTACGCATGAATATAACCTTGAAGAAGCGATAAATGAGAAAACCGCCGCAATTCTGTATGTCAAATCTCATCACTGCGTTCAAAAGGGGATGCTTTCTCTTGAGAAAATGGTAGCTATTGGGAAAAAGGCATGTGTTCCAGTTATTGTTGACGCAGCTGCTGAAGAAGATCTGAAAAAGTACTTAGCTACTGGTGCGGATCTGGTGACTTATAGTGGTTCAAAAGCTATTGAAGGTCCTGTTTCTGGGTTCATTACCGGAAAAGCAGAATTGATCTCTTCCTGCAAAATGCAATATCACGGCATTGGACGTCCCATGAAAATTGGTAAGGAAGGTATTGTAGGTTTGTTGGCTGCGTTAGATCGATATACCACGAAGGATACCGCCGCAATCAGAGAAGCAGAGAAAGAGACCCTGGCATTTATTGATTCTCAGATCAAGCAGATAGATGGCATAACAACATCAATCGAAAAAGATCCTGCCGGAAGAGAGATTTTCCGTCTGAGACTAGTAGTTGATCCCGAAGAAGCGGGCATGACTGTTTATGAGTTGATCGATGCCTTATCGGAGGGTGAGATTTCAATACGTACAAGAAATCATTTTGCCAATCTGGGTATGATCGAAATTGATCCTCGGCCGCTGATGGAAGGTGATGCAGAGGAAATTGTTAAGAAATTCAAAAGGATATTTGATTGATATGAGTCATTTTCGTAAATTTAATTTTCTAAAAGATCGGGTTTTGATAAACTGTCTCGCTAAAGATATTCAAAATGCCAAAGAAGTATCAGATGCCGCGGAAGGACATATTGCTATTGGTTTGCTCTCCGTACGGTTTCCTACAGTTGAGGAAAATGTTGCTGAGGTGAAAAGATTCCAGAAGAGCATCCCGCTTGTCTCGGTTGGTCTTGGCGGTGGAAGTCCAAAGCAATGGCAAATGGCGGCCCATATCGCTGCAAATACTGACCCAGGACATGTCAATCAAGTGTTTCCTGCATCTGGTTACACTTTGGGTCTCTTAGAGGGAAACCATTGTGAAAATACTGTCGTCAACGCTTTAATTAGCCCTACAGGAACCATAGGAAAGGTGAAAATCAATACTGGTGTCTATAGCCAGGACGTTGATGAGGAAGTTGATTTACAAACGGCTTTACTGATGATGAAAGACATAGGCCTGAATTCTGTCAAATTCTTTCATATGAAGGGACTGAAGTATCTTAAAGAATTAGAAGCAGTCGCAAAGGCTTGCAAGAGTGTTGGGATTGACATGATTGAGCCGACTGGTGGCTTGAATCCAGAAAATGTCAAGGAGATAGTCGCCACATGCTTATCGACAGGTGTGAAATATGTCATGCCGCATATCTACAGCTCGCTTATTGATAAAGATACTGGCCGGACAAAACCAGAAGAGGTCAAGAAGATAATTACATCAATAAATTCATTGATGTAATTAGAGTGTTTTTACACTTTTCCACTATTTCCACTTATCCCATCTCTCCCTTGAGGCTTCTTTTCTTAAAAGTTGGAAGCTAGTATGAATTGGGACTGACTTATCCATATATTGTTCTTATTTATTAATTGTTTATTCACCTTGTCAGATTCTCCTATTAGGACATATTAACTCAACCAAAATAGGGCATAACCATTTTGCTCAATATTAGATAAAATTAAGATTGAATACTAGTGTTAATTTGTCCTATAATTTCATTAAATAAAATATTCAGGAGAAATTGATGATTGCCATAATTACCGATAGCACTTGCGATATTCCAGAGAATCTGGTTGTAAAATATGGGATTATCGTTGTCCCACAATACATCATTTGGGGGGAAGCGCAGTATCGTGATCGGGTTGATCTCACGCCGGAGGAGTTTTATCAACGCCTGGAGGAAGATGATGAAAAACCAACCACATCCCAGGCTGGCGTTGGGGATTTTCTGGAGGCGGTTGAACGAGCTCAGAGTGAGGGTGCGACGGAAGCAATTATACTGACGGTGTCCAGCGCGATGAGCGGGACGTATCAGATGGCGCAGGGGGCGGCAGACAAGGCGGATATCCCTGTTTCGGTGATCGATTCAAAGGGGCCTACCATGTCCCTGGGCTGGCAGGCACTAGCGGCCGCACGCGCACGTGATGAGGGCGCGAATAGGGATGCGATCATCAAGCAGGTTAGTGAGGTTCGCAGCCGTTTGGTTCAGATAGTTGCTATGGAAACATTGGAGTATCTGCAATATGGTGGGCGGATTAGCAATGCGGTAAAGTGGGTGGGGAATGTCCTGAAAGTGAAACCGCTGGTAACCATTAATCATCAAACTGGGCTGGTGGAACCCTTAGGATTAGCCCGCACTCATTCCTCAATGATCAAAATGTTGTATAAGCGGTTTTTTAATGAGGTTTCCTCAGGGGAAGGACTTCACATTGCTGTTCTTCATGGTGGTGTTTTGGAAGAAGCGCAGAAGCTTGCTGATAAAATCCGTGAGGAATTTAGTCCCCTTGAATTGATTGTCAATATCACCGGGCCTGTCCTTGGAATCAACACTGGCCCGGGTGCACTGGCTTTATGTGGTTATTCTGAGCCTGTTTAAAAAAGTAAAATAAATGAAATGATGCTGCCCGAAAAATATCTCTATGGGTTGAACATCACGTCAATATTGAGTTGATAAAGACGCCAGTCCAGTATGGTTTCATCTGATGACCATATCTCAGACGCCCAGCCGGCATCCTCAGCTATGGTTGGGGATTCTTGGGGTGCCGTCATCTCATTGAGGGGTTGATTCGTATTCATTATTAATACATATGCGGCCCCCTGTGCGGCTTGTTCGAATATTATCCTGTAGGTCATGTTTTCAACAATTAATAGCTGATCTGATTTTTCCACATTAAATGCGATTGGTGAGGCATAAGCATTGTCCATCAAGATCAGACCTTCGTCCGCATATTGATCCAGAGCCCGTGCAATGATGGGCGCATCGTGTTGAACAACCCAATAGGGATCGGACATACGCAGGCGTTGTTCCTCCTGCAATTGATTTGACACCAGATAATACGCACGCTGTTCACCCAAGGACGCTCCCCAATCATTCAACATATTGAAATTAAGGTAAATTGAGAGGAGCATGAGAACCATCACGGAGATCATAAGATAATCCCGCCATTTGGGTTTAATATCCTGATAGATCATACCCATCAGAACAGCCCCAAAAGGAATCACAGCCATCCATAAATAAATCCAGGATGGAAGGATCCCCAGGAATACTTCGAGGGTTAGCATTGTGGGTATGGAAAGCAGCATGATTAACACACTGATATAATGACGTTTTCTTTTGGCAAAAGATAAATAGGTCACCAGAAAAATACCGATGATAAAGATCAATGAGAGCTGCCAGGTTCGGGAAAATGCGATGGCGATGGCTTCAAAGAAATTGTTAAGACCCAAGAAGAAGGGATGGCGGACACCAACGTTGAGCGCTATGTTTGGGGTATGATCAGGGGCATAGCTTCGGTTGAGGAAGTATAACGGAGAGTTAATTAATAATTGATTGAAAATCAACCATAAAGTGATGCCGTAAATCGGGGGAGTCAGGAAGGCGAGCATCCAACCTTCCAATTCCTTCCGCCAGTTCTCATGGATATTCCATTCAAAGATGATTAATGCCAGAGCAAGGCCAGCGAGCAAAGCGATGATTTCATATTTCACAAGGAAACCCAACGCGAGTCCAAAACCACAAATCAGGAACGCCATCTGATTGACCCTGATCTGCAAGGCACCGTATATCACTACCAAAACGACAAACAGGTAAAGTGTTTCCGAAGTTCCAATTGCGCTGGCAAATAGGAAACTGGGAAAACATTGGACCAATCCCAGGAAAACCCAACGGAATTTTCCAGGCAATCTCAATAAGAACAAAATTTGGTTGAGCATGACCAGTGAAAGAGCACCACCAATAGCCGACAACAGCGGGCCAGCAAAGGACGTTATCCTAAAAATGTTTAAGATGGGAATAAGAACAAGCTGCAGAAAGGCTGGCAGGGGGGGATCAATTAATAGAATTTCCTTCAGTAAACTGTTTTTCGAATACAAGAAATAAAAAGCATTACCAGTTGTTGACAGAGCCTTCGTGCTGCCAACCTCCCAATAAAAGTTGAAGAGTATAGCAATGGACAGGTTCACAATCAAAGAAATGATGAAGATAATTGCAACTTCATGTTTTCGTGGCCTTGGCAGCTCCCCAAATTCCCTTTTCCTGCTTTGCTGTGGGAGGAGCTTTTTATTCGTCCTGCTGAATAAATCAAAAGGTTGCTTCATTCCAGGAACTCATCATCTTCTTCAATATTAGTCTCTGCTTGATCTAAACCATGGATCGTCTTTTCCCAGTAGTGTGGTTTGGTGATGAGTTGCAAGAACCCTTTCCATCCGCCAATGCTCATCAGACCCCAATACAGTGGGCTGATCAACGCTGCCCGCACCATCTCATAGTATTCACGGCTCATCGCACCGGCAACGTTAATATAGGTAAATGCAAAATTGCCAAAGAATAGGCTGAAAGCGCCTAAATAATAAATGGGGCCGGGGAAAAGATCAGTAATAAAATCAAATGGCAGGATGAACCAAACGGTGGTAAGAAGCCAATAAATCGGATTGATTAATACCGTAAAAATATTTCCACCAACGACCATCTGAAAGCTGAAGAAAGCTTTGAGGCCAATGTCCCGGATCAACTTGATGGGGTGGCGCATATGCACCAGCCAGGTTTGGATGTATCCTTTAACCCAGCGAGAGCGTTGGCGAATCCAGTTATTGACCTTGCTGTTTGCTTCTTCATAGGTTGTGGTATCAACAATTCGGGTCCGGTAACCCAATTTATATAACCGGATACCGAGGTCCGCATCCTCGGTCACATTATGCGGGTCCCATGCGCCGGCTTCGACCAGGGCATATTTCTTGAAATGGTTAGAGGTCCCACCCAATGGGATGGGCACATTGCGCGCATCCAACCCAGGTAAGAAAAGATCAAACCACATTGAGTATTCGATGGAAAACCATCGGGTGAGCAGGTTCTGATTTCGATTGAAATAATTTAATTTGACCTGGATACAGATCACGTCAGCGGGAATTTTATTAAAGGCAACAATCACCCGCTTCAATTGATCGGAGTCAGGTTGGTCTTCGGCATCGAAGATCACGGCATACTCTCCTCGTGCACGGATAAGACCGTAGTTGCAGGCTTTGGGCTTGGTTTTCGGCTGTGAGGTGGGGACAATCACATCCTGGATGTAATCGGGGGGATCAATTTCCTTGAAAGCCGCGATGGTTTCCTCATCATCTTCTTCAAGGAGAACTTTCACATCCAACTTTATTTTAGGGTAATCAAGATTGGTGATAGAGTCCAAGAGTTTTGGCAGGACAGCGGCTTCTTTATAAACTGGGATGAAAATGGTGTAAATGGGAAGCTCATCATCTCGCAAGGCGCGGATTTCTTCTTCTGATACAGGAACTTCCAAATCCGTGCCGATGGCTGCGGAAACCAGAAAGAACTTGTACACAACCATTGATAAGTAGATGATGGTGAAGATGGAATTGACAATAATCAAGAAGTTCTTGATATTCCAGATCGCCAGGGCGATGGAAATCACCAGGATGATGATCATCCAGATCCATTGCTGCTTGGTCAAGACCTGCGCTGCTGAGTTTTCTGGTTCACGGCTGAGCAGGGCTGAGACGCTTTGGGCGGTATAGTGCTCTTGATAAAGCCATTCTAAGGCATTCTCAAAGTCATTTTCAGTGATCAGGACGGGCTTAACTTGGAGACCGGTTTTCCTTTCCACATATTCGATTGAAACCTGGCTGATGGGATCAACCACACCCAGAACGATGGAATTCCTGTCACGGGAAAGGGGAAGGACTCCCTTCTCCCATTGTTCATCAGGCGTGAGCACTTTTGCTGCTTCTTTGCTCAATGTCATTTTTGAGAGGTCAAACAAAGGCATATCCGCTTGCCGGGAGAGGAATGAATAAAGTTGTTTCTCGGTGATATACCCGCGATGGATGAGTGCTTGGCCAATGCGGGTGTTGGTGTTCTCAGCCAGGTTGAGCCCATCGTTCAATTGGCTGCGTGTGATAAGGCCGGAGGTCATCAATAGCTGGCCGATGTTGGTGCGTCCCAGATTCCTCTCAATGGCTGCTTCAAGGGATTCACGATCGGTAATCACTGGCAGCAAGTTTTCATCAAAAAGCCTCTGGAGATCGGATTGTGCTTTATCGAACAGAGGGTGGGCAAAGGCGACGGTGATGCCATCGTCAACAATCTCCAATGGTAAAGCGCCCAGACGCTTTGCGGTCTCATAATCCAAACGCCGTGCCAGGGATGCGTTAACAGGATCTTGTGAACGCATCTGTTCAATTCGGTTGCCCAAAGGATCGACCATTTCCTGCAATTCCCTCACGGGCTCCAGGGAAACGAAAGGAACCTCTCGAAATTCCGCAAATATTTCATAGATGTTTTCTTGAGGGCGGTTGAGGTTCTCCTTAATCACCTGATCGAATAAGCGCCCTTTCTCCACGACATCGTGGATGATCCTTGGTTTATCTGTTGGATTAATAACCCCTCGCTGGATCAGATAATCAATGCATTCTGTTAGGTGAAGCGTTTTTTCTGTTGAGGGAATATGGCTGACATACTCTTTAATGACTCTTTCAAGCCTGCTTCTGGGGACGATCACCGGCCATACACGTCGGCTGCTGATTTCAGCTAAATGGGCGAGCTTATCCCCATGCAGCGGGCTATCCACCGCCACCCATATATCGTTATCATTTTGGAGGAGAGGCAACATTTGGTGCTCTCTTAGGAATGGTTGTGAGAATTGACTGATCAACTCGGGATTAAATTGGTATTGTTCCAGAGAACAGTAAGGCGTTTGGAAAAGAATGCCGAAGGTCTGTGCTATATTGCGTTCATCAATCAAACCCTCTGAGGCAAGACGGCTTAATAAGTGTGGGATCGAAGATGTATTATCAATATTCAGCTTCTCTAATTGGCCTGGCTGCACCAATTTTGTGGATAACAGATATTGTTTAACATGAGCGACATCCACTTCAGGCAGCTTTGGCTGGGGCAGCGCCTCATAGATTTTTCTGAGCCATTTCTTGATAACGTTTTCATCCATCAGACGCGCTTCCACCTGGCAGCCTGAAATATCTTGCAGGATGTTAATTAATCCAGGGTGATTATCCGGGAGGCCGATGATGAGAATCTGATCCACAAAATTCAGCGGGAGTGCAGTCAGGAGTCTACAGAATGGATAAGGAAGGAGCTCAAAGAGCTTGATGAGTCGTTGATCAAAACCCTTGGGAAGGTCGCTCTCATAAACAGGAATAATATCTCGTAAATTTGCAAAATTGGCTAACCAATGATATTTTAAATCCTCATCATTTTGAGTGAGCGCCTCACGCAGAGAGATTCCTGTTGATTTCATCAAGGTTTTTGCTGCATTAAGTTTGTCCCTGGTCAGCAAACGCTCATCAATTAAGCCCTCTGCGATATCTTCTTCAGGGATATTTTCGTTAAATAGACCGTCAGGGTCATGCGCTGTGGATAGCCTCTCGTGTAATCCAGGTGGGATCAGAACATAAGAACGTTTCATATGCCATTGATCTGTCAAATGGACCACTTCATCAATCTGTGAGAAATCGTTGATACCCAAGAATAGTGTATCTTTAACCCAGCACAAAGGGATAAAATAATTTTGGGTTTGCCAAAATGCAGAATCTATGGGGATAAAGTGCAACAATGTGTTAAACGCCGTCGACTCTGCATGGATCCTGCTGGGCAGGCCACGGCATAAGCCGATTAACTCCCCCCATTGATTATCAGTCAGCCACCCCCACTGCAGCCAGTTTGTCAGGGTGGATGGGCTCATGGCATTCATAGTCTCCAGCTCAGAAATCCACTTTTCGTGAGGATCAATGTCCATTCTGTCGAGGACATTTTGCGGGTTGATGCACCCAGGTTGTAATTCGGTCTTTTCGTATAGTCTTGATTGGAGGCGTTTTACTTCTAAATATCCCACCTGTACAGTGCGAAGGGGGTAGCGCACAATACGCTCAATAGTTCTTTCTTCTTCAACTGATAAATTATAGGCTGCTGCTAACCATAATTCATGATCGCTGACACACAAGGGGGTAATCGAAAAATCCCGGGATAAATCTTCCGGGACAATTTTCCCCAGATGATCAGAGGGTGAAAAACCAAGTATTGGAAGACGCTTTGGTATGACATTATCTGTCATTCCAAATCCCCTTTATCCTGATTGCGCTTGATGTAAGCATCGATGATGACAAGGAGCACAAATATCATGGATAAAGCGATCAATAATATTGAATAATATCCAAAGAAAATGCTGATGAAGACAAGTAAGAAAACGAGGATGGATAAGAGAACTTTCGCATTGACAATGAATATGTCGAGTAGATCACGAAAGCGAAAAGGCTTTTTATCAGGGGGCATTGGTATCTTTTTGACTTTCTTCTTTAGCGATTAATAGATAATGATTCGAGAGGTTGGTCTTTTTCACTTCCCAACCAGGGAAGCGACGCGCTTCTTCGGTTATGTCCTCTGATGAAGACTGTATCTTTGCGACAAGATGGTTTGCCTGGAGGAACAGGAATTCAAGACTTTCAACAACATCTGATGCGAGCAGTTCCTTTTCCACCTGGATGAGGTCTGCCATTTGGTTAAATCCCTCTATCCATACGATCCACTCATTTTCATCAAGGTTGATATTTTCAAGGATGGTTACATAGTCTTGTGTGGATGAAGTTTCCTCTTCTACATTCACGGGCTGAGTTGATTCCTTTTCTTTTCCATCCTGTTTTTCTTCCTCTTCCTCTTTTTGTAAATCGTGATAAAGAATTAAGCTGCGATCTGAGTGTATTGCGACTTGTAAGGCATTTTCTCCTCTTTCAATCATCTCTTCTTCAGTGACTGCATCTTCAGGAAAACTGACAACCCCCGCGTGTATATTCGCGTCCACTTTACTTGCAAAGCGCTTGATTAATCGGCCGGTCAGCACTTTGGCACCAGAGGGCCCGGTCTCGGGGAGAATAAGTCCAATGACATCATTGATATATGCAATATCAATATTGGAGCGAATGGAATTTTGTATAATTTCAGCCATAATGCGCTGAATCCTGCGGATGTCCTGTGCAGGGAATTGTTCTTTATCGCGGATGTCAAAGAGGGCGAGAGACACCTGGTTTTGATATCGCCGGCCTCTATGAATTTCTGTACTCAACGCCTGTTTGGCAAACCGCCAGCGCATTAAGGACGTATTTTTATCATAAATGAGCAGTGAATCTATCACCTGCTGTAATCGAATATATTTCTCACTAGTTTCTCTGACTTGTTTCGTTAAGAATTCACAAAGGAGTGTCATCACGAGAAAAACGCCTAACCCGATCCCTGAGGATATCAAGAAGTCAGTAGTATCGTTCAATAAACTGTATCCTGATCCAATAAAAAGAAGGGTGCTTATGGCAAAGCTAGCCCAGGACGAATAGGGGAAGAGCTGCGTTAGTGAAAATATAATGATGAAGATAACCAAGACGATTCCCAAGATGCTGGTGTGTGGAGTGAAATTAATGAACAGGAAAACACCCGCGATTGACCAAATCACAAGGAGGATGATAAGTATAAATAATTTGTTGTTTTGCAAATCACTCTGATTTTTCATAGCAAGACTCAGATTTCTCTCGATTGCTTATTTTTCCATACCAGGGCGATGACCAGCCCAATGATTGAAATAACAGCGACGCCAATGGAGATCCGAACAATCCATATGGATTGACTTCCAATGTCTACAATTGGGGGTTTATCATCGGCTATATCCCCTGCTGAGATAGACGATTCTGGCCCTATTTGGTATACACTGGCATTTTCAGAATCGCTGATAATGGCGATTGTGCCATTTAAGCCGGCACGTGTGGAGGCTTTAGATAGTAAATTCCCCGCTGCGATCAATCCTTTTTGCGTCATAGCCGTTACCACAAGATTGATCTGGTTTCCCTCCTGGAATGATTGGATATACCCTCTGATTCCGGAGGGGGTGTCCATCTCGAGCACAAGGTCATTAGCCTGAGGCAATCCAGTGGATCTATCTAGGGGAAGCGGTAACGCGTTGTTCAGCGTATCCGACAACAACGCGGGTATCGTACCGATGGATATGAGGTAATTTTTGGAATCGTCATCATTAAACAAGACTTCTAATTCGCTGGCACTGCCTTGGGATGATTTTCCAAGTGTCAGAGCAAGATTTGCTAATGTATTAATGCCTATGTTGCGGTCATTTTCAGGGATGACGAAAGCAAAGTTTTCATAGGTGTAGGGATTGGCGAAACCATAGGGAAAACTACTTAAGGACAGGGTTACGTCATCCGGAGCTTCCGGGAAAACAATGGCTGTGTGGGCATGAAGTGTCAGCCAGGCTCTGGGATATGTGTCATCTGTACAGAAAAGTTTGGTTTCCTCACGAGAGTCTGCATATTCCATATTGGCTTCAAAGCTGATAGTGTTGTCACCAACTTTCAAGAACCTCAATGGAATACGAACTTCCCTATATCCCTGGTCTGCTGTCTTAGAAGTTAACTTGATGCTGGTTACTGGTATCCCGTTGATGAATACAGTGAGTGTTGAGCGATCCACGTTGAGTAATTCAGAATGAGAAAAATAGAGCTCAAGCCAGGCTTCGCTGTCAATATCCCAAAGGGCGGAAAGAGGGAAACTAAATTGTACGGTTTGTTCACGGGTGCCGTAAGCGGTGGTGTCATTTAAACCCAAGTCCTGCATAGATACTGAGAGCCTACTTGAAGCAGGATGGCCTTGAGGATCAGGGATGGTTCTGACGATTGCCCATTGGCCCTCAGACTGGCTAAAGAACTCTTCCATTGTCACAGCCCTCGCACTTTTTACTACAGCGGCAGTATTTGTTCCCGACAGGCAAAGAACATGAGCGCTGGGGTCAAAGGGAGAGATTTGAAAAGAAATGATTCCATCATTCTGAGAAAGGGGCAGGCGGTCAGAACCACCATTGGTGTAATTTTGGAGAGCTGTTGTAATCGTGGCACTCAGGCTGGCATTCAGGCTTGTGATCTGATCAATGGGGGCAAAGATCACCAGGTTGCCTAGGGGGTGATTTTGAGCGGCCTCGGATAAGGTCATCACATTGATGGCAGCATTGCGCCAATTGGCAAGTTGACCCAACCTGGTTGCTGTGACCGCTACAGCATTGAGTGTGGGAAGGTCAAGTTGATCTGGAACGATCATGGTGATGTTATTCTCTGCGATTAGGCTGGAATCGATCAGTATGTTTGGCGCGTTGCTCAATTCTGGTCCTGCTGCAACCTCCTGATAGGATAATTTCAAGGACGTAGATTTATGGACAACAGCCCACACCGCAGGATTATCGTAATCTATACAAAAGTCTTCGGAAATGCCCATAAAGAATTGTATTTGCAAGGCATTGTATCCAGAATTAATATTTTCAGGGGACAATGAGATTTGCAATGTACCATTATCAGCAGTATCTCCTGTCAGCAAAGTGCTGCCCACGCGTTGACCATTCCAGTTCACGCTCATGCTGGAAATAGGATCCAGTGCGCTGGAATGACTGAAATGAATTGTCAGGAGGGCTTCGGACTCGAATTGCCAATTGGATGGCAGCGCGATGTTAAATGTCCTATCGACTAAGACGCCAAGAAACTCCTGATCTGCGTCATAGTTAAAATCTTCTAGTGTATAGGTTGTATTAGATATTTCTTGATTTTCGATGGTATAAGCTTGGATGGGTGGACGATGTGGGATGAAGAAGAGGAAGGCAGTAATGAGCGTTATTAAAAGGAGGAAAAATCGTAATAGGGCGAAACCATTTTTATTACTCATATTATTTCTTTCTAATAAAGGCCCCTATTAATGAACGAATAATGTGGTTATATTATGAGTTTTAGTTAATGGTACTACATTATGAAATACTTTAAAATTAATTCAATCTCATTACAAATAATTAACAATGCCATTTTAATTATAAAAGCATTTGGTTTAAAAACAACCTTTGAGATACTGAGGCGGTCTTTTCTTCTGTGAGAGAATCGGAAACTTACAGAACTAACTTAAAATTTATTTTCATGGTGATCGTCTCTAGCTAATTCCGTCGTAAATGTTTTCCTCGATATCTTTTCGTGAAAATAATATTAAAATATAATTATGGTAAGATTTTGTTAAGTTCTTTTGCTATCAATTTTCATTGCTGTTGTCATCAATGATTATTATTGATGGTTAATCATAGCGTATTCGAAATATATTTTTAGGTCAGGCAATGACGAAAGCAATAAAAAAATTAGCGAATAAATCAATAGAGATTGATTTGGGGGAAGTTTCAGCTTTGATGCCATCAGGGCTCTTGTATCTTGATGGTGAGGGAAAAATCCTTTTTATCAATTCCACCGCAGAAAAGATACTCGATATTAAACTTAAGGATGTGAAAAATAAAAAGCTCACCAATTTAGAATGGCAGGCTTTCCGAGAAGACGGTAGGGAAATACCACAAGATGAAACGCCCCTTACGACTGTTCTGCAAAGTGGAGAGATCCTTACCGACGTGGTGATGGGAGTGAAACTGGGGGAGGACGATGAGGTACGATGGCTTTCCGTCAGCGCTATGCCGGTGATGAGGGATGACGGGAATATGCCCTCTCAGGTCCATGTGGAATTGCGGGATATTACACATGGGATCCAACAAGCCAGAGAGATCAAGTCCAAGATGGTACTATTGGATCAATTTCAACAAACATTAGAGTCCGTAGCGTTTAACGCTCATCCAAAGGATGACGTATACCAACAAATTATTCAGTTTTTGCCCAAGGTCTTCACCTATCCGGATATCACTAATGCAAGGTTGTTCATTGGGGATGAAGTGTTTTCATCAAAGGACTTTAAAGAATCACCAATAAAAAAATCAGCTCAATTTCAACTTGGAAATTCAAAAACTGGGAAGATTGAGTTTCATTATCTATTGGATGAAGATTCTGAGCCGCCTTCAAATAACTTATCAACAGATGAAGCTGTGCTCAAGGTATTAGGGAAATGGATTGGTCCTGTCACTCGGATTTCTGAAAAAGTGAAAAGAGTGGAGGATTTGGAGGAGGAAGCATTATCCGCTTACGACCGGATGATTGAAGCCTGGTCGGCTGCGATGGAGACGAGAGAAAAGAAAGCCAGCGGCCATGTCAATCGAATCACAGAAATGGCCCTTGAGCTAGCGAGGGAAATGGGCTTTGAGGAAGATGAGCTGCCGAATATCCGCCGTGGGGCGCTGCTGCATGACATCGGCAAGTTGGGCATCCCGGACGACATCATATTAAAACCCGGCAAGTTGACAGAAGACGAATATCAGATAGTGAAGAAGTATCCCCAATACGCGGAAGAATGGTTGTCAGAAATTGAAGTGCTGCAGCCCGCCATGGAAATCCCCTATTATCATAATGAGAGATGGGATGGTACGGGTTATCCTAAAGGGTTAAAGGGAGATGAAATCCCTCTATCGGCCAGGATGTTCGCGGTGGTCAATGTGTGGGACGCCTTGACTTCTGACCGCCCCTATCGGAAAGCGATGAGTAAGGAAGAGGCGCTGGATCTGATTGTATCCGAATCTGGATCGCATTTTGATCCAGATGTGGTAGAAAGTTTTTTACGCCTCCTTTCGGAGCGGGATTATATAGATACTTCCTATGAGATCAAAATTCAGGCTTTTGGGCAGGAAAGAGTTTGGGTTCAGAACCGACTGGTCACAAGTAAAGATTGGCAGGTGAACGCTGCTCAGGATTTATTCTTCCTGATGCTGGCACATCCTGGCGGGTTAACCAAGGAGCAGGTGGGTCTGTATATGTGGCCTGATGCATCACCTGAGGATTTGAACGTCCGTTTCAAGAACACGCTTTACCGCCTTAGGAAAGCCGTGGGCAATCAGGCGATCCTGCTGGGAAACCACGGCTACCGCTTCAACCGGATGCTGGATTATTTTTATGATGTGGAGATTTTTACTGCTCAGATTGAGAAAGCGGAACAAGCCGAAAGTGTGGTTGAAAAGGTATCCCATTTCAACAAAGCCATTCGCGAATATCAAGGTGATTATTTGTCGAACTTTGACGGTTTATGGGTCATGGCGGATCGCGAAAGATATCGTCAAATGTATCTCAATGCGGTCGTGCAGCTTGCTAAGTATCATTATGAGGAACAGGAATTACAGGCAGCATTACGCTACTGCCAGCAGGCATTAATTGAAGATCCCATGCTCGAAGAAGTGCACCGGTTAGCCATGAAAATTCACGCGATGAGCGGAAACCGGGCTGAAGTAATTCGTCAGTATCAGTTATGCAAAAGGGTATTGATTGATAACTATAATATCGCGCCATCTGAGAAAACCCACGAATTATTTCAATCTTTAATTAATTCCTGACCAGCGTTGCTGCATCAGTGGGGAAAAGAAATTTCTGCTCAAACCTCCTGATTTAATTAGATAGATTCTTAATTTATTTTAATCTATTTGCAGTCTGGTTTGAAGCCTGTTGTAGGTCATACTATGAGTGTTATTGATGAGATATTTGTGTTTATTGTCAATTTAATGGATGTGAGTTACTATCAATGCTGAATCACCCAGATACACAACAGACATATATCAAATTCCGCGCGAAGGAAACTGAGTCGGCCACAACAGATCAGTTGTTCATTTCATATGATCTGCGAACGATGAAGCAAAGCTTCATTGACGATTGTGACGGACGTGTGGAGCGCTGGCTGCGGGCGATGGACCTTTATGACCGCGAAATTACCACCCACACTTTGCGAGTGACAGCTTTGTCGCTCGAGTTGGGGCGGTTCATGGGTCTGAATAATGACGAATTGGTCTACCTTCAATACGGTACCCTCTTACACGATATTGGAAAATTGGGCATTCCCAACACGATTATCCACAAACCTAGTAAATTGAGCGCATATGAATATCGTGTGGTTCAGCAGCATCCTTTATACGCAAATGATTGGATTGCCAAAACTCGGGATTACCAGCCCGCAAAAGTCATTCCCTTATTCCATCATGAAAAATGGGATGGGTCGGGTTATCCTTATGGGTTGAAGGGGGAAGAGATCCCTTTGCTGGCGAGAATCGTCGCTGTGGTGGATGTTTGGGACGCTATCACTTCAGACCGCCCTTACCGCAAGGCGATGAGTAACAACCGGGCTGTTAATTTGATTAAGTCAGAAGCGGGGCATCATTTTGACCCCGCTGCTGTTGACGCCTTTTTTCAGTTGGGGCTTTATCGGGCTGAGAGAATCCCCTGTACTTTGTGATTTTGTTGGGGTTGTATTTAAAAACGTATCCCTATCTTATCAAGCTCAAGATTGATGATTGGTAGAAATTCCGTTTTGTGTGTCATCTTTCGCATCATATAAGGCAGCATCCGCCCTGTTCAAGAGGTCCTCAAGCGTGTCCGTCCAACTCTCAATGCTGGCAATACCAGAACTGACAGAGAGTGAAAACGAGTCGTCTTGATAGAAGATGGGGGAAGATTCGAGAACCTGATTGATTCTCTCCATAACACGGAAAGCCTGTTCCTCAGTTGTTTCAGGGAGGAGAATGAGGAATTCATCCCCACCAAACCGGCCCAAGATATCTACCTCTCGAATGATTTGTTGAACGATTCGCGCAAAAACCGATAGCGCGCGGTCACCCGCAAGGTGGCCATAGGTATCGTTTATCTTTTTAAGGTTATCAAAATCAATCACGATAATGGAGATGGGGTGGTGGTATCGTTTGGCGCTCTTCATTTCTTTTTCAGCCAGATACATGAAATGGCGCCGATTGGGGATGCGTGTCAGATCATCAATGGTCGCCTGGTGATAGAGCTCATCCAGGATTTGTTTCTTTTCGGTGATATCGCGGCTGATCCCGTGGTATCCGATCAGGTTACCCTTATTGTCGTAATGGGGAGCTGCGCAAATTTCAGTCCAGATCCAACTACCGTCCTTACAATTTTGCTGAACCTCAAATCGAGTTGTGTCTGTATTATTGCTGGTTTGGCCTTTTTGACGTTGGTGTTCGATTTTTTCTCGGATAATCTTAATACCTTCGGGTTTGAAAAAATTCCAAATGGGTTGCCCAATGACTTCTTCACGTTTATATCCCCTAATTGTTTCATCGGCAGGGCTGATGTAATCTAATCGGAATCCTTTATTGATATGCCAGATGACGTCTACGGAATTTTCTGCCAGGAAGCGATATTTCTGCTCATTCTCACGCAACTTTTCTTCCATCTTTTTTCTGGCAGTAATATCGTGAACGACCGTTAGAATATGCAATTCTTTATTGAGTTCAATAGTCCTCGCGGAAAGCAGGCCGATCAGGGGGTTGCCATTTTTCCGGCGAAACTTGAATTCCATATTTTCAACAGAACCCGTTTCAGTGAGAAGGATAACGAATTTTTGACGCTCTGTGGGATCGTACCAAATATTGATATCTAAAGTCGTTTTACCCTTCACATCTTCCCAGGTGTATCCGGAAAGGTTGCTGAATCCTTTGTTGATTTCAACGAATAAACCATCTTTTAATCGAGTAATCAATAAAGCATCGGGAATAGTATTGAACATTAATTCGTACTTCCCCCGCGCTTCGGTTGTGATGTTCTTATCCCGTTGATTGGATAAGGTGATAAAGCCAATCGTCCAAATTGTTACACTTGTAAATAAGAAGAACGAAGATAAGGCCATTAACAATTCGGCAGTTGCTGAAAGTGCAAAGGGTGAAATAAATTGCAAAAAACCATAAGCGAGAAAGAAACCTGAGGCGATAAGAAAAGTGACAGAGATGAAATTCGTGAAATTCTTGATATCAGCCAGTTTATATTGAAATAAAAGACGTCCTGTTAGAGCATAAAAGGCAGCAATGGAAAGCGCTGAAAAAACACCCGGTATCAAAGTGTTTCCAATGAGGTAAAGGAATGTAGATAGGGTCACGTATGCTGCGATGAAAAGGAGGATGTTGCGTGTTACTTTCGTTATGTCATAAAACCTGAGCATACCGAAATAAATCATCAGCGAAGATGCAACAAGGGCTGTGTTTCGGATGATGTTCTGGAAAACCCCTAATGTTTCAAAATCATTCAGGAAGAATGTCAGGAAGTAAAGACCGATGAGGAAGAATGCGCCTGACCACCAGCCAAAGCCGCGATGGGTGCGATCGTTCCGATAATGCAGAAACAGTATGATGACTTCAAGAAAGCATATCAGACTGAATACCAGCGAAATCACTCTCATACAGGGTCTCATTCTTCAATAATGGATGATTTATAATACCTCAATCAAATAATTATAATCGGTTACTGAAGAATCGCAACTTGTAATGTGGGGTTAATTCATCATGTTTCCCTTGCAGGATGAAAATCGAAGCGTTATATCTGCAATTTTGGTATCTTATTCGACAATGAGCAGCGCGGCCATAAATGTAAAATCACGTAACCAATTCTTCATAAGATCAGCCGGCAGTTGGTAGCTGGCTTCAAATTGCTGATCTTCATTATTATTCCAGGTTTGTGGGATTAATCGTGCTTAGTTCCGCTGTTCTGAAAAACTGACGAAAAGCGCAGGTTTCATTAATTAAATTATACAGAATTTCGGTCAATAGATCGACTTTTTCTTTGTCAGCATGAGTCTTCTGAGGGTTGATTATCACATTCTCTTCGTCGAAGTCCACCTGAATTTTTCCCATCGCCTCCCATAATTGCAAGCCAATTCTCACTGTCTCTTTCGTTGATGCGCAGGCGCTGGCCAGGGTTGATAATTGTGCGACCCCCTCTTTATGGCTCAGGGTGTATTTAACTAACCCGCCAAGTCGCTGGATGATTTTATTAAGATCATCCACAATCGGGTACACGCCGATGGCGATGACGGTTTTTGGGGAAACCTTCCGCAGTGTTTCTCGTAAAACCGATGGTGAGGGTGGCGCCGTCCAGATGATGAGTGTGTCAGACTTCCCCAATTCCTCCCGTATGAAAGCCTGTATACCCTCCGGTCTTTCACCCTCCGCCCAGATTTGAGAATCGGGATATCCTTTTCGCAGTTCTTTCAGCAATGCGATTGGGGACAGGGCGTCCCGATTATCCACCCACTTGATTTGTCGGCTGGCGACTTGTTGACGCCCCTGCTCTGAAAGCCGGAAATCCACCCATTCTGCACTGATTTGCGGTTCGCCCTTGTAATCGCTTTTCGACAGCCGGCAAACCAAATCAAATTGTGCTTCCGGCAATGGCTCATCCCCGCCGTTCCACCAGATAAAACCCTGTTGATTCCCTTCGTTGTCAGTGGCGGTCACCTGGCGGTGTTCACCCTGCGCACCAATGGCGGTTGAGGCGGCCAGGGTCAAATCCCGGATCATGAAATTTAATGGGGGGTTGCCAGGGCCAAAGGGCGATAAGCGCTGGATTTGTTCAATCAGGTCAAAGTCGATTTTGTTGAGGCTCAGGACGTGGTTGATGTGAATCTCGGGGATGATTTCAACTTGTTTTAGCTGTTCCTCGACGGCAGCCCAAACACCTCTTTTTACAGCCGGATACTCCGAGGCCGGAAAGGACAGCCCTGCGGCCATGGGATGGCCGCCGTAACCGCTCAGCAGATCTGCCTGGGTGCGGATAGCTTGGGTGATATTGACCCCTTTCACTGACCGAGCTGAGCCGTGGATGGGATCTTCTCCCGTCAGGAGGATGACGGGCTTTTGATAGCGTTCGACCAAACGGCTGGCAACGATGCCGACCACACCGCCCGGCCAATCGGGGTGATGGAGGATAATGGCCGGTGAGCGACGGTCTTCTGGGGAGGCTTGCAGCATGGCTGCCGCGCCTTGTTCCACCTGGCGGGTAAGGAAACGGCGTTTGATGTTCATGGCTTCAATTTGGGTCGCCAAAACCCTGGCGCGCCCTTCATCATCTGTGATGAGGAACTCCACCATCGGGTTGGCATCCCCCAACCTGCCTACAGCGTTCAAGCGAGGAGCGATCTGAAACCCGATATGATCTTCGTTGAGATGTTGGGGATTTAGCTCTGCGTTTTTATACAAAGCCAGCAAGCCAGCCCGATTTGTGTGGCGTAAATGCGCCAATCCCTTTTGCAGCAAGTAACGTGTGTCCCCCTGCAGGTAGGCGACATCAGCGACGATGCCCAAGGCGGCCAATTCCATCATATGATTAGAATTAAAGCGCTTGCCAAGGCGGAGAAATAAACCCTCCATTAATTTATAAGCCACGCCAACGCCCGGAAGGGTCCGCAGAGGATGGTCTTCCGGCAGCTGCTGTGGATTGACAACAGCGTTAGCTGGAGGTAGTGTGCTGCCCAATGTGTGATGATCCGTAACGATGACGGGCAGCCCGGCATTGCGCACGAGCTGGATGTTTTGGTATTCGGTAATGCCCGTGTCGCAGGTCAGTAAGAGGTCGAAGCCCTTTTCGAGATAGGATTTAAGGACGGCTGTTGTTATGCCGTGGGATTCTTTCCCGCGAATGGGGATATGATAGGCCACATCTCCCCCCAATTCTCGAAGGCCCTCAACCAAAGTGGCTGTCGCGGTTTGGCCATCGACATCAAAATCCCCCCATACAAGAATACGTTTTTTGTTTTCAAGGGCCTCCGCCAGCAAGTCCCAGGCAGCCTCACTGTCCGGTAGTTCATAATCAGGCGTAGGCTCATAAGCTTCCGGATGGAGCAGAGCCATCGCTTCATCAATAGTGCGGAACCCTCGTCGGTAGAGGGTTTGCGCCACGAGGGGATGACCGCCGATGGCGGATAGGAAATCTTCTGGGATGGAAACGGGCTCTTGAATGCGCCAGCGCTTTTCAGGCATCAGAATTTAATCTCTTCGATAGTCTCGAAATCAATATCCAATTGAAAATCTTCAGGCGACGTTTCAAAGTCCTCAAAGGACTCCAGGTCGCCAGCCTCAACGCCGCGGTCACAGTGCGACCGGTAAACGCAGTAACGACATTTGTGGAGATCGCTGGTTCGGATGTAATCTTTCGCTTCCTTCTCAAGTATCTCTGAGAGCAGATGATCAAGATAGGATTGGTCTTCTTCAAACTTGGCTGTATTATAGGGGAGACGGACGGGGGTTTCCGGCGAAGCAGTAAACCAGTAAGCCATGGTGATTTGTTTCGGTTTGACGGGCGATCCCCCTAACAAGGTTGATCCCGCTTGTGCGAGGATGTAAGGGTAGAGACGGGTCTGAAGGCGGTCCATGAGCCAATCTTTTCGTGGCTGGCGTTTTGAGGTTTTCCAGTCGAAGATGGTCAACTCGCCGTCCTCACCCGCAAGGATCAGGTCATATTTAGCCAGCAGGCGCTGCCCATTAAGGTGGGCCGTTAAGAGGTTTTCCACAAACCGATCACCTTTCAGGAATGGCGGGACATAGGACAGAAAATCTTCCCACCACCGCATCATGTGCGGATCTGGATCAGCGTCAGCAAGATCATGCAGGCGGCTTTCCGGCATCCCCAACAAGTACTGTTGAATAAGGCGGTGAAACCTGGCGCCAGCCTGGCCGCGCAGCTCAAATGCCAGCGCATCATCAACCACCAGAGCCGGCCACTTGGTCTTGCGGATGTAGCGCATATAAAAGCGATAAGCGCAGTCCACATAATCCTGAAGTTTACTTTGGGTGAAATCGAAATCTGGGGGAAGGTTCATGTTTTTCCTTCCAATCTGTTGAGCAGCTCTAAGAAGGGCAGCGCTGCCACGTTCTTATTGGAGCTGCGCCCGGTATTCCAGGTGACTGTCAGCCAGCGGCGTGCCCGGGTGATGCCGACAAAAAACAACCTCAGCCGCTCACGGATGAACTCCTGGCGGGCTTCGAGGGACGCTTTCCCCGGTTCATACCAATCAAAAGCGTCTCCCTTGATCAAGGTTTGCAATTGTGCCAGGACTTCAGCTTCCAAATTGAGGTGGTCTTTGACGAACCATTTTTCGGATTGAAATTGATCATACTCGTGCCCGGAGGGGAAATTGTAATTATTGACCGACGTCAGGAACACGCCGTCCCATTCCAGGCCCTTGGCCTTGTGCATGGTGGCTACGACCACCTGCCCCGGATAGAGATCGGGGTTAAAGGCTTCATCTTCCTGTGAAAACCCCAAATATTTCCGCTCATTTTTTGCAATATTCGCCAGTTCATCTGTGAATTCTGGCAGCCGCCAATCGGGGTGCGCGTCGCTAAATTGGCGTAATAAGGTGGAGAGCTTATGCGCCAGTGCCAGCTCCGTGGAATCGAGGAACAAATCCTGGGACACCGTGAGCAGCAGTTGATCAATGGGGAGGAAAATGGAGCGCTGCCAACGGCGCACAACATTCCTGTATTCGACCAGTTCATCGTAGATGTTCGGGCTTTCATGTTCATCATCCATCTGGTTGAGCCAGTCGTCTGATCCAAACGGCCAAAGGTAGTCCTCGACCTGTTCACAACTTCGAATCAAGGTTGAGATTTTGGTGTGGAACTTCCACTGTTCTTCATTTTCCCTCTCGGCGCGCCGCCAAACTTGATAGGCCAGCGCTAGCTTGCTGCTGGATTTGGGGTCACTTAAGTAATTCATAATATTGGCGATGGCGCCGGTGGAAAGCCGGGTTGAGCTGGTGGATTGCAGCAGGCTGTCCATATAGGGAATGCCGCGTTCATTCAGCTCATCCACGAACTTGAAGCCGCGTTTGTTTCTTGGTGATAAGATCGCAACCGTCTTGTCTGGATTCTCAGCAAGCCAATCCTCAACTTTATCCACAACGAACTGGATTTCCTGGTCGGATGAAAATTCTCGCTCCACAAATTCGATGCACATTGGACAGTCTGTCGGGTTGGGCTGCGGGTCGCCCGACGGTGTGGGTTGGATCAGGGGCGGATTGAGGGCCTGGCGGGCATCTGGATTGGGGTGGTCTTCACGAACCCATTGGATCAGGGTATTCGCCAGGTCAATGATGCTCAGGGTTGAGCGGCCGCTTTCCGGCAGTGAGCGTTCTTCAACATCTACCCTTTCAAGGAAATTCAGCAGGTATTGGGGGCTGGCGGTGGTAAAGGTTTCATAGATGGCCTGATTGGGGTCGCCCACCCGTACCCAATTGCCGTCAGGGCCGGTGAGGGTGGAGAGGATCTCTTGCTGAAGCAGGCTCGAATCCTGGGCCTCATCCTCAAGGATATAGGGCCACCTTTTTCTCAGCAGGGTCACCAGGGATGGATCAGAACGGAGGCAGTGCAGCGCCAGGCGGATCAGGTCATCAAAGTCCACGCTGCCACGATAATGCAGCGCTTCCTGATAGCGGGCGTAGATTTCCGCGCCCATTTCCACCAGGGGCAGGGCAATTTCTGTCTCTCCTAACATGTTTCGCAGTTTGTCCGGCGTGAGCTGCCTATCTTTAGAGAATCGGATAAAAGCATTGGCGATGGATTCGACCATGGCGGGCAGGTTGTAATTGTTTTCATATATTTTTTCTTTTTGATACGCCTGATAATCCAGATAAGGTTCAAAGAAATCAATATGGGTGTCCAGCCAGTCCCTGGCGATACGGCGTTTGATGCGTGTGGCTTCGACCTCATCAATGATCTGGTATTGGGTGCCAAGCCCAGCCAGTTCGGGGCGCTCCCGCACGATGTCATTGGCCAAGCCATGCAGGGTGCGGACTCTATAGCCAAAGCCGGGAAGCAGGTTTTCCGCTTGCAGTTGGGTTGATATCCGATTGGAGAAATTATCTACAGCCGCGTTGACCAAGGTCACCACCAGGATTTCCTGATCGGGGTCAATTGCGCCGGATTGAAGCAGCTTGGCTGCCAGGTAGGATAGGGTCCAGGTCTTGCCGCTGCCCGGTACGGCGCTGACGCCCATTTTACCCTCACGATAGCGCAGGATTTGCTGCTGGCCGGGACGGAGTTTGATGCCTTGTTCCATCATGCTCGCCCCCGCTGTGCGCTTTGCAGAATATGCTGAAAAATGCGGATCAGCAAACCGCAGTTTTCAAATCCCCGGATATCCAGTTCACTCATCCCGATGAATACCTTTTTCCGGCAGCGGTTGAGCAGTCCCAGGGTGAGGCGGCGCAGAGTTTTATGTGCGGCGGCCAATTCATCCTCTGCATCCCAAACTTCGCCTTCCATCCAATTTCGGTTGAGGACATAGGGCTGGGTGAGGGGTTGATCCAATCGCTGATACCAGCTTGGGCTGCCGATATCCAGCCAAAATTGCACGTCCACGGGGCGGTTGCTGATCAGGAAGGTATAGGCTGGCGCAAGGAAGACAGAATGGTCTTCCTGTTTTTCCCAGGAGGTTATATATTGCGCGGCGATGACACCGTCTTCAACCATCTGAAGGTATTCTTTGCCGAGTGGAAATCCCTCTTGTGAGAGGGAAGCGCCGACGGCCCAACGGAATTTTTGGATGGATTCGATTAGGATGGCGACGGTGTTGCCGCTATCCAGGTCGTCATGAAAAGCATATCCAGGTTGGCTGATGACCTCACCAAACAGCCGATTAAGGAAGAAGTCCAGACCCAGGGACTCCTCCTGGGAGGCTGCTGCCAGCCAGTTTTGCAGGCGGTCATATTGTTCGCCGACCTGATAGGTAATCCGTTCACGCACCTCAGATGGGACATCTCCAAAGGGTTTTAATGAAAAACCTTGTTCCCGTGTCCTGTAAGTGTGTTCTGTCAGGAGCTGTGAACGGATCAGATCAAGGCCGTCAATGACCTGCATAAGAGCGTAAGCGAGGTTGATCGGCTTGGGGAGCATTTCCCAAGATGGAAAAGCGACTTTGGCCAGGGTGAGCAGGGTTTGGGTGGCGGGTTCATCCCGCAGAGCGCGGGAGGGGCGGTGGGCGCGATTGGGGATGCCAAGGTCATCCAATTGGTTTGACAGGGTGAAGCGCAGCACGTCTGGCATGAAGGGCGCCAGGACCACGATCTCTTCCGGCGGGACCCCTTTGTCATTAATCAATGCGGCAATTTGTTCAGTGACCCAATCCACCATGGCCGGGAAATATTTTGGATTTCCCTTGGGGGATTCCAGCGCCTGCTGCAGCACCTCAAAGGATAATTCTTGCGTTGATTCCGGTTCGCCCTGAAGGCGGGCGACGGCGTTCTTTACACCGAGTTTGAGCTGTGAGATGCCCGGCGCATTGACCAGATTCTCCTCAAATCGTACAACCGAATCGCAGGAATTCCGAAGGGATAATGCGCTGGAGACATCCGCACCCAAGAAGAAGCGGAAACCCGCATCTTCATCGAATAGGATCAAGGCTGATTTGAAATCTGGCAGCCATTCCCTGAGGATGTCATGGGAGATGGGAGCATCTTCCTCGATATTATCTACGATAAGGTGTTTGTAAGATTGCGTGAGATGGTTTCGGCAGAGAGGTGTGTTCCACAACAACTTGGTGAATATTTCCACTTGCAGTGAGAAGTCCAGCAGGTTATTTTCCAGGCAAAACGCACGGAATTTGTTGACACATTGCTGAACGTCCTCATAAACATGCAATTGGTTGATGTCCCCGACCCAGGCAGCTTTCAAGCGGTCGCCGATTTCCTCATGTGGAAAACCAACAATGGCTGCTTTATTGAGATTATCCAAAATTTGAGAATAAATCCGGTTGCGGTTGATCGTCAGACTCTCGAAGTAGCCTTTATCTTCAATCAAAGGATGGACGATGTGCGCCATATAGTACTGTGCTGTCTCCAGGGTGAGAAACTGCGGCGGCAGATTGGGCTTCGCGACGCCCGTTTGCTGGCTGACCACTGGCCAGAACAAGTCCACCATGCGGCGTGCCAGGCTGCCCAGGGTCATCGTCGTGACCAGGCTGTTGGCCTGTCCTTCATCATGCAGCATGTCCTGGTAGGGCTTTGCCAATGTCCGCTGGGGGACATAGATCAATATTTCGTGGGCTGGGATATCGGCTTTTAATAATTGGATCAGTCGATTAAAGGCGGCGGTGGTCTTCCCCGTACCCGCTACGCCTCGCAGGAATATTTTTGATGGGATTGGATATTCAAGAAGGGTTCGCTGTTCAGAAGTAAGCGGCATGGTCTTATTATATTCTATAAGAGCGGTGGAAAAGGATACATCTCAGGTATAATTGCGGGGTGTTTACCAATAAAATGCTAATGGAAAGGATTGATGTAAAAGATGAGTGATCTCGCGCCCTTTTTCTCACCAGCAGGTGTTGCGATTATTGGCGCTTCCACGAATCCCAATAAATTGAGTCACGGTATTCTTAAAAACATGAAGCTTTATGGCTATGACGGCGGCATTTATCCCGTCAATCCTAAAGCGGATGCCATCCTGGGCTTGAAGGCTTATTCAGATGTGTCCCAGGTTCCAGATCCTGTAGAATTGGCAGTGGTGGTCTTGCCGGCTCCGATGACGCCCGATGTTCTGCATTCCTGTGGTGAACGTGGCATCAAGACTGTGATCATCATTTCTGGGGGGTTCCGCGAGGTGGGCGGGGGTGGAGTCCAGTTGGAGGTGGAATGCCGAAAGATTGCCCAATCCTATGACATGCGGATCATCGGCCCGAACTGCGTGGGCACGCTTGATTTGTCTACCGGTCTCAACACCACTTTTATTCAGGGCGTCCCGGCAAAGGGATCGATTGGATTTTTGTCCCAATCCGGCGCGGTGTGCGGCGGCGTGGTGGATTATATCGCTGATAAACACATTGGCTTTTCACACTTTGCCAGCCTTGGCAATGAATTGGACGTGGACGAGTCGGATATGATTGCATTTTTCGGGGAGCATCCCAAAGTGAAGGTGATTGCTGCCTATGTAGAGGGGATTGAAGACGGCCAGAAATTCCTGCGCACGGCCCGTCAGGTTTCGAGGGAAAAACCCATTGTCCTGCTCAAAGCAGGGCGGACGGATGCGGGCGCCAAGGCTGTCTCTTCCCACACCGGATCTTTGGCTGGTGCCTATGCAGCCTACCAGGCCGCCTTTAAGCAAACTGGTGTGATTGAGGTTCAAGACCTGCCATCTTTATTTGATGTCGCCTGGTCCCTGAGCTGCCAGCCGCTGCCACATGGGAATCGGGTGGCGATTTTCACCAATGCAGGCGGCCCAGCGGCTTTGGCTTCTGACTCTTTGGCTGCCAACACATTTGAATTGGCGGACATCTCCGAAGAAAAACAAAAGGCGCTTGCAGCAAAGCTCAATCCGAGCGCACAAGTTGCTAACCCTGTGGACATGTTGGGGGGCGCGGAGCCTGCTGAATTTTCTCACTGCCTTTCCACCTTGCTGGACGATCCGGGGGTGGATGCTTTTTTGCCGATCCTCGTTCCCCAAGCGCTGGTTGACCCCGGCGATGTGGCCCGAGCCATTGTTGAAAACGCAAAGCAAACGGACAAAACCGTTTTGGCTTGTTTGGTTGGCGAACAAAGTCTGGAAGAAGCCAGGGTTGTCCTGCATGAGAACGGCGTACCAATGAGTGTGTTCCCTGAGGTGCCCGGAAAAGTGCTGGGCGCGATGAAGCAGTATCGGGAGTGGTTGGGAACGGAACAACAAAGTCCAGTTTCAATTTCCCTGACGGATGATGAGAAAAGGAAAGTGGAGGTACAGCTCAGTGATTCTTCGCGTCTGATCCTGGGTGAAGCTGAAACCCGGCCTATCCTGGAAGCTTATGGCTTGGATCTTGTTTCAGGAGGATTTGCTGCTGATTTCCAACGCGCCCTTGAGATTGCAGAAGAAATTGGTTATCCAGTTGCTGCTAAAGTTGTTTCCCCTCAAGTTTTACATAAATCGGATATGGGTGGGATTGCCCTGAACTTGGGATCTGCTAACGAAATCGAAAAAGCACTGAGCATGATGCGAGAAAAAATCACAAAAGTGAAGCCAGATGCAGCTATCACAGGATTTCTAATAGAGAAGATGGCGCCGGAGGGGTTGGAGGTTATCGTTGGGATGCGGCGAGATCCCACTTTTGGACCGTTGATGATGTTTGGCTTGGGGGGCGTGTTTGTGGAATTGTTCAAGGATGTTGGTTTTGGTGTAGCGCCTCTAACCAAAGAGCAAATTGTTCAAATGATTGATGAGACGAAAGCTGGACAGATGCTAAAGGGGTTCCGGGGTGGGCCAGCTTATGATCAGGATGCCGTGGTTGATGTGATCGGCAGGCTGGGTCAGCTTGCACTGGATTTTCCACAGATATCTGAAGTAGAGGTTAACCCTCTGCTGGTCTTTCCAAGAGGCGAAGGCGCGCAAGTTCTGGATGCCCGGATGATATTATCTACGAAACTGAAATGAGGACGAAATGATCTTATTAGCGATTGCGATTGTCATTGCCCTGTTGATCACCATTGGGCTGCCCATTGTCGGGGGATTTCTGTTGAACCGACGGTCGGGTGTAGCCTGGCGGGTGATAATGTATGGGGCTTTGGGCTACTTCATTACCCAGGCTCTGCTGACTTTGGTGTTCAGCGGGTTCACGGCTTTGGTGGATAATGGCATTCTTTCCCTATCCGATCAGGCTTTCCTGATTTGGCAGCTTGTGCTGAGTGTGTTGTTGGCTACCGTCATCGGTGTTCTCATCCGCTGGCTGGCGATGAAGTATATCAAAGAGGACTTGAATACCCTTGAAGGCGCCTACGGCATTGGTGTGGGATATGGCGGCGTGGAAAGCGTTTTATTGGTTGGATTGCCTTTATTGACCACCTTTGTCTCTATGGTGAGCAATATGAATATTGACCCCCAGACGACCACATTAGATCCTGCGGTTGCTGCGCAGATTGAACAGCTCTGGCAGGTTAATCCCCTTATTCCCCTGGCTGGTTCTTTGGAGCGCATCTCAGCTTTTATCATGCATATTACCGTAACTGTTTTAATTCTTCAGGTCTTCAAGCGGGAAAATGTTGTTTGGCTGGTAGCCGCTGTTGGAGTGGAAGTGTTAGTCAATGGCTTGATTGTCGGTCTTTCTGAAGCCGGCCTGGACTATGGATGGATTATTCTTGTGTCCGTATTGATCATGGCGGGAAATGTATATCTGTTGTATCGGTTGGGTGCTCTAACCTTGATGGGATTTGGCAAAGAAGAAGAACTTAGTGTGGAGTAATAGCCATCGCTGTTGTTAGTGATTAAATACAAAAAATATTAATTAAAAGCCGTCAACTTTATAGGTTGACGGCTTTGAAATTTCTAAAGATAGTCCTAAGCCTCAGGGAACTCCAACACCCATATATTTGAATCCCAACCCGCGCAAGTCCTCTGGGTCCCAAATGTTACGTCCATCCAGGATAACATTCCCCTTCATTTCCTCTTTAATATTTTCGAAATTTAACGATTTGAATTCATTCCATTCGGTAGCCAGCAAAAGGGCGTCTGTGCCCTGTGCTGTTTCGTAGGGGTCATTGCAAAGCGTTAAATCAGGTATTTCTTTTTTACTGGCTTCCATGGCTTGGGGATCAAAGGCTTGAACGTCAGCGCCAGCTTTCAATAATAAGCGGATGATGTCCAGCGACGGCGCGTATCGAATGTCATCCGTGTTGGGTTTAAAGCTCAGTCCAAGGACACCAATCTTCTTCCCTTGCAAATCACCCAGTGCCGTTTGCAGTTTCTTGACCGCACGGATGCGTTGATTTTGATTGATATCCGCCACCGCCTGGAGGAGCTGGGGGTGAGCGCCTCGAGTCGTGGCCATATGAGTCAAGGCTTTCACATCCTTTGGGAAGCAGCTCCCGCCCCATCCTAATCCAGCATCAAGGAAGGATGGCCCAATACGTTTGTCCATGCCCATACCCTGGGCGACCTCACGTACATCCGCTCCCAGGGATTCACAGATGTTGGCGATTTCGTTGATAAAAGAAATGCGGGCAGCCAGAAAGGCATTGGAAGCATATTTGATCATCTCTGCCGTACGCAAATCGGTGATCATGATCGGTGAACGCAGGGCTTCATACAACTCAGCCACCTTTTGAGCAGGTTCTGCATTCGTGGATCCCAAAACAACACGGTCCGGGTTCATGAAATCATTGACAGCCGAACCCTCGCGTAAGAACTCCGGATTGGATACGACAGTAAATTTTGGGGTTTGGCCACCGTTTTGACCCAAGATAATTTCAGTCACCCAATCGCCTGTACCCACGGGCACCGTGGATTTGTTGACGATAATGATTGGGTGGTCCAGGTTTTCTCCAATGGTATTGGCAGCCATTTGCACATAGCGTAAATCAGCTTCGCCGACATCGCTGGACGGCGTCCCCACAGCGATAAAGGCAAACTCGGCATCTTGCAGCCCTTCTTTATAACTGGTGGTGAAGCTTAAGCGCTTTGCTTCGACATTTTGCTTGACGAGCTGCTCCAAACCGGGCTCATAGATCGGCATATTGCCTTGCTGGAGTTGGTTGATCCTGTTCTCATCAATATCCACGCAGGTGACCCGATTGCCCATATCCGAGAAACAAGTCCCGGTCACAAGCCCAACATACCCCGTGCCTATGACACAGATTTTAGCCACAAGACCCTCCAAGTAAAGTCGTGTATCAAATTTAGATACTTATTATAACAATGATCCAAGAGTTGGATTATACATTAAAATTAGAACAGCCCAAAGGCTGTTGATAGAGCCAACGGAGGGATTTGAACCCTCGACCTGGCGCTTACGAAGCGTCTGCTCTACCGCTGAGCTACGTTGGCGTGCCAAAGATTATACCAGTAAGCTTATTTTATTAGCAAGAATATTTTGGAGAATTTTACATGAATATTGCCATGATTTCCTATCACACTTGCCCCTTAGCTGTGCTGGGCGGCAAGCATACCGGTGGGATGAATGTTTACGTGCGGGAGCTGACGCGTTTCCTGGGGCGGGTGGGGGTTCATGTAGATGCCTTCACCCGGTCACAAGATGAGCATGTCCCTCAGGTCTCCCATGACTTGGGATATTTTAATCGTGTTGTTCATATCCCCGCCGGGCCGGAAACTGTCCTGCCAAAAGATCAACTTGCGCAGTATACGTCTGAATTGGCCAACGGGATTTTAGATTTTGCTGCCAGGAAGAAGATTCACTATGACCTTATCCATGCTCATTATTGGATGTCTGGGATGGCGGGGGCGGTCCTAAAGGATACCTGGCAGGTTCCTATGCTGCAAATGTTCCATACCTTGGGCATAATGAAGCAGCGTATCGGTCGGACGCCGGAGGAGCGCGAGGGTCAATATCGGATTGATGGCGAACGCTATGTCATAGAACAAACCGATCGCATTATTGCTGCGACAGAAGCTGAGCGATCTCAACTTGAGTCACTTTATGATGTGAACGATGAGAAAATCACGATTATCCCCCCGGGGGTGGATACCCATCATTTTTATCCCATCCCCCCGGACGAAGCCAAGGAAGTCATCGGCATCTCACCAGATGAGCGAATGGCTTTGTTCGTTGGGCGAATTGAACCCCTGAAAGGTTTAGATACCTTGATCCGCGCCATGGCAATTGTCAAGAAAAGATGTAAAACTTTTATTTGCCCGCATTATCTCGTCATCATCGGCGGCGACCCAGAGGGGGATACAGCAGATATGACAGGTGAGATGAACCGGCTGCAAAATCTTTGCGACGAATTGGGCTTGGATGAGATTGTGTTGTTTTTAGGTAAGCGCGGTCAGGATACCCTACCCTATTATTACTCCGCAGCCGAAGTTGTGGTCATGCCTTCTCATTATGAGAGTTTTGGGATGGTTGCATTGGAGGCGATGGCCTGCGGAACCCCCGTCATCGCTTCAAAAGTAGGTGGGTTGGCCTACCTCGTCCAGGAAGGTGAGACAGGTTTCTTCGTCCCCGCCCAGGACCCTGAAGCACTTGCTGAGAAATTACGTTTGATTTTTGTCAACCATGATCTCAGGGCCAGGCTTGGGGAACAGGCGGTGGTTTATGCGCATGATTTTAGTTGGGAATTAATTACTGAACAGATGGTCAAAGTCTATGACCAAATGATGTCCAGTCAAAATTGATCTTCAATTGGTCGGGATCTTAATCTGAGGATATATCATCTTTTGAACGGTGTATGTGGCGGGCGCGTTTGATCACATCCTTGCCAAACCGCTCCTTAAGTTGATCAACTGCATCTAATAAATCCGCTTCTTTTTGATGGTCATCGTCCCATAATCCCAGTTGATGCACCGGCGGACCCAATCCGCTTACGCCAACCCCGATCAATCGAACAGGTCTGCCCTTCCTCCAATTTTCTTTAAACAGAGTGACAGATGCTTCGTAGATTTCCTGGTCGAGGTTGGTCGCTGATAGAAGCGTCTTCTGCCGGGTGATGGTCGAGAAGTCCTGCCAGCGGAGCTTTATCTGGATGGTTGTGCCGGCCAGAGATGCCTTGCGAAGCCTGCGCCCTACCTGTTCACAAAGCCCCCGGAAGGCGTGAAGGAGCTGCGCTTCATCTGTGAGGTCCTTTGGGAAGGTCACTTCATTGCTGACAGATTTGACACCATGCTCGCTTTGGACAGGGCGATCGTCAATACCCTTTGCCCGTTGGCGCAGGTCCGGCCCATATTGCCCGAAAAGCAGCGATAAGGTTTCCTTGGGCGTGGCAGCCAGAGCCCCAATAGTGGTGATGCCAATTTCGGACAGCCTCTCTGCTGTCTTCGGGCCTACACCCCACAGGGATTGAACGGGCAGGGGTGCGAGGAACTGCGATTCCTCGCCTGGCGGAATGATGGTGATGGTGTTGGGCGGTTCGGTGCTTCGTTTCTGCCCTTTTCCCCAATCGTTGGCGATCTTCGCCACAAGCTTGTTGGTCGCGCCTCCGATGGAGATCGGCAGGTGCAGTTTGCTGTTGACCCGCTGCTGTAAATCCTCTGCGATATCGATTATTGGCTTTTGCATATCACTGACATCAATGAAGGCTTCATCAATAGAAATCTTTTCAACGAGGGGAGAGATGTCAATCAGCGCCATCACTTTTTTAGAAACCTCACTGTAATTGCCGTGCTGGGAAGAGATGACGATGAGGTCAGGGCATAGGCGGAGGGCACGACTCATTGGCATGGCAGAATGGACACCGTACATACGGGCGGCATAAGAGCAGGAGGCAACGACACCGCGTTGCTCAGCAGCTCCGCCAACAGCGAAGGGTTTACCTTTGAGTTCTGGATGTTCCAAGGCTTCTACCGCGCAGAAAAAGGCATCCAGGTCAAGATGCAGTATCTTTCTTACCATGGGATTAATTATACAGTAAGCGGTCTTCGTAAATACGCCGGATGGTGTCCTCAATGGGCTGGTCGCGCACTTCCAGGTCTCTGATGCGGTAGCGGTTGGAAAGTTCGTTGATCAGTTTTGATGCGGATACGACATTGCGTTCGAAGGTGTAGACTACATTGTTCCCTTTTCTTTGGATAATAGCAGCATTATCCAAGATAGGCTGTGAATAATACTCAGCGAATTCGACGTTCAATTGACGGTTTCCTCCGAATCTCTTCAGCAGTGAATCTAGATTTCCATTAAAAAGGATTTTTCCGTGATCAATGATCAGTACCCTTTCACACAGCTTCGCAACATCCGAGATGTCGTGGGTGGTCAACAGGATCGTTGTGCCCTTCTCTTGATTAATAAATTGAATGAATTCCCGGATACGTTGTTTGGCGACCACGTCCAAGCCAATGGTCGGTTCATCCAGGAAAACCAGGCGGGGATTATGCAGCAGAGCAGCACACAAGTCGGCGCGCATGCGCTGCCCTAATGAGAGGGATCGGACGGGCGTTTTGATAAATTTGTCAAGGTCCAGGATATCTTTGAACAGGTGATAGTTCTTCTTGAAAACATCTTGGGGTATATCATAAATGTGTTTGAGCAAGTCGAAAGAATCTGTCAAGGGCAAATCCCACCATAGGGTGGTGCGTTGACCAAAGACCGCGCCAATGTCCTTGACATAGGCTTTGCGCTGTTTCCAGGGCAGATACCCGTTGACATTCAGCTCCCCTTCCGTGGGAACGAGCAAACCGGTGAGCATTTTTATCGTCGTTGACTTCCCCGCACCATTAGGGCCGATATAGCCCACCAACTCACCAGGGAGAACATCAAAGCTAATGTCATCCACAGCATGGATGAGATCAAATTTTCGATCGAATAAATTCCTGAAGGCGCCAAAGAAGCCTTTGTGATCATGATATATTTTGAAGGTCTTTCTAAGACTCTTGACGTGAATTATGGGTTTCATGATTAACTTCCTGTACTTTGATAATTCTTGATGCCAAAACGCCAGAATCTCAGTGCGAGAACCATCATCACAACAGCCACCACAGGGGCAATGAAGTGGACGAATTCTGGTGCGAGCAAGGGGTCCGATTTATCTAAAATAAAAACTGCAGGAAAATAACTCAGGAAAATGGCGGGGACAATAAAGGTGAAAATCATGCGGATGGGGCGGGGGAAGATGTGCATGGGATAGGACATAATCTCACTGCCGCCGTAGGTGAAGATATTTAAGATCTCCAACCTTTCCATGGTCCAAAAGGTCGTGGTGGCACCAATGATGAACAAGCTCCCAAAGAAGAGCACCTGGCTGAAAGAAAGAATTGGCACATACATGATTTTAAAGAACGTCCAGTGAATATCAATCTGGCTTAACCCAAAGATGAAGATGAGCAGTCCTTCCAGCATCTTCCCCATACGGCGCATGACGAAACGGGACCCCAGGACTTGCAGTGTGATATTGACCGGGCGAAGGAGCATATGGTCAAATTGCCCTTTGCGGATCACCGGTCCAAAGGCGTCATAATCAAAGCCGCTGAAGAGCATGTCCATCACGCCAAAGCTGAATTCGGTGATTCCCCAGATAAAAGCGACTTCGCCCAGAGTCCAACCGCTGATGCCTTCAAATTGAGAAATGGCAAAGAAAAAGGAGACGAAATAAAATCCCAGGACGATGGCGTCGCTGATCACATCCATGATGAAGGAAATGGGGTATTGGAGTTGGCTTCTGATCTGAATGCGGAGTAAGCGGAATAATGTGGTTAATGCCCGTTTCATTTATCCTCCCTGGATGACCAATTTTCTAACACCGCGGGACAGGATGATGCGATCTAGAATCCACAAAGCCGCAATCCAAAAGCCTTGAATGAACAAGCTCTCCAGAAGAGCCTGACCCTGCACATTGCCAAGGAAGATTTGAATAGGAATATAAATGCTGGCGCCAAAAGGCGTCGCACGGGAAAGCTGAGCCAGCCAATCCGGGAAAAAGGCCAGGGGCATATAAAAACCGGAGAAAATCCAGCTCAGTCCAAAGGCAAAGCGGCCGATACCGATGGCATTGGGCGTCCAGAAGGCAGCCAGGTTGACCATGAAGCGCCATCCAAAGCTGATTAATAAGGCCATGAGCATGGACAGCAAAAAACACGCCCATTGCAAAAGGGAATAGGGCAGCACGATGTCATAGAAGAAGGCAAATACAATGAACAGCGGTAGGCTGCGAATCAGGAAAGAACCCATGGCGCGCCCAAAATCCACCCCCAGCCAGTAGATAAAAAAGTTTAGGGGTCGCAGCAGGTCTGCGCCTACCTGCCCGTCATAGACGGTGTGCGCCATGTCATACCAGTGAAAGAAACTGAGATATCCGATCAGCATTTGCGTTAACCCCGCAAAGGTGATGGCATCCCTTACTGAAAGCTCATGGATGACGGTTTGCTGATGATAAAGGGCGATGAAAACCGACGCGCGAAAGAAAGCAAACATGAGATTGGTCAGCAGCCCCGACAGATTCGCTGCGCGATAGGTGAGCTGGCGCCGGAATGAAATATTGATCGTCGCGAGAAAAGCTTTCATTGAACTTTGGATTGATGAGTGGTGAATGAACGAAGACGTATTATATCATATCGTGATTTGCTGAATATAAAAAAGCTGCACCCGGAAAGATGCAGCTTTGGTGTCCAATTTAATTTTGATTTACACGTCCAAATTGCGTACTTCTTTGGCATGAGTCTGGATAAAACGGCGGCGCGGCGGCACCTTGGACCCCATCAGCATATCAAAGGTGCGGTCTGCCTCAGCGGCGTCTTCAATGTTCACACGCAGCAATGTGCGGTTATCTGGGTTCATGGTGGTATCCCATAGTTGATCGGGATTCATCTCACCGAGACCCTTGTAACGCTGGAGCGAATAGCGCCCACCATTGGATGTGATTTCTTTGATGAGTTTTTCGCGCTCAGCCTCTGTGTAGACGTAATTTTTCTCTCTGCCGCGAGTGATCAGATAAAGTGGGGGTTGCGCTATGAAAAGGTGTCCGTTTTCGATCAACGGCTGCATGTAGCGGAAGAAGAATGTCAATAACAATGTGCGGATGTGAGCGCCGTCAACATCAGCATCGGTCATGATCACAATCCGATGATATCGTAAGCCCTCAAGATCAAAACTATCACCGACCCCTGTTCCTAGCGCTGAGATAAGGGCTTTAACCTCTTTATTGTTAAGAATGCGATCCAGCCGCGCGCGTTCCGTGTTGAGGATCTTCCCTCGCAAGGGGAGGATGGCCTGGAAGTGACGGTCTCTGCCTTGTTTGGCTGAGCCGCCAGCCGAATCACCCTCAACAATATAGAGTTCTGTGCTTGCTGGATCCCGTTCAGAACAGTCTGCGAGCTTTCCGGGAAGCGTCAGACTTTCAAGGGCAGATTTTCGGATGACCAGGTCCCGGGCTTTTCGGGCAGCAGCACGGGCACGGGCGGAGGTCAGACATTTTTGGATGATCTTTTTAGCCGTAGAGCTGTTTTGTTCCAGGAAACTGCTGACGCCTTCACTCAGGACCTGTTGAACATAGGTCTGAACTTCAGGATTCATCAATTTGACCTTTGTCTGGCTCTCAAATTGAGGGTCAGGATGCTTGATGCTGACAATGGCTGTCAGCCCCTCACGGGTGTCGTCGCCAGAAAAATTGGGATCAGAATCCTTTAATAAACTGTTTTTACGGGCGTAGTCATTTATTGAGCGGGTGAGCGCTATGCGCAGCCCCGTCAGATGGGTGCCTCCATCAATGGTATTGATGGTGTTGGCGAAGGCATATACCGATTCGGAATAGGAGTCTGTATATTGAAAGGCAACTTCAACACCGATATCATCAACCTCTTTTTCAACAAAAACCACCTCGTGCAACGGATCTCTATTATTGTTGAGATACTTGACGAATGAGGAGATGCCGCCTTCAAAATAGAAAGTGATCTCTTTATCATCTCTTTTGTCTGTCAGCTTGATTGTGACTGCTCTTGTGATGAAGGCCATCTCACGAAAACGTTGTGCAAGGGTATCGAATTTGTAAGAAAAATCGCCCTTGAAAATGGTGGTATCGAATTTGAAGGTTGTGATCGTTCCTGTTTTTGATTTTGGCGCTTTATCAATGACCTTGACAGGTTCTTGGGGAATGCCTTTTTCATAGCGTTGGAAATGGACTTTTCCATCTCGATAGACCTGGACTTCGCACCACTCCGATAAAGCGTTTACGGCAGAAACGCCAACGCCGTGAAGACCGCCAGAGACTTTGTAGCTGCCACCACCGAACTTGCCACCGGCATGAAGTGTGGTCATTACCACTTCAAGCGCAGAGACTTTTCTTTCAGGATGGGGGTCTACGGGGATGCCGCGGCCATTATCAATGACCGTAACACTTTCATCTTTGTTAATAATGACTTCGATGCAGTCACATGACCCCGCCAGGGCTTCATCAATGGAATTGTCAACGACCTCATAAATAAGGTGATGTAGGGCTTTAATGTCCGTTCCGCCCACATACATACCGGGACGACGGCGAACAGCTTCCAGTCCTTCAAGAACTTGAATGTCATTTGCATCATAGTGTAGGGGTTGTTTTGCCAAGCTAATAACTCCGTTTTCTGTTGATCATTAATATACTTAGGCTGATTTCATTTTCTTGTTCATGACGGTCTGCGTAAACTTTGTGGCGTCCATGAAGTAATGAAATGATGAGGTGATAACGGCTGATGACACAAAAGCGTGTCCGAGAATCCCAACAATGAGCAGCCAGCTATCGACGTTTGGCGTTTGCCACAGGTAATCCAAGCCCTTGATCATAACAAATCCAAGGAGAATGAATTGGGTAGTTTTTGCCATTGAGATTCTCACAACACTGATACTGGTCATCATCGCTGCAATCAAATTCTGTTTGAATAGGAAAATACCATGCGGGGTGAAGATGAGGGGCATCAGGATCCAAAATACGATCAGGCCGGCGAGCAAGAAAATAAATTGGCTGACCCCAGGGCTGATCATGGTGATGACGGTGATGATGAACATCAGGGGGATGCTCAGAACCAGCAAGACGATCAATAATAAAATGGGCATCAATATGACCTGGAAGTAGGATTGCAATAAATTCTTCAGCCCTTTGCCTTCTTGGGGATCAATGACCTGATGGGAGATATTGCTGAAATATAAATTCCCAAGAAAAAAGCCGATTAATAAGAAGGACAGCCAGAAAATAAATACCTGAAATCCTGATTCTAGATTGAAGGTCATCGGCCTGCCAAGGGGATTTAGAAATGGCGGTTTGGCTACCATCAGGCTGGGAACGCCAATCGGCAGGGTGTGCAGAGATGTCGCCAGATTGAAGTTTTCCAAAACCTCTTGCCATAATAATTGATAGTCTTCAAAGCCTGCGGCAAATTCTGCTAAATCTATATCTGGCACCCTGAATAAATTCTGAAGGATGGGCTTAAAATAGGAATCCACACGCCATGCCGGGCCAAACCATAAAAACAAATCCACAATTACGGGAATTAGGATAAGATAGGGTTTATTGGCAACGGTATTGAAGCCAGATAAGAACGCATCTATTATTTTGGGTTGATTAATCTTATTATCAGAACTTGTGTTCATACATCTATCAATTTTACCACATTCGACTTGCGATGGCTATTAATTGATCCCAATTTTACAGAGTGACTTGTGTTCGCTTCATTTAATAGCGGCTGTTATGAGAAGTATTTTATAGAATCCACATGGTAAAATGGGGGCATGCGATTTCGCGATACGCTTCCTGATATCAACCGTTTATCTATTGTAGCTGCTGTCATCATGCTTGCATTTGCTTTGACGCAGGTTGTCTCTTTCCCCCAACAGCAGATTTCATTTACGGTTTTTAGCGTTCAGTATGATTTCTCTCTGGATTTCAGTACCATTATCACAGGGTTGACGGCATTCCTTGCTGCGGCTGGCGTGGATTGGCTAATCCAGTCCAATCCCCATCGAAAGCAGTATAAACATCGATGGTCCTACGTCCGTCATTGGATTATGCCCATTCTTACAACTTTGGTCATCAGCGTTACATTGCACACTTTGGATATGGGAATTTTCTGGTGGGTGATTTTTGGTGTGGGAAGTTTATTGCTCATGGCGGTGTTGGTCGCAGAATATAATTTGTCTGTTGCTGATAACGTCCGCCACCCTCTAGCGATGATTGGGTTAACCGCCTTATCTTTTACACTTTATTTATTATTAGCTATCTCCGTTAACTCTGCTGGACTGCGTTTGTATATTCAACTGCCTCTTTTAGCTGTTGGTGCAGCAATGGTTATTTCGCGTTCACTTTATCTCCGTCTGGGAAAATGGCACCTCACATGGGCCATGGTCAACAGCTTGATCCTCACAGAGGTGGTTGTTGGTTTCCACTATCTTCCCCTCAGTCCCATTCAATTCGGGTTACTCTTGGTTGGAATCGCTTACTCGCTGACCAGTATTGTCTCTGCTATCAAAGAGGGGAGGCAGGGTTGGAATTTCTGGACCGAACCCATCGGTATGCTAATTTTATTGGTCTTGGTCAGCTTTATTTGGCCTAGCTGACTTCAGCCTGAACCTCAGCCTGACTATCCTGTTCAATGGTCTGATAATAGAGGGCTCTCAGGTTGCGTCTGTGAAGCTCGCTGGCGAGCCCACCTAAAAGGACCCTGCTCTTTCCACAAGCCTCAATCCCAATACTGTCCAGGACTTCAATGGGGTTTTTACGCCGTCTGGCTGTCCGTACGGCTTTCTGGATCGCTTTGAGATAAGTAATATTCTCACGGGCTTTTTCTTCAATTTCACCCCGCAAGATAATATCACCATGCCCTTGAATGATATTTTCCAATCCCATATCAGCGATCTCCTGAATGGTTTGAATGGATTGCTCCAGATTGCCTTCTACAATAAATGGAATGGGCATAACGACATCCCCAGAAAAGAGGATGCGGTCCTCTTCAATCAGGACAGCGATACCATCATCTGAGTGGCCGGGAGCGGGGAACAGCTTGATGTTTTTCTTCCCGACTTTCAAGCCATATTTTCCACCTGAAAACGTCACTTGGGGAGGGACTACGGATAATTTGGCATAGAGGGGGTTATCCTGGCTGGCGACTTCCAGTGCAGAAGGCGCTTTATCAGCCAGGTAATTACGACATAACTCGTGGCCGATGACGGTCGCGTTTGGGAAAAAGCAATTGCCCCAACTGTGATCAGCGTGGTGATGGGTGTTAATGATGTATTTGACAGGGAGGGACAATTTTTCTTCGACAAAATTCTTGATCGACAAGGTTTCCTGGGGCATCAATGTATCCACCAAAACCGCCCACTGGGGGCCGGCGATCACCCCTGCTGAAACCTGCGCATAAATTTCGCTTTGGAACCAATAAACGTTTTCAGAAACGCGTTCGCGTTGCATAAATCCATCCTGAGTGCTGAAATTATGTTCAGCAAAGAATAGCACATATTAAATCAAAAGTCAAAAAATGGGGGAAAATATTTTAAGAAATGGCGGATTTGTAGACAATAATGCTGATGATGATGAGTAGTATCAATCCTCCCAAAGCGCCGACGAGGAGGAAGATCCAATCCATTTGCTGTTGTTGGGGCTGGTTATGCCGACTTGTGGATGTAGGTGAGAAAGCCGGTGTGATTGTGCTGGTGTTTTTTCTTTCATCTCCGGGTGGTGGATATCCTTCTGTATCATAAGGCGCAGGATAGCCTGTCCCATTGACTGATGTGCGGGTGCTTGTCGGTGTGATTGTCGATGTCGGTTTGACATAATCCGTTCTGGTGGGGCCTGGGGAAGACCGAAAGGTGCGCACCTGTGTGGGCTGTCTGGGGGTGGATGTGTTTGGGATATAGATTGGGGTTTGTGTGGGATAGAGTGTGGCTGTTCTGGTTGAATACGTTGTATAGACGTTGATTGGGCCGTAGATGCCCACCGATTCTCCCAAATTATCAATGACTTCCAGTTTGTAATAATAATTGCGCTGTGCGGTAACTTTTGAATCATCATAAGCGTAAGTGATCGAGGATTGGCTTCCAGCATCACCAATGGCATCAATACCCGATTTGATGAGTTCGTAATCGCCGGATCGAGTGTCTGACCTAAAGATTCGAAATTCTCTGATGTTCTTTTCCTTTGATGTCGTCCACTGGAGATGGGTCTTTGAGCTGATGTACTCACCGTTGAAATTGGAGACGGATATATTGGAGATAGGTAATCCTGCCACAAAGGGCGTAAATCCCAGGTCATTCAGCAGACCAGGCCTCCCGCTACCATCAATGGTGACGTTGATGGTATTGGCATCCATGTCGCAAACAGTATATTGCCCACTGGCATCCCCCCCACCAGAGCCTTCTGGATCCTGACCTGTCCGGTCCCAACCATTGGTGACATTGTTGGCAGGGTCGTACCACCACAATGGATATTTTCCTCGGTCATCAGTTTGGTTGCAGTAATCACTTGATTCGATCCGGCTTCGGCAGGTGTATGTCAGGTCATATTTCAGCGAAAGGATCAGGTTAGAGGCAACCGCGCCATCTGCCAGGAAGATATCGTAAAAATTCGAGCAGGCGTCAATTGCCCCGGCTTCCTCAAAGAAGGGAATATTGGAATCTTCCCCCTGTCCATGATTGACAACAATGATATTGTAATTGCTTCCAGTGGTGCGTTTGAATCCAATATCATTATCGAATATGTCATAGGTCAGGGCGGTGGTTACTGTTTTCTCAAGGGCTTCGACGCCTACACCCCCGGATGAGATCAGGATAGGTGCGCCGAGTTGTTTTCCATTCGAAACATCGCAGTCAGGGGCGTTTACCTCCGCCAGTTCATCCTCTCCCCAATAATTATGGTCAGCAGAACCGTTGTTGCCGCAATGAAGCTGGGTAACACTGCCGTTATCCAATATGTTGTTGGCGAAAATGTTGAGTTGACCTGAGGTATTTGTGCTGTTAAGAGCTTCAACATTATCAATGATGTGATTGAATTTCACGGTGACGGTGCCGGTTGACGCATTTTCTTTGATATCAATGGCCCGCGACCCGGAGGTTAGGGTGTTATGATCAATGCTTAAATCTCCGCCTGTATCAACCTGGATCAAGGTTCTTGATGGGCTCTCCCAGTGGCCGTCATTGATCATCAAATCCTTTAGGGTTCCGCCCTCAGTGAAGGTCAGCATAGGCTCACTGTATTGATTCCCGCCGTACGTGATGAGCGCACCGGAGCCGCCGCTGATGGTGAGCCTTTTATCCACCAGAACGGTATGGTCTTTGATGAAATAATCGTTTAGGATGATAATTTCAGAGTCCTGATCTGCTGCCAGGACAGCATCACGCAAACCCGTGCCGATACCTCCCGCAAGATCATCCCCCGAGTTGACGTAGCATGGGGCGTTTGTCCCGCAGTCATCCGGGGTCTGGCTGACGTAAGCTGTGGTGGCTTTGGCTGAAATGGTGATATCCACTTGATCGTCAATAATGGTTGGGCCGGTCGTTTCTGTCAAGAAAACTTCAAGCCTTACGTAACCATCATCGGTGGATTGCTTATCAAGGGTCACTGCAAAATCAAGCTGCTCGTTTGTCGTTCCTGCGGGGAGTGTTGCATAGGTGCTAAATATCAGTTCTTCAGTCCCAGTTGGTAAACATTGACTGCTTGGGTCGCCATGGCTGTAAGATTCCCCAGTGGTCAGACCTTTGTCTGATATCCATTCTGGTTCCACCCAATTGCTGTCTGATGCATAGATGCAAATTTGCGTGTTTGGACTCACGCTGCCGTTTGGGTCAGTGGCGAAAGTGACCGTGAAATTGATGCGCTGCCCTGCTGCACAGCCCCCGTCTGGACATCCGCTGGGAGCGTCCATCGTCAGGGAATCTGCCTGGGCACTGCCTTCGGAAACAATTGTCAGGCTGAACCCAGCTAACAGCATGAAAATAACGGAACCTAAAATAATTTTATTTCGCATAGTATAGTCAGGCTTTGAGACTTGCCACCATTATACCATTTGGCTACAATAAATTATCATGATTAAATTCGCTGCATTCTGGGCATATTTTCTTAAAACGTAGTAAGTTCAGCCTCTATCGGAGATGCTATGATCTTTACAACCATCATTAAATCCATTCGACTTTTTCCCCTGATCAGCCTGCTAACCACTTACATCCTGGGTGGGGGGCTCGTTCAATACGTCAAACAGATGCGGGATTGGACAACCTTTATTCAAGGGGGCATTTTCCTGATTTTGATTGCCCTCAGCCTGGACCTCTTGACCCTACTGCAGTCATTGGGAAATCGGGAGAATTGGCCGAATGATGTGGATTTACGAACGATCAGGAGGATGCGGCTTTTGATCGCAATCAGCGCTGCGACCTTCCTGACGGTTTCAACGACGATATTTATCCAATGGATGCTATCTGGAATCGTCTGGCAGGGGCTGGCGGTTCTCCTTGCTGCTTTGATTGGATTGGGGATCCTTTATTATCTCTCTCAAAACGAAAAGTCATTGCGCCTATTCCAGATGCTCTTTGAAGCGGGGCTATTTGTGGTTATTCCCCCCGCCCTTGCTTATTTTCTCCAGTCAAAAGACCTGCACCGTCTTTTGACTATGGCGGTGATGGCTCTCCTGCCAGCCTATCTTGCCTATCGCATGCTTCAACCATTAGAAAATTTTGGCTTTGACCAAAAACACGAAAAATTGACCATCGTCACTCATATGGGATGGCAGAGAGCGATGACCCTGCACAATGCTTTGATCCTTCTTACCTACCTCCTGATGGCATTGGTTGCTCTGTTGGGGTTTCCCTGGTTTCTGCTGTGGCCCGTTTTCCTGACCTTCCCTATTGGGATTTTGGAAATCTGGTTGATGGAGCGTGTGAGAGGGGGGAAGAAACCTTTGTGGCGCATCATGCAATTTGCAACCGCTTCAGTGTTTCTGATTCCAATTTACCTGCTTGGGTTTGCCTTTTGGAGCCGATAGATTGGTCTTGTTTTTTATACGGCTCACAATCTATACTTAAACTAATAGCCCTTATTTGAGTCATGGAGAAATGATGGTACTTTCAGCAGGTGACCGTGCACCAGAATTTACATTAACCGATAGCAAAGGGGAGTCTCACCGATTATCCGATTATCAAGGTGAAACGATCGTCCTCTATTTTTATCCCAAAGACGACACACCTGGTTGTACGAAGGAGGCTTGTTCTTTTCGGGACAATTATCAGGATTTTGAAGAGGCAGGTGTAGAGGTCATTGGGATCAGCCCAGATTCAGAAAAATCACACTCAAAATTTATCCAGAAATATGAGCTGCCTTTCACCCTGCTTTCTGATCCGGATCATCAAGTTTGTGAAGCCTTTGGTGTTTGGGGGCTGAAGAAATCATTCGGGCGAGAATACGAGGGCGTCTTTCGGACAACCTTTGTGATTGGCCCTGATGGGAAGATCAAACGCGTATTCGAGAATGTTAAACCATCCGATCACAGTCAAGAAGTCTTGGAGGAGGTCAATAAATGAAGAAAATGATGATGTTGGTATTGTTGTTCAGCCTGGGGCTTGTTCTGATCGTTGCCTGTCAGGCTGGCACGACCACCGAATCGCTCCCGGAGGAATATGCCGGTCTGGAGAATCCCTTTGCAGGGGATGAGGATGCGGCTGATGCTGGTATGGCAATTTTTGCAGAGCGTTGCGAACGCTGTCATGGGCCCGACGCCCTTGGTGAGGGCAGTGCGCCAAACCTGGTGGCATCGGCTGATGCGCACAACGCAGATTATCTGTTTTATTGGGTGTCTACTGGCGGAGACAGCTTAGATATGCCCTCTTTTTCTGGCAGCCTCAGCGAGGATGAGATCTGGCAGGTGATCACCTATATCCAGCAATTAGATTGACGGGGTTTTTAGATCCCAAGCAATTCATTTAATAGGATGGGATTTGTTAAAGTAATGGAGGCTGTCATTTTAGGCAGCCTCTTTTTTTCTATGCTATAGGGGAATCATCGAATTTAGCTGTCCACTTACATCAATCGCAGGAGAACACTGCCTTCTGACCATAGTTCTTCCAGGCGATAAAAATTTCGTTTTTCCGGTGAAAAGAGGTGGACAACGACGTCCCCATAATCCAGCACGATCCAACCCGCATCAGCTTCGCCCTCGGGTTGGCTTGATTTATGAAACTGGGTCTTGATTTCACGGGATAATGAATTTGACAGACTTTGGAGCATGCGCCTGCTCGTTCCGCTGGCAATCACGAAATAATCTGTAAATGATGCAATGTCCTTAATATCCAGGACCAGGATGTCTTCCCCTTTTCTTTCTTCAAGAAAATTCGCAATTTCTCTTGCTAATGTTATCGCTTCCAGATGGCACCTCTTATGATGTAATGATTCTTATCAGCGTTAATTATACTTGATTCAAGGATTGGGTCATAAGCGGCGTATAGATTGGCCCTTTTGACGTAAGCTCACTTTGATAAAGGACCACTTCGCTTACTTTAATTTTGCCTAACGAGTCGACTTTGAATTGTGAGAGCGTTTCTCCGATATCTTTGATCGTTGCGTGATTCGTGCGCCGTCTGACGCGGGCGATGGTTAGGTGGGGGGTGTATTCTCGTTTTTCGCGTTCGACATCCGCCGCTGCCAAAGCGCGGTCAAGTGTGTGGTGAAGGTCAGCCAGCGCATTATCAGCATTAACGCCAAGCCATATCACACGGGGATTACGTTTATTGGGATACATCCCCAACCCCTTGATTTCGAGATTGAATTCTGATATGTCATTCAGGGAATCGGACAGGACGGATTTGACTTGATCCAACTTTTCTTCGGGGATATCACCGAGGAATTTTATCGTCAAATGGACATTATTTGTTGAGACCCACTTCAGCGCGTCGCTCGGTGTTTGGGATTCAAAGTAAGTGATGATCTTTTCGATTTTTTGAATGATCTCAGCTGGGAAATCAATCGCAATAAAGGTTCGCAGCATAGGGATGCTCTTTCCTGCTGGTGACATTTCTTAACAAGATTACCATATTTATCAGTATTTCACGGTGAGGTATTCAACGAAGAAAACGAGTGGATTTAACATAAAAATTCTTTTCAAGGTTTTTGATTTATGGTATAAGTAATTTACCCTGCTGTGTTCGTGATGCAGCATACCAGTTTTGGGCCAACACCTATTAATTGTGTCTGATCTCCATTCAGTGACGCGATAGACCTGAGTCAAGGCGGATCTGATGGGTACGACAAACCTGCTTATGCAGGTTCAAAACTCAGCGGCACACGGCACGGCGGGGTTGTTTGTGTAACAAAGCTGACCTGTGCTTATAACGAATCCCCACCTGGGGATTTTTTTTATTGCATTGAACGAAACGCTTATCTGGGTTATGATTTTAAGGATTATATTCGTGTGAGGGCCTTATGAAAGCTGCAAAATTACTGATCATTTTATTGCTTATTCTATTTCTATCCGCATGTCAATCGGCGGCTTTCGCTGCGGACACCTTGCCCTGGGTTGGGGATAACCCTGTTTTGTTCAAGGACAGTTTTTCTGACTCGTTAGGAAATTGGAAAACACATTCAGATACCCTGAGTTTTGCTGGATATGAGGAAAGCGGTTTCAGGTTGTGGGCAAATGTCCCGAACTATCAATTCTGGAGCGTTCCAGGTCTTAATTTTAAAAATGTCTTGATTCATACCCGGGCACAGCGGAAAGCTGGCCCGGATAATAATATTTACGGCTTACTATGCCGATATCAAGATGAAGACAATTATTATGCCTTCGTCATTGGTTCGGATGGGTATTATGGAATTTTTAGGACATTGGCCGGGGAACAAGCCCTGATTAATCAGGAACATATGGATTTCAGTGAGGTCATCAACAGGGGGGAGGGTGTTAATGAAATCCAAGCGATTTGCCTGGGTGATCAATTGGCCCTCATCGTCAACGGTGCTGTTCTCTTGCGGGTGCAGGACAGCTCGCTGACCCATGGGGATGTGGGGATGATTGTCGGCAATTTTTCTGAACCTGGGGTGGATGTATTGTTTGATGATTTTATCGTTGTGAAACCCTAGATTTATGAAGATATTTTTTGATACTGTCGGCTGCCGGCTGAATCAGAGCGAGATTGAGCGGATTGCCAATGGATTTCGGGCTTTAGGTCATGAGATCGTTGGCGATGCTGGTGATGCTGATTTAGCTATCGTCAATACCTGCGCGGTCACTGTCAAGGCGGCTGCAGATTCACGCAAGAAATTGCGCAGGGCAGGCCGTAAGGGGGCTGGTCAAGTCATCGCGACAGGCTGTTGGGCGACGCTTTATCCTGAACGAGCAAAAGAGCTTGAGGGTGTGACCGGTGTGATCGTTAATGCCGAGAAGGATGCCCTTATCTCCAAGGTTTTGGATATTGCACCAGCAGAAGTGACTGCGCTGGACTTAATCCGAGAACCCCTTCCGGGCGACAGGGCGCGAACCCGCGCCTTTATTAAAGTGCAGGAAGGATGTGACGGGCACTGCACTTACTGCCTGACACGGGTGGCGAGGGGGCCCTCGGTTTCTCGGGATATGGATGAGATTCGACGCGATATTACCGCTGCATTGGCTGGAGAAGCCCGGGAAATTGTGCTGACTGGTGTGCAGTTGGGGGCATGGGGAAGAGACCTTAACCCTCAGAGAAGCTTGGATGATCTCATTAAAGAGGTATTGTCGACATGTGAGTTGGATCGGCTGCGTCTATCCTCCATTGAACCCTGGGATTTCGAGTTGAAGTATTTATCACTTTGGGAAGATGAGCGATTGTGCCGCCACCTTCACATCCCTTTGCAATCTGGCCATGATCGAATTCTGAGGAAGATGGGACGTCCCATATTGCGGGAGGAATACGCCGGCTTAATTGCACGAGTTCGAGAAACGATCCCTGAGATGGCTCTAACAACAGATGTAATTGCAGGCTTTCCGGGGGAGACGGAGGAAGAATTCGAATCCACTCTGGATTTTCTAACAAAGATGAAATTTGCAGGGGGGCATGTTTTCACATATTCGCCGCGCCCAGGAACGCCAGCATATAAGATGAAGGACAAAGTGCCCATACAGAGGGCCAAAGCCCGCAATGCAAGGTTGAGAGCTGTATTTAATGAAGTCGGCCAAGCATACCGTGGTCATTTCATTGGAAAAAGTTTGATGGTTTTATGGGAATCAAGCGAATATAACCCCGATGGAACCTGGAGCCTGTCTGGCTTGACAGATAACTATATCCGGGTCTATGCGACGGCGCCAATGAATCTATGGAATGAGATGACATGGGTGCACTTGCAGGAACATCACCCCAACCGACCAGCTCTTCTCGGGAGGGTAAAAGAGAGTGGAATATCCGCCTAATTAACTCCACCGCTTGACGTTTTTATCTCATCGGATAGAATCAAAACGTTGTGATGCTGGCTGCCTGATGCTGTTTGACCGTAAAATGGGCATACGGTATAATTGGTGGCTAGTCTTAGCGCGAGTAAATAGTAAGAAAAATATAAACAGAAAGGACTCATTGACAATGCCAAAGCGAACGTATCAACCTAAGCGTCGCCGACGCGTCCGGAAGCATGGCTTTCGAGCCCGCATGAAGACCAAAGGTGGTCGAAAAGTTTTGAAACGCCGACGTGCCAAAGGCCGGCACGAATTGGCGAAAAAAGCTAATAATCACGTAAAGAAAACACGCTGGTAAACAACTTATAGGGCAGGTTTAATCCTGCGCTTTGTGAGGTGTCCTGCTGAACAGGAAGTTGGTTGAAAAGAAGTTCTCGATTAACCCGAAGTGATGATATCAATCGTGTGCGAGGGGAAGGACCTTCTTTCGCACACGAATCAATAGTATTAGCCTTATTGCCAAATGATATTGATCAAAACCGGGTAGCTGTTGTCGCTGGAAGATCCGTTGGTGGGGCTGTTCAGCGTAATTTAGCGAAACGAAGGTTACGGTCAGCCTACCAGCATCTTCAATTGCAACTTCCAAAAGGATTTGATCTGGTGCTTATTGCCAGACGGCCTATTCTTGAAACGGAATATCAATCCTTGCTGGATGCTTTGAGATCACTTTTTAATCGGGCAGGAATATTGAAAGAACAAGAACGTTGACAGAGGAAATAAATCATATTACTTGTCATAGTAAAGAACCTCGTTTGAAGGACCTACAGATCCAACTAAAAACCCTGCCGCGTTGGATTATACTTGCCCTGATAAGATTGTATCAATCCGTTGTGTCCCCCAGTTTGCCTGCAGACACCTGTCGCTTTTATCCGAGCTGTTCGCATTATGGATACCAGGCGATCTACAAATATGGTGTCATAAAGGGCGGTTGGATGGCCCTAAAACGGATTGTGCGTTGTAATCCATTTAATCCGGGTGGTTTTGACCCGGTACCCTGATACCTCTTGAGAAGAGAAAACGAATGAAGAAATCCCATGTTTTGTTAATTGCAATTTTTATAGGATTGACACTTATCCTAAGCGCCTGTGTCCCCGGTCCAAGAGTGACCGGCACGCCAGGCGTCGCATTATCAGATGAGATGGTGTTTGTGGCTTATGGCAATTTTGTTTATGGCATGGATGTAACCACGGGTTCAGTCACGTGGCATTATCCGAGCGAAGCCAATAATCAAATTGTTTTTTATGCCCAGCCTCTCATCGTCGATGATGCTGTTTATGTTGGAGATCTTGCGAATAATTTCCATAAACTCAATATTGAGTCTGGCGCTGCTGAATGGACGTTCTCTGATGCAGAAGGCTATTATATAGGCCAGCCTGCTGAATTTGGCGGTGTTGTATACGCGCCAAACAATGACGGTTCGCTGTATGCTATTGATGCAAACGGCGATCTGCAATGGGAATTTAAGACCGGCCATTACGTATGGGCGCAACCGAAAATCACCGAAGATGCGGTCTATGTTGGTTCAATGGATCATTATGTGTATGCCCTATCCCCAAGTGGAGAGGAGCTCTGGTCCAAGGAGATGGCCGGTGCGGTTGTTGGCTCACCTGTATTAAGCGAAGATAACAACGTGCTATTTGTCAGCTCACTAGGCGGCGATATGGTCGCGCTGAATGCTGAAAACGGCGATACGCTGTGGTCTTTTGAAGCCGATGAGAGTATTTGGGGCGGTGGGATCCTGATCGATGGCAGCTTGTACTTTGCGGATTCTGATGGCAGTATTTATGCTCTGGATACAGAAACTGGTGAAGCCATCTGGCAACGCGACTATGATGGCTCCGTGGTTGGTGGGTTGGTTGCATTTGATGGCGGTTTCGCCCTTGCAACGGATACGGGCGTGGTTCAGGCTTTCGATATGAACGGCACACCCATCTGGCAATCCACTCCTGGCGGCGAGATTGTTCAAGCGCCTGCTGTAAATGATGAATATTTAGTTGTGGGTACGATCAACAGCGATAATCTGGTTTATGTTTTCAATCTGACCGGTGTTCAGCTTTGGTCCACGACCCCTGAGGATTAGAGGAAAATTACATGTGGGAAACCATTGTTATTCAACCCTTTGTTAATGTATTGTTATTGATTAATTCGCTGGTCAACAACTTTGGCGTCTCAATCATTTTGTTCACCATCCTGATTCGACTGCTGACGCACCCGCTGACCGTGCAGCAATATAAAGCAACCAAAGCGATGCAAGATTTGCAGGAAGACCCCCGGTATAAGCGAATCCAGGAAAAATATAAGAACGACCGCGAAAAGTTGGCGCAAGAGCAGATGAAGCTTTACCAGGAGAAAGGGGTTAAACCCCTGGGTTCCTGTCTGCCAACGCTGATTCAACTGCCCCTCATCCTGGGACTCTATCAGAGCGTGACTAGGGCCATGGCCGCGTCGCCCTTGGAATTGTTCAAGCTGCAAAACATTATCTACCCCCGATTGATCAATGCGGCGGATTTGCTGCCCCTTGAAAATCAATTCTTATGGATGGACCTGGGACAGCCGGAGAGGATAACCATCTTTGGTTTATCGCTCCCGTTCTTAGCGATCCTTGTGGTCGCTACGACGTTCCTGCAATCCAGACTCCTGCAACCCCCATCCTCTCAGAACGATCAGGCTGCCATGATGAGCAAGTCCATGAGCATTTATATGCCCATCCTGATGGGTTTCATGGCTTACTCCCTGGCATCGGGGCTGGCGATCTATTTCCTGACCAGCAACGTTTTCGCAATTATTCAATATGCGATTTTGGGGCGTGCAAATTGGAGCAATGTCCTGCCGTTCTTAAAGAAAAAAGATAAAGAGAAATCACCGGATAAGGGAAAACAAGAGGTTGTGGACGTTGAAGCAGAAGATGTCCCAGAGCCGGTTGAGGAGAAAAAAGACGAGGACAGCAAAAAGAAGCAGACCATGCCGAAGCGCAAGCGTCCTAAACGCAAAAAAAGCAAGTGATATTATTATCCTGATTAACCAGTTTATTATGATGCGAGGGAATTATGTCAGAAGAAAGAACGAAACTGGAAGTTATTGCACCTTCTGTTGAAGAGGCAATAGAGAAAGGGCTGAATGAACTCGGATTAACCCAAGATGATGTTGATGTGGAAATCCTTGATGAAGGCAAAAAAGGCCTATTGGGATTAAGCGTCCGGCAGGCCAGAGTTGCCTTGAAGATTAAATCCCGTGAAGAAGAACCTGCTGAAGCGGCTCTGGTTGAGAAACCAGAAGCTATTCCAGAAGAAACGAAATCCACGGTATCCCTCAGCGAGGAACCGGAAGAGGTCGGCATCGCAAGGGAGACCATCCAAATTATCCTGGAAAAAATGCGAGTTAATGCGGATGTATCCGTGAAACTTGGCGACAGCGACAATAATCGAGTCCAGCCTGTATTAATTGATATTGAAGGTAATGACCTCAGTTTCTTGATTGGACGGAAAGCGGAAACGATCAATGCGTTGCAATATATCACCAGTCTGATTGTTGGGCGTGAGTTGGGGCGCTGGGTTCCCCTTCAAATTGATGTTCAGCATTACCGCCAACGCCGTGAAGACGAATTGCGTAAACTGGCACGACGAATTGCGGAACAGGTGGAGAGCACTGGCAGAAAACAAATCCTGGAGCCAATGCCGCCCAATGAGCGCCGGATCATCCATATTGAGCTTAAAGAAAACCCAAATGTGGAAACGAAAAGCATTGGTGAAGACCCTAAACGGAAAGTAACCGTCCTGCCAAAAGATTAGCAGTTTTGATTTGTTGTATTAATGGACCGTAAGGAAATGAGTGGAGACACAAACAGCCTTACGGTTTTTGTATTGCGGTAGAATAAATTTGGAGGTGCAAATGCGTGCAGTTGACATTATCAGTAAAAAACGCGATGGCAAGGCTTTATCCAAATCTGAAATAGAATATTTTATTCAGGGATATACGCAAGACGATATCCCAGATTATCAAGCCGCAGCCTGGGCGATGGCGGTGGTGTTGAATGGCATGACACCCGAAGAGACGACTAACCTGACTCTGGCGATGGCAGACAGCGGGGACAGACTCGATTTGAGTGATGTTGTTGATATTGCCGTTGATAAACATTCCTCAGGCGGCGTTGGCGATAAAACATCCATCGCTGTGGTGCCCATGGTGCGCGCTTGCGGACTGCCGGTGGGAAAGATGTCGGGGCGTGGGTTGGGGTTCAGCGGCGGCACATTGGATAAGCTGGAATCGGTGCCCGGCTGCAGAGTGGACTTATCGAAAGATGAATTTTTACAGCAATTGGGCTCCCTGGGGATGGTCCTCACAGGACAGACCATGGACCTTGCGCCTGCGGACGGAAAACTATATGCTTTGCGTGACGTCACGGGGACCGTGCAGTCCATCCCGCTGATCGCATCATCCATCATGAGCAAGAAAATTGCCGCTGGCGCGCAGGCGATTCTCCTGGATGTCAAAACCGGCAACGGCGCTTTCATGCAAACATTGGAAGAAGCCCGTAAGTTGGCGAAACTGATGGTATCCATAGGTGAATTAAGTGGCAGGGATGTCGCCGCGCTGCTTTCCGACATGAACCAGCCTCTGGGCGTTGCTGTCGGGAACGCGTTGGAGATGAAAGAGGCTATCAAAACATTGCGCGGGGATGGCCCAGAAGATTTTACCGAGCATTGTCTTGAGGTTGCCAGCCAGATGCTGGTGCTTGGGAATAGGGCTGATGAAAAACTGGAAGCGCGAGAGATGGCTCAGGAAGCCATTGACTCTGGGAGCGCATTCGATTTCCTGAAGAAATTAATCAAGGCGCAGGGTGGGGATGCCAGTTACATTGATCAGCCTGACAAACTTCCAACAGCGCCTATTCAATATACGTTTGAAGCAGCGGAAACAGGCTATATTGCCCAGGTACACGCCAGAATGGTGGGTGAAACCGCTGTCATTCTGGGTGCAGGGCGCCGTAAGAAAGGCGATTCCATTGATCAGGCTGTGGGTGTCTCCGTGCTGGTAAAGGTTGGCGAACATGTTGAAAAAGGCCAACCCTTGTTCGTGATCCACGCCCGGGATGAAGAAAAACTGCGTGAAGCACAAAGCAAATTGCAGGAAGCAGTCAAAATCCAATCGGCGAAGGTTGACCCCCTGCCGTTATTTTACGGATTGGTGGATTGAGTTTCACTGAAGTGCATAGGTGACAATGATCGCTCAGAATCAGACAAAAACAACGATCCCTCGAAGGTGGGATGCCCATTATTAAACTGATCTGCAAGAAGTAAATTCAGCTTAGTCGGAAAGTGAGGCGAAGATGTTAAAGAAACACTATTATCGGGGTGGGAATAATTGTCGTGTCTGGTTCTACTTGCCCCCCGATGTGAATGCTGACGAAGTGACCCTGGTGGGTGATTTCAACGATTGGGACAGGTCAGCCAATCCAATGAAGAAGAAAAAAGATGGGACCTTCTACACTGCGCTGACGCTGGAGACCGGTAAAGAATATCAATTCAGATATTTCCTGGACGGCCACCGCTGGGAAAATGATTGGGATGCGGATGATTACGTCCCCAACGAAAGCGGCACGGAAAACTCGGTCATTAAGGTGTGATTCTCCCCCCTTGTTTTTAGATAGATCAAAAGAATACTCATGATAAAACAACGCCAAAGCAAGGATGATTATTTAACCGAAGAAGAGGTTTTAGAATTTTTCACATCGGGATGTGATTCCTTGCCTTTGGATCATCAACGGGTATTGGTCATTGTCCCGGACAGCACCCGAACCATCCCCTTGCCCATGATCGCTGGAAAGCTCCAACACTCTTTGGGCTCAAGAGTGGCTCAATTGGACTTCTTGATCGCGCTTGGTACACATCCTCCTATGACAGATGAAGCCATTTCCCGTCATTTCGGGGTTCCTGTGCAGGATGGGAAAATGGGGGACAGCCGGGTTTTCAATCACATGTGGGACGACCCCAAGAACCTGACGGAAATTGGTAAAATCTCCGCTGAAGAGATGACACAGCTTTCAGGTGGAAAGCTTATCCAGGGGCTGACAGTGCGGGTTAACAAGCGTATTTTTGACTATGATCACATCCTCGTCATCAGCCCAGTTTTCCCCCATGAGGTGGCAGGTTTTTCGGGTGGGAATAAATATTTCTTTCCAGGCGTCAGCGGCCCTGAGATGATCCATTTCAGTCACTGGCTGGGTGCATTGATGACAAGTTATGAGATCATTGGTTCGGGCTATACACCCGTTCGGGCGATGATAGACCGAGCAGCGGCGATGATTGCTCTGCCAAAATCGTGTTTTGCCATGGTGCTGGATAAGAAGGGGATTATGGGCCTTTTCCTCGGCACGCCGGAAGAAGCCTGGGAAGGCGCGGCGGCACTCAGCGCCCAGCGCCATATCCACACCACCGGTCGCACTTTTTCCAGGGTGCTGGCTGTGATGCCGGAAATGTATGATGATTTATGGGTGGGCGGGAAGGGGATGTACAAACTGGAGCCGGTCGTGGAAGATGGCGGAGAATTGATCATTTATGCGCCTCATATCCACAAGATCAGTGACACCCATGGTGAGACCATTATGAAAATTGGCTATCATGTACGTGATTATTTCCTTGCGCAGTGGGAGAAATATAAAGATATTCCTTGGGGGATATTGGCACACTCAACACATGTCAAAGGGTTAGGCCAGTACGACCCAGTGAGCGGCGAGGAAACGCCCCGCATACGTGTGACCCTGGCAACAGGCATTTCCAAAGCGATATGTGAGCAGATTAATTTAGGGTATCAGAACCCCCAGTCCTTGCATCCGTCACAGTGGGAGGGCAAGGAAGATCAGGGCATGTTGGTTGTGAAGGATGCCGGCGAACAACTCTATCGAGTACAATAAACAATACCATCGAATTACTTAGGAGGCAGCATGGAAAAAGCTAAGTTTGGCATCGTTGGGATGGGCGTCATGGGACGCAATCTGGCTCTGAATATCGCCAACCATGGATTTCCTGTCGCGGTTTACAACCGAACGGATTCAAAAACAACCGCATTTATTGAAGGGCCGGCCAAGGACAAAGCCATAATTGGGACTTATTCCTATGAAGAATTCGCTGACGCGCTGGAAAAACCGCGCCGAATGATGTTGATGGTCAAAGCAGGCCCGGCTGTGGATGCTGTTATTGAAGATATCAAGCCGCATTTGGAAAAAGGGGATATTCTGATTGACGGCGGTAATTCTTTTTATCGGGACACGGAACGGCGCACTGAGGCTTTGAACGCAGAAGGATTTCGCTATCTTGGCGCTGGCGTCTCGGGGGGTGAGGAAGGTGCATTGCACGGCCCCAGCATCATGCCCGGTGGTGACGCGGAAGCCTGGGAGGCTGTGGATGAAATCTTCACGGCGTCCGCCGCCAAAGCGGATGACGGCGAGGCCTGCGTGGCCTATTTGGGGCCAAGGGGCGCTGGGCACTATGTAAAGATGGTGCACAATGGCATAGAATACGGCGACATGCAGTTGATCGCCGAAGCTTATGACCTGCTTCATCGCGGGTTGGGCATGTCCTATGAGTCCCTGGGGGCATTGTTCTCGGACTGGAATGATGATTTTCTTTCCTCTTACCTGATTGAAATCACAGCCGATATCCTCAGAACAAAAGATGCGGCAACCGGCGAACCCATTCTTTCCATCATTCTTGATGAGGCCAAACAAAAAGGCACCGGCAAGTGGACCAGCCAGGACGCGTTGGACCTGGGTGCACCCACACATACAATCAACGCGGCTGTTTCCAGCCGGATCATTTCCGGCATGAAGGAAGAGCGGGTTGAAGCCAGCGAAATCCTCAAGGGCCCTGTGCCTCGTTTCAAAGAAGACGAAAAGGATCAATTGGTTGAAGCCGTCAAACATGCCTTATATGCCAGCAAAATCATCTCGTATGCTCAGGGTTTTGGTTTGCTCAGTCTGGCATCTGCCGAATATGGGTACGACCTTGATATGCGGACGGTCGCGAAGATTTGGAGGGCGGGGTGCATCATCCGTGCGGATTTATTGGATGATATCATGAGCGCTTTTGAGCGTAACCAGAACTTGACCAACCTACTGTTGGATGAGCATTTCAAGGAGGAGGTCGTCCGGCGGCAGGGGGCGACGCGCTATGTGATTTCCACTGCCGTTGGGATGGGCATTCCGATCTATGCCATGAGCGCTGCCTTAGGCTATTTTGATGCCTTCCGCACTGCACGGCTGCCCGCCAATTTGACGCAGGCCCAGCGGGATTACTTCGGGGCGCATACCTACCGCCGGCTGGACCGGGAGGGATCTTTTCATACAGAGTGGCAGGATGAAAAGCTGTAATTCGTGAATCGGGAATTGTGAATTGTGAAATAGAAGATTTATCCCCATGGGTAATACTTACACCGTAGGGATGCCCCGGCGGGGCGTCTCTACGGTGGTGAATTTTTAGTTTAGAATTTTTGGGTTTTAGATATCAGATATCAGTTATCAGAGATAGAAATCGACCGCTTTACCTTCTGTATATTCCAGGGCGGATTTGATGATTTCATTATAGGTGGGGTGGGCGTGGACAACCCTGGCCACATCATCAATATCCGTGCCGAGGGCGATCATGTTGGCCAGCTCCTGCTGAATCTCAGATACCATATAGCCAATCGCTTGAGCCGCGACTATGTGCTGATCTCGAATCCACAATTTGATGAAACCATCGGTGTGCTCTTCGATGTTCGCCCGCAAATTGACCCCGAAGGGGACTTTCACAACACGTATATCGGATAGATCTTCTGGCACCGAGCCGATGCTGAAAATCTCGGGCAGGCTGTAGACGATGGCGGGAATGACGCTATAGTCCATGAGTCTGGGGTCTTCATCCTCCCCACGCATGATATTCTCTGCACAGATCACACCCTGCTGGATGCCGCAATGGGCTAGGATGGATTTGCCGGTGGCATCGCCGACTGCCCAAACCCCCGGGATTGAGGTTTGCATGGTGTCGTCCACTTCAATCCCTTTTCGGGTGTATGCCAACCCAAGACGGTTATATAAATCTTCCTGCAAGACCGCAGAACGGCCAATCGCGATCAAATTCATGGGTGAATCGATGTTAACTTCCTCTCCCGTATCCTGATTGATGGCTTTCAATACACCGTCACCAACGGACGTGACTTTGTGATTCGTTAAAATCCTCACGCCGTTTTCTTCCATGATTTTCGTGATCTCAATGGAAATATCCGGATCCATCATGGCTAAAACACGGGGCAGCAATTCGACCACAGTCACCTGACTGCCAAGGTTGGAGAAGATGGTGGCGAATTCCATGCCGATGACACCACCGCCGACAATGGTGAGTTTCTCTGGCAGTTCCTCAATGGAGATGAGTTCATGGCTGCTGACGATGCTGGGATCACTTTCATCAATGAACCCGGGTATCAGTGCTTTTGACCCGGTGGCGAGGATCACATTCTCTGTGGATAAGGTCTCTTCTTTACCCGTATAATCCATTGTAAAAGTGTCATTAATCAATTTGCCAAATTTCACCTTGACGATGTCTGATGCAACAACTTCGGCTTCGCCTTGAAAAATATCAACATTGTGATGCTGCAGAAGGTCGGTGATGAACTCCCGAGTGTTGGTAATCACCTTGTTTCGTCGTGTGGCGATCGTGGGAAAATCAATGTGGTATTGGTCAACGGCGACGCCATAGCGGCCGCTGTTCTCTACCTCGCGGGCCACTTTTGCTGATTCAATCATGGCTTTACTGGGGGTGCATCCCCAATTGGTGCAGATGCCGCCGATAAAATCCCGCTCAACAACGGCCGCTTTCCCGCCAAGCTCCGCAATTCGAACGGCGCAGCTTTGTCCCGCTGGCCCTGCCCCAATGATCACTGCATCATATTTTTTCATGTATGTTTCCTTTTATTTTGAATTTATTATATCTAATAAGGTAATTTTACTCCAAAATTATTTATTATCAAATGGCTAACAAGCGACTCTCATTAAAATAACAGTAATAAAAGCGAGAAAGCATTAACCCATGTTTCACAATGCGTTAATTCCGGGTTGCCCCGTCGTTAAATACCCTCTGATATGATTCCAATTGTCGGACAATTTATTCACTATTTCTCGTCAAAGGAGAAAAAATGCGTCGTAAATTGTTAGTCCTATCCATCCTGGTTTTGGTGACGGCTGTGTTGTTTTCAGCTTGTGCACCTGAACTGAGTGTGGACGAAGAACCTGAAGCAACGGATGCAGCCCAACCGACTGAAGCGGCCGACGACGGCCTCTCCGGGCAGCTCCAGTTGGCAGGTTCGACCACCGTTCAGCCGCTGGCTGAGGTTTTGGCCGAGGCTTTCATGGCTGAGAACCCTGATTTGATGATTGAGGTTCAGGGCGGCGGCTCAAGTGTGGGGGTCACTTCTGCTGGCGAAGGCACTGTCGATATCGGAAACGCCTCTCGAAATGTAAAGGAATCGGAATTCGAGGAGTTCCCCGAACTGGAGGTCTTTAGCATTGCCTATGACGGCATTGCGATTGTGACAAACCCCGATCTTGAATTGCCAACCCTCTCGATCGATCAGGTCAAAGCGATCTTCGCAGGCGAGATCACCAATTACTCTGAAGTTGGTGGCCCAGATGCGGAGATCATTGTCGTTTCAAGGGAAGAGGGCTCAGGAACCCGCGCAGCTTTTGAGGAATTGGTCATGGAAACTGGTGATGAAGAAGCCCAGATCACGCAAGATGCCCTGCTGCAGCAATCCAATGGTCAGGTACGCACAACAGTATCCACCACACCTGATTCAATCGGCTATCTGTCCTTCGGTTTTTTGGATGAGAGCGTCAATACTGTAGCCATTGATGGCGTTGAACCGAGCGTGGCAAATGTTAAAAATGACTCGTATCCCATCTTCCGCCCATTGAACATGCTGACCAACGGCGAGCCCGGTGAACTGGCACAAGCCTTCCTTGATTTCATACTGAGTGAGGCAGGTCAGACGATTGTAGCAGAAGAATACATTACAGTAGATTAGTTAAATTCTGGAAAAAACAAACTTAAAGCAGACCATTAAAATGTTGAAGGAGTAACGGTATAATTGCTTTGCTCCTTCAACATTCAGGATTGAGATTTATGGAAAACACCCCATCAAAGCATCAAAAAAAGCCCCTTTATGTTGACATTATGACCAAGTTCTTATCCCTTCTCATGGGTGTTGCTGCAATTGCTGGTTTAGCATTTGCAGTTTTTTTGTTTATTAAACCTGATGTTTTGGACATAAGCGGAAACAACCTCTTAGGGTTGAATCACATCCACTATGCCATTGGACTGACCATAGGTAGTATTTGTTTGGGTTGGATCGCGAAAGGACTTTGGCAATTTCGGAATTGGGCAAGAACATTGGTTGTGGGCGGATTACTGATTTTTGTCATTTATTATTTTGTGATTATTGTGTTTACGGTGTCGTCACACATTTTTTCTGGTGATAGCCTTGTTCCGGTACTGACTATCCTCAAGGTCATCGGACAGGGTTTGCTTTACTTCCTAATGTATACTATCGTTCCAGCGGGATTAATTTTTGCCTTGATGAAAATGGGGCAATACTTTGAGGAAAGTCCCAAGCAGCGGGATTTTGTGGACAGCGTTGTCCGTTATATCCTTTTGGGAACAGCGTTGAGCTGTATCATTATCGTTTTCCTGATTTTTCTTTTCACTATAACCGAAGCCTGGCCGGCGATTGAAGAAATCGGATTGGACACCATGCTGTTGGGCACCATTTGGAGGCCCGGCTCGATCATCGGAACGGACGAGGCGCAGTTTGGCTTACTGCCGATGATCGTCGGTTCTATCTTAAGTACCTTTGGCGCGGTGGTGATTGGCGTGCCCTTATCCATTGGAACGGCTATCTTGCTGGCGGAGGTCGCCCCACGGCCCGTCAGAGAGATCGTGCGGCCGGCTGTGGAGCTGCTGGCCGGCATCCCCTCTGTTGTGTACGGCTTGTTTGGTATGGTGGTCCTAGCGCCGTTGATCCGTAATATTGATGTGCCCCGTAATACCGGGTTTGGGTTGTTGAATGCTTCCATCATTCTGGCGGTGATGATCATCCCGACAGTAACCAATATCGCCGAAGACGCTATCCGAGCGGTACCCCGAGAATATAAAGAGGGGTCGCTGGCCCTGGGCAGTACCCATTGGCAAACGATCGTTAAGGTGATTTTGCCCACTGCCCGCTCCGGCATCATCGCAGCCGTCATCCTTGGGATTGGGCGTGCGCTGGGCGAGACCATGGCCATGATCATGGTAATTGGCAATTCCATTGCTATGCCCTCACCATTGACCGACAATCCTCTAACCCTCTTCCTCAATACAGCCCGAACTCTGACAGGCAATATTGCGGTTGAAATCAATTACGCGGCCGGCTCACATCGGTCGGCTTTGTTTTTTACCGGTGTTTTATTGTTTCTCATGATCATGCTGGTGAACAGCGCAGCTCGTTTCATCATGCGATCCAAACAGGAGTCCTAGCATGACGTCCGAACTTGAATCTGTTGTCAGCCGAGCGAAGAACAAACGCAACCTGCGCCGTCAAAATACCATTCAGGTGTTGGGTTATATCCTGGTCTGGCTATGTGGCATCCTGGCCGTTGCCGTTGTGTTTTGGATCATTGGCTACGTCCTTTCGCAAGGTTTGCGAGTGATTGACCTGGAATTTTTGACCACACGCCCAGCCGGTGGCGTCTCTGGCGAGGGGGGCATGTCCACAACAATTGTGACCACCCTATATTTGGTGGTCTTGACAATTGTGATCGCAACGCCTTTGGGGGTGGGGGCTGCGATCTATCTAGTGGAATATGCCGGGGATGCTTCACGGGAAAGCAAGGTGGTGGCTTTTCTGGTGAAAACAGCCCGGACCGGTGTGGAGATCCTGGCTGGCGTGCCTTCGATCATCTTTGGCTTGTTTGGTTTTGCCTTATTTGTGTCTTACCTCAAATTGGGGTTTTCATTGCTCTCGGCCTCCCTCAGCGGGGCAGCTTTGATCTTGCCGACCATCATCCGCACTAGCGAAGAAGCTTTATTGACCGTGCCCCGGTCTTATCGTGAGGGGAGCCTGTCTTTGGGTGCAACCAAGTGGTATACCGTCTTCAATGTGGTCTTGCCCACAGCTATGCCCGGTATAGTCACCGGCATTGTCCTCAGCGTGGGGCGCATTATCGCCGAGACGGCCATCTTCTGGGTGACCCTGGGCGGCAGTTATCACCTACCCAAATCCATTATGAACTCTGGGCGTTCCATGGCGCTGCATGTATATATGCTGGCGTCAGAAACCCGGGCTTTTGATAAGGCCATGGGGACGGCATCCATACTGATTATAACCATCATCATTTTGAATTTGACCATCAACATTGTCTCACGGCGCCTATCCGCACGTGTCACTGGTAAAGAATAAGACCTATGGCCAATCATCATCACAATTCATATAAATTTGTTGTGGAAGATTTGGAAGTCTGTTATGGGGGTTTCAGAGCGCTCAAGGACGTGGACCTTAAGATACACGCCAATGCTGTCACGTCTGTTATTGGGCCCTCAGGGTGTGGAAAGTCCACATTTTTGCGGGCTTTCAACCGGATGAATGATTTGATCCCCAATGTAACCAACAAGGGCGAGATAAAGAAAGATGGTAAGTCCCTGGAGGACTTGGATATTGTTGACCTTAGGTTGTCTGTGGGTATGATCTTTCAACGCCCCAATCCCTTTCCGAAATCCATCTTTGATAATGTTGCTTATGGCCCCCGCGCGCACGGATTGAAGTCGCTGACCAAGCTGGAAGGGATTGTTGAGCGCAGCTTGCGGCAGGCTGTCTTGTGGGATGAGGTTAAGGATACGCTGAAAAAATCAGCTTTGGCGCTTTCCGGCGGTCAGCAGCAGCGCCTGTGCATTGCCCGCGCCCTGGCTGTGGAACCGGATGTTCTATTGATGGATGAGCCGGCTTCCGCGCTGGACCCCATCGCAACCTTGAAGATTGAGGAACTGATTCAGGAACTAAAGCAGGATTATACAATTATCATCGTGACCCATAACATGCAGCAGGCTGCCCGCGCTTCGGATTACACGGCTTTTTTTAATATGGATCAGGACAGGGCGGGATATCTGGTGGAATTTGGGGAGACCTCGAAAGTTTTTACCTATCCACAAAAGAAATTGACCGAAGATTATATCTCCGGTCGTTTTGGGTAAAAGAAGGTTTAGGGGATATAGAATAGTGTTTGGCTATGGAGATTTGATACTTTGATTTATTTGGTACCTAATCCAAAAGGCCAATGACACACAACTCATCAAGAAGGAAAGCAATAACAGAACAGTAAACCGCCAATCGACGCCAAGCGCGTTAAGATCCACATAATCCATAATTGCGGGAACAGTAATCATGGATAATAAAATAATTGTGAGACTTAATGCAACGAAAAGAAAACTTTTATCACTCAAAGCCTTTTTATATCCAATCGCAATCCCCAACAATACGAGAGAACTGACAAAGAAAACCAGGATAAAGGTATAGTGGGGGATATAGCTCTTTGAGAACCCGGTAAAGGTGGTTACGTCTCTCACCGGTGCCTCATTCAAAGAAGCATAAAAGAAGGTTGTCATATAAATTAAGAATCCACAGAACAATGTGGCGCTTATCTTGTTTTTCCCGATGATGGATGTGCCAAGTATAGCAATCAGACAAACGATGAAGACGATGTAAAAAGGGGGCGCCATCTGTGCGAATCCCGATTCAATGACCGCGTTGCCGCCAATGATGATCAATAAGCACAAAATAAAAATTGCAGCGGCTTTGACGATATAGGACCACAAGGGTTTTTTCCCGCTGCATCCAATTTTGTCGGATATGTTGGGTTTTCCAATTATAAGGGAGTCCTTTTTCAAATCAGACGAGTCCATTTCTTCGCCATTTACCAATTCACCGATGGTGACACCCAGTATTTGAGACAATCTCGGCAATAATGAAATGTCGGGACAACTGAGGCCCCGTTCCCATTTCGACACAGCTTTATCGGTTACCCCTAATTGTTCTGCCAATTCTTTTTGGGTGAGGTTTTTTCTGTTTCTCAAATCTGCAATTAAAGGCCCCATCCCTGACAAATTTTCATGTTCCATTTTGGTTTTGACCTCATTTTTTTATTGATGCTTCCATCCTACCATGTTAAATCCATTCGACAACCGACTTCTGGTCGAATCATGTGGACTAAACCAGCGGTAGAGTTGTTGAAATTATCGATTTCGTGGCTTATGGCTGTAAAACGAAACAAGAAAATCAAATTCGGGATCTGGCACTTATAGGATCGCAAAGTCAAAATATACAACCTAAAAAAGTATCTCAGTCCATAATTCACCCCTTCCCGCCCTTCGGGCACCCTTCCCCTCAAGCGAGGGGAAGGGCTGGGGATGGGGTCAAATTATTCATTATTACCTTCAGTAACGATTTTCTCTAACTTTGCGATTACCCTGGGTCTGACACCTATAGGATAGTAAAACTTTTGAATTAATGCGACCATCCCACGTTAGCCAAAGAAATTAACGCCCTGTCCCTGGGTATCAGTTTGGCAAACGAAGACGTCCCCGGCATAGGGCTGCTCAGCCAAAGCTTCTTGAGGCATTTCCCCACAAGCTGATGTAATGAAGAGTTGATCACCCTTTTCGCCCCCGAAGAAGCACGAGGTAACACGCTGGGTGGGAGCCTTAACCTTTAAGATGGGATTGCCCTGAGGGTTATACCGCACAACCTCCCAGCCATTCCAATGTGCGCTCCAGATGCACCCCTCAGCGTCCACACACAATCCATCGGGGACAATCTCCTGGCCGTCCTTGGGAAGCTGAATGAAGGGGCGCTGGTTGCTGATTGCACCTGTTTCCATGTTATAGTCAAAGACATAGATGGTATATTTCATCGAATCCGTGTAATACATGGTCTTGCGGTCTGGGCTCCAGCCGAGGCCGTTGGAGATGCCAATGTCTTTCAGCATAACGTGGTGGCTGCCATCTGGATCAATACTGTAAAATTCGCCTTTGGATTGCGCGAAGTCCATGGTGCCTGCCCAGAAGCGACCTCCAGGACCCACTTTGCCGTCATTCAGGCGGACATCCTCCCGATCGGGGAGGGGGTTCCAGAACACCTTTGGTGCATCTTGACCGGGCTGCCAGGCGGAGAAACCGTCTGTGGTCGCCAGGATCAACCCCCCATCTTTTTTAAATCCGAAGGAGCCGATCTGCGTATTGAAATGGGTCTTGGTGAAACCAGTGAGCTCAACATTGGATTGATATAGGTTCCCATTGACAATATCCACCCAATATAAGCATTTCTCAGTGGGATGCCAGACAGGACCTTCACCTAATTCGTTTTGGACGTGGAACAGCGGTTCAGCGTCAATGGTTTTCATAAATTAATCCCGCCGTTTGATCACACAAATAAAACCCATGGGGGAATCGCCAATATTGGTGAATTGGTGGATATCCTCACCAGAGATGAAGACGGAATCGAAGGGTTCCAATTCATAGAAATCATCGTTGATCTGAACCTTGGCTTTGCCGTGCAGGATGACCACGCCGTGCTCGTGGGGATGCTGGTCATAAACGGTATTCTGTCCCACAGGCACATGGAAGTAGCGGATGATGAAGTTCGGCGCGTTATCGTCTGGGCCGACAAGGACGTGCTTGAGGACGCCTTGAACGTTTTCATTGTTATAGACTCTGGGCTCAATACCTTCCCAGGCATAGGTTCCTTCATCAGGATTACCGGTAAAGCGGTGAACAGCGGACATATAAACTCCTTATTTTTCCTTATAATTGATTATAACGCTAATTAATTTCATATCCATCGTGTTAATATAATCTTATTATACTTTTGCTTGACTTAAGAATCCCCAAGTCCTATAATCAGTCCAATTATGAACAACTTAATTCTTTGGCACCATTCCCATACCAACTTTAATCCTTTCCGGAGCGGATAGGTATTTTTGGTATAGGCTCAAAGCTAAAGCCTAAACTGAGTTCGAAATATCAACAATATCCCGCCCGGCGGGATTTTTTTCTTTAAAGGAGCACATCATGATAAAAATCTATTCCTCAGAAATTGCAAGTCAGTCAATCCTCAAGCGGGTGCCACTGGATGATATGGGGGTATCACAACAGATATTGGCCAGAATCGAAGAATTATTTGGTGATGCCCTAATACCTGAACAAGCAGTTCAAAGGATATTATTCGAAATCCGGACAGAAGGGGATCAAGCATTGAGACGGTGGTCAGCAAAATTAGACGGATTGGATACCTCTGATTTTCTTGTTACACAAGAAGAAATTAAAGACTCTCAAAGGAAAATCTCAAAAGTAGAGCTGTCGGCATTGAAAGAATCCGCAGATCGAATCCGGCGTTTCTATATGAAACAGCCTGTTTCCTCATGGATTGTTCAAGGCGAAGATGGCACATTGGGCCAGCTTGTCAGGCCGATTCAACGGGTTGGGATTTACGTGCCAGGTGGAACCGCGCCATTGCCCTCATCCGTTTTGATGTCGGCAGTTCCCGCACAAGTTGCGAAGGTCAAAGAGGTTGTTCTTGTTGTGCCGCCAGAAAAGGCAACCGGGAAGATCGCCCCCATTATATTAGCCGCCGCTTCCATTTTAGGCATTAAAGAAATTTATGCATTGGGTGGAGCTCAGGCTATCGGGGCATTGGCTTTTGGAACTGAGTCAATTCCTGCTGTTGATAAGATTTTTGGGCCGGGGAATTTATTCGTGACATTAGCAAAGCGGCAGGTGTTTGGCACCGTTGGCATCGATGGATTAGCTGGCCCAACTGAAACCATGATCCTTGCCGATGAAACCGCAAACCCCGATTGGGTTGCTGCTGATCTGCTTGCACAAGCTGAACATGATGTCCTCGCTTCAGCTATTCTTGTCAGCACATCGAAAGAGCTTGCTGAGGCTGTTCAGGAAGCAGTAGATCGCAGAATAAAAGTGTTACCCCGCGCAGACATTATCCGAGAGTCTCTTGCTATGAACTCGGGGATTATTGTGACAGCAACCATTGAAGAGGCAATCCGTATCGTGAATGAATACGCACCAGAGCACCTTTGCCTTTCTTTGAGAGAGCCTTATAAAGTAAGTGAGCAAATCTTCTGTGCCGGCGGCATATTCATTGGCGAATATTCATGTGAGGTTTTAGGGGATTATGTGGCAGGTCCAAGCCATGTGATGCCGACGAGTGGTACAGCGCGGTTTAGTTCCCCTTTGAACGTCTTGGATTTTGTAAATTTAATAAGTATGGTGGCCCTTGACGGCGAAGCAGCCAAAGACCTGGCGAAATCTGCTGCTATTATCGCAAGAGCTGAAAAGCTGGAGGCGCATGCACAAGCAGCTTTGATTCGCGTTGGTGATTCTCCTGAAAACCAGTGATCCATGACAATTATTGTTTCCATGAATAAATCGTCAACGAAGGAGAAGATCAAAAGATCACCGAAACGAAATTTTATTGTTAGGAGAAAAAATGGTCAAAATAAATGGAAAGAAACGTGAAATTAGGATCGCCCTTCCCAGCAAGGGGCGATTATCTGAGGACACCCTCACATTAATGGAAAAGTCGGGGCTGGGGGTAAAAAAGCCAAATCCTCGTCAGTATGAAGCATCTATCCCATCACTTCCTGGTGTAAAAGTGCTTTTTCAACGCACCGGAGATATTGCTGTAAGTGTGAGAGATGGGATTGTGGATTTTGGCATTACGGGATTCGATGTTGTCTCAGAAAAAATGGACGAGTCAGGCGGTATTGTTGTGATGTTGGATAGGTTGGGTTTTGGAAGCTGCCGATTATGTGCTATTGTCCCTGAAACCGCAGTGACTGTTGTTGCCATGGATGACGTCATGACATTAAAAAAGCCCAATCAGGATTACCTGCGGGTGGCGACTAAATTTCCAAAATTAACCAAACGTTTTTTTGACCAATATGATATATCAAATGTGAAATATATTGTTGCGGAGGGTGCGCTGGAGATCGCTCCCATGATCGGCTATGCGGATATGATCACGGACTTGGTGTCTTCAGGCATGACATTGCGAGACAACCGATTAAAAATTGTCAACGATGGTTTGATCCTTGAATCACAGGCTTGCCTGATTGCCAACAAGAAAAACCTTGAAAATTCACCTGATATCCTGGAAGTTGCCAGGCGATTATTGGAATTTATAGTCGCCTACTTGCGGGCGGAAAATAACGTTGCTGTTTTTGCAAATATCCGAGGGGATTCGCCCCAGCAAGTTGCTGATTTGATCCTTGGTCAGAAGGTTATTCTCGGTTTGCAAGGGCCAACCATCTCCAGGGTTATTACACATAATCGCGAAAATTGGTTTGCGGTTAACTTGATTATAAAAAAGACAAAATTAGCAGAAGCCATTAGTGAGCTTCGATCGATTGGGGGCAGCGGGGTTGTTGTTACACCTGTGAGTTATATTTTTGAAGAAGAGCCCGAAGCCTATGGTCAATTGTTAAGTGAATTGGAGTTACCTAATGCGTAAGCTCCCGATTCGAGATCATATTCTATCCATTCAACCCTATAAGCCCATTTTACCTTTAGTTGTACTGTCAGAGCAATTGGGAATTCCCGTTGATGAAATTGTCAAGCTGGATGCCAATGAGAATCCTTATGGTATGCCACCAAGTGCCGAGAAAAGGCTGGCAAATTTATCATACGGGCATATTTATCCAGATCCAGAAAGCAGATATTTACGGAAACGGTTATCGGATTATTTGCAGGTCCCATCAGAAAATATTCTGATGGGCGCGGGTGCAGATGAATTGATTGACCTTATTCTCATGTTGATGATGAACCCCAGAGAAAAATTGATCAATTGCAAGCCGACTTTTGGCTTTTATGATGCTGTCGCTCAAGTGAACAACCTTGAAGTTGTTGACATCAACCGCCGTACAGATTTCTCGGTAAACTATCCAGCCGTTGAAAAAGCTGTTGAAGAGGGGGCTAAATTAATTTTTCTTGCTAATCCGAATAATCCGGATGGCGGGATGGTCGAGTCTGAAATCTTGGAAAAAATTCTTTCTTTGCCCTTATTCGTTGTGCTTGATGAAGCATATATTGAATTTGCCGGTCAAAACCAAAGCCTAATTTCGCAGGTGCTGGAAAGAGATAACCTCATTGTTTTGCGAACATTCAGTAAATGGGGCGGCTTGGCAGGTTTAAGGTTAGGATATGGCGTTTTCCCCAAGGCTGTTGTAAGAGAAATGATGAAAATTAAACAACCTTACAACGTCTCAGTAGCTGCGCAAGAAGCGGGATTGGGTGCGCTCGAAGATATCCCCGTATTGAACACCAGGTTGAAATTGATCCTTGAGCAAAGAGAGAGGTTGATGACGGGTTTGAGAGAATTAAGTTTTTTGTCACCCTATCCTACGCACTCGAATTTTATCCTTTGCAAAGTCCTCAAGGGAGACGCCAAACAATTACAACTAAACCTTGCTAAACAAGGTATTCTCATTCGATATTTTAATAAACCCGGCTTGGAAGACCATGTGAGGTTTAGTATTGGTAAGCCGCAAGATATTGAGCGGTTGTTAACGGCATTGGAGGAAATAAACAAATGAGAACTTCACAAATATGCAGGAAGACCAATGAAACGAAGATCAACATTAATATAAATGTGGATGGCAGTGGTGAGAACAGGATTGAGACAGGGATAGGATTTCTTAACCATATGTTGACCCAGATTGCCTTCCACGGGTTAATTGACCTTGAAATCCTGGCAGTCGGTGATCTTGAAGTTGATGAGCATCATACTGTTGAGGATGTTGGCTTGGCATTAGGAGAGGCTTTTTTTCAAGCTTTGGGCGAAAAACGAGGTATTGAACGAATAGGTCAAGCTTGTGTGCCCATGGATGAAGCACTGTGTCAGGTTGTCCTTGATTTGTCAGGCCGGCCATATCTTGTATTTGATGCAGATTGGAGTGATACACGAGTGGCCAATCTCCCCGTGTCGCTTATTGAACACTTCTTTTATTCCCTTGCAATGACCTCAAAAGCGACGATCCACGCAAAGGTGTGTTATGGCAGTGATAATCATCACATATGCGAGGCTTTGTTTACAGCATTTGGAAGGGCATTAAGAAGGGCGACTTCTATTGATCCTCGTCGATCAGATCACATCCCAAGTTCGAAAGGTGTGCTATGAAAATTGTTTTAATTGATTATGGTATTGGGAATTTACGTTCTGTAGCGAAAGCCATCGAGAAGGTTGGTCATACAGCCCTACAAACAAGTGATCCCGAAGAAATAATTGTGGGTGATAAAGTCATTCTTCCAGGGGTTGGTGGGTTCAAGGATGGTATCCAAGGTTTGAAGCAAAGGGGGTTGATTTCGGTTCTGCGGCAAATTGTTGATCGCCAAACAGCACTTCTCGGCATATGCCTGGGAATGCAATTGTTATTTAACACAAGTTCGGAGATGGGTGCCAGTGCCGGCCTGGGATTTATTGAAGGCAATGTAAAAAAATTTCGCACAGCGAATCTTAAAGTTCCACACACGGGTTGGAACCAACTTCAAATGGATCGATCATCGTGCTTGTTTGGTGGCATAAAGAACAATGCTTATGTGTATTTTAATCATAGTTATTATTGTGTACCACAGGATCCAGATGTATCTATTGCGAAAACGGATTATGGTATTGCTTTTGCATCAGCTTGCCAATTTGGATCAAATTATGGTGTCCAATTTCACCCGGAAAAAAGTCAGGATGTTGGATTGAGAATTATTAAAAATTTTATTGAGGTGTGTGAATGACTAAATTTACGATTTATCCAGCTATTGACCTGAGACAAGGTAAAGTCGTTCGCTTGAAACAAGGCGATCCAAATCGGTCTACAGTTTTTTCCCAATCGCCAACTAAGACTGCTCAATGTTGGCTGGAACAAGGCGCCAAGTGGCTGCACGTCATTAATCTCGATGGTGCATTTGGCGATGGTTCTGAATCGAACCTGATGTCTTTAAAAGAGATGCTTAATATCGTTGATGATACAGCTTCAATTCAATTCGGTGGCGGATTACGCTCGCTAGAGAGCATCAACCAGATCCTCTCGTTAGGTGTAGCGAGGGTCATTTTGGGAACAATTGCGGTGAAAGCCCCCAACTTGGTGATCGAAGCTTTAAATAAATTTGGGCCGGAAAAAATAGTGTTAGGTATCGATTCAAAAGACAACCAAGTCAAAGTAGGGGGTTGGTTAATGAAGACTGGCATGACACCCAACGAATTGGCTGACAAATATATCCAGAGTGGGTTGAGAACGATCATTTTCACGAATATCAAACACGATGGCATGCAGAACGGCGTGGATATTCATTCCGCACAATCCTTGGCAGCGGATACGCAACTTGAGGTCATCGCCAGTGGTGGTGTTGGCACCCTTGAGGATGTAATGCAGGTCAAGGCGGCGGGATTATCTGGGGTTGTTATTGGCAAGGCACTTTATGAGAATAATTTCTCATTATCGGAGGCTATGACATGTTAGCAAAGCGCATAATTCCCTGCCTTGATATCCAGGACGGCAGGGTTGTCAAGGGCATTAACTTCATCAATTTACGAGACGCAGGCGATCCCGTTGAACAAGCCAGAATTTATAATGATGCTGGCGCGGATGAACTCGTTTTTTTAGATATTTCGGCCAGCGTTGAGGGCAGACGGACAACGGCGGACATTGTATCGAAGGTCGCGGAACAAGTCTTTATCCCACTCACGGTTGGCGGTGGGATCAAGACAGTTGAGGATATCAGGCGTCTTTTAATGGCGGGTGCGGATAAAGTCAGTGTTAACACAGCTGCAGTTTATAACCCTCAATTGATATCCGATGGAGCATATCGTTTTGGTAGTCAATGTATCATTATCTCTGTGGACGCCAGAAGGGTTGGAAATGATAAATGGGAAGTCGTCACACATGGGGGCCGAAAACCCACAGGGATGGATGCTCTTGAATGGATTAGGAAGGCTGTTGATTTAGGCGCGGGTGAGGTCCTACTGACAAGCATAGATGCTGATGGGACGCTATCAGGTTATGATATCCCTCTGACCCGAACAGCGGCTGATACAATCAATGTTCCGATGATTGCCAGCGGGGGAGCAGGTAAATGCAAACACTTTGCAGATGTGCTAACCGATGGTAATGCTGATGCAGCTTTGGCGGCATCGTTGTTTCATGATAATGTGCTCAGCATCCCCGAACTAAAAACTTATTTATCAAGAAGAAGGATTCCTATTAGGATGGTGTCTCATGGCAGAACCGAAATTTGAAATCAAACCCGCATACAACCATCGCGGGTTAATCCCAGCTATTGTCCAGAATCATCAGAGTAAAAAAGTCCTGATGATGGCCTGGATGAATGAACAAGCATTCAAAATGACTCTGGAAACGGAAGAAGCACACTTCTGGAGCCGGAGCCGAAATGAGCTTTGGCATAAAGGGGAAACTTCTGGCAATACAATGAAAATAATGGATATATGGATTGATTGTGATCAAGACACGGTCTTATTACTGGTTGATCCTGCTGGCCCTGCTTGCCATACGGGACGAGAAAGTTGTTTTTACCGTCGGATGGAGATAAAAAATGCTGGATAGATTATTTGAGATTATTGAGGATCGGAAGAGAAATAAACCTGGAGGGTCTTATACCATTGATTTGCTTGAAAGCGGTGAAAATACCATTTTGAGGAAAATTGGTGAGGAATCCCTGGAAGTCATTTTTGCTGCGAAAGATGAAGGTGACAAACGTCTGATTGAAGAATCGGCCGACCTACTTTATCATCTTTTCGTCCTGTTATCCTATAAGGGCTTGACACTGCAACAGGTTAAGGATGAGCTATCATTGCGGCATAAAGGCCAAGAATGATCACAAAAAAGATTTAATTGGAGATATTATTGAAACTCGATTATCAGCTTTACATAGGTTCATTATGCAAAAACACCATTTAGTGGTCTATGGACAATCTGTAATTTTCTGGTTTTGGCTTATTCATTGTTTACGAGTATGGAAGAGCCTTAGTGATATTGATTATAATAAAAATAAAATGAATAAACATTTTTATGCAATACTATGTTCCAATTGAATTTAGAAAGATTGGAATGATGTCTGAAGCACCTGAAAAATTATGGATTTAACTTCGAGAATGTATCTGTGCTTATCTTTAATAATCTAACGCTCTTGGTTCTTAAAAAGTAAGAAGACCATTAGATAAACAAACATTAAGTTTGTCGGCGTTTTCATAACTGGAATAATATTCACAATTGAATAACGAGGGTGCTGTGTAAAATTTGAAGCTTTTAGAGAGGAATGAATGATGAAATGGCTAAGAATACATTCACTGTTTTATATCCTTCTTATTTTCATTATTGGGGGATGTCATTTTCCTTTTCATGAAAAAGATGTGTCTTTTCCCGATGAAGATCAGGATGTTCAGACAACGCAAACAGTCACGGAATCGCAATCTGCCCTGATCATCGAAATCTCAGGTGATATACAAATCGGTGAAGGCTGCACTCCCCAAGGAGCGCTGCCACCTGAAGCATTGACCTATCTAGGCACCTTCCGCTTGCCGGATGATCCTGAGAACATTAACTGGCTCTACAGCGGTCAGGGGTTGACCTATTACTCGGATGGCGATCCCCAGGGCGGTGAGGATGGATTCCCAGGGTCTCTGTTTTACATCGGCCATGACCAGGCGCTGCTTGTCGCTGAGATCAGCATTCCTGGTCCAACGCAAGGAGGAGACTTTGAATCCCTCAGCCTTGCCAAAGTGCTTCAGCCCTTCTCAGATATCACCGGCGGGTATGTGACCGAAGGCCGGGATATCCCTGTGATGGATATCGCCTATCTCCCTGCACAGCTCGGACAGACGGAAGGCAAGCTTCATTTCACAGTGGGACATCACATCCAGGATTTTGAACCCTCCCACGGCTGGTCCTCCCTTGACCTCTCAGCCCCAGACACTACGGGTTTATGGCTTTTCGATGGTTATACCAATTACGTCACCAATGATTATCTTTTCGAGATTCCACATGATTGGGCATTGACTTTTGCCAACGGCTATTTGCTGGCGACAGGTCGTTTCAGGGAAGGGGTGTGGGGCGGCTTTGGTCCGGCGCTGTTCGCGTATGCCCCCTGGGAAGATGGGACACCGCCTGCGCCTGATCAGCGTTTGAGTGCTGTCAAGCCTCTTTTGCTGTATGGCATTCCGGTAGAAGGATCGCCGGAATTGGAGACCGATGACACCATGCGCATGGATGGGTTTGGGCAGGCGGATCATTGGTGGGGCGGCGCATGGCTGACCTCTCCCGTTGGTGACGCTGTGATATTCACCGGAACGAAGGCCCTGGGAGAGAATTGGTACGGGTTTGCCAATGGTGTTGTCTGGCCCCATGACTGCGCTGAGAATCCGGAGGTGGAATGTCCCGATGTGCCCGATTTCCCCAATGATAACCGGGGTTTTTGGGCGGAGGATTTCATCCCTGCGATTCTTTTCTTTGATCCCGCTGACTTGGCTAAAGTTGCCCAGGGTGAGATGGAGACCTATGAACCGCAGCCCTATGCCCTGCTGGACCTGTCACCATACTGGCTGAACCCTGAAACGGATTTGGAAACTTTTAAGCGTGATTTAGCCGGCGCAGCCGCCTTTGATCGAGAGAATGGATTGCTGTATATTATTGAGCGTTTAGCCTATGAGAGTCAATCGGTCATTCATGTGTTTCAAATCTCAGGAGATTAATATTTTTACAGGATTAAGGTTATTTTTCACTGTTCCACGTAAATTTTTTTATCATCAACGACCTCACCAATCCGCCAGGCGGGGATATCCTTTTCCTGCGCTGCCTTTAGAAAATCCACAATTTGGTTCGTCGGTACAGCCAGCAGTAATCCGCCGCTGGTCTGCGCATCGTAAAGCAAAAATTGGAATTCCTCAGGGATGGCGGGGTCTAACTTGATGTGTTTTTCGTAATAGGATTTATTATCGAAAGCGCCACCGGGGAAGCGCCAAGCTTGGGCGTGTTTCTTTGCGCATGAGATGAAGGGGATCTCATTAAATTTGATCCGCATTCCCACATTTGCTCCCTCAGTCATCTCCCAGGCATGGCCCAGGAAGCCGAAGCCGGTGATGTCGGTGGCAGCATGTAAATTAAATTCGATGGCTAGTTCAGCAGCATCCCGGTTCAATCGCTTCATCCAACTGACCACTTCTTCAATATCCTCAGGCGGTGCCTCTTGACGCTTGAGGGCGGTTGTTGTCACGCCGAAGCCCAGAGGTTTAGTCAGGACGAGTTGATCGCCCACCTGCAAACCGTCTTTGCGGAGCAATCGGTCTTGGTCAGCAAATCCCAAAACAACCAGGCCGATCTTGGGCTCTTTATCCTGGATGGTGTGTCCACCAGCGATGATCGCTCCCGATTCAGCGGTCTTCTCTGCCAAGCCACGCATGATCTCCTGAGAAATAGAGATATCCAAGTCAGGGGGGAGGGCGGCTACTGTCAGCGCCAGGAAAGGTTCAGCGCCCATGGCGTAAACATCTGAAAGGCTGTTGGCTGCGGCGATGGCACCGTAATCGTAAGGGTCATCCACCACAGGCGTGAAGAAATCGGTGGAAATGACCAGTGCACGCCTATCATCCAGCCGCCAAACCGCAGCGTCATCCGGTGTTTCCAGCCCGATCAACAAGTCGGGGATATCCGCTTCTTTGAATGTTTGTGATATAGGGCGCAGTACCTGCGCCAGCGCTTCAGTGCGCAGTTTGGACGCTCAGCCCGCGCAGCTTGATAGAGTGGTTAGGCGCAACTGGCGTCCTGATGTTGCCTTTTCCGACATAGATTTGGTTTCCTTTGGTTGTCCGGGAAGGATGCGGTTCGTCCTTCCAGCTTCATTGCTGATTAATCAACGTAATTATACTAAATCCATAAACCTAACCCAAAATGAGATGGGATAAGTGGTCATAGATTGTTTTTCCTCTAAATTGCTGTGCTATAATCGTTTCAGAAAAATCTATTGAAGAAGCAGTGTTTGAAAATTCGACAGTAGAACGAAGATAAGGAGGACCATCTTCACATGATTAACATTGATTGCCGTTTCAGGGCCAAGAGCCTTTATATTCCAGCCAATATCAAAGTTCTCTTGCCCCCGTTTTTCGACCATGGCCGGACGAAAGAGACCTTGGGGGATGTATATAAAGATGGAAATGTGAGTTTCAAGACATTGTTACTTCTGCATGGGGCTTTTAACGATGCGCACTCCTGGCATGGCTACACCAACATTGAGAAATATGCGCATAAACACCGCTTGGCCGTGGTGATGCCGACGGTGGGCAACAGCTTTGGGGCGAATATGGTCCACGGCCTGGACTACTGGACCTTTCTCAGCGATGAGCTGATCCGCTTCGTTAGGTCAATATTCCCCTTATCAGAGAAAAGGGAAGATAATTACGTCGCCGGACTTTCCATGGGCGGCTATGAAGCTTTTAAATTAGCATTGAATTTGCCGGAGACGTTTTCTGCAGCGATCAGCCTTTCAGGCGTGTTGGATATCGTTTCCGCATTCAGAAAGTCCCCTGAAGAACGCCTGTTTGACGTGAAAGATTATTTTGGGAGCGTGGAAGCCCTTCAGGGAAGCGATAGTGATTTATTTGCATTACTGGCGAAATTAAAGAAAAATGGGAGACGGATTCCCAGGCTTTATGCAGCTTGCGGCACGGAAGACTCGTTATTTGATTCAAACCAGCGATTTCTGGAGGTCGCACGGGACCTGTCCGTGGACGTCACGTATGAAGAAGGCCCTGGCGGACATGATTGGGATTTCTGGGATGCGTATATCGAACGCGGTCTGGATTGGCTGTGTCAGTAAGATATCTGCAACGGGAATAATTTAAAAAATATTATTGTTGTTACGGAAAGGATGTTCAATGCTTAAAGGAATCCCCTCACTGCTTCAACCCGAGTTATTAAAAATCCTGGCTGAGATGGGGCATGGCGATGAGATTGTGATTGGCGACCGGAATTTTGCTGCGGCCTCCTTGGGGGAGCGCTGTGTGCGCTGCGATGGTCATTCAGCCACGGCTGTGCTTGATGCTATTTTACAGCTTTTTCCACTGGATCCAGTGGGCGGGCCGCCTGCCATCCTCATGGCGCCGGTTGAAGGTTCTGGTGCGGAAGAGCCATATATCTGGGAGGACTTCAAGAGAATTGTCAAGAAGCATGAGCCTGACAGAGAGATTGACGAGTTGGACCGGCTATCCTTCTATGACCGGACCCGGGAAGCTTACGCAACTGTTCAGACGGGTGAAACCGCGCCCTATGGCTGCATCGTCTTGCGGAAGGGTGTTGTCGTAAATTCCTGAACTAATGCACACACCAGCACAAGACATAAATGTTACCTTTAAGAAGAATGTGATTGACTCCAATGGAAAATGTCAGGGGCACAAAAAGCAAAAGTTTAGTAATAATGAGAAGTTTATTCGCTTTGATCTTCGCTTTTGTTATTTTTATTGCTATTGACCGTGCAGCCATTTATTTAGCTGATTTATTGGCTGCTGGAGGTTTTAAATATACTTGGTTAATGGTGCATCATGGCATCCAGATTGTTATTGCTTTGATGATTATGATGTTACCCCTATGGCATAAGTCCATCTCTGATTGGGGAATCAATCTTAGAAACAGAAAAAAAACACTGAATATCCTCCTGAAGTTTACAATCGGATGGGTAATTGGTGCGACGATTTTTACTTTAGTATCTCAATGGCTCTCCGGCTGGGCATATCCACTCGATTTCTATTTCAATACGGAAAACGCACTAATTTATTTGGTGTTCGAGTTTATCGTTGTCGGCATTTCAGAAGAAATTGTTTTTAGAGGTTTGGTATACGGTATTTTGAGGAAGGTCTTTGCTAAGAAGGTTACAATATTTGGTTTCCCCCTATCAATCGCTTCGATCATTTCCGCCTTGTTTTTCGCAATTGCTCATGTAGGATTTCAATTCAACCCTTTTATGATCACAATATTTGCGCCGATGCAGGTTTTCATCGCATTTGTCTTGGGATTATTTTATGCCGCGCTGATAGAAAATACCGGTAGTCTGCTTGGGCCAATATTGGCCCATAATATTTCCGATGGGTGGCTGTCCATTCTTTATATCCTTATCCAAATGGTCATTATAAGTTCTTGATTTTCGGAGTTGTTATATCCATGGCAGATAAAAATATTGTTCGTCGGTATATCCTCTTTTCACTGGGCTGGTCTTACTTGTTTTGGATATCAGCTGCCATTATATCCTCGCTGTATCCGACGTGGTCGGGCATACAAATTCTACATTTGGTTGGCGGTATCGGACCTCTTACAGCTACCATTTATATTCTCTCACAGACGAAGAATTGGAAGGCATATTTCAGTAGATGTATAAATTTTTCCGACTTTTCTCTTCCCATTTGGGCGATTGTGCTCTCTCCAGTATTTATCTCCATCATGGGCAGCTTGATAGCACAGGGCGGTTTTACAATTTCTGAAGCATTCCTAAATAACGGCATCCTTTACGCAGTGTTTCTATTATTTTTTGGACCTTTGCCTGAAGAGTTAGGGTGGCGAGGGATCTTGTTTGATGTTACTAGTAAGAGATCAATACTGAGGGCTCAGATAATCACCGCGTCTGTGTGGTTCGTATGGCATCTTCCGTTGTTTTTTATCGCCGGTTCATATCAAAATCAGGTTGGGTTTGGTACAATTGGTTTTCTTCTTTGGGGGCTTGAGCTTGTCATTCAATCGGTGATTATGGGTTACCTTTACATTTTTTCAGAACGCAGCATTGCATCAGCCATTTTGTTTCATTATGTCGTAAACCTGGCCGGAGAAGCATTGGTAAAGGGAATTAACTCCCAAATTCTGGCACTCGCTTTTTACCTTGTGCTTGCTTTTGTATTAGGGTTTTTAAACAGGAAGGAAAAGCAGAAACAAAACCCTGAATATCATCATATTGCTGATTAAATTTTGTTTAGATTGTAAAGTTGTTGGCAGCTCGGTTCAGTGTCTATGGGAATTGTTTTCGTGATGATGGATCTTCATATTTCTATGTAGAAATCTTATAGACAACATCGCCATTTCTGACAGGCTCGTTGACTTTTATAGCCACATCGTCCCCAGGGCCAACCGAGGTCACTTTCTTGTGGTCGATCTCCATGGATGTGACATTTTGAATGAAATCGGTGGTGTGCCCCAAAAAGTGGACCTTATCTCCTACTTCCAGTGGTTCAGTGAGCGAGAGCACAGCAACACTGATCCCATTGAAAAAATGTGTGATATGACCAATTTGGTTTTCCATCCTTGCACCTCCTAATACTACAATAGCATAAAATTTTGGCTTTTTCCAATAAGTCTTAGGATTTGTGGGACCATTTTTTTATCCTTGAGGCAGCTAATGGGGGTTGTTGGCTAGAAATAACGCATAAAGATTCGTTAAAAAAAGAGAGATTAATAGACCCCTCGCAGTTATTGTAATTTGAGCCAGCGTATTGTACACTATTAGCGCTCAGTGAAATTGGGAGGGGCTGGATGAAAAAAATAATCAAAAAACCGATTTTCAAACTATTCTTGGAAGCGGTCTTACTCACCTTGTTGATAGGGAGCACCATCGCCGTTGTGGGGTTTGTGCAAAAGTGGGAGTCGTCCGTTCCCTATAGCGAAACCTTCTTCATCGTCGGCTTGCTGATCATTGTGGTGGGGGTGCTGTCCCGATTGACGGCGGGGCAGGGCTTGTTGATTTTTCCCTGGCTCAATGCGGAAAGCTTCAGGAACAAGTCCGGGGGTGACCGGGTGAGGCAAATCCTCCAGGTGGACAACCCGATCCGATTTGTGATCTTATGCCTGCTGATGGGCATATTCCTGGTGGTGATCTCACTTATTGTAGCCAGACTAGAAAATCTCTAGTGTTAATAATTATGTAAAATCGTAGCAATATCTAATTACGCTTTATATATTTTATATTTTTAGGGGTAATTCATGGTCTTTAATCTCAAAATCTAAGACGCAATTAAACTTATTTTATAATTCGAGTGTTCACCTGTTTATTGATAATAAATAATCATCCCAATTTAGTTCGTAAATATGACACAATCCTTTTGTAAATAAAGCGTGTATTCCGTTTCCTATTATTTCCGAGAAAGAGTGGTAGGTAATCTTATTTAGTGTCGGCCAATTTAAACGGATATCATTAATAAATTTTTCTTCACTGTCAAAAGATTTTAGGATTATGTCTCTGTGAGCAATTTTATTCCTTAAGTCACGAACCAGTCTACCCCAATCTTTTCTAAAGATTGATGCTTCTGTATTATCTTCGTAACCAAAAACTTGGTTTTCAAAATAGTTTTTTATCCATTTTGCATTATTAGAAAAAGGTAGTTCTTTTGGTTTGCTTAGTTCATTGTAAAAAACAGATTTACTCATATACTCTTTGGTGAATCCTGTCTTGAGTAAAAGACACACGAAAATCATATAAATTTCTAAAAATGAACTGGTTTCAAAAAGAAATGATTCAAGAGCAAAAGATGAAAGCACTTGTTCATTTTGTGAACAATCCAAAGAATCAAGGCTATTCTCAATAGCAGGCCACAGAGATTCACCTATTTTCCCAAGCCTAACAGTTTGTAATTGTTCTACTGCGATTCTTACTAGAAAATCCTTATATATAACGCTATCGAAAAAATGATTAATCCAAATTAATTCCTCTTTTGAGTAGTGTTGAGAATTCTCATAAATGTAATCATTATGAATATTCTTAAGAATGTCATGAGTCGCTTCTATATAATTTCTGTTCTTGGATATCATTATTAGCATTGCCTCTCTGGTTTTTTTCTGCCAATCAAACATGATTTCTCCTTTATAGATTGTATAAATTTACAATATTACCTTGTGATATTGAAGGAGCGTAATATTAATGTATGATTATTGCTTTTTTGAATTTTAGCTTAAATATAAATTGAGTGTGTATTGCCTCCAGGTTTTGTTTATTAAACATTAAGTAGAACATTTCAATAGTATTGTGTTTCCTACAAACGTTCTCTTTGAGATGGCGCTAAGAAGATATAGTCCATGTTCGCTTCCCCAGTATCCTTGTTTTCCACAAGTAACACGGTTGCATCGCGGTTGATGGCATAGCAGTGTCGGGCATTTTTCTTTGGGAATGTTATTGTTCGACATTCTTTCTGAGGCTTGGTTAATAAGTGTTGTTGATCTTGAATAACCGCAATAAATAGGATAAAATGGATATATAATATCAGAACAACAATCTATTAATGTCAGTATTATAGGAGGCAAGTTATGAAACAAAAAATTACTCCTAATTTATGGTTCGAAGGCAATGCTGAGGAAGCTGTTAATTTTTACGTTTCCGCTTTTCCCGACAGCAAAATCAGTTCAAAATCCTATTACCCCAATAGTGTTGAAGAGGGACTGGCGGATTTCCAACTGGACTTTGCTGGCGAAGTGTTGTCAATCGATTTTGAACTCAGTCAGCATGGTTTTGTAGCTATTAATGGAGGCCCTGAATTCAAAATAAACCCATCGATTTCTTTGATGGTGAACTTCGATCCTTTGGATGACGATCAGGCAAGGGAACATCTGGACCAGCTTTGGAATATCCTGCATGAAGGTGGGGAGGTATTGATGCCTTTGGATGCTTATCCTTTCAGTGAGCGATATGGATGGGTCAAAGACCGATATGGGTTAAGCTGGCAATTGATTTTGACAGACCCAATGGGTGAAAAACGTCCCTTTATAATCCCTTCGTTATTGTTCACGGACGACAAAACAAATAAAGCTGAAGAGGCAATCCAATACTATCTATCGGTATTTAACGATGCTAAATTGGGAACACTGGCTGTCTATCCTAATGACACCGGGCCAGCAAAAAAGGGATCACTGATGTTTGGTGATTTCATGCTTGAAAACCAATGGTTTGCGGCTGCGGACTCTGGTGTTGAGCATGACTTTTCATTTAACGAAGCCCTGTCCTTCTCTGTGAGTTGCAAAGATCAGGCAGAAATTGATTATTATTGGGGCAAACTATCCAGCACCCCTGAATTTGAGCAATGTGGTTGGTGTAAGGATAAATACGGAGTAAGCTGGCAGATTGTGCCTGAAAATCTTAACGAATTGATGGAAAGACCGGATGCTTATTCTCATATGATGGCTATGAAGAAAATCGTTGTGAATGATTTTTAGGCTATCATGAGGTGAAAAAAGACTGAGCGGGGGAACTAATTGAATAAATGGAAGATTCTGTGAAGGTACCGTATAGCAGCACGTTTGAAATGGTGAAAGGACGAATACTTTCCTGTGTGCAACCTCAATTACCTTTGTGCGGTTGAACAGGGTAACGGTTAGAGATAATCTAAAAAACGATTCTAATCGCGGGCTATTCCAGGGATTTGAATTATTTCTTCCATTCCTGGATCAAGGTTCCAGAGATTTTCACCAAGTGCTTTCTTTGTGACGGACCTAAAGCGATATAATCCGTGTTTGCTTCCCCCGTATCCTTGTTTTCCACAAGCAGTACGGTCGCATCGCGACTGAGCACGCAGCAGTGCCAGGCGTTTTTCTTGATATTATACAATTTGCCGGGTTCCATTTCCAGGCTGTAAAACGCTTCGATTTCTTCTTCCCCCTCGCCAAGGAAGAGTATGGCTTTCCCCGCCAGCAGAACAAAAACCTCATCCGTCTCGACATGGCGTTCCAGCCTGTGGATATTTTCCGGGATCAGCTCGTCAATGAAGCGCAGAAAGGCCACCCGCCATGTGCCATAATCGACCAGGGGTTTATAGCCTTCGCCGTCAAATTCTAATATGTTGACTGTGTCCTTTTGCATTTTCCGCTCCGTTCTTTCTTGGGCTTTTGTCAGTTTTTTATCCAAACCGTCATCTGAGATGGACCTCGGTTCGCCCACAGATGGTACGGAATTAACTTGAGGGGTTGCGAATGCTTTGATTCTGCGGTGATAACGCTTGTGCCGCCCAACAGGTTGGAGTCGTAGTAGCTTTCCAATGATTCAAGATCAAGCTGAACATTGAAGATATCGACATTGGGATTATCCACGCTTTCCAGGCAGAATACGATGGGGCCTTGTGAGACGGCCACTTTGTTTTCACGCCCTTTGACTTTTGGGTGGGCGTGGTGGGCTTGGATGGCCATATCAAAGAATATTTCGACCACATCACCGGCGTGCCACGTACGCTGGATCGTCCAGAAATTGCTCTTTCGTGGATCGTAACCGGAACCGGTTGGCTCCATCTCACCAGTAGATGCACCGGCTGGTGTGTTCGTCTGTTCTTCGCTGTTGATGCGCACTGCGATACCTGACGCCCAGGAGGGAATGCGCAGGTGCAAGCTGAATTCTCGTTCCTCATTCGACTCGAGTTCTATTCGCACATGACCCTGCCAGGGAAGGCCGGTTTCGACTTTAAGCTTGACCCCGCCGTACTTTTCAAAGGCTGCTTCGCTGTTGACGTATTGGTGTACCCAGATGTTGCCCTTATCGTGGGAATATAGATACTTCCCCAGATCCGCCCAGGTGCGGGAGACATTGGACGGGCAGCAGGGCACCTCGTACCATGCTTTGCGGGTCACTCCGCCGCGGCAGGTTAGAGGATTATTGTAGAGATACTGGGTGCCGTCTAATCCCATGCCTACAGCCGAAGCATTGTAGAGCTGCCATTCGAATAGGTCACTGTATTGGGATTTGCCCGTCCATTGGGCCATTTCCCAATTCCAGAACATGCTGCCCAGGGCCGCGCAGGTCTCGTTATAGGCGATTTCTGGGTCCAATTCGTAATCTTTCCCAAATCCCTCAAGGACTGGGAGGGAACCAATTCCGCCAGTGACGTACATCTTGCGGGTCACCATATGTTCCCATGCACTTTCGAGGGGCGGGAGGAAAGACGGGTCGCCGGTCTCACGGCCCAGCATGGCAATTGCTGTTTCCAGATAGGCAAAACGCACCGCGTGACCAACCGGCACCTTCTGTTCCCGAACCGGTGCGTGATGCTGAAAATATTTTCCCTTCAGCGTATTGAGGATCCATCTCAGGTTGATATTCCAGGGCTTCTTTGCTTCATTCCCAGCCGGCACCTGGGCAGGTGTGTAGTCTGTGTGTTCTTGTAAATATGCCTGGCGTTGTTGATTGACCTGTTTCCCCCTGCGGCCTGAATCGCTATTTTGCTGGAAAAGTGAGAGGCCAAAACCCCTGATGCGCCCGCGCTGTTCGATGAATTGCCGGGCCATCTCCAGGTATTTTGTTTCTGCGGTTGCCTGGTGAAGGCGCAGTAGGGCAATCTCGATTTCCTGGTGTCCGGGGGTGTATTTTGGCCCTTTGCCTCTGAAATCTGCCACGATTCGGTCCGCTGCCCGCCTTGCGATCTCGAGCAGGTCAACCCTGCTGGTGGCTTGATGGTGGGACACGCCGGCCTCGATCAGGTGCCCATGGCAGTATAACTCGTGTTCGATCTGTAGGTTTGTCCAGCGAGTGCCGGGGAAATGGATTTGGTTGTAAGTGTAGATATAGCCATCTGGCTGCTGAGCCTCACCGATCAGACGGATAAATTCGTCCATTAATTCTGCCAAGTGTGGACCGGGCTGATTCCCATGCACACGTGCAGCCGCATCCAGCCACTTGAAGGCATCCGAATCAGCAAAGAACCAACCTTCACGGAAGCCCTCTAGCTGACCGGCGGCGATACGGAAGTTGTCAATGCAGCCAGATGCGACCAGTTGATCCCATTGGTGAAATATCGCGGTTTTCGAATTGACTGCAAGCCGGTCGTGCCAGTATCCGGGCAGGATGGCGGCTTTACTCATTCGCTTTCCTCCAGCGAATGAAAGCAAGGGGAATTAATGAAAGTAAAGCAATCACCGACCCCACCTGGAAGATAATCGGGACCGGGATAAATCCTGCTTCGCCATTAATGGATGTCGTAGGGATTCCAAAATTCTGTATCAATGTTGAGCCTATCCAGGGGCCAACCACCATTGGGATGGCAATCCAGAAGATCATCCGGATGCCAAGGAATTTGCCCCGGCTCTTCTCTGGAAGCAGTTGCTTCAACCAGGCTACAGAGGCTATGCCGGATGCTGTTGCAAAGGCTTGCCAGACCAACCCTGAGAGAGCAAGCAGGGGCAGCGTGTCCACCAATGAAAGGAAAATGCCGCCAAGGCTGCTGGCGATGATGGCAATCGTGATCATGGTGCGTTTGTTCCAACGATCTGCCAGGATACCGAAAGGGATGGCGAAAATGGCGCTGCCCAGCATCACTGCGCCACCGATGATGCTGAACTCGGTTTTGGTGACCCCGATATAGTTTTCTAGATAAACAATCATATAAGGAAAAGAGACTTGCATGCCGATGCTGCTGAGCATGATGAAGATCAGCAGGATGAACAGATCACGATTTTTCTTCAGGACGTCGGTTTTGAACAAATTAGTGAATTCCTGCCAGAAAGGAAGCTTGGGTTCCTCATTCTCAACGGTGGGCGTATCTTTGAGGAAAAGACCAGCGACGAAGCCAACCAACAGCACAATCCCACCCAGGCTGTAGAAAAAGATGAAGTAGCCGAAAGAATCGATCAGAATCCCGGCAGCGACCATGGAGACGATCTGAGCGAGGAACATGCTCATGTTCAGCACGCCTTCCACCCGGCCGCGATTCTCAGAAGTGGCAATATCGACGGTCCAGGCATTAAAAGCTGCGTCATTTGCCGTTGAACCGAAAAAGGTCATGACCGAGTCTGCGATAACAACCATAATCACGGCGATGCTGGCTGTTTTGATAAAGGCCACCATGGGAAACAGAATAGTTACCAAGCCCCAAAGTACATAGCCAATAAGAATGTAGGGCCGTCTTCTGCCCCAGCGCGATCGCGTCCGGTCACTGAGGGTCCCCATGAGGAGGGTAGTCAACGTGGCGGTGATAGCGCTGGCCGCCACCATCCAGGCGACGGGGCGGGGGTCTGGCGTGATGGTGTCAAAAACGAAGGTGTTGAACCAGGAATTTTCCACAGCCCAGGCGATCTGACCGGTTAGGGCTAGAGCGGTCATGATAATCCAGGTGCGAGGTTTAATGGCATGAGGTGAGTTGTTCTTCATTGATCGTCCTTTCATGATTTTGTGTTTTATTTTATCAGTGATTTAGGGATTGTGGAGAGGAATCTATAAAGCTGTGTCCCGCGCAAAGCCCTCAGTGGGCGTGTGAAGCCACCTTCGGGCGTAGTCAACTCGAACGCACCAATCATTTGCACTGTCTCAGATAGAAAAATAATAGCACGCTTAGATTGCCACACCGCCTTCGGCGGTTCGCAATGACAGGAGAAAAGCGCATCGCGCGCAGCTCCCTATGGGCGTGCGCGACTCGAACCCTTAAATAAATCAGCGCCCCCGGCGCGACTCGAACGCGCAACCAACTGATTCGAAGTTGACAAAACAAATGTTCTACCCCTATATATGGGGGTATTATGTCCATTATATTCTATATATGGGGGTAAAAAAGTGTATTTTGTGTATTAATTACATAATGTTTTTTATGGTAGCTGTAGCGTAGCTGTAAAATGGCTGATAAGAAAATTATTATTCGACTTTAGAATTCTTTTGATTTTTTCTCAAATAGGGCTATAAACCAATCCACCAGTATAAAAATGAATTCAATGATTGTGCAACATCTTTTCTGTAAATTGAGTCAGAAACATCCAAAAGATCTTTAATAAAAAACATTTTCTAGTCATTCAGGCAACATCGTCTTCCGATTTGCCATTTTTCACTTGTCTCAATCAAGATAGCAGAGATTAGTCTCAAGCAGGAGGCTTCGTTGGGGAAGATCCCCACAACCCTGGTTCTTCTTCGTACTTCACGATTCACCCGCTCTAGGCTGTTTGTTGTTCGAATATATCGCCTGTGCTTTGTTGGGAAACTGAAGACAGTGAATCCTTCTGCCAAGTTTTCTTCCAGCCAGGCTGAAAGGCGGGGAGCTGATTTGGCGTATTTCTGGATTATCATTTGCAGGTACTTTTCAGCCGTTGACCGATCAGGTGCGTTGAAGATACTCCGGATGTCCGCAGCCACTTCAGCTCTCATGCTCTGTCTAGGAACATAAGCGCCTTCATTTTGCTGGAGATGAAAGTGGCAGCGCTGCCAGGGAACACTCCCAAAAACTCCCCTTCTAGCAAATCCCAACCCTTCATGAGCGTCACTGGTAATCAATTTGATGCCTCTCAATCCACGATCCTTCAGGCTTTGTAGGAAATCTCTCCAGTGGACCCTATGTTCGCTGAGGGATACAGATACTCCCAGCACCTGTCTCTCACCTTCTGGGGAGATCCCAGTCGCTATCAGGACAGCTGCATCCCGTATTTGGCCGTTTTCTCGCACTTTTTCATACCTAGCGTCTAAAAACAAATACCGCATCTGTCCTAATGGGCGTTCTCGCCATTGCTGAAGGATCTCGTCCAGTTGTTTTGTTGCTCTGCTGACCTGCATGGCTGAGATCTCAAATCCACACATTTTCTCGATGATGGTCGAAACTTTTCTGGTGGAAACGCCCTGAATATACATCTCAGCTAGAGTGATCAACAAGGCCCGCTCGCTGCGCATCCCTTTCTCCAGGGAAGAGGGATAAAAACCACCTTCTCGCACTTGGGGAATATCCAGGGTGACTTCGCCAACTCGTGATTTGATTGTCTTTGGTTTGTACCCGTTGGCATATCCTAGACGATCCTCTGTTCGCTCATACCTGTTGGCTTGAAGGAATTGATCTCTTTCTGCCTTCATGGCATTGTTCATGATAATCCTGAACATCTCAGGAATGCCATCAAATCCTGCTTCGATTAATTCATCAATAAAGTTCTTGGTAAAGGTATAATTTTCTTGGTGAGTCATGTTGTTCTCCTATTCTGGTTTGACGACCTTATTAGGATACATCTGACTCACCATTTTGTTAAGGTTCAAGAATTTACAGAAAGAATGTTACACTAACAATTCAATTCAGAAATTTTTAGTTTATTAGGGACTCCTTATCTACATATCTACAGCTCTACAAAACAAATTATTTTGCGAAGAGTTGTTTGTGGCATTGGTAATATTTTTGTTATCATAAACCAATCATGCCTGGGTGTGGCTAATATATCCGGTAGATAGGATCTGATCATGTCAAAATATCCATATGCTCACCTTAAAAGTCCATTAATATAGCGTTTGAAGAATTAGCTTATTTGATTGATGAAGCCAAATTCTGCAAAGAGATTTAAGCATATCTAAGTAGACTCAGTAAAATTCTCATTATAGTTTTAATTGTCAACTATTTATCCATAATTTCTTCCCGCCCGCTTCACGCGTCGTTGGTTTTTTCACCTGGCGTTTTACATTCAATCAGAAAGTAATAATAGGCATTAAAGGTGTTCCAATTCTTGCGACTTTCCGTAATAAATAAAAAGTCCATGATGGTGCTTGATAATTAGAGATTCAATTCTTCGTCAAGGTTTGGGGTGGACTCCATTTGTCGATACAAAGTAATGCCTGGAAGTCTCCTGGAATTCGACCAAGCTCCAACTAAAGTTGATCGATTATGTTCAGCCTTTATGTTGCCTTTTGATATTAGAGATTAGGGTTCAGCCAAAAAAGCCTTCTCCTTTCTTCAGAAGACTCAGAGGGTGTTGAATAATAATAGTACGAGGGAATTTTCCACCTCTTCGCGCCGCAGTTCACAAAAATAGGCCGAATTAATCTAGACTAAGGGCAGAATTAGGATATTTTTCTTATAAATTGCCCACCTTTTTTATGATTTTCGGTCACCATTGACACTTCTCCCTGGATTATGACAGGATAGCATGTTGCGTCTTCAAGCCAACACCCGTCAACTGCTTCACTATCTGTTTCAGGTTCAGCGCAATTGCCGTGAAATAAGCCTGGGTCCCAAAGTTTAACAGGCCTACCGAACGGCATCTCCCCAAACCATGCCCTTGTTTGGCTTCTCCAAACTTGCGCTCGATTTTATATCGCTCCTTCCCTCCAGATTCATAGGCTGGTGATTGGAGCATCTTCAACCACCCCTCTTTATTCTTATCCTTCTTTTTTGTTCGGATGTCCTTGAGGCAGATCGCTGATTGAAGGTTGAGATGTTCTAAAAAGATATGATTATTGCCATCATCATAGCCTCGATCAGCGGTATAGATATCAACCGGTATTCCTTTTGCAAGATCCTGCTCAACCAATGAACAATAATGATGCCCATCATATGCTTCACCTGAGGTCACTTCAAGGCTTGTAATGAGATTGTTTTCTGCATTCATGCTGACATGCCCTTTGTAACCAAAGAAATATTTCACTTGATTTATATCTTCCCCTTTCTGGTTTTTGGAGTAATAACTGCCTTTAACACCCCATTTTGCGTCCGGATCACGCGGTTCCTGTCCTTCTTCCTTTCGCTGCCGATCTTTTGTTGTATTGACATCGGCCTCGCTATGGACGCTGTCGATGATTTGAATACTCCCAAACTGAATACCGCTTTCCTTCGCAATTTGTATGATTTCAGCTAATAACGCCTCAAATACTTCCAGGTTTTTTAGGTCAGTGAGCCTCTTTTTGAAGACTGACACCGTGGAGTGATCGGGTGCTTTTTGATCCAATCCCAAACCAACAAAGTGTTTTGCAGGAATATTTTCATTGACATACACTTCAATTTGTCGATCAGAGAGATTATAAAAATGAGCTAATAGGCACATCTTAAGTATTTGAACGGGATTGAAGGGAGGTCTACCATATTCCGCTCCACCCGCATAAAGTTCCAATAACCGCTCTGTGAAACGTTCCCACGGTATGTGTCGATTGAGTAAAACTAGAAAGTGATCCTTTGGGACCACTAGATCGTAGATATAATTTCCAAAAAAGGATTGTTCCCGGGTCTCAATAAATCTTTTCTTTGGCATCATAACCTCGCTAATTTAGTATTTCCCCTATTGAATCATAATTCTCGATTTCCGTCAATTAATGACTTGTTTTTCAACACCCTCCTGTCTACCCTTGACAAGGAGAAGATTCATGATATATTTATAGCAAACGATTACGCAAACTATTGCGCATACGTTTGCTTGAATCAGACCCATTACTAAGCCGAGTTTTTAATGAAAAATTCTGTGACTATGGAGAAAGTAGCGGTTTATAGGAGGGAAATAACATATTACGATACGGCAGTTCAAATTGGTCTGTTCAACAAAAACCTCAATATTTTCCCTAATTTATTTCAAAATTCACAGTTGATTATTAATCGAGAACAAAAACTATGGATGGATGTTCTTCCTGAAGTTTACATTTCCGGTGTGATGTCAATATTGAGACCTTTTCAAATGCAACATGATTTGTACTAGGTCAAAATCACATCTTATAAATAACGTGGAGAATGGAGAAAGGAGATTTATCGGAAAATTTAAAATTAGAATAGCAGTGACAAACTAACAATACTTATGAACAAGGAGATAAAAATGAAAAGGAGATTATTTGCCCTTTTGAGTTTGATTGTTATTGGTGCGATGATTTTTTCCGCCTGCGCCTCGGCAGAACCGACAGAGGTTGAGGAAACAGAGGAAATGACGGAGCAGACTCAAGAAGAGGAAATGGAAGAGGAAGAAGAAGTTGTTGTTACCGAAGAGGAAACTGAAACACGAGTTCTTCACTTGAATGGGTCGGCCAGGACTGTTCCAGGTCAGGAAGAGGCTTGGGAAGAAGTCAACGCAGCCTTTGAAGAAGAATATGGTGTAGAGGTTGTGACTCGATGGCAGGGTGAATGGAGCGACATTGCGCAACAGCTGCAAACTGCCCGTATTGCAGGCGAGCAGGTTGACATAACCACGTGTGGTGCAAACCAGATCAATGGTATTTTGGTGCGAAGTGGTTTAATTAAAGATATCACTGAGGCCATTGCACCTATTCAAGATCGGTGGGTTGGTGGGATGTTTGACCCTTATACAATCGCTGATCGTGTTTGGGCGGTTCCATGGGATGTCGCCAGCACATCGGTCGTCTTATACAATGCAACTGCTTTTGAAGAATTGGGCATTCCTGAACCAGTTACTTATGCTGACCTCGTTGCTGCAGCGGATACAATCGCAGCTGAGAAACCGGATGCGATTCCCTGGTTACATCAAGGTAAAGCACCATGGATGTGGCCAATGATGTTCTTTGAGACATTCGCGCAAACATCCGGCAACAATTCACTTGACTATACTTTTGATTTCCTGGCAGGTGACAGACAATTCACTAGCGAAGAAGAAATTGCTGCGTTCGAAGCCTTAAAGAATCTCTATGAAGATAGCGTCCTGACTCAAGAAACATTCGATACAGATACTGAGGGCATGCGAGCTGCTTTTGCCCAACAAAAAGCTTTGATCATTTATGTTGGAACATGGGAAATGCCCAACATTCGCTCATCCGTTGGCGATTCCTTTGAAGTAGGCGCTTTTGAGTTCCCCTTGATCACAGATGATCCCGATGTGGTTTCCCAACATGGTGGCGGGGCTGATGGCTGCTTGGCAATCCCAAGCTTTGCTCCCGAAGAAAATTTCGACATTCAGCTTCAATACCTAGAGTTTATTTCCAGGGCTGAAAATGCGAACAAGATTATCCAGCCTGCGTTACCGTTGCTTCCGGTATTGAATTCAGTCGAACCAGTTGATGATCCTCTAGCAGAGGAATTCAATTCACAATTTGTTCCTAACACAATTCGGTTCTTGGACTGGATCTGGCCGACTGAGGTTAATGGTGCGGTCATGGATGCTATTCCGGCAGTCATGCTTGGCAACCTGACACCTGAAGAGGCTGCGGCAAGTGTTCAAGAAGCATTTGATACCCTTGTTGCGGAAACTGACTATCAATTCTCATGGTGGGAAGCCTACACTGATGAGGATTGGGCAGCGCTAACTCCTGAGACAATACCTGAGTATGAGATTGGTGAGTAAAGATTAATTAGTGATTTGGGAGTGGATGATTCATCCACTCCCAATCTTCATTTTACGCAGGAATTAATGATGCTAATAAAGAGACTATGTAAGGGAATATATGTTATCAAAATTTAAATTCCGTATCTCATCCCGATGGCGGCGCTACCTGGCATCTTATACGATGATTGCCCCCGCATTAATACTCTATCTGGTTTTTATGATCTACCCAGTATTAAGAGGATTGTATATCAGTTTTTTTCGTTGGGATGGGCTTACGGACCCGGTATGGATCGGCCTCAAAAATTATGGCTTTGTCCTTGATGATAAGGTTTTTTGGCAGGCATTAAAGAACACCTTTTTATTTGCTATTTTCGTTACCATTGCAAAAAACATTTTAGGCTTGGTTTTAGCCTTAATCCTGAACCAGAAACTCAAAGGAAGAACTTTCTTTCGGACCGCGGCTTTTATGCCTGTAACCTTTGCCTTTGTTGTTATTGGTGTGTTGTGGTCGTGGATTTATAACCCAATTTTTGGATTACTTAATAATGTATTGAATACCCTTGGTCTCGATTTCCTAATCCGAGGATGGCTCAGCGATCCTGATATCGCACTTTTTTCAATTATGGCTGTTGATATTTGGAAGTGGACAGGATTCCATATGGTACTCTTCCTTGCTGGGCTGCAAGGTATTCCCACTGAATATTACGAAGCAGCTGATATTGACGGCGCGAATCGAATTCAAAAATTCTTCCGGATTACACTTCCGCTCTTGAGTCAGATTTTGGCTGTCAGTGTCATCATGTCCATATTAGGTGCTTTTGTCAGTAATTATGACGTTGTTTATGTAATGACGGGTGGAGGCCCTTTCCATGCAACCGAAGTGGCACTAACTTGGATTGTTACAACCACATTCCAATATTCTCGAGTGGGAAAAGCCAATGCAATGAGTATGATACTCTTTGTCTTTGCTGCTTTATTTGGTTCGTTACAACTTTTCTTATTAACCAGAAGAGCCTACGAAGCTTAACTTCAATAAAGGGTTTATGCAATGAGCGAAAAAAAATCGACTTTTTCTAACGCAAAACAAATCACCTATAAGATTATTTCATACTTCATTTTGGCAGTGGTTGTTATTGTCACTTTGTACCCTGTATTATGGATGATATTTGGTTCTCTAAAATCAAACGAAGAGTTTTATATCAATATCTGGGGACCTCCCAGTGATCCGGTTTGGGAAAACTATTTGTGGGCTTGGCAGAATGGCGATTTGGGAAGAAAATTCCTGAATAGCATCATCATAACCTTCAGCACTTTAGGAATTATCGTGCCCCTTGCTTCTCTGGCTGCTTATGCCTTTGCGAAATTTAAGTTTCCAGGCAATCGACTACTTTTTTATCTGTTCATTATAAGTCTGATGATCCCGCAGGGAATCACTGCTATCCCTGTGTTTACAGTCATTGTGAATTTGGGTCTGGTAAACACCAGACTTTCATTAATCCTGGTTCTTGCTGGACAATCTCTAGGATTTGCAATTTTCCTCTTGAACGCTTTCTTTTTATCTTTGCCCAGCGAGCTGGAGGAAGCGGCGTTAATTGATGGGTGTACCCATATTGGTGCCTTTTTTAGAGTCATTTTACCTTTATCTCTGCCAGGCCTTGCCACGATAGTTGTTTTTTCTGGTATGGGCGCATGGAATGAATACTTTATTTCCAGTATCCTTATCCGAAGTAAAGAACTAATGACATTGCCATTAGGATTAGTAAATTTTATTGGGCAATATACAACATACTACCCCCAAATGTTTGCTACGTTATCCATAATTACGATCCCTATCATTATTCTTTATGTGTTAGGCCAAAAACAATTTATCAGCGGATTAACCGCCGGCGCTCTCAAAGGATAATCGCATAATTAGATTGGATAAGGTTGCCACTCCTTTGAGCGTAACCTTTGGTAAATTAGTATGGAAATATGAAACAGCTATCGCAATTGAAGGCGATATCCAAAGAGAATTAGGTTCTAAACTTCCTAATTAAAAATCAAATTTTTTTCTGTGTTGATTATTTATTGAGGATAGCAATCGGCCGTTAATTACTTGAAGTGTTAGAGATTTGTATTTGTGATAATTAATCCATCAATCAGCCAAAATCTCGAAAATAAATGGATTTAGGCAAGAAACCTGAAATGAATATAAAGAATTTATTTGATGATTTTATAGCCCCAAAATTCGATAATTTTCCTGGATGTTATTGGTTTTGGCAGAGAATCCCTTCTGAGGAAGAAATCGTTGAACAAACCAGACAAATATTAGATGCAGGATTTAAAACCGCTTTTATCCAGCCGCGAATATCCTTTCCCAGAGAGAAATATCTGTCAAAGGAATATTTATCGGCTTATAAATTTGCAGCAGAAACAGCTTCAAAATATGGGCTAAAGTTGGGCTTGTACGACGACTATAATTGGAACAGCGGCCATGCAGGGGGGAGAACTACGAAATTTAATCCATCAGCAAGTGAACGACATCTATTTTGGTCCTCTACTGTCATTCAATCATCCAGTGCTCGATGTTCGGTATCAGGTATCAGGCCCATCGAGAAAGGCCTCGGCGGGAAGTTTCAGAGATGGACCTATGTGGATGGGAAACCTGAATGGGATCATTGGCAACTCGTTCAGGTGATTGCTTATCAAGAAACCGATGGCTTTTCTGACCTCTCAAAAATGATTGATTTGACGTCAAGAGCGGAAATCAGATCAAATTCAAAGAATGGCTGTGAGGTTGTCGTTGATATCCCCGACACAGCTTATTATGGATGGAAACTCACAATTTTTGTTACATCCCAATGTATAACCTCTCGGATGATCAATTATGTCGATCCGAAAGCTGTTGAGAGTTTCATAAGATACGGTTATGAACCGTATAAAGAAATCATCGGAAAATATTTTGGCACGACCATATTTTGCCTTTTTATGGATCATCCCCACGCCGGTTTTTATACATGGGATGAAATTATCGGTGAAATAAAGAACAGCCTTCAATATCATGAATCATTGGATGAATATTTTTATGAAATGAATGGCTATTCACTTTCAATGGGTTTGCTATCTTTCATGTTTTCAAAGGGCAACCTTCTTGAAAAAGCAAGGACAGATCTGTTTTCAACATACGGTAGATTCGCAAGAGAGAATTTTTTAGGTCAAATCTCTGCATGGGCAAAAAATAATAGTTTGCAATTTGCCGGACATGAATTATTTAATTTCATTGGCAGTTGGGGGTTTGGGGGAGGATTTGAATCCTATGATTTAAGAACGGATTTTGGGGCCGATTATTTTGGCATCGGCGTGTATAAGGATATTTCCACAGTAGATGCCAGCAACTCACATCCACAAATATCAGCGTTAATGGGAAATTCAATCTCAAAAGCTGATCACAAGTATGGATGCATGCTTGAACAGTATTATTGGTGTGAAGAAGAAGGTTTACCCGGATTGTTGGGGAATTGGGATCTAAAATATGAGGACTACCGGGCTCAAGCCATCCGGCACACTTTATTTGGGGCTAAGACATATATTTGCCATGGTTTTTACTTAACAGATCACCTCGATGATGGCGATTCAGAGTTGGGAAATCCACGTTTTGATTTTCCCCCGGCAGTAAATTATATGCAATGGTTTAAATATCATGATCGCTTTGCAAAAGAAATATCAACATTGTCTTCTTTGATCTATAACGCAAAGCCACTAACAAAGATTGCACTTCTTTATCCCTTGCGTTCCTTTTGGGTCAATGGAGACACGGGTGCCCAGGTTGCTGATAGTGAAAAATGGTCGGAATTATTATTGCGTCATGGCTATCATTTTGATGTGGTAGATGAGGATAATTTATGCCTTTCTGGTGAGGGGCGGATTCTATCTGGTAAATGTGAATATAACTTATTGATCCTTCCTGGTGTAACAACACTGAAATCTATTGACACATTTTTTTTATTGAAAGCATTTGTTGAAAATAGCGGGCGGATAATATTTTCTGGCTCAGTTCCCAATTCTTTTCAAATTGGGGATGAAAAAACACAAAGTATCAGGTCTTTATTTGACGATCTCATAAATAAGTCGCCCAATGCATATTTTTCCAATTTAAGCGGTAATTATTCTGATCAATTAAATTTTTTAGAGGATATTGTTGGAGATGCCATACCTGGCTATCCTGAGATAAAGTTCGACCAGAGCACGGAAGATATTTGGTCATGGCTGGGTAATATTAACAATTCATACCTATTTTTCTTTTTTAATGATTCACACAACAGTGCCAATGGGTCGATAAAATTTTCCCATGCATCATCTCATATTGAGATATGGGATATGACTACGGGAGAGGTTTATCCATGGCCCTGGTATGAAAAAGAAGGAAGATCGTTATCAATAAGCCTTCATATTAAGCCTAACGAACTACTTTGCTTCTGCGTGCGAGATGAGGTCGAGAATGAAGATGCATTACAGATTATGGAAAATGATTTTCACAGTTTTGGTTTAAGTGATGAGATTAATGAGGGCTATCAATTTATTGCCGAGAAACCCGGGAATTATTCTATAACGTATAAAAGCAAACTACAGAGAAGTATTTCCATTCGTGGTGGGGAGGTCATTAAAAAACAAAAAGACGGTAACGTCGAAAAATTAACTCTCTCTGTCCAACAACTACCACAAGGGATTTCACTGGGCAATGATTGGTTATTCCGTACGCCTGAAATGTCAAAGGAGATCTCAATTGACATTACGCAAGGGTGGGAAAAACAAGGGTTTAACCACTATAAGGGGCTGGGAATATATTCATGTGATTTTAGGATGCCAGAAAAATATCAACTGTATCATTGGCTGTTGTTATTCCCCGCCATTTATTGTACGGCTGAAATTACAATTAACGATCGGGATTTGGGCACTTTATTATACAAACCTTATGAATTAAGCATCCCAAACGCATATTTGACGGATCATATAAACAATATCGTTGTTGCTGTAAGGAATACATCTGGTAATTATTATTATCACCACAATCCCTATGGACACATTGATAAAGAACCATCCGGCATAATTGGTGCGCCTGGTATTAAACCAATAATGAAACTGGAAATCAGTTAATTCAATGGAAAGCGAGGATATCTTGAGTGAGAATATCAACATTAACATCATGAATCTAAATCAAGAAAACTTCAAAAAATATGGGGTTGCAATAATGAAAGAAGGGCATAACCCCCCAGATAGTTCTGGAGAGGGCTGGGAATGTTGGTATCCCATCGGGGAAATAATGATGGCTGATCCGACCCAGGTTGGTATTGTGACAACTAAACCGCGGCCAATTATTGTGGATAGCTTGGAAAAACATCAAACTAGAAAAGAACTGATTTTTGCAATCAGCGATCCCATTGTTCAAATCGTTGGATTGTCAAGTGATAAGTCTTCCGACCATCCTGACCCAGGAAACACGCAAGCATTTCTTCTCAATCCTGGGCAAGGCGTCTTGGTTAATGAAGGGATCTGGCATTCAGCCGCTTTTCCCTATTCTGAAAAAGAGACACAATACATATTCTTCTTAGCAGAGGATGACAAAGGTGAGGATGTGGGTTTCGTTCCCTTTAGTAATGGAGACAGCATCGTAGTAAAAAAATTATAGATCACTCTTATTAGGGAAAATGTATATGAAAAGATTTATTGAGAAGCATGCATTAATTACTGGCGGAGCGTCTGGGATCGGGCGCGCAACCGCCCTACGTTTTCTGGCTGAAGGTGCTCTTGTATCGATAATTGATCAGAATCCTTCGAAACCAGATGAGATTTTCAATGGAATAGATATTGCGAAGGATAAAGTAAATTCGTATCAAGCTGATATCACAGAGTCATCTGAATTAAGAAATGCCGTTGTAAAAGCAAAGAAAAATTTTGGCGACATAAATATCTTGTTTGCAAACGCAGGGATTTTTCTTGATCAAACCGTAAGAGAGATGTACGAATCGGATTGGAGCCGAGTCATCACTACAAATTTGAGCGGTATATTTCTGACATGCAAATATGTCTACTCATCAATAATCAAGGATTCAAAGAATTCTATTATTACGATGTCTTCTTCAATGGCTGTGTGGGACACAGATGTTGGCGGGTCAGCGTATATGGTAAGCAAGGCAGGCGTTATTGGATTCACAAAGAGTTTAGCCCTTGAGATCGCACGCTATGGCGTCAGGGTGAATGCGGTGTGCCCTGGAATCATCCAAACCTCACTAACAAAAGAAGATGCGCTTGATCAGAGTGAAAAATTCTCCCGCTTCGCTGACAGAATCCCATTAAATCGTATAGGCTTACCAGAAGATGTTGCCGCAGTGGTCGCCTTCCTCGCCTCGGAGGATGCGAGGCATATCACAGGAGCATCAATACTCATTGACGGTGGTCAAACACTTCAGAGTTGGTCAAATGCACCTAAAGCGGAGATGTATCTACAGAATCATTAATCTTTGAAAGCAAGATCATTAAGAAATAAAGAATTTGTTTAAATAATAAAGTGGTTTTTACCATTGCGAACAATAAAAAACAACGCAATCAGATATCAACGACAAAGAGGAAATATGAATTTTGATCCGAATATCTCAACCCTTTTCGCAATAGGCCTAGGTCTATTAGCCGCTTCAATGTGGGGGTCCTGGTTCATCGCACTCAAATATTTGGGTGATTATCCTATTGAAGCTTTTTATTTGACATTGTTTACCACCTCATTGATCATCGTTTGGGGTTTTGGATTGATTGTTGATGGAAGTTCGCTTATCCAAAACATCCTTGATATTTGGAAAACTGACCCTTCCCGAGTGTATATCACTTTCATCTGTGGCATTTTGTATGTTGCCGGTATGCAATTCTCATTGAGAGTGTATAGGATCTTAGGGTTGGCTGTCTCTCAACCCATCAATTCTTCAATCAATGTTATTGCTGGAACAGCGATAGCTGCGATTATCGGAGGTATACCTGAAAATTTAACCCCGATCAGGATCATATTATCCATATTTTTTCTTTTGGCGGCTGTGCTGTTGTCGATGAGAGCTGGACGAATTCGTAATAAAGCGCAAGAAGCTGGAAATGTCAATACCGGCTTGTCAAGAGACCCCCAGGAGATCAAGAAAGCGATTGTTTTGCTCGTTCTTTCTTCTTTGCTTGTCCCTGCCTACACAACGGGATTATCTTATGGCTTACAATCCATTACTCAGCCCAATGGGTTAGCCGTGTTGCCATTTATGGCAGTATTGGTTACAGGCGCTTTTATAAGTGCCCTTGTGATTTGCGGTACCACTTTGACGATGCGAAAGCAGTGGAAAGAATTCTTTCGTCATGGTTTTTCAATCCATCGCCTGGGAATATTATCGGGCTTTGCGCACTATGGCGGAAATATCATCCACACATTTGCAACACGAAATCTCAGTTCTGTTGTTTCCTGGCCGCTGGGATTCACTTCTGGGCTCTGGACTCAGTTTTGGGGTTTAGTGTTTGGTGAGTTCGAAGGTTCTCCGAAAAATGCCTATTTCCTACTAGGAGGAGGCGTGTTGTGTTATCTGGTTGGTGCTTTAATTATTGCCAACATCATTTAATCGTTCACCTAAACAAGTTCTGTTAATGATCGAGAATTTTACTGTTGAATGTCCCTTGCTGTCACAGGCTTTTAGTTGAATTAGAGAGTCACCCTTGACAAGGGATTAATATATGATATATTAATAGCAAACGTTTACGCAATCATTTGCGCATACGATTGCATTTTGAAACTGGAATACTGGATGAGTTACTCATGAAAAAAAGTGTGACCATGAAAGACGTAGCGGATTATGTGGGGGTTTCAACGACGACTGTTTCGCACGTTATTAATGAGACTCGTCACGTTAATGAATTGACTCGGAATAAAGTCAAATCTGCGATGAAGGAATTAGGCTATCGGCCAAATTTCCTGGCCAGAAGTCTAAGAAGTGGGGAGACGAAAACTATTGGTTTACTCGTTCCTGACGCTTCCAATCCTTTTTTTGCTGAGATTGCACGTCAAATTGAAGACTTGGGGTATCGTCAGGGATACAGTGTCATTTTAGGAAATAGTGATAATAATCCCAATAAACAAACAAATTATATCAACACATTAATTGCGAAACAGGTTGATGGCGTTATTCTCATATCAACAGGAGGGGAAGCCGACGAATTACAGCCGTTGACGGAAAACAATATTCCCATTGTCCTTGCGGATAGGGATGTTTCATTGTCTCTCACAGATGTGGTCCTATTGGACAATGAAAAGGCAGGATATGAGGCCACACGGTACTTGCTGGAACTTGGACACAAGTGTATTGCATGTATAACAGGCCCAAATGAGCTTTCACCAAGCATGCTTAGAGTAAAGGGATATAGAAAAGCGCTGGAAGAATTTGATATTCCATATCAGGAGAATCTGATCGAAATGGGTGATTTTCGTTATCGAAGCGGTGAAGCAGCTATGGAAAAACTATTGAGCCGATCATGTTCTCCGACGGCAGTCTTCGCATTGAATGACATGATGGCTATTGGCGCAATGAAAGCCATAATGAAATTAGGATATTCCATTCCGGAAGATATATCTGTTTTGGGATTTGATAATATTCAATTTTCTTCAGTTGTGAAACCTGCGCTAACCACCATGGCTCAACCTCTTGCGGATTTTTCCAATAAGACGGTAGAAATGTTGATCAAAAGGATGAGCGGCGATGCAATTGAAGATAATCAGCGTTTCATTCTTTCAGCTAGTTTAGTTGTCCGAGAGTCCACAGCGAGGAAAAAATAAGAATTATGGAGATGGTTACGGTTATTGGTAGTTTGAATATGGATTTGGTTGTTCGCACGGATCGCCTGCCAGAGGCTGGCGAGACTATTCCAGGGGCTGAATTTCAATTGGTCCCGGGTGGTAAAGGCGCGAACCAAGCTTTGGCATCAAGCAGATTTGGTGCTGAAACAACCATGGTTGGCTGCGTTGGTCAGGATGCCTTTGGACCAGTCCTTCTTGATTCGTTAAGTGATAGCGGTGTTGCCACAAAACTTGTGCAATTATCTGAGGATACACCCACCGGAACAGCCACCATTATCGTTGAAGATAATGGTGAAAATAGGATTATAGTTGTCGCTGGCGCAAATGGGCTGGTATCCCAGGCATATATCAATGAAGTGTGGGAGGATATATCCGATTCATCCATTATCCTATTACAGCACGAAATACCCTTGGATACCATTTCGATGATTATAGAGAAGGCAGATGCTGAGGGAATTTCCGTTTTTCTTAATCCTGCACCATTTTATCCCATTTCCGATGACATCCTCAGCAAGTTGGATGTCATTATTCTGAACGAAACAGAAGGCACATCACTGAGCGGTGTACCAATATCTGACCAGGAGACAGCAGTTCAAGCTGCAGAGAAATTGCTGCAGAAAGGTGTGGGAACTGTCATTGTTACTCTTGGTAAGCAGGGTTCGGTTTTGGTTAATCAAAACGATCAAATATTCCAACCCGCATTTAAAGTAAAATCCGTTGATACGACCGCGGCTGGCGACACATTTGTTGGTGTTTATGCAGCTTCTATTCTGGATGGTAAATCGAAAAGTGAAGCATTATTGTTTGCGACAGCTGCTGCTGGTCTGACGGTCACCAGAAAAGGCGCACAGCCCTCAATACCTCATCACGAAGAGGTTATGGCTTTTATTAATAATAATCAATAATCGTTTATCTGATTAATCAATAAATCAAAAGGAGATTTAACATGGACAAGAAAGTACTAAGAGTAGGTGTCGTTGGATGTGGAGAAATTGCACAGGTAGCCCACCTGCCGTTATTACAGGAATTACCCTATTATGAAGTGACGGCATTGTGCGATCTCAGCGAAAAGATCTTGGATTATCTCGGAAAAACATATAGCATCACCAATCTTTACACAGATTATAAAGATTTGGTTTCTAGTGATGATGTTGATATTGTTTTGGTGACAACCAGAGATCATGCCCCAATCACACTCGCCGCATTAAATGCTGGAAAACATGTGTTTACTGAAAAGCCAATGTGCTTCAACCTTTCAGAAGCTGATGCCATTGTCAAGGCTGAGAAAGAAAATGGTGTAAAGCTCCTGGTGGGCACAATGAAACGATATGACCCGGCTTTTCAATATATCTTACCTTTGATCAAGGAGCTTGATGATATTCACTTGATCAGGGTCCATGATTATGGCGGCGATTATACAATCAATGCTGATATCTATGATGAGGTCAAGAATGATGATCTCTCTGATGAAGTGAAAACTCAGTTAATGGATACGGAAAACGAAAAGATGTTGGAGGCCATAGGTAAAGATCGTGAAGATCTTCTCGAGGCTTATTCAATGCTAATGTATAACCTGATCCATGATGAGATCTTGCTTCAAGAAGCCTTTGGGAAGCCGACAGAGATTGAATATGTCGATATTTACAATAATACAACCGTACTAGCTGTTTTAAAGTTTGGCGAAAAAACCAAGTGTGTTTTTGAGGGCGGCCTGCTACTCAAACGCCGCGACTGGGATGAGGTATTTGAAGTTGTGGCAGATTCAAAGAAAATCTCGATTGAATTTCCTTTCCCCTATATCAAAAACGCGATGAGCCTTGTAAAAATCAATGAACAGGATGAGAAAGACCCCAAAGCCAATGTAAATAAAACACTACATGTTTCATATGATGAAGCCTTTAAACGTGAGTGGCGACATTTCTATGAATGTGTCACAGAAGATAAAACGCCATACAACACCAGCGAAAAAGCAAGAAATGACATTGAGCTGAATATCAATTTGATTAAGGCTGTAAAAAGATAAAAACTTGATATTCGATAATGATTGACGTAAGAATGTCAAATTGGCTCTAGCGTAAAGGAAAAAATGAAGAAAGAAAACTTGTTGAACCCCAATATTGTCGCTGCAGTTGCCGCGCTTGGCCACACAGAATATCTTTGTATTGCAGACTGTGGATTGCCAATCCCTAAAGGTGTGACCGTGATTGATGTATCCGTCACTGCAACGGTTCCAAAATTTTTAGAGGTGCTGGAAGCGGTCGAATCAGAATTAGTTGTTGAATCGTACATCTATGCTGAGGAAATCCATCAGCACAACCCAGATACGATGAATCGGCTTGAAGATATCTTAGATGGCAAACCAGCGAAAAAAGTCTCTCACGAGAAATTTAAACAGCTTACGGGTGATGCAAAATATATTATCAGAACAGGTGAAACTTCACCTTATGCGAATGTGATATTGGTTGGTGGCGTAAATTTCTAAGCTTTCAGATACGGTGCGAAAGAATATGTCCTGTTCAATAGATGACACAGGCAGAACATTAACAGTAGTGAATAAGGTTGGGTGCTGGTCTCATGACCAGGCTTGCATGTGGATCAACGACTGATCATTGTCTAAGACAATTGAAGTAACCTGAGAAAAAATGTCCAATGATAGGCAACAAAAACAAACACACTATATATTGATTTTGTTTTGATGATTTGGGTTCCACCAAGCACAAGATGAACTGGTCTTACTGGAAGAATTATAAGTATAGACAAGCCACCGTTTTAAGTCTGACTCCCCGCACCAAAAAAATCAAGATTGGCACCCTCATTATTCAAAGACCTGATGAGTGAAAATTGTCAGCAGGTTAAAACAGCCCATATATTAAAAATCTTTGGGTAAAAATTATATCTATCACCTCTTCCCTAACGGGACGGTGATGTTTGTAGAAAGGAGTATTTTGACAAAGCAATTTCCACGAACGAACGTTGGCAATGTTTCATTGCCCCGTCTAATTATTGGTTGTAACTGGGTTTCTGGCTTCAGTCATCGCAGTGCTGCAACGGATACGATGATCCGCCATGAGCACAAAGATGTTGAATCGATCAGCAGGATTTTTGAAACATTTCTTAAATATGATATCAATGCTGTCTTAGGATTGTTTGGCGTTGACGACAACTTGCTTCCTGCAGTTCAGCTTGCTCAGGAACGCACGGGTAAGGAAATGATCATCATTGACGAACCGATTATCAATGTTGATGATACACCAGCAGCCAGAGCTGAAGCTAAGAAAGAAATAGAAGCTTGTGCAGAACGCGGCGCAACATTTTGTCTACCACTTCACTCCTGTGTTGAAGAGTTAATCAACAAGAATACGCGGACAATGGATCGGCTGCCAGACTATTTGGACATGATTCGACAGGCGGGCATGGTCCCAGGTTTGTCGGCACATATGCCCGAAGTCGTGCAATATGCTGATTTGAATGAATATGATGTGGAAACCTATATCCAATTGTATAACTGCATGGGATTTTTAATGCAGGTTGAGATCGAAAGCGTGGCAAAGATAATTCACGCTGCCAAGAAACCTGTGATCACCATCAAACCCTTAGCGGCAGGAAGGACCACACCGTTTGTAGGGCTTAACTTCTCCTTCAACACCATCCGGGAGAAGGATATGGTATCTGTTGGCACCTTCAACCCGCTTGAAGCCGTTGAGGATATCGAAATTTCCCTAGCGGCTATCGACCGGCGGCTGCCAAATATTTCACATCGCAACAGTCCACTGGAAACATCCGTTATTACTGGTCATAACCCTTGATAAACTCAATTAGGTAATTCATAAAACGAAAGGAGAAATATTGGAGAGATTCACTGAAAGAAGTTTACATTTCTTGATGATTAGAAACGATAAGGAGAAAAATAATGTTTAAGAAAAAGTGGTTTATTGTCACCCTGTTGCTGGTCATGGTTCTGACAGCATGTGCTGCACCCCAAACCGAAGAACCTGCTGAGGTTGAAGAGACTCAAGCGGAAGAAACTGAAGCTGTGGTCACGGAAGTTGAAGAAACAATGGAAGAGACCGCGGAGCCTTTGAAGATTGGCTTCTCGTTGCCAACCCTTCAATTTCCCTTCTATGTCCGAATGCATGATACTTTTGTTGAAGAAGCTGAAGCCCGGGGTTGGGAAGTTGTCTATGTTGATGGCAACCTTGACTCCCTGACACAGGTAAACGCGTGTCTTGATCTTCTGACCAAGGATATTGATGCATTGGTCATGGCCACCTGGTGGATTGACGCTATGCCGGAGGTTTTTGAAACGGCTGAGCGAAGCGGCGTCCCCGTGTTCTTGATGGACCAATCCGCAGATGCGATTCCTGAAGGTTCTGATGCGGTTGTATCCGCATCCGGCACCGATAACTTTGATGCTGGCGTTGTTGGCGGAGAATGGATGGCGGAACGACTCAAAGCTGAAGATCAAACCAGTGTGAACTTAGTTTTGGTAACAATGGCCAGTGATGTCGCTGTTGCTCGCTGCAATGGCTTTGTTGCCGGTTTGGAAGAAAATGGCATTGAAGTCAATGTGCTCAATGAATATCTTGGCGATACCCGCGCCAACGGCATGTCCTCCATGGAAGATGCACTGGTGACTTACCCAGAGGGCGAAATTGACTTGGTGTTCGGATACAGCGCACAATCCAGCCTGGGCGCCTATGATGCCATCGTGGCTGCTAATCGTACGGGAATTGAAGTTGTTGGATTTGACGGCGAAGATGATGAGATTACTTTGATTGATGAAGGCACTCAGTATATCGCCACAATTGTTCAATATCCTGATAAGATGGCTGAACTGACAGCGCAATTGGTCGAAGTTTATGTATTGAATGGTGAAACCTTTGACCTGTCACAACCCGTTGAAGCCGGTGTTTATGACGGTGCTGAGTAGAAATATCATCTTAATCGTTGGATAGTATGTTGAGGTTTCTGTCTGGCAAAGTTGGTCTGAATGTTAGGCCACTTTGTCAGACAGTAAAAGTAAGAAGGCTGCGATAATTTTGTCGCATTTATTGGAGGAAAAGATGGAAGCTGATGGGTATGTTTTGACCCTTAGCAAAGTCAATAAAGCCTTTCCGGGCGTGAAGGCATTGACGGATGTTGATTTTGAGCTGCGCAAAGGAGAAGTACATTCTCTTGTGGGGGAGAATGGCGCGGGTAAATCAACCTTGATGAAAATAATTTCAGGTGCGTATAAAAAAGACAGCGGTGTTATTAAAATTGATAACAAGCAAGTTGAGATTTCCTCTCCAAAGGCAGCGGAGAAACTGGGCATTTCCATAATTTACCAGGAATTGAACCTGATCAACCGCATGAGTGTCGCAGAAAATGTTTTTCTAGGGCGTCCACCCCGCAAGTATGGCGTCGTGCAATGGAAAAAAATGTACGATGATGCCAGGGAATTATTTGAGAGTTTTGATGTGAAGATGGACGTAACAAAGCTGACCAGGCAATTAAGCATTGCCCAGCAGCAGATTGTAGAGATTTTCAAGGCTGTCAGCATCAATGCAAAAGTTGTGATTATGGATGAGCCCACGTCTTCTCTGACAGAAACCGAAACGGAAATACTTTTTAGAATTATTAGGAGTCTGAAAAAGAAAGGGATATCCGTCATTTTCATCACCCATCGTTTGGACGAAGTTTTCGAGGTGTCCGATCGCGTTACAGTTTTACGTGATGGTAATTATATCGGCACAAAAGACATCACCGACATCACCAAAAGTGAAATGATTAAAATGATGATCGGTCGGGAACTGAAAAAACAATTCCCAGAGCGAAATGTTGAATTAGGGGAAGAATACTTTCGAGTCGAAAATCTATCGAATGGTCGAAAAATCAAAGATGTTTCTTTCAGTGTTAGAAAAGGTGAGGTGCTCGGATTTGCTGGTCTCGTCGGCGCTGGCCGCACGGACACCATGCGATTGATATTTGGCGCAGATAAGAAGACAAAAGGAAAAATTTATATTGAGGGTGAAGAAGTGAGAATTCAATCCCCCATTCAATCCATTGATAAAGGGATCGGTTTTGTGACAGAAAATCGAAAAGAGGAGGGGTTATTCTTACCTCTTTCTGTCAGTAAAAACGTCGTAGCTGCTGCAATTGACAAAATTAAGTCCTTCAAAATATTGAATTATAAAAAAGAACGACAATTAGCAGAAAAATACATTGATGATTTGAGAATAAATACACCTTCTGTAAATCAAAAGGTGGTTTTCCTAAGCGGCGGCAACCAGCAAAAAGTCGTTGTCTCGAAGTGGTTGTTGCCGGATTCGGACATCATGATATTGGATGAACCAACCCGGGGTATTGATGTTGGTGCGAAACGGGAGATTTATCAAATTATCAATGATCTGGCAGCCCAAGGTAAAGCGATTGTCGTTGTTTCTTCTGAGATGGAAGAAATTATGGGCATCAGTGACAGAATTATTGTTATGCATGAGGGAAGGATCTTTGGTGAAGTGGATAAAGAGGAATTCTCACAGCAGCGAATTACCGAATATGCAGTAGGAGCAAAATAAACCATGGAACAAAAAACATTGAAAGATCGACTTTTTTCGATCACAAACGGAACAGGAAAGTTTATTAATTCAATGGGCGTTTGGCTTGTAGTTGTGCTATTTTTTGCCATCCTTTCATTGGCGACAGACACCTTTTTCACATACGCAAATTTGATTAATGTTATAAGGCAAATTTGTGTGAATGCGATGGTAGCTTTGGGCGCAGCTTATGTTGTTTATGGTGGCGAGATTGATCTGAGTACTGGACAAATGACTGCTTTCGCTGGCTGCGGCGCTGCACTCCTGATGCGTGCTGGCATGAATATGTGGGTCGCTATTCTCATCATGGTTATCGCAGGAGCGATTATTGGCAGTATTACAGGTGCTGTGGTGACCTTTTTGAGTATCCCTTCCTTCATTACAAGTCTTGGCATGGGCTATGTGATTTTAGGTGCCACACTGCTTTTGACGAACAGTGAACCTATCTCCGGTTTGCCTGACGGTTTTATGGTGTTGGGGCGAGGTTATTTTTGGGATGTCATCCCAGTACCCGTGATTATATTGCTGATTTTCTTTGCCGTCGGGGCCTTTGTTCTTAAATATACGTCTTTTGGACGAAGTGTTATCTCTGTTGGAGAAAATCCCGTGGCAGCCAGACTCTCGGGTATTAATGTTATCAAGACTAAAATCTTATTCTTTGCTATTGGCGGTTTCACCGCTTCAGCGGCTGGCATTGTACTCGCATCACGCTTATCTTCTGGCCAACCGATGGCTGGCGGGGATATCGGTTTGACATCTATTGCAGCGGTATTTGTCGGTGGTACGGATAAGGGCAGTGCCCTCAACGTTCTGGCGGGTGCATTTGTTTTAGGATTGGTTAATAATGGTTTGAACTTGCTGGAAGTCAACGCCTATTGGCAGAAGGTTGCCCTTGGTGTGATTATTATATCCGCTGTACTTCTTGACCAAATTCGGGCGAGAAGATCAATTTCCCATAATTTACAATAAAGGAGTCGAACAAATGAAACGAAAAGCATTAATTTTTCATGGCGGTTGGCAAGGTCATGAACCCAAGCTGGTGAGCCAGCGGATCAAGAAAATGCTTGAAAAGGAAGATTTTGAAGTCACCGTCAGCGATACACTTGAATGCTTGGCTGAAAAAGAACCCTTGATGGAATTGGACTTGATTGTTCCAATGTGGACACAAGGCCATATGGATGACCGGTATGCTTTCCACCTCGCGGAAGCCGTAGAATCAGGGGTTGGTATTGGTGGTAACCACGGCGGCATGTGCGACTCATTCAGATGGAATGTTGAATACCAATTTGTTACTGGCAGCCAATGGGTATCTCATCCCGGCGATAAGTGGTATCACCACATTTCTGATCTGTCAGAAGAAAACCTGGCTTACGTTCAGAAGTATTATCCCTCACCTGAAGATGGATTTGTCACGGATTACGTTGTTAATGTGAAACGAGGGGCAGCTTCCCCCATTATTGAAGATATTCCGGATTTTTCCGTAAGGACGGAGCAATACTACCTTCACCTTGATCCCTGTGTGAATGTCCTGGCGACAACAGAAATCGAAACCCCAGGCCCTCATGCTGCAAACGGCCCTGTCACTATGCCGGTTGTCTATACAAAGTTATGGGGCAAGGGTCGTGTGTTCTATTGTTCACTCGGTCATCAAGATTACATCTATGATATCCCTGAGGTATCTGAAATTACACGACGTGGTTTGTTATGGGCTGCAAGGGCTTTATAGACATCCCTGAGCCTCTCAAGAAACAAACACCAAGGTAATTTTGTCTAACAACTTAAGGTGAATGGCTAGGATTTTTTGCCATTCACCTTATTTATTATGAAGGCTCAAGAATAGTCTTGAATGATTATAAAAAATCAGATTCCATTTCAAGATATTTTTGTGTTGTTTCACTAAAACCTTTAGAAATGAGACTGAATAAATGCAATATTGTGAGTTATTAATTTGTCCATAAAGCATGAACGAAGTCCAGAGAGGTAAAGATGAAAGTTATTATCGGCGCTTTTGCACATGAGTCCAATGATTTTTGCCCAAACCTGACGACGAAAGATATGTTTGAATTTTATGAGGGTGAAGATATCTTTCCTCAGCTTCCTGTGAGCGATATTTTTAGGGATGCGGATATTGAAATCATCCCATCAATATTCGCTGTAGCTCAATCCTATGGGCCGGTGGAAGAGGAAACCTTTCGTTACTACGAAAATAAGATCCTTGATGTTGCCCGTGCGACTCCGGATGTTGATGGCATTTGGATGTTCTGTCATGGCGCTATGAATGTGGAAAACATTGGGAGTGGCGAATATCAACTGGCTGTTGACTTGAGGGAGGTTGTTGGAGATTCCTGCGTCATCTCATTTGGCATGGATCTGCATGGCAATATTGAGGAGGACTTCTCTGATTATGTCAATATATTTCGATGTTATCATACTGCCCCTCACACAGATCAGGTTGATACTTACCGCCGCACAGCAAAAGCACTTGTCCATTATTTGGAACAGGGCTACAAGACGAAATGCGAGATGAGAAAGATCCCGATGATCTTTCCAGGGGAGATGGCGGCCACAACGGTAGATCCCTTTAAAGGGATCATTGCCCGCATGAAAGAAATTGAAAATAGCGATCCAAAAGTAATGTGCGCCAGCACCTTCATTGGTTTCGCATGGACTGACGCCCCCAGAACCTCGTCAACGGTTGTCGTTGTCCCTTCTGCCCCGGAATATTTGCAATATTGTTCAGCGTTAGCGGATGATCTTGCTGACGATATATTTTTAAAGCGTAGAGAATTTGACTTTGAAATGCTCGCCCTTCCCCCTGAAGAGACTGTAAAGACATCTTTGTTCGAACTTACTCCGCCGGTTTGTGTGACAGATATGGGCGATAACCCGACTGCTGGCACGACTGGCGGAAGCAATGTTCTGCTCAGGAACTATCTTAAATACAGTGACATCAATAAAAAAATATTAATTGTTGGCATCCTAGATCAGGATGCCTTTGCCAAATCTTTGGATCATGAGGTTGGGGATACATTTCAACTATCAATCGGGATGGATATTGATGAAGTGACTAAGCCGATAGAGGTGACGGCAACCTATCGCGGACATCATAACATCTATGGTTACAACATTGAAACTTCGCCACCGATCAAACGTTGTGAAGGCGTAACAGTTTCGATAGGCAATATTGATGTTGTGATTACAGATAAGGCTTATGCATTTACGCAAGAGATTAATTTTAAATCTTGTAAGCTAGATCCAAGGGATTATGATGTCTTTGTGACAAAATTTGGCTACATTTTTCCTGAATTAAAAAAAATGGGTAACAGTTTTATTATGTCCAACACGCCAGGTGAAAGCTATCAGATGATTAAATCCTTTGATTACAAAAAAATTAAACGGCCGATTTATCCCCTTGACGATATTTAGATCACTTGAAAAAATAATCATCCATAACTAACATAATTACAAACCGGTCTTGACATGAGAAATTGTCAAGTATAATATCTATGATAATTATTGGGCTAATAAATTTTTATTATAATAAAGAAATCAAATATGGCGACAATGAAGGATGTGGCAGAACTTGCCAACGTTTCGATAACAACCGTTTCACATGTGATAAATAAAACTCGTTACGTTAGTGATGAGCTGACCACACGTGTTAAGAAGGCTATGGAAGAGTTGGATTATTATCCCAATTCGCTTGCGAGCAGCCTGCGGAGTGGTAAGACGAAAATCGTTGGCTTGATGATCCCTGACATTTCAAATCAATTTTTTGCTGAAATGTCCCGCAAAATAGAAGATAATGGTTATGAATATGGCTATAGTGTGATCTTATGTAACACCAATGAAAATGCAAAAAAAGAAGAGAGTTATATCGACGTCCTGATTGCCAAACAAGTTGATGGAATCATCTTTATTTCCGCTGTGGATAATTCAAAAAATATCAGAAAATCCATAGATGCAAATATTCCCATAGTAGTTGTTGATCGAGATGTGAAAGAGATTAAGGCTGATGTTGTTCTTGTAGACAATTTTAAAGGGGGATATCAAGCAGCCCAATATCTTATTGATTTGGGCCATCGCCGGATTGGATGTATCACTGGTCCATCTCCGATAACACCCAGTGCGCAGCGGGTAGGTGGTTATCAACAAGCTTTAGAAGATGCTGATATTTCTCCTGACCCAAGCCTGATTGTCTCAGGTGATTTTAGTTATGAAAGCGGGCGTGAGGCTATGAGTAAGTTACTTTCTCTACCCGACTTGCCCACGGCAGTATTTGCATGTAATGATATGATGGCCATCGGAGCAATCCAGGCTGCGAATGATAATGGCTTTGGAATCTCTGATGATATTTCTATTATTGGTTTTGATAATATTCCTTTTTCCCAATCTGTATATCCTGCGTTAACCACAGTGGCGCAGCCATTCGATAAGATCGCCAAAACGATTGTGGATTTGTTAATTGAAAAAATGAAATTACAATCCAAACGTAGAAATCCTGATTTTCAATGTCCTGAATATAAGCGGATTGTCATGGATATAAAATTGATCGAAAGGGATTCATGTAGATCCATATAATTTTTCTCGTCACTATCTCCCATACGCTTCCTTTGGGTAAATCAACCCTAAATTGGTAAATAAAATCCGGTCTATTTTTTACATCAGGAGGTTTGCGGTTTTTCCGGATAATCTTACGTAATTCTTCATGCGACGTACAGTAAAGGCGGTAAACAGGTTTATGGCTACGGACCTCGTTATTTTTCAACGCCTTATTTGTTTCAGTCTGCCTTTATTGGCGGGTCGGATGCCATTTGGGTGGTAAGAATTGACCAATCTCCGTCTAATTCTTCCTGATTTTGAGTAATAACCAGGGATTCTATAGATATCAATGGCGAGTAAAGGATTATCCTGTATACTGCCGTAATCAGCATTGTTTTCTACATGAGTGACCCCCGTGTTTCTTTCGTGCTCTAATTGACTTCTTGGGGGGATACCGGTCAATTCATAAAGGTTTTTCTGGTGATGGGTATGTTTATAAACCTGGTCAGGAAGTATGCATAAGCCTAATCCCAAGAAATAAAATTTTTACTTATTGAGGGTAAATAGCGGAAATCTTTTTTTCTTGGGTTGTTATTAAGAAATATTGCTATCAAAGTATTCATTAATGACCGTTGTCTTTGGTCGGTCCTTTACAAAAGGATATAGCACAACCATAGTAAATTAGGCGATTTACTAGGTAACACCCATACGCTCTTTTATCACTTTCCCATGTCGGATGAGCGCCTATTTCCGACGTCGGAATGAGGATAGGTGTTTGGGTCATAACGGATTTCGTAGTATTTGATTTATGAGATATTGTTTTTGCAAATTCCAAACTATCCTTATGAATAAAACAAGGTGAGTTCTGACTCTGTAGAATAGTAGAAATGTAGATTGGAGAAAGGGGTATCGCAGGCTATAAAACTGTCTTTATTTGTCAGCATTTATAGACGGTTTTGTTATATTTTGGGAAAATTTTCTACCCTTGCAGTCATGAACGTCAATAACAAATATACAACTTAATCGAAAAGTGAACACCCAACCCCCTTACCAGTTCGCTTCCATTGTTTCCATTGCTCTTTAATAAGGCTACTCAGGGATACCCAATCCCATCACGAAGACAATTCAAGCAATTTCTCTCTATGAGGATATCCTTAGTATTTTTCAATTGTAAACCAACATTTCGCCAATTGCCTGTCGGCTAAACTCCTTCTAGATATTTCGATATTCAATCACAATAGGAGAAATTATATCAAAAACGATCATTTTATACATTGATGGATCTTGTCCAGGCAATTCTGGGTTAAATGATAATTTATGAATACACATCTATGTGAATACGGGGTAGTTGGGGGATGGAGGTAGGGATCAAATCATTAGTTGGCGAATATATTATAAAAATTTTCAGAAAGGTTTTGTGGGTCCAGACTGTCGTACACATTTTAAGACTTGGATGGGGAACTTGGGTTTAATTGAAAGGAATATGTTAAATTATTTTTAAAACCATAAAGTGGGACAATAATTATTCTTTTTAAGATCTGAGTAATATTGGACCTTTGCCGTCATAGGCGGATATGAGAAAAAAGCCAACACTCCTTTTCAAGAAGTTTTATGAAGTCGTTTAAAAATATAAAAAATCTTGACAGTAACCAGTTCCTATGTCGATTTGACAAAATAATCACTTTATTATATAGTTGTAGGATGTAGGATGTAGGATGTAGGACAACTTAACTAAATTAATGGAAATTTATTATGAAGAAACACAATTTTGGAATAACAAAAAGAGTTTCAGACAAAATATATGATCACTTAAAGAAAGAAATTCAATCTGGAGTATATCGGTCAGGAGAGAAGATCCCATCGGAGAATGAATTAGTAGAAATGCTAGGCGTTAGCAGGAATTCTTTACGTGAAGCATTAACAACTTTAGAGCATGAGGGATATCTAGTACGAAAAAGAGGAATTGGGACATTCGTGATCGAAGAAAAAGTCGATCGAGTAAATGCGGCTATTGATAAACTTTATTCAACAAGCAAACTAATAGCCTCGCAAGGAAAAAGCCCAGGAACTGTTGATCTAACAACATCTCTGATAAAAGCTAATGAAATCATTTCAGCAAAATTAAAAATACCTTTTGGTTCAGATGTGGCATTAATTGAAAGAAAAAGGACAGCTGATGGAAAACCCTTCTGTTGGGATGAAAGTTATTTTATTGCACATCCATCATTAAAAAATCAAGCAGAGATGCGAAAAAGTGAATCATTAATGGAATATGTAGAAAAAAACATGGATGTAAGAATTGATCATGCTATTGCAAATTTGAAGCCAGCAATTTGTGATGAAAAGATTTCTAAAAAGTTAAAAATTCCCATTAATACATTAATGTATATGGTTGAACAAGTCCATTATGTGAATGATAAAAAACCAATTTGGTTTTCGCGTGTTTGGTATCCAGAAGAAGCAATAACTGTCAATGTGTTGGTAACTTGGTAAAAATGCAAAAACCCATTTATTGTTTTGGAATAATAAATTTAGATGTGCTTGTCCATCCGGCTGATGATTGGCCAGCACCAGGAGAGTTGGTTCATACTTCTTCGGTTAATTTTTCGCCTGGTGGTAGTGCTTTAAATACTGCAATATCAATAAAAAAATTAGGACATAGAAACGTACATTTATTAGGATATGTTGGTGACGATGACGCTAGGGAAATAATAGAAAATTGTCTAAAAAAGGTCGGAGTGGATAACCATCTCATTACTCCTTGTAAAAATGCGAGTACAGGTATATGTATTGTCGCCATTCAATCTTCTGGGGAACGTTCATTTTTATACTCTTCCGGCGCTAACGAAAATACTTATGATTATGAGCAATTGATAGATAAAATTTCCGAGAATAGCATTGTTCATTTGGGGGGCGTTCTAGATATGTCAATTCTCTCAGGAAAAAGTCTTTATAGAATTCTCGAATTATTAAACGAGAAAAACTGTTTTATATCAATAGACATTGCTTGGGATTGGAGAAAACATGGATTAGAGGGATTATCAAACAGCCTTGAAAAAATAAATTTTATAACAATGAATGATAAAGAGGCTTTTGCATTAACAGGACAGAAATATTATGAAAAAAGCGCAGATATTATATTTAATTTAGGTTGCCCACTTGTTGTGATTAAATTAGGGGAAAATGGAGCTTATTTACGAAGTAAGAATCAAAAAGGGATTGTGAGGGGTTATTCAGTATCAACAATTGACACAACAGGTGCGGGGGATGCATTCTCCGGAGGATTTTTATACGCTATGATAAAGAGTTTTCCTGTTGAGGAGGCAATCAGATTTGCTAATGCTGTGGGTGCTTGCTGTGTGAGAGAAAAAGGCTCAACTTTTGGAATTAAGACTTATGAGGAAACCTTAGAATTCATGCATTCTCAAAAAGAAACTAACATAATTTAGGATTATTAGTTTATGGAAATGAATAAAAAAATTATAGAAATGAAGGATATTTCTAAGTCTTATCCAGGCGTTCAAGCTTTAGATAAAGTCAATTTAACTCTTTATGGAGCGGAAATTCATGCTTTAGTAGGAGCGAATGGAGCTGGAAAATCCACTCTAGTTGGTATTCTTTCTGGTGCACGGGAAAAAGATAGCGGGACTATCATACTTAATAATGAGATCATCAACATCGAGAATCCTCTCTCAGCGATTGAAATGGGTATTGGTTATGTTCCTCAAGAACTTATCTTGTGTGAGAAATTAAGCGTAGCGGAAAATATTTTCCTTAACAGGCAACCAAAACTGTTTAATAAAATTCCTGTATTAGACATGAAGTTAATGAATAAGAAAGCCAATGAAGTACTTTCTTTATTAGATTTGAATATTGATGTTACAAAACCAACAGGCTCATTTTCTGCAAGTACTCAACAAATGATCGCTATTGGAACAGCAATATCTAGAGATGCAAAAATAATCATTCTTGATGAACCGACCTCATCACTTACAAAAAAGGAAATAGAAAGTTTGTTTATTGTTATGAGGAAGTTACGGGAAAAAGGGCATACTTTTATCTATATTTCTCATCGATTGGAAGAAGTATTGGAAATTGCTGATAGAGTAACTGTGCTTAGAGATGGTGAAGCATTGGGGACTTACCCAATAGAAGAGATTTCTCGTGGAAAATTAGTTAATCTGATAACGGGTAGAGAGCTTTCAACTGAAATAAACAACAGAGTATTTCCCCAAAACACAAAAACCAAACTTTCAGTATCAAATTTGTTTGTCGAAGGAAAACTAGATAATATTAATTTTAATGTAAGGCATGGAGAAATAGTTGGGCTTTTCGGCCAAGTAGGATCTGGCAGGACAGATTTACTGAGAACTCTTTTCGGATTAGAAATAATAGAAAATGGAAAAATTATCGTTGATGGAAAAGAATACAAGGCCAAGTCACCTGAAAAAGCCATTTCAACTGAAATAGGTTTCCTAACCGAAGATAGAAAAAACCAGGGGTTGGTATTAAATCTTGGTATCGCAGATAATTTCCTTTTGGGGGTTTGGGATTTAGTAAAAAAGTGGTTCTTTATCAATTATGAAAAGAAGAAAACAATAAGTAATGAATACATGAAAGCATTACAAGTAAAAGCTCAAAACGTAGAGCAGCATGTTGAAACACTTAGCGGTGGTAACCAACAGAAAGTGGTTCTTGCTAAATGGTTAATTCGAAATTCACAGATTATGTTATTAGATGAGCCCACAAAAGGTATCGATGTGGGAGCAAAAGCCGAGTTTTATAAGATCATTAGAAATCTGGCAGAAGGGGGAGTCACTATATTGCTTGTTTCATCTGAACTGCCAGAAATATTAGCTTTGTGTGATCGAGTATTAGTGATGAAAGATGGTTCAATATCTGGGAGATACAAAGTCTCTGCAATAAATCAACGAGCAATATTAGAGAGTGCGTTGTAAGGAGAATTGATGACAATTACCGAATCGAAAAAACAAAATAAGATAAATAATTTTATAAACAAAATTATTCATTCTCAAAGCATAAATATTTTTATCACTCTTTTGGCCTTATGCATAATATTTAGTGTGTTTTCCGATGCCTTCATATCTTTGGCAAACTTTAATAATATTTTGGTCCAATCTTCCATGACGATCGTAACAGCCATTGGAATGATGTTTGTAATTTCTATGGGAGGAATTGATATCTCGGTTGGATCCGTGGTTGCACTTACTGGTGTTATTATGGGAAAAGCAATTAACGCAAATATTCCAGGCATTCCCACTATACTTCTAGGACTATTTGCTGGAGGGGCAATTGGTAGTATCAATGGCTTTTTTGCTGGCAAAATGAATATTCCACCATTTATTGTTACATTTGCAATGGAGGGAATTGCACGTGCTTTAGCATTAATTATTACCAACTCAATCCCGATTTATGGTTTCCCAAAAATTTTCAGATGGTTTGGAACGGGATGGGTTGGAAATATTCCCGCAACTGCAGTAATTGCGCTAACTGTTACATTGATTGGGTATTTTGTTATAGAAAGAACAAGCTTCGGACGCAATAATTTAGCGATCGGTGGGAATCCAGAAGCTGCTAGATTGAGTGGAATAAAAGTCAATCTTCATAAACTGGCCGTGTATTCTTTGTCAGGACTTACATCAGCATTAGCATCTGTCATCTACACGGCAAGACTAAATACTGCTGAACCAATCGCTGGTTATTTGATGGAAATGGATGCAATCGCCGCAGCAGTAATCGGTGGAACGAGTTTCTCGGGAGGAGTTGCGCCAACATTTGGCGTCCTATTTGGAGCATTAATAATAACAGTGTTAAGAAACGGATTGACGCTGCTTAATATTCAATCATACTACCAACAATTAACCGTTGGTATTGTGATCGTGGCGGCTGTATTGATTGATCTTTCAAGAAAAAAAGGAGGAAAAAAGAAATAGCTCATATAAATTATGGAGAGTGTCTAAACACCAATTTACTCATTTATCAATAAAGGAGCAGGAATGAATTTAAAGAAAGTTTGTTTGCTGGTTATTAGTATAACTATATTGTCACTTGCAGCGTGCGGTTCAACTGAAACCGTTACTCCTACCGAAGAACAAGCAGTTGCAGAGCAAGTTGAAGAAACTTTGTTTACAAAAACAATTGCTGATATTCGAAAATCTCTTGCGGAGGCCGGTGTAGAAAAACCTGAGGAAGAATTAAAAGTGGGTGCTCTATTAATAACACTTTCAAATCCTTATTGGGTTACAGTCCAAGAGGGTTGGTTAGAGACCGCAGAAGAACTTGGCATTGAGGTTGATATTCAAACCGGTCCGAGTGAAGATGACATTGCAGGTCAGTTAAACACATGTGAAAGCATGGTTGCTGCAGGATATGATGCAATAGTTGTGAATACCATTACAGCGCAAAACTTAGTGCCTTGTATTATCAAAGGAAGTCAAGCTGGAATTCCAATGATTGATCCTGATGGAAGAATTGATATTCAAGCTGTTGAAGAAGGCGGCGGAACTTTGTATCAAGGCAGTACTCTTGATTATTATGAACAAGGTATGTTAGGAGCAGAATACATTGTTGAACAATTGGGAGATGAAGGTGGAGAAGTTGCGATTATTGAAGGCCTTGTTGGTTCTCCACAAGGGGAAGCAAGAAGAGAAGGCGCAAAGGATACATTTGAAGCAGCAGAAAATGTTGAAATAGTCTCCATCCAGGCTGGTGATTGGGATCGTATGAAGGCTTTGAATGCAACAACTAATATTCTGCAAGCCAATCCTGATCTTGCTGGTTTGTATTGCGCGAATGATGTGATGGCGCTTGCTGCTTATGAAGCTATTGCAGAAGCTGGCAAGGAAGATCAAGTGATAATTGTGGGAACCGATTTCATTGAAGAAGCTAAAGAAGCAATCAAGGATGGGCGCATGGCAGCAAGTGTCGCTTTTTCACCATACATGGAAGGCATGATTTCGGCTTACTTCGCGGTAATGGCGACTCAAGATATGGATATTAGTGAGACACATATCATCAGCGTGCTAGTTTCTGAAGAGAACATTGACGAAATGGAAGATTGGAAATAGTTATGGGAAAAAAGCTTTTCAACAAAATCTTTGGTAGTCTGGCATCGATTGCCATTGGAGATGCCCTAGGTTTTCCAGTCCATGATATGGCAAAAGAAGAAATTTCTAAAAGATATAATGGACTGGTTGATCGAATGATGCCAGCATTTGAAGATGATTTTATCCACATCGGATATGATGCTGGACAAGTCACTGACGATACAATATTGACATTGGTTACGGCGGATATTCTTCTTCAAACAAATGGGAATCCTACCATTGATGATGTAGTAAAAAGCTTAGGTCAATGGGCTAAGAATAATCATGAGCTTTGGTCACAAGGGGAGGTATTTGGAGACACTACAAAAGGTTCATTAAGAAGAATTATTGATTCATTGGATAATGGTACTCCATGGGAAGTTGATCTAACTAGAGATTATGCAACTATTGGATCATCAAACGGGGCTGTGATGAGAATCGCACCTGCAGGATTAGTTAACCCTGGTAATCCAGAGAACGCATGTAAGATAGTGTATCCATTGATTCTGCCCACCCATAGAACAAATGTAGCCATTTCCGCTGCATGTGGTCAAGCTTCTGCAGTTGCTGAAGCTTTGAATGATAAAGCTACTCTCATTTCTGTTGTTGAGGCTGCCACAAGGGGAGCAAAATATGGAAATGAGTTGGGGAAGAATAAAGCCTATATAGTACCTTCAGCTTTGGTTGAAAAAAGGATTGAATTAGCAGTAGAATTAGCTGAAAAGGCAAAAGACCCATGGGAAGCTGCGATTAATATAGAAAACTATATTGGGTCATATTTGCCTGCCGCTGAAACATTACCAGCAGCAATTGGGATTTTTTATGCAACAAAGGGTGATCCAATGTTGGCAATGAAAATCTCCGCTTCAATAGGAGGAGATACAGACACGGTGGCCTCAGTTGCAGGAGCAATTGCCGGGGCTTATAGTGGATATGAAAATTTATCCATGGAAATGTTAGATCTTGTAGAAAATGTCAATAAGCTAGGATTGAAAAAATATTCCAAGCGACTAGCTGAGATGAGCAACTAGCATTAGTAAGCCCAAAATTAATTAAGGCTGGATGTTATTTTCATCCAGCCTTATTTTATGACTAACTAAATATTAGGATATTATGGCCATGATCACAAAACAACTGAAATTATCAATAAAAGCATTGGTTTCTTTAATCTAACAAATGGACTATTAAGTTACTATTTCTGGATATCCAAGTCTTATTAGGAGTCATTTGTATTTTCAATCCGATGTCGGATTTACTATTGACAACCGATTTTTTCAATCTTGCAGTCATAATCGTCTATAACACCTATACATCTCAATTGAAAAGTGAACACCCCACCCCCATACCCGCTCCGCTCTCACTATCCCTGGATTGGCATGAGTCCTTAGGGGAACACCCAACCCCATCACCAAAACCATTCAAGCCATTGCTCTCTATGAGGATTTCCTCAGCATTGTCCAAATCATCATCATTTCGCCTATTGCCTGTCGGCAAATCTCCTTTGTGAATATGTCACTAATCAATTGTCAAAGGAATATATGTTGAAAACAATAAGCTTATACCATAATAGAGCATGTCTGGACATTCTAAGAACAACTAAGATTGCCTGAATGCTTGTATTCTTGTATACGGGGAGGGGGAATGGCAGGAGGGTTCGGCTTGACCCCTACCGGTAAGAAGAAAATAACATATTAAGGATGTAAAAAAAGATCAAGGTTGCCTGTATCCCATCAACTTTTTTCTGACTTCAAATACCATGTGGATTACATGAATTGATGAGCACAAAGGAGGAAAATAACAGGGGCGAAAAAATTCTAAATTAGGCAGAACATATTTGAGAATTGAATTGAGTTAGAATGTTATCAAACTCTGAAAGCATCTTTGACTGATTAACAAAATAACTGAACCATATCCTACAAGCACAATGTCAAATATAGAATAGGAAAAAGGTTGGGTATCAGAACAATCGCTCGCTTGATGGTTTCATTGAAGGCGGGGTAAGCCTAAATTAGTAGAACCACTGATAAACGTCTAGGTACCCAATCCAAATGGTGGTTGGGTTGAGAACTCTAAATGCCCAGTAATGCTCCCAATCTCGGCAGGGATGATCAATTCTCTCCTCAATTATTTTTATTTCTTCTGACCATATCATAAATTCAACGTTTTCATCTTCGCATCTCATCAAGAATTCTAAGCTGTCGTTGAAATCATAGGTCCCCTCAGAAATTGATGTTACGCCATTCCAATACTCTGGATCATCTGGATCAACATCAACTAAAGAATACGTTCCATCCGCACAGATATAAAATTCTCGCCATAAATCGTCGTCTTGATTGGCTGGATTAACGGAATAAAGACTCAGTAAAAGACAACTATTATATCCATCCTCGGCAATATCCGTCCATGTCAGGTCGCCAACAATTGTACTTTCATTCAACGTCTCATAAATTTCATATTCTTCCCAGCCAAGATCACCATTACTAATATAAAACCCATCTTCATATGTTTCAACGAGATCTCTATAGGGTTTTTCAGAAGATGGATCAGTAGGCGACATTTCTTCCTCTGAGGTTTCTTGAGAGCTAGGTGGGAGTTGATAACCTTTCAAAAAATCAACCCACAAGGATGTAGAGTTATAGACAGTTAAATCCCAATAATGTTTCCAATTCATACAAGGATGTTCAATTTCTTCAAAAACATGATCATTGTCTGAACTGAGGCTATAACTTAACCGACCGTCATTGCATTCCATGTCAAAATCGAAACTGTCGGAAAAATCAAAATCTCCTTCAGAGAGAACCACAGTTTGGTAATCATTATCAGTTTCTTGCAAATAATAGGATCCATCATAACATAGGGTTAATTGTTGCCAGACAAATTCCTCCCCATCGCCATTAGTCGGATAGGACATAAGTTCCAATGACACACAGCTATCTTCGCTATCCTCTTCCCCAATCCAATCAAATGTCAGGGAGCCATACACCAAACTATTATCATAAGTCTGAGCAATTTCATAAGGCGCCCAACCCCCACCTTCCATACTGATTTCATAATCATACTCAAGTAGGATTGTTTCGTCGGACAGGGAATCTTCTTGTGGTGATTTAGTCTGTACAGGACCCTCTTCTTCTGCCAACTCCATTTGAGGCATTGAGGTCGACTCAGTCAATGGCGGCTGATTATGACTGGAATTATTAAATGCCGAATTGATCAACCAGATTGCTCCGATCACCAAACCAACCAGAACGGACATTCCCACAAAACCTAGTGCGATAATCCCCATTACTTTCATGCCTTTGCGTTTTTTATTGATCGGAGATTTGCCTTGGGATTGTTCAGATGTTTTTTCCTTTGGTGTTGTTGATTGCGGTCGCAGATCATCTTCAGTAAATATGTTAGTGGCATACATATCTTCATTTGGGGTTTCAGAATCAGACTGTGAATCATTAACCTCATCAACAACATTGGTCTGATAAACGTGTGCAAACTCGGAATTAACTGATTGCGGAGCGTGGGTAGATTCTGAGATCCACGGTTCACCTTGTACGGCGATCGCTAAGGCAGTCTGGAAAGCCTGAATATCTGGGAAACGGTCAGCTGGTTTTTTAGCTAATGCTTTTAGGATAACCGGTTCGATGCTTGCTGGCAGATCGCTGCGCAGGGCCCGTAGTGAGGGTGGGTCATCCATCAGGTGCTTCTTCATCAATTTAGCGGTTGTATCGCCTTTGAAGGGCAGTTGCCCTGTCATCATTTCAAAGCAAACGATAGCTAGGGAATATTGGTCAGACAGTCCATCAACTCCCTCTTCACCTGAGAACTGTTCGGGGCTCATGTAGGCTGGAGTGCCAACAATGGTATTGCCCGTGAGGGTACTGGTCGATTGGGCCAGTTTGGCAATGCCAAAGTCAGTGATAAAGGCTTGGCCGTTATCATCAAACATGATATTGGCAGGTTTCAGGTCTCGGTGGATAATACCCTGCTGATGAGCTGCGTCAAGCGCACTGCTTATGCGGGTAGCAATAGCCAGGCTTTCCTGTATGGAGAGTGCGCCATGCTGAGAAATCCGGTCCAAGAGTGTTCCACCTCGCATATAGCGGTTGACCATGTATGGCTGGTCATCATGGTAGCCAAAGTCATAGACCGGCACGATGGCCGAATGCTCTAGCTTTGCTAAAAGTTTAGCTTCACGCTGGAAGCGTTCTTTGAATGTCGGGTCATGCATAAACAGGCGCGGCAGTAGCTTGATGGCCACCTCACGGTCCATGAAACTGTCCTTGCCTAGAAGAACGGTGGCCATTCCACCAGAGCCTAATTTCCCGATGATCTCATAACGTCCGATCGTGTCCATACAATTCCTCAATTCCTAATCCCAAATATTAGTTCCACACCACGCGAACCGCCAAATTGCAAAACATCGCTGTTTTCAAGTCTGCGTAATGTGCCGGTGCTTATACGGCGGTTATTAACCCAAACGCCGTTGGAACTGTCTGTGTCTTTGATAAAATAGTCTTCATCTCGCCTGATAATTGCAGCGTGCTGGCGGGAGATCACCCTCTGAGTGTCAAGATCGGTCAGGTCTATATCCACCTGTCTTTGGGGTGTGGTGCGCCCTATCACTATCAGATTCTTGTCCAGTGAATATCTTTTCCCTTGGTTTAAAAACAAGTAAGGGCTGCCATGGACCAGCAATTGTAATTGGTCGCCAAAAACAATATTGGCGTCCGCAAGGGTTTCCTCTGGGCTGAGATTCTGTTTGCCGTTGTCAATAAGTTTGGCTAGTCCCAGGGTACTGTTCACATTCCGATGAACCTTGAAAATTTCTTCCATTGCTTCCACGATCTGTTCAACTGGAACTTCCCAGGGCAAGGAAAGATCCAGTGGGTCTGATTTCTCAAAATGCACGGTAACAATTACCTGGGTCATAGTGCACCTTTAGTACTTGCATATTTTGATTGGGGAGTCTGCACAACCTGCAAGCTTCCTCGGTTGATATAGAAGCCGCGACCGGGTGGGAATAGCATTTTGCCAAATGGGCGGACATCCTGGGGAGTCAGTCCCATCCAACCCCATGCCTGCATGTCCTGGGAAAGGCAAAGCCCGGTTTTGTTTTGGCTGAGGATACGGATTAATGTGTTGGTGCCTGATTTCATCCGAAATTCGTTGATCTGGCCGGAAGCTATAAATAATACATCCGGCTGCTCGCGGTTACGCAGGCCTGTTCCGATTTTTTCAAGCAAAGATTCGACCTCAACCTTGCCGGGTTGAAATGCGGCTCCCAGATCATCAAAGCAAACCAAGAGCTTCTTTTTCAATGCGCTGGATTGCTGCAACCTTTCAGGTAGTGACGCTAGGCCTTCTGTAAAGCTTACCTCGCTGGCGTAAACTTGCAGATCTTCCAGCTTGCCAGCCATCTTGCGGATTGGGCTGGGGCGCAAACACACGGCGTGCATTTCCCAACCGCCCAGGTTGTGCAAATGTTCTATCAGAATCTGGAGGTAGTTGCTCTTACCACATCGGGTTTCGCCCAACACCAGCAAGGCACTCGCCAGATCTTCCAATTTTGGCACCACCGGCAGCAAGCTATGGAAATCAAGACCGATGGGAAGGGCATCTATGCCGTCCCCATGCTTGATGACATCTGCCAGGGTGATCACCTCTGGCAAGGTCTCGATCGGCAGCGGCTGTTCACCATCCCAAGCTGCGGTCATGTGCTTAGCAGTACTAGCGAAGTTAGCTGGCTGGCCGTCATTTGAAAGCATAGGAGTTGCCACCTGGCACTCTGTCACGTAGTCGTCCACCCAGTATCCCCGCCCAGGTACAGCGAAAGAGAGAGGAGCTGTGCCTCGGGGCAGGAAATTCATGTATTCATCATTGTTGGCCTGCTGAAGAACCATTTTTCTGGCTAGGTTGCTGGCCAATTTTCCTGGTAAGTCTCGGGCTAGATTGGTTACAAATATCATATGCACGCCAACGCGCCCTCCCTGAACAAAACTAGATGCCTGGTCCAGGTATTCGAATGCAGCATTCCTGAATTCGATAAAGTTATTAATAACCAGGAACAGATGGGGTTGGCTACCCTCCTTGCGGAGATCGGAATCGAAGCCTTCTGCCTGGCGTTTTTCGATCGTCCCACCGATATAGGCTAGCAAGCGTTCTAGCCGTTCCTTTTCTGCCAAACGGACCACTGCGCCAGTGTGTGGCAATTCCTGAAGTGTCTTAAGCTTCCCGCTGCCGCCTTCTATGATATAAAATTGGGCTTCTTCAGGCAAATGAGTGGACGCCATTGAGAGAATCAGACTGGTGATAGTCATTTCCTTGCCACTGCCTACCGCACCCACGATCCAAAGGTGACCGTCCTTATCTCGGAAATCGATCTGCAGAGGGAACTGCCGCCCGGATTGGATATGGTCGTTGTAGCCCAGCACAGCCTTGAGGAATTGATCACTGTTTTTGACACCGCTCCAGGCACCCTGGTCGAATGTACGAAAGGTCATGCTATTATCCAAACAATCTGCCAAGGCAATCTCAGCCGGCAGAGGATCATGGTAGATCTTGCGCGCCGGCGGCAGTTTCATCTCCCCACTAGCTTGGGTCATCACTTGGATCAAGCGCTCTTGTTCAGTAACCTTGGGCTTCACGTTTCCAGCTTTATGTTTATCAAATTTCTGATGAAAGATCTTCTGGCGCATGCCGTTATCATTAATTAACAGGATTTCAAAGCCGTCACTAGTTTCCTTTTCCTCTTCCTCCAACACCCGGAAACCTGCATACCCCGATTGGAACTCCACAATCTCGTTCTGGGGAGTGCGGATATAGCCGTGACCGGGACGGATGGTTGGTTCCAGCTTCTCTTCAAGGATAGCCTTCATTTCCTCCTTCCTGCCGACCTTGAGCGCAATCCGCCAACCGACGTTGCTGAGTAGTTTATTGACCGAGTTGTTCACATCCTGATTAGCCAAGAGCAAGTACATACCCAAGGATCGTCCCTGGCGAACAAGCAAGTCCAGAACAGGGTTCAATTCTGGGAAATCAGTTAATCCTTTAGCGAACTCGTCCAGCATCAGCCACATATGCGGTAGCGGCTCATTGCCGGGCTGTTGGTTATAGGCCCAGATATCACGCACTTCAGCCTCAGCAAATTGTGCCTGGCGGCGATCAATCTCACTTTGCACGGCTACTAAGCCCCGGTCCACCAATTCTGGTTGAAGGTTGGTAACAATCCCAGTAACATGCGGTAATTCTTTAAAGGGATCAAAAGCAGCACCGCCCTTAAAATCTAAAAAGAAAAAATTCAGCAGGTCAGGTGGATAGCGATAGGCTGCCGCCAGGACCAGAGATTTCATAAACTCGCTCTTCCCGCTGCCAGTGGTACCGATCAGGATCGAGTGGTAAGCATCAAACCCACCCCGTTCTGCTGGTAATAGGTTGATTATTAATGGAAAAATATCTTTCTTTTTTAGAAAAACACCAGCTGGCACCTGAAGCAGTTCATGGTCTTGGTAATGGTGCTGCCAGTTGTTTTCTACTGCTTTCTTTGTCAGCCACATATCTTCAACGGTGGCTGACAACGGCAGGCTCTCGGGCAGGGTTGAAGATTCAGCCTCGGTTATCATCTCCAAGCCCGCCAGAGCGCGACAGACCTTAGATAAGGTTTCCATTGGAGCAGCATCCAAGTCGCCGGTATTGGTCTCGCCTTCTTCCCAAGTCTCGACATAACGGAACTTCCCACCTTCCTGCAAATTCAGTCGGGCCCGGATCTGCGGAAGTGCAAAATCACCCAGGATCATCGAGGTCATGCGGCACGTGTGTCCCCACTTGATCATGGGATTGATCTCCGGATCCTGTCGAAATTTACCGCTGTCGTCGAATACCACCAAGACATAGGGGATATCGTCGCTTGCTTCAAAATAGCGATGGTCAATCTCCCGGCGGCGGTCAAACTCTGACACTAGCCAGGATAACATCGCCTGAGCTGCGCCCTTATCCAAGGCTAAACCAGAAAAGGACAGGGTGTTTTGCATCACTCGAGTATGAGGCAGCCATTTATAGTCGCGCCAGCGTTCACGGGCATCTGGCCGATCTGACAATATCACTAGCAACAGGTCGGTGGGTGAATGATGTACAAATGCATCCAGCAGCAAGCGTTGGGTTACTTGGAAGGACTGCTTATCATCGCCACAGATCCCCAAGCTACCGATCTTGTCCATCGGTAAGTTATATGGTAGCGGTTTCACCTCGGTGTAATCTTTTAAGATCTGCTGAGAAAGGGGTTTCAGTTCGTCATCAGGATTAATGTTTGTGCGATCATTGATAACCAAGGCGGGCGTGCCTGAAAAATTTCCCACACGCAATGAGAGAAAGTCACTGTCGGTGCCCAAACGCCGGTACCATAAGCGTCGGAACTTACCCCGGGCTAACCCAATCTCCACAAGGGCTTCAGGAGGGGGATAGGCGTGTTGGAGTATCTTCTTATGATGACGCACCTGAGCGTCCAGATCCTGACGGAATGCTATCAGCTCCTCAGTGTAATGCTTCCGCCGTTTCTCCATCTGTTCCAAGTATTTCTTTTTACTACTGCGAGCGCGGATTAGGCCGATCATGGGATGGATCATGGCCATAGTAACTGTGGGACAGATGAATAACAGTGAAGTGTTATTGCCAGTAATTTGTGAGATTATGACCATGATCAGGGAAGCGCCGATTGAGGCGGCTGGAGTCAGCATGGTCAGCCAAGAGAACGGGCGGGGTTCCGGTGGCTTTTGCTCCGGCGTTGGCAGGTCAAATTCCTCCACCGGCAGGTGAACCGGTTCTCGCACGCCTGGGACATACAATTTTTTTGGGCTGCGCTTAGCAGTGGTTTGGTAAGGTGTGGACACGAGGATTATCTCCCTGCTGGGATTCGATATAGGTTATATTATTAAAAGGGACGAGGTCACCTCATCCCTTTTGTTTTTGGGAACAAAGGTGCTCATCCACCTAATTGTGAGGCTGCAGCCTCCCAGTTCTGGATCTCTTTTTCAAGGGTGTCTGAGAGGGTGGATAATTCTCCAGTTTCTTGTGTGACTTTTTGGAACCAGGTGTCAAATTCCGTTTGGAATTGCACAGCGGCATTGCCTTGCCAGTTAGTGCCCACAAAATCATTGATCTGGGTTTGAAGTTGCTTTGTGAGATTCTGGATCTCCTCAGCGTTTGTCTTCATTTGTTTGACGGTAGCGCGAGCGACATCGGGCTCAAGGTGTAGGGTTTGACTAGACATATGTAACTCCTTTTCTATTAATTAATTGATTCAATATAACCTAACAAAAATACTGCTTCTAGCCTGATTCGGATAAATTGTTTGTGGGGAGATCATCGAGATTAAGTTCGGGAAGAGGTTCAGACCATAGGTCATTGCGGTTGATGATGTCGTTGCGATTGATGATATCGTTTCGGTTAATAATGTCGTTACGGTTGATGATCTTGAATATATTTGGATCCTTCGCAAACAAGTCCCCATATTTGCTAGTATGGTAATACTGTGAGAGATCCCCTTCAAACCTTAATCTATCAATCTCGCTTTTGGGTAGAACATCAGGTTTTATGCTGGCGGGGATGGCGCTAGCAGGAATGGCGCTGGCAGGGATAGCGTAGTTACCGTTATCGATCAACACAGTGTCTGGCGGAGGGTTTCCTTCTGGAAATTGGCTAGCCGGTATAGCATGTTCCTCCCGGATGCTGGCGGGGATTGCACTGGCTGGTATGGCTTGGGTGCTGATAACGCTCGCGGGAATAGCGCTGGCTGGAATAGCGCTGGCCGGTATGGCATTGACCATCTCAGTAGTAACAGCGCTGGCCGGAATGGCATAATTGCCGCCGTCGATTTTCACCATGTTTTCCCCATAAGCGCTGGGAGGAATGGCATTGGCTGGTATAGCGAGGTTGCCATTATCGATCAATACCATGCCTTCTGGGGGGTTCCCATCAGGAAATTGGCTGGTAGGTATAGCATGTTCCGCACGGGTGCTGGCGGGTATGGCGCTGGCCGGGATAGCACTGGCGGGTATGGCATCATTCTGTAACACTTTAGGGTCAACAGCGCTAGCGGGAATGGCCTTGACAGCTTCTGCATCCAGCGCACTGGCTGGGATAGCTAGATTGCCATCTGCGACCTTGACATAGCCCTCGGGCAGTTGGTCGCTGGGAATGCTGCTGGCGGGTATCGCCTTGCCTTCATCAAAAAGCATTGTCTCCCCTTCAATCTCTACAGCCATTTTGCCATCGGGGATAGATTCACTTGGTGCTAACCATTCCTTGACACTCGAACCGCCCGCTTTCATTGCGCCCCAGGTAACCCCTGCAGCAGCGCTAGTGGCGGAAACAGCAACCACAGTTCCCTGAACAACCTTGCCAGCGGTCCATTTTCCAGCTTTCGACAGGCTGCTGAATCCACTTTTTAAGCCACCCCCCATAAAGCGCAAACCTTTCTTTGTGAGGTCATACCCTCCTACGAGTCCATCTTTAATAAAACCTGCACCTTTTTTAAACCCATCACCAATATCCTCCACCCATCCTCCGCCTTTGTACCATGGTTTCTTTTTTGGCGCTGGTTTGAGTGGTTTAAGTTGGTTGAGGAACTCGGCTGCCCCGCTGAATTCCTGATCAAAACTGTAGACTTTGTAGCCGTGGGTGGGGGTGAAGTTGCCTGAGATATCAACATCTTGCCATTCCTGGAATTCCTTTTGCCCTCGGAAAATCAGGTTCTCAAAATCTTCCATCAGGCGGCCAAACCGCTTCATCCAGTCCAATACCTGCCCTTCAATCTCGCGAGCGTCGTCCCCCTGCCAGACGTCCTGCATGGTCACATTAAAATCATCGATTTGATGCATTTTGATAACGATGTCCTGATGGATAAGTGAGAGCGTATTGAGTGTGTCATTGGCAACATCAAGGTCTAGGTGTATAACATTCCCTGCCATTGAAACCTCCTTATATTCTTATGTCAATCTCATACTTCAAATTTCTGCATTATCTGCTGGAAGTCCTGGCTGGTAACCCTGCGAGCTGAAGTAGGACATTCAGCATCATCCTCAAACTCAAAGGTCCAGGTGTTGTTTTCACCTTCCATATAAACCAGCATGCGGGAGAAGGGATAATCTTCGCTCTTGACGAAGTCATCGAACCCTAACGGTGAGATGGAAATGCTTCCCAAGCCACGAATCGCGACCAGGTCCTCAGCTAGCATTTCAGCCTGTGCTTGAGGTAAACCTTTTTTCATCATGGCGGTTTTGCTTTGCTTGGGTTCGACACCTATCCAATCTTGGAGTTCTTTCAGGCTGAAATTTAGGCTATCCCTGTCTAAAAGTTCCGAGCCCACTTCACCGCCCACATGATCGAACAGGTCAGCCATGAACGGTCCCAGTAGGGAGGGTGTGTTAGCATGCGTCAGATTAAAGACTACATGATTTTGGTTTTGCTGCACTGTAAAACCATACTTGGGATGGTGGAACATTTGCAAGAAAAACCCCCTTTCAGCTCGGTCGTCATACAATTCCACCAATGTATCGAATACACTTATGGGAAATACCGTCTTTTGCAATTCAATTGGCACTTTAGGGAAGTCGTATTCCACAAGCTTGGCATAATCACGCGCCAAAAGGGAATTGCGCCCGGCGGTTAGCAGGTTGGAGAGCTGATCTTCAGGGATTTCGTCGTAAGCCCGTCGCAGGAGCACTTCAGCTGTCTTGCCGCAGTTGATAGTGTATAAAATCAGCACCAATTCTTCTATACTTAATTTATATTGATAGAGCATGGGTTTTTGAGCCAATGTTCCTCCTTCAATGACCAGGACGTATTACAATCTATTATATAAAATTAATGTTAAATTAATCAATTCATTTAATATAAAATTATTTAATTAATAATAGATTTTACTTAAAACCGCTTTGATTCACCCCCACATCACAAAAAATCATGAAAAGAATGGTAAACTGCAGAAAATAGATCTATGGTACGAGAAAGGTTTGATAGAATGGTGTGAATGAGAGAGCACTCGCTTACAATCAAATGTATACAGACTCGAATCCTTTCAGGAGGGTTGAATTATACAAACTGGGATTGCATGTAAGCTTTTCTATATTGATGATATTTCGTCTGAGAAAATTTATGCTTCCACAGTGATTTTCATCTAACCATCGATAGAATTCTCCGAAGAAGGGCTAAGTATATTAGTCGGATTGGTCAATGGAATAGCATTGTGATAATGTCTCCGGATATTTAGCCCTTGCAGTCATAAACGTCTATAACACACATAGAACTCAATCGAAAAGTGAGCACCCCACCCCTATACCTTTCTCTTTGGCTGTTCTCATCAACGGTTGATCGAGGAACAGGGGGTATCCAACCTCATCAAGAAAATAAAAGAAATTGCTCTCTATGAGGATTTCCTCAGCAATGTCCAAATCATCATCATTTCGCCTATTGCCTGTCGGCAAATCTCCTTTGTGAAAATGTCACTAATCAATTGTCAAAGGAGTATATTTGTTGAAAACTATAAGCTTATACCATAATGGATCATGTCTGAGCAATCTAAGATCAGGTAGTAATGCCTGAATACTTGTATTCTTGCATGCGGGGAGGGGGAATGGCAGGCAGGGTTCGCGCGGCCACTACCCGTAAGTATTAATCATCGGTTTGGAGTAGCAATAATAGAATATGGCTGCCAGTATGCCATCAGCTTTTTCTGACTTCTAGTATCCTGTGGACTGCACGAATCGGCGTGCGCATAGGGGAAAGGCAATGGGGTGGAAAATTTTTGAAGGGAGGTAAATTCGTAATAAAAGTTTCTTATGGCCTGGACCATATCATAGCTAATTTCAAGTCAACTCAATACCATTGGTCATATAGACATGATGGGCTATGTATGGAATGATTTTATTAATCATATTGCCATGACGGGTATACGGTATATCGAACATACGATCTAGAAACCATTCTAAGGCTATTTAGAGACCCCAGGAGCGATGTTGCAGCTGTACTGATTTTGGTCTTGTGGTGTGTTTACATTCCGTTTTGCGGCACCTCACTCACTGTTTTATTTCAGAAGATGGATAATTGCCAGTTTTTCAGGACAATGTGGGATTCTCGAACGCCAAGAAAAGTAGTAGAGGATTTAACAACAAATTAGAGGTGAATTTCTTCATATAGGCAGTGATATTTAATCAAACCTTAGTTCGATATTTTGTTAGTATCTGCAATGTGATCAATATTATAAGGGGGTAATCTGACGTCGGATTGAGATTATATAATCTCAGACTTGGTGTAAGCTAGTGTGCTTTGTCATTTCTGGTCATTGTTCCAATCCTGATACTCACTTAGCAGAACCAACAATCAAACCTGAAAAATAATTCTAATTGAACTCATCAATATTTTAATAATGTGCATATCAAAAGTGAGGGGGATTCCGTCACGGCCATTAACTATAGGAGGTTACATATGTGCTCAAGTTAGTTATAAAAATATGCTGTTATGTTGTTTGATCAAAAATTTGATTATCAGGTTATTAATTTAGAAATTTCCAACTATAGAAATGAGGAATAATGAACATGTTAGCCAATTTGCTAAAAGATTATATGATCAATGAAAAATTATCTGTGAAAGATGTCGCGAAAAGAATAGATGTGAACCCCTCAGTTATTCAATGCGTAATCAACAATCAACCCATTGATATAGATGGGCTACTTAAGATAACAGACCTTATTGGAGTGGAAATTGATGAGATTTTAGATATCAAGGAAGATGAGGACGAAATCTTAAAGCAAATCATTATGATAATTTCAGTTGACCCCAATTTATCCGTGATATTTGGAGATATTGCGCGGGGCGTTAGGAAGAGTGTTTATGAGAAGCGCGTGTTGGCTGAAGTTGCTGCATATGTTACCTATAGACTCAATTTAGAAAACGATGTTGCCGATCGATAAGACACTGCTGAATCCATCAACCGCTATGTAGACCATACTTGAGTATTTCTTGATATGTGTGGGCTTTCTAGGTAAACCCTTCTCTACATATCTACAGTTCTACTTAATTTTATGATTTGATAGCTAAACGAGAAGATCAATGTTATTTACACACTAAAAAATGCTTCACACGGACGTGTTAGCCGCAGCATGGAATCACCTCTTTAGAAAATCCCCTCAAAATATATGTTAAAATTGAATATTCACAGTGGGATTATTCATCAAGGAGCAGCATGGCAAAGAACAACAGCGCAACCGTTGGCTTTGAGGACAAACTTTGGCAGGCAGCGGATAAGCTGCGCGGCCACATGGACCCCTCGGAATATAAGCACGTCGTCCTGGGGTTGGTGTTCCTCAAATATATTTCCGATTCCTTTGAGAACCGCAGGGAAGATCTCAAAAAAGAGATCAATAACCCCGAGAGCATGGTTTACCAACAGGAAGAAACCCTGGAAGACCGGGATGAATACCTGGCGGAAAACGTGTTCTGGGTCGTGCCGGAAGCCCGCTGGTCTCACCTGCAAAGCCATGCCAAATCGCCTGAGATCGGAAAGATGATCGATGACGCCATGCGGGCCATCGAGAAGGAAAACCCCCGCCTGCAGGGCGTCCTGCCCAAGGACTACGGACGCCCAGCGCTGGATAAGCGCCGCCTGGGTGAGCTTGTTGACCTGATCAGCGGCATTACCTTGGGCGACGAGGTCAGCCAACGCAAGGACGTGTTGGGCCGCGTGTACGAATATTTCCTCGCCAAATTCGCCAGCGCAGAGGGCAAGGGCGGCGGTGAGTTTTACACCCCCGCCCATGTCGTGCGCGTGTTGGTGGAGATGCTCCAACCCTATAAAGGCCGTGTCTTCGACCCGTGCTGCGGATCAGGCGGGATGTTCGTCCAATCGGAGAAGTTCATCAAAGCCCACGGCGGGCGCACCACCGACATCGCCATCTACGGACAGGAATCCAACCCCACCACCTGGCGCCTGGCACAGATCAACCTGGCCATACGCGGGATTGACGCCGACCTGGGTGGGCAGTTCGCAGACAGCTTCCACCAAGACCTGCACCCCGACCTACGCGCCGATTTCGTTTTGGCCAATCCGCCCTTCAACGACAGCGATTGGGGCGGCGACCGGCTGCAGGACGACCCCCGCTGGCAGTTCGGCACCCCGCCCAGCGGCAACGCCAACTTTGCCTGGGTGCAGCACTTCATCTACCACCTCAACCCGCGCGGGATCGCCGGCTTCGTGCTGGCGAACGGCTCCATGTCCAGCCAAACCAGCAACGAGGGCGAGATCCGCAAGAACATTATCGAAGACGACCTGGTAGACTGCATGGTGGCGCTGCCTGGCCAGCTCTTCTACAGCACACAAATTCCCGTGTGCCTGTGGTTCCTGGCGCGGGATAAGGAGAACAGCGGCTTCCGCGACCGGCGGGGCGAGACCCTGTTCATTGACGCCCGCAAGCTGGGGGAGATGGTGGACCGCACCCACCGCGAGCTGACCGAAGACGACATCCGCAAGATCGCGGACACGTATCACGCCTGGCGCGGCCAGCCAGAGCTGCCGAAATATGATGATGTGGCTGGCTTCTGCAAATCTGCCAAAACCGAGGAAATTAGAGACAATAACTTTATCCTCACCCCTGGGCGCTACGTGGGCATCCCCGAGCGGGAGGAGGACGACGAGCCCTTTGAGGAAAAGATGCTGCGCCTGACGGACCAGCTCTACGAGCAGTTCGCCGAGAGCGAACGGCTGGAGGAAGCGATTCGCAAGAACCTGGAGGAGCTGGGGTATGGGGAGTAAGAATTAAAATGTCATATTTACTATTTATAGATGAGTGTGGACAAGACCATCACGATACTCCTTATGAAGTACTAGCAGGAGTCGCAATCCAGGATTCTACATTATGGCCTTTGATAAAAGATATAAAAGAACGTGAAATATTCTATTTCGGTGATTTTTACACACAAGAAAGAAATGAATTAAAAGCAAAAAAATTATTGAAAAGAAAGGTTTTCCGCTTAGCGAACCAATTACCTCAAATTGATTCTGATCTTATTCCAGAGTTAACCCAATCATGTTTCAAGAAAAAACAGCAATGCACAAAAGCAGAATTAACTGCCTTAGCACAAGCAAAGTTAATATTTATCGAAGAGATTCTTAATATTTGCCGAAGATATAACACCCAAATATTCGCCAGTATTATTAATTATCGGAATCCTGATCCTAGATTACCTTTAGATGATTGGTCTCAAATTGATTTTTTAAGACAAGATTATTCTTATTTGTTTGAACGTTTCTTCTATTTCCTCGAAGACAAAAACCGTCAAGATTTTATTGATGATATGGGAATTGTGATTTTTGATGAGTTAGAAAAGTCAAAAAGTCACATTTTACACGATCAAATGAATGCATATTTTAAAAACACTAATAAAGGGAGGGAGAGATCAAAATATATTATTCCTGAACCTTTCTTTGTCCACAGCGAATTAACAACTGGAATTTTTATTGCTGATATCGTCGCCTATTGTTTAGCTTTTGATTTTAGATTGGAATATATGAGAGAACCTAAACGATCAGAACTAGATAAATATTTACAACCTATCTGTGATATGCGATATCTGGCAACAAGATTGATACCATCAATTAACAAAAATGCGACATCTGAAATTTGGAGTATTAAATATATTAATTAAGGAGAAAAGGCAATGTATAGCAAATTGCTATACAAAGCCTCCACTCAAATTATACAATAGATTATTACAATATGCAACCAAGAAATTTAAGAATTTTGACTATGATTATCCAGAAATATTATAAACATCAACATATAATGTTTAATTTTGAGGAGTTTGCGTATGACAATTAACAATATTCCTCAAATCAATTCTTCCGGTTGGGAATTTAAAAAAGTAAAAGATGTGGCTACAATAAACGAAGAAAATATTTCTTCATCCGATTCTTTTTTAGAAATTGATTATATAGAAATTTCTAATGTAAATAAAGGGGATATTTCCGAAATTACAACGATACAATTTGACGAAGCTCCTTCAAGAGCAAGAAGAAAAGTGAAAACGGATGATATTCTATTGTCAACTGTTAGACCAAATTTAGAGCACTACGCTTATATAAAAGAGTCAAAGGAAAATACTATTGCGTCAACGGGATTTGCTGTTATTACAGCAAAGAATATTGTTCCTAGATATTTATATTATGTTTTATCCTCACCAAACTACACAGAATATTTTTCGATGATTGCTGCTGGTCATACTTCGGCTTATCCTGCAATGAATCCAGATATTATTGAAAATGTCGAGATTCCCGTTCCCCCTCTACAAGAACAAAAACGCATTGCCCACATCCTCGGCACATTGGACGACAAGATCGAGCTCAATCGGCGGATGAACGAGACGCTGGAAAGCATCGCCCGCGCAGTGTTCAAATCCTGGTTTGTGGATTTTGACCCCGTGCGCGCCAAGGTGGCTGGCGAGCCCTACCCCCTGCCGGACGAGGTCATGGCGTTGTTCCCAGATGAGCTGGTGGAAAGCGAGCTGGGGTTGATCCCGAAGGGGTGGGAGGTGAACAATCTAGAAGATATTGCTATTATTACAGATTGTCTACATTCGAAAAAGCCAGAAAGAATACAAAATGGGCATATTCTTTTACAAGTATATAACATTGGATTTAATGGAAAACTTGATTTATCAGATAGATACAATATCTCAGAGTCAGACTACTCAAACTGGATTAGAAGATTCGAAGCTTCACCTGGAGACATAATCATTTCAAAGACTGGTAGAGTAGGTGCAGTTGCACAGATCCCAAAAAGTTTCAGAGCTGCCTTAGGAAGAAACTTAGTTGGTATTAGAGCAAAAAAACAAAAGATAAATGGAGAGTTTTTAAGAGATTTAATGTTTTCACAGTTTATGGAAAACGAAATTATTAGAAAAACAAGTCTTGGAACGATCTTAAAAAGTATTCATGTTAAACATATTTCTCAATTAAGATCAATTAAGCCTAATAAGAAAGTAATAAACGTTTACAGGGATTATGTTAAATCAATCCATAGCAAAATTAATATAAATATAAAACAAAACCGAATATTATCCGAGCATAGAAATGCGTTATTAATAAATTACTTTTCAAAATCATTGAAATCTATATGTGGGGATCATAATGAAAAATGAGTTTGATACAATAGTTCCTTATTACAAAGCTGCAGCCGAGCGTTGGCCATCTGCACTAACATTAAGTAATTTATATTCAAGTCTTTTGCAAAGTTATGAAAATGATAGTATTGGATTAATTGATCATATAAAATCTTTCATTGAAAGTGTTTGTTTAACAATTCTTACAGATTTTGGCGTAAGGTTAGTAAACTCAAATCCAACTACAACACAAATATTATCAGAAACTTGGAACATTTTAGGTCTTGAAAATACTAGAGGTTTATCAATAATAGATAAAGTTATATCTGGTTACAACAAGATAGCCGATGCAATCAATGAAATGAGAAATGAGAGTGGAATAATCTCACATGGAAAAGATGGATTCTTTGAAATAGTCCAGAAAGAACATATGAGGTCCTTTCTCTTAGCTGGGGATTCGATATTATGTTTAATTATTGCCGCTTTAGATGGAAAAGAACCCGATATAAAATATACTCGTGAGCCTTACGAAAACTTCCAAAGGTTCAACGAATTAATTGATGAATCAATATCTTGCAGAGCTACTAATGATGAAGATGAAAAGATAATAATAATCCATTTTTACCATGCTGATACTGACAATGAGATTCAATTACGAATAGAACCCAGTGAAGCACTTTTTAATCTAGATCGAGAAGCTTATGTTGAAATTGTAGAAATCTCAACAACAAAACAATCTGAACTAATGTTAGAAAAACATCCTACAACAAAGATTCCTCAACTAACTTACAAATCAACAACAAAGGACAAGGTAACAAGCGTAGAAGTTATGGATCTCATTGAAGATAGTAAATATGATGGGATATATAAAGATTATTATCCAGAATTTAAAAATTTTTTGGTATCAATAGTTGAGCAAGATATTTCGGTAGAATATGATAAATTGACAAGTGCAATATTGAGACAATTAGAAATTTATCAATTCCCGGAATGGAAATCGCGAGATGTTCTAATAGCCAAAATCGTTACTACTATAAAAAGAATATTATTATACTTTGGAGTTAAGATGGAAAATGAAAATCTGCCTGAAAATATTTTCTATTGGTTAAAAACAAATATTATTAAATCTGATTAACACTCTCGAATAATATTTTCAATCTGTTGTTTGATAAATCAGAGCGATTGGGAGAGATCAAATAATTAAATTAATCATAATTAAATTACTAAAATCTATGTCAATCCATAGTTAATCCTTGACACAATATAATATGGAAGAGAAAACCCGTAAAAATAAACAATTCTTTCCTTATTCAACAAAGTATAAAAACTAGAAATTAAGTTATTATATTAACTGTAATCATAAACATTTACAGTTAATTTGATAACCTATGATCAAAAAAGAAGATGCTGTTTCCAGAATAGAAGACCACGGCGGAACGATTCGCTACAGCGAAGCGCTGGATGCTGGCATCGCGTCTAAGACCTTCTATGCCATGCGGGACCAGGGCATCCTGGTTCGGCTTTCGTGCGGGCTTTACCGCCTGGCAGATGCCCCGCCCCTGGGCAACCCCGATCTCGTGACCGTGTCTCAGCGTTTTCCGCAAGCGGTGATCTGCCTGATCTCTGCCCTGGATCACTACAACCTTACAGAACAAATCCCGCACTTCGTTTATATCGCCCTGCCGCAGAAATCTGAAAAGCCGCGGATCAAAGACATCCCGCTGGAAATCATCTGGCTGTCAGAAAAGTATTACGAGGCGGGTATCCAGGAAGTCACTCTTGATAAAACACCCGTGAAAATATATTCGCCGGAAAAGACCCTGGCGGATTGCTTCAAGTTTCGCAACAAGTACGGGCTGGACGTCGCCATTGACACTCTCAAACGGTATTTCGAACAACCCGCCCATCAACAGGATATCCACGCCCTGATGAAAGTCGCCAGACTGAATCGGGTCGAAAAGATTATCGCACCGTATATGCAAGCGTTGATAGAATAACTCTAATAAAAGTGCCTTTTTCTGGGCTAAAGCACGAACTATGGATTTTATAGATAAAGATCAAATATAAGTTAGTTTATTATGGGTTGGAAATAAATATTAAATGCATATACTGCTTGCATTAATGATGTTCTATGACTATAATATAACGAAAGTCGTTATATTTCATACATGGAACCTAATTTTAAGATGATGAACTCGAAAACACTCGGCAAAGAAAATGCGGCTCTCTTCACCAGCCTGGCAGAGCAGGGAAAATTCGTGTTTTCCATTGCAGATGCACAGCAGGTCTCAGGGAAAAATTATCAGGCGACCTTGCAAGCCCTCCACCGCCTGGCGAAGGCTGGCTGGTTGGTGGGTTTGGGTGCGGGGAAATATGCCATCGTCTCCCCCGAAGCCGGCGCAGAGGCAATCCCTGTTGCCGGGCGTTTGGTGATCGGCCGAGAGCTGGTTGACGATGCGCCTTATTACTTCTCCTATGACACGGCTTTGGAAATCCATAACCTGATCACGCGTCCCATCACAGATGTCACCATCGCCACCCCACGCCGGTTAGGCACGAAGAAAATCCTAAATTTTACTTATCAATTCATCTATACTCAGGAAAAAGACCTTTGGGGGATAGAAGATATATGGGCAAGCGAAGGAGAGCGCGTCACAGTCAGCGATTTGGAGCGCACTGTGATTGACATCCTTGCGCGACCAGACCTGTGCGGCGGAGTATCAGAAGTAGCTGAAGCTCTGAAAATCGGTAAAGAAAAATTTGATTGGGATAAGTTGACAACGTATGCACAACGATTTGACAACCAATCTGTGATGAAGCGCTTAGGGTACCTGTTGGACCTGCTCGATTTGACGCCTCCATCCACCCTCGAAAAGCTGCAAGGGCGGATCAGCCAAAGTTATGCCATATTAGACCCGTTCTTACCGGACGAGGGAAAATATTTGTCGCAATGGAAAATTAAGGTCAACATTGATCCGGATGATCTTGAGAAAGCGGCTTCTACCTGAGATGATCCGACAAGCAGAAATCTCGAAAACGGCTTACCGCTTAGGCTTAAGTGAGAAAACCATAGAGAAAGATTATGTCTTAACCTGGGTTTTGCACGCCATTGCAAACTCCCCCCTGCAAAAATGTCTGGCCTTCAAAGGGGGAACGGCAATTAAGAAAATGTATCTCCCGGCATACCGGTTCTCCGAAGATCTCGATTTCACCTTGCTGGACCCAGATCAAACAGACCTAGAAATATTACAATTCATAGAGGACTTATTCCCCTGGCTGATTCGAAAGGCAAACCTGAGGCTTGCTATTGAAAGCAAAGAAGAACATACAACTGGAAACATTACTTTATATCTCAATTATTCAGGTCCCCTAAAATCACAAATGGAGAAGCGCTCTCTAAAGATTGACTTCTCCAAAGATGAAGAACTTGTTTTTCCTGTTGAAAAAAAGCCCATTCTTTCGTCCTATTCGGATTGTTCTTCATCTCATCATGTCTTAAAAGTGTATAGCATGAAAGAGATCCTCATCGAGAAATTACGATCTTTACTTTCACGCAGTGAACCGCGGGATTTGTTCGATGTTCATTACATTCTCTCCCATGAATTAACGAATATTGAAGAAGTGAGTTTTTACTGTGCGCCAAAATTCAAGGCAAAAGACTTACACGTCAAAGACCTTCGTTCTGTTTTGGATCGAAAAGTAAAAACATTTGAGCGATACTGGCATCAACGATTAGATGGACAAATGACCGATATTCCCGAATTTGATACCGTTGTCCGTGAAACGGATCGAAATTTATCAAAATATTTCTAATTAATAAGATATGATATAACTAACTTTAATTCGACTTTTTTCACTTAATGAGGGGAACCTTTATGCCATTGCGCATTACTGAAGAGTCATTTGAATATTATATCCTGGACGACCTGTTAGCCAATCTGGGATATGAGATCCGCTTTGGGCCAGATATCGCCCCTGGCGAGCCCGCCGCAGAACGTGAGGATTTCAGCCAGGTGGTTCTGCCCGGCCGCCTGCACGATGCTCTGAAGAAGCTTAACCCGCACCTGCCGCCTGAAGCCATTGACGACGTCTTCAACAAAGTTGTCCATCTGCCCCTGGAGACCCCCAGCCTGGCCCTAAATAACCGCACCTTCCACCGCTGGCTGCGGGAAGGGATCACTTTGGAAGTGGAAACGCCCGACGGCGAGGTGGAATATCACATCGCCCGGTTGATCGACTTTGAGCAGCCTTTAAACAATGACCTGCTAGCGGTGAACCAATTCACCGTCATTGAAAACAAGCGCAACCGCCGGCCGGATGTGGTGTTGTTCGTGAACGGGCTGCCGTTGGTGCTGATGGAACTCAAAGACCCCAAGAACCCCAAAGCGGACCTGAGAAGAGCCTTCCAACAAATTCAAACCTACAAACGGGATATCCCTTCTATTTTTACCTACAATGCCATTTGCGTCATCTCCGACAACCACGATGCGCGGGCGGCGACCTTCCTCAGCGATTGGGAGTGGTATATCCGCTGGCGTACGGTGGACGGCGTCGAACGCGTCCCCAAGACCCGCCCGCAAATGCCAATCCTGGCTAAAGGGCTGCTGGCCCCCGAACGTTTGCTGGATATGGTTCAGAACTTCATCGTGTTTAAAGAGATAGAAGGCGAACAACCCGTCAAGATCATGGCAGGTTACCATCAATATCACGCCGTAAAAAAAGCGCTGGAAGAAGCCGTCAAAGCCAGCAGCGTCAGAGGGGACCGGCGCGTGGGCGTGATCTGGCATACCCAGGGCTCCGGTAAGAGTCTTTCGATGCTGTTCTTCGCAGGGCTGCTGATCGGGCACCCCGCTCTGGAAAATCCCACGATTGTTGTCATCACCGACCGCAACGATCTGGATGACCAGCTTTTCGGCACCTTCAGCGCTGGGCAGGCGCTATTGCGCCAGCGGCCCAAACAGGCAACCAGCCGAGCAAACCTGCGGGAGCTGCTCAACGTGGCTTCTGGGGGTGTGTACTTCACCACCGCGCAGAAATTCCTCCCTGGCAAGGGCGAGAAAGCGGATGCCATCAGTAAGCGGCGCAATATCATCGTCATCGCTGATGAGGCACACCGCAGCCAGTATGGGTTCATTGACGGGTTTGCCCGCGCCATGCGGGATACCCTGCCCAATGCCTCTTTTATCGGCTTCACCGGCACGCCTATCGCCCTGACTGACCGCAACACCCGCCAGGTGTTCGGCGATTACATCAGCGTTTACGACATCAAGAATGCCATCGAAGATGAGGTCACCGTCCCCATCTATTACGAAGCGCGCCTGGCGAAAATTGACATTGACGAAGCGCTGCGCCCCTATTTGGACCAGGACTTCGACGAAGCCACTGCCACGGCGGATGAAGGCGTTCGGGAACAGCTGCGTCGCAAGTGGGCGGCGCTGGAAGCTGCCATCGGCACCGAAAGCCGATTGAAGGAAGTGGCTGAGGATATTGTGAATCATTTTGAAGAGCGCCAGCGGGTGATCCAAGGCAAGGGCATGATTGTCACCTACAGCCGGCGGATTGCCATTGATCTTTATCAGCAAATTGTGAAATTACGCCCTGGCTGGCATAACGAAGACGTATCGGGTGGGCGGATCAAGGTCATCATCAGCGGCTCGGCCGATGATCCCCTGGAATGGCAGCCCTTCCTGCTCAATAAGGCATCCCGAAAAGATGTTGAGAAACGCTTCAAAGATCCCAAGGACGACCTGCACCTGGTGATCGTGTGCGATATGTGGCTGACGGGATTTGACGTGCCGCCCCTGCACACCATGTATCTGGATAAGCCCATGCAAGGACACAGTTTGATGCAGGCCATCGCGCGGGTGAACCGAGTGTATAAGAATAAGCAAGGGGGGTTGGTGGTAGATTATCTCGGTGTGGGCGAAGCCCTACGGGAGGCAGTTAGCACCTATACCCGTAGCGGCGGTGAGGGCGAGGTGGTGCATGACCAGCAGGAAGCCCTAGCTGTCCTATTGGAAAAATATGAGATCGTGTGCCAGCTATTCCACGGGTTTGATTGGTCTGGCTATCTGCATGGGGACTTTGCTGAGATGCAATCCACGGTTGCGGACGGCGTGGAGCACGTCTTGGCATTGGAGGATGGTAAGAAGCGGTTGCTGCACCAGGTCAGCGGGTTAAGTAAGGCCTTCTCGTTGGCGGTGCCCCTGGAAAAAGCCCTTGAAATCCGGGATGATGTTGCCTTCTTCCAGGAGGTGCGCGCCCAGATCGTCAAATACACTCGAACGGATGAAGAAATCGGCTATGAGAATTACGATCAGGCTATCCGGCAGATCGTGGAACGTGCTATTGTCCCGGATGGGGTGATTGATATCTTCGATGCCGCGGGGATTGAGAAACCGGACATCTCTATTCTTTCTCCCGAGTTTCTACAGGGTATTCAGGCCATGCCCCAAGAAAACCTGGCTGTGGAGTTGCTGAGGAAATTGCTGGAAGACGAGATCAAGACTCGGGCTCGAAAAAGCGTGGTTCTTTCTCGATCCTTTACGGAGATGCTGGAAGAGACCATCCAAAAATACCAGAATCGCACCATTGACGCGGCCACGGTCATCATGGAGATGATGGGGATTGCTGAGGAGATCAAAGCGGCGGATCGTCGGGGTGAGGATTTAGGATTGACTCAGGATGAATATGCCTTTTATACCGCACTGGCGGAGAACGAATCGGCGATTGATGTATTAGGGGACGAACAACTCGCTGTGATTGCCAGAAAGGTGTTGGAGGTGGTTCGGAATAATGCCACCATTGATTGGACGGAGAAGAAGAGCGTCCGGGCGAACCTGCGCCGGATGGTCAAGCGCGTGTTAAAGTATTACGGCTATCCGCCGGATAAGCAGGATAGAGCGGTGGAATTGGTGATACAGCAGGCGGAACTTTCGGCACATGAGCTGACAGAGGAATAGGTAACCGCCTATAAAAATATTGCCTGATTCCCAAAAGTTTAGAAAAACCCACTTCAACCTGGTGGTATTGAAAAGATTGCTGATAACCAGCGACGCTTTTCTTGGATCCTCTGAATGGGGTTATTTATTGTAGGTTATCAGTAATAAGATATTTTGTAAAAAATTGTTGGATGCCCCATCATCAGGTAAACTAGCGTCAAATGCAAGGTGAGCTTCAATTGATAATCGCTTATTACGGTTGATCATAGAATAACCCAAACCGGCGCGAATCATGTTAACCACGAAGACCGCTGGTGGAACCCAGAATACTTTCTGCCATCCATGCAAGAGGAAGTTGCAGAAAAAATGGATGAACTTTTCACCTTGACAGAGGTTAGTGATGAGCTAAACAAAATTAAGCAAACAGAAAACCAATAAACAAATTTCCCGTAGCTGTACGGTAGCTGTAAAAAAAGAGCCTTTTATCAAAAAAGGCTCTTTTTTGCCCCTATATATGGGGGGTTGAAGGTGTATTGCCCCTATATTTGGCGCCCCCGGCGCGACTCGAACGCGCAACCAACTGATTCGAAGTCAGGTACTCTGTCCATTGAGCTACGGGGGCGAGCAGGAATGATTATACCGCGATTATTCTCTGGGGGTCAATTATTTTTCCTAATCATTTTGCCGATTCCCGAGCATTTGACCTTGCTCTTAATTACCTTTATACTCAGGTCTTAAGTTATCATCTAATTTCATGATAAGGAGCACCATGAGTAAAACCTTCCGCTACACCATATTCGGTCTGCTGTATTTCATCCAGGGGGCGATTCTCAGCTATTTCACCGGTTTTAACGGCATTTATCTGATCTCCTTTGGTGTGGATATGAAGGGTGTGGGATTGATCGGCTTGATCGGAATGACGCCTTTCGTACTCAAGATTTTCTTGGGCATCCTCTCTGACCGAGTCAACCTGCTGGGCGGCGGCTATCGCAAGCCCTACATCCTGCTGGGTGTAGGCGTGCAGATGGTCTCTCTCCTGTTTGTGCCCCTAATTGACCCTTCAACCAACTTCTGGCTGTACGCCCTTTTGGGCTTCATCCTGATGACGGGCATGGCGCTGTATGACACCGCCACCGACGGTTTGGCGCTGGATACCACGCCGGAGGATGAGCAGGGGACGATTCAGGGCTTCATGGTGGGCGGGCGCGCCCTGGGCGTGACCCTGATCAGTGTATTCTTCGGCTTCTTTGTGGATTTTATCTCCTGGCGTTTTGCTTTCTGGTCCCTGGCAGCTTTCAGTGCCCTGGTACTGGTTATGTCTTTCTTCATCCGCGAATCTACAACACGGGAAAGATTAGAATTTGAATGGTCAGCTTTCAAAGCCCTCGGCCGACGGGAGGTGCTGAGCCTGGCGGTGTTGGGCGCGCTGTATTCTTTGATCATTAATTCGGTGGCGGAGATTATGAATCCCTTCTTTGAGAACAAGTTCAGTATATCTGCCTTCATCGCTGGCTTATATTCGGCTGTGTGGGGATTAGGCATTGTCCTTGGCGGGGTGTTGGGCGGGAAAGGCACGGACCGCTTTGGGCATCGCAAGTCTGTGCTGTATGCCATGATCGCGTCATTCATCTCTATTATCTTGTTCTTGGTGGTCCCTTCTCCCAACCTGGCATTCCTGATCGCCGCCGTGTTTGGCTTTGCTTATGGTTTCTATGAAACGGTGTACTTTGCCACTTCTATGGCCCGCACTGACCCCCGGATTGCTGCTTCAATGTTCTCCATCCTGATGGCGATTGCCAATATCGGCACAGGGATTGGCATGGCGGTCACTGGGTTGATGGTCGATTCGATGGGATATCCCTGGACCTTTTTGGTACTTGCCCTGCTGAATATGTTGGCTCTGCCGTTAATCCCCCTGGTCTTTGCTAAAGAACCGGCAGGAAAGGCGCAGGTGACGGATGCCGGTTAGACTCACAATTGGAGTATCCTCCGAGGGGTTGTTTGACGAAATCCGTGATCATTTTTCAACCCACGAGACTTTCTCTGAACTATGCAAAGATTGTTTCATGATCAATAGCTTGAGGTTCAACCGGCTTAAGGTGAAAAATGAATGGCCAAAGTCGAATCGGGAGGTTTCGAGCTGGGGGCAAGAGGGTCGCAGGGTAACTGCAGCTTATCTGAATGAGGAATATGCGGGTCTGCGTGAATGTCATGATGCCGGCTTGAGAAGGATTTGGCTGAACAGAAAGGACCAGCTTGCGCCAGATGTTGTCCCTGCCCATGATGAGGATATCCAATCGCTTGATGATCTTCTGAAGGTGGAATCTTTGCTTCAAAAGCCGACCCTCGGGCAGTGTTATGCCTGGTGGGAGGAATGGGATGTGCCCACTAACATCAGAGATCATATGCAAACGGTCGCCTGGGGCGCTTATGTGCTGGCGGTTAAGATGCGCAACGAGGGGATACGGGTTGATCCAATCCTGACGCATCGGGGTGGACTGCTGCATGATATTGACAAGATCCAAACACTGGACGAAAGCGGGCAGCATGGCCAGAAGGGCGCAAAATTCCTGGCGGATCAGGGTTATCCAACGGTAGCGGAAATAATTAGGGAGCATATTATGCACAGGATATTGCGTCCAGAAGCTGAAGCTCTCTCCTGGGAGGTCAAACTGGTTTATTTCATGGATAAGCTGGTGGAAGGAGATCACATCGTCCCGTTTAATGAAAGGCTGACAGCTCTCAAACAGCGTTATCCAGGGTATCGTGGCGCGATGGAACGGGCTGAATCCCACATTTGGGTCTTGAGTGCGGAGATCGAATCAATTTTATCCATTCCTGGTCATAAAAAATTAATCGAAGTCTTCCACAAACTTTAATATAATTAATATCCCGCTTGACAAATCTAAAAAATATGATATGATTTCTTTAATTAATTGTAGGCATACAATTATTTTCTTTAATAATGAAAGGAATCACGCATGACACATATCTTAAACATCTCAACAGAAAATCCTGTCATTCACCTCAAAGCTTATGGCGGTGTGCAGATTGAGGGTGTTGATCGCGCTGAAGTTCAGTGTGAAATTAACGCCCCTCAGCTGGCGACCCTGGTGGAAGAGGATGGTCATGTGTATGTGACGGTCAACTCCGCATGCAGCTTGAAGGTGCCGGTGTTGTCTTGCATTGAAATTGAGAAAGGCATGGGCTCTATCAAGATTTCCCATGTTAAGAACAAAATCCAAATTGAGAGGGCCTTAGGCAATTTGGTGTTAATGGATATTGGTGAAGCTACCATTGAAAAAGTCGGCGGTAATTTTGCGGTGCAGAATGCCTCTGGTCGTGTCAGCCTAGAAAAAGTTGGCGGCAATCTGATTGTGGAGAATGTGGACTCCTTCAGTTGTGAAAAAATTGGCGGAGGTTGTTATGCTCGTGATGTGCGGGGTGATTTTTCACTACAGAAAGCCGGCGGCGGAATGCATGCTCAAAATATGCAAGGATTGACGGTTCTCCCCCGCGTTGGCGGTTCATTTATTGCCAAAGGATTGACAGTGGGTGAGGATATCCGCGCTGGCGGTGATATCAGCATAAAGGATTTTGATTTCAGTCTGAATGATGTTTCTCTGAAAGCTGGCGGTGATATCCATTTGGAAATTTCCGAAGGTTTCCCTGGATCTACGTTTGAGATGAGCTCAGGTGGTGAGGAGATTCGGGTCAAGGTCAATGATGATGATCTGGATATTAGTGATTACAATTTCACCTACACCCTTGGCGAAGGGGATCGCACTCTGGAAGCAGCTTCAGGTGGCGCTGTCTCTTTGGGTGAACTCAAGGATATTGAAGAAGACGTGGTTGGTGATCTCTCGGATTACTTTTCTCATGAGGAATCAACCTTTAGTGAAATGATCCAGGAGCGCATCGAATCGGCCACTCGGATGGCCGAGGCTAAGGTGCGAAGCGCGGAAATTCGGTTAGAGAAGATGCGTGAGCGCGTTGAAAAACATCGCGGATTTCATGTTGACCTGGATTTCGGTGATAAACCGGATCAGCCTGTTCCACCAATGGCACGTAAAGCAGGAAAAAAAGGCGCATCCGATGAAGAGCGCTTGATGATTTTGAAGATGCTGCAAGAAAAGAAGATCTCGGTGGATGAGGCAGAGACCTTATTCAAGGCATTGGAAGATTGAGGTAATAAAATGGTAGAGAAAGCAGAGCGACAAATTCTTGATATGGTTGAACAGGGGCAATTATCCGCAGAGGAGGGCTTGCGATTGATCAATGCGATGAGCGGGAAAACTGAGTCCGGTTCCGATCCAGATGTCATTGATAAAGATGTCCAGGCAGCAACGGACATCATCTTTGGCGATGGCGACGAAACCGTGAGGCCGCGAATCCCTGAAGAGGAAAGGCAGCGCATGAACCGCCTGAAACGCTGGTGGGTGCTGCCCTTTGGGATTGGTTTGTTGGTCACGACATTGGGCGCGATCTGGATGTATATGGGCTATACACAAAATGGCTTTGGGTTTGGTTTTTGGTTGGCGTGGCTACCCTTTTTATTGGGTATATTTATTGTCGCTGTCAGCTTCCAGACCAATCGCAGCGTTTGGCTGCATGTACGGATCAAACAAAGTCCTGGGGAAACACCACAACGGATTTCCATAAGTTTGCCCATGCCGATTGCCCTGACGAGGTGGTTTTTCTCCGCCTTCGGTAATCATATCCCCGGATTGAAGGATCAACCTCTTGATAACATTTCGGAGATACTTGAAAATTTATCCCCAGAAGAGCCATTTTATGTGCATGTCAATGAGGAAGATGGGGAAGAAGTGGAAGTGTTTATCGGCTAACAGTTTTGGAAGCCAATAGTGTAAAAACCGACTTGACTTAGAGTCGGTTTTTATTTTAAATGCCGGGGTTATTGGTTGTTGAAATAATTATAAACCGCCTGGCTTAGATCCGCGAAGAGCGCGTTGACGGGGTCAAATACTGCCTGGACGGGGTGGTGGACAAATATGGTCAGGGCATAATTCCCACCAGGGGTGTAAACGAGGGCGACATCGCCGAAAGTGTGGACATATCCATCGTTCTCAGTTGCCCAGCCGTGTTTGTGAGCAACGGTGGTGCCAGAGGGAACGCCAGATTGGATCAGCACCGCTATTTGGTTGCGGGATAAGTAGGTCACCATCAATTCACATTCTTCCTGGGTGATCTCACCATCAAAGGCAGCGATCAACGCGCCGCCGCCTTGTTCAGCGCAGTGATAGAGGTCTTCCATCAGAATGCCCATATCCGCTGGTGTTGTCTGGACATAGGTGTCTGGATCTGTATCGATATCTTCTCTTTGGTTGGCGGGTGTTTCAAAGCGTTGTAGCAACTGCGCGCCCACGTAAAAATGACCGGCCCAAAACGTGTTTTCCAGCCCCAGGGTTTGCATGTCCTCTGTGATGATCAAGGGGGAAAGATTCGTGTCAATCACGGTTCTGGCCAATTCATCCGTGCTTGTATTTTCCGATTGCTCAATCATCTCTTCCATCAGGTCAAGATATTCCTGTGGGTAGGGGTCGTCAAGATATCGGAATGCGCTGACCATCACGGGAATCTTGACGGTGCTCCAGGCGGAATAAGCAATGTCCGGTTCCAGATCACCAACATTTTCCTGGTAAGCAAAATGAAGGCCCCCGATAGCGTTCATATCCTTCATGTAGACTTCAACAATACCATCAAACCCAGATGCGTCAATGATTTGCCTCATCATGATTTCCAGATCACTGATCGAAGGTTTGGGGATGGATGTTTGTTCCAAGGCCAGGTTGACCTGCCGCTGTGTGGGGGATTCGAGGGCATCAATGACCTGTAAAGTGGCACGATCCAGATCAAGCTGCTTTCCGGGGACACCCGCAGCAAACTGAGCAGTGCCGGGTATGGGTTGGGGAGAGGTGGGAGGCGTGTCATAGCGAGTGGCGATATCAGCGCGCAGGTATTCCCGGATGCGCGCTTCATTATATTGCACATCCAGAGGGATATCGACAATCTCAATGTTACGATTCCATAGGAAATCCCAAAACCCCGACCAGAAAGGCTCGGTCACCCGTTGATTATCAGCAACAGCCAGCATATTTTCAACTTTAGGCTCAAATCCAAGCACGGCTGGCCGAATCTGAATAGGATACCCATCATAGATAATTTCAATCGGTGACCGATAGACGGTGTAGATGCGTTCAGCGGCTTGTTCATAATCCAAACCACCGATGGGAATTCTTCCCACCCGCAATCCCAGGGGGAAGTTATTGCGTATTCGGCTGTAGGTGATGAGCTGGATCGTGGTTAATAGAACCGTGATGAGGATCAGGAATATCGCAACCCATCGAAAAATTGGGAATTTACGTCGTCGCATGGTGTTTTTCCATTATACTTAAATCTGCATTATCATGCCATTAAAAGCGTACAAAGTCAACGAAGCACCATTTTAGACAATGTGTATTCTAAGATTGGGCGTTTGACAGTTCTATCTCGAAGCGATATACTTTCAAATCGTATTTGAAGAAAATTTGGAGGTTTAAATTGAAAACAGCGTTGATTACGGGCATCACCGGGCAGGATGGGTCTTACCTGGCTGAGTTGCTTTTGCATAAAGGATATGAAGTACATGGCATCATTCGCCGGGCGAGCACCTTCAACACCCGTCGCATTGATCATATCTACAAGGACCCTCACGGCAATGGTGGCAAGGTGCATCTTTATTTGCATTACGGCGATGTGACCGCGGGAGACAGCCTTTTGGATGTTATTTACAATGTCAAACCGGACGAGGTTTATCATCTTGCCGCGCAAAGCCACGTGCGGGTCAGCTTCGATATGCCGGAATATACCGGTGATGTGACCGCTCTGGGGACGACGCGCATCCTGGAGGCAATCCGCAAAGCCGGGAACACCTCACGTTTCTATCAGGCGTCCTCGAGTGAGATGTTTGGCAGTTCAGCACCACCGCAAAATGAAAGCGCTCCCTTCGAGCCACGCAGTCCATATGCTGCCGCCAAGCTGTACGCTTATTGGATGGCGCGCAATTATCGCGAAGGTTATGGCATGTTCGCTGTTAACGGCATCCTCTTTAACCATGAGTCCCCGCGGCGAGGCGAGACCTTCGTCACTCGAAAGATCACCCGGGCTTTAGCCAATATTCGCGCTGGGGAGCAGAAATATCTCTACCTGGGTAATCTCGAATCCCGTCGGGATTGGGGTTACGCCCCCGAATATGTGGAGATTATGCACCACATGCTGCAACAGGAGAAGCCCGATGATTACGTTGTCGGCACCGGCGAAGCGCACAAGATTGAGGAATTCCTGGACGAAGCCTTCGGCTATGTGGATATGGACTGGCATCAATATGTACGGATTGATCCCCGCTATTACCGTCCCACAGAGGTGGATTACCTTGAGGCTGATACCTCAAAGGCCGAAAAGGAATTAAAATGGAAGCCGAAAATAAAATTCCACGAGCTGGTCAAGATCATGGTCGATGCCGATCTGGAGCTGGCTGGGCTGGAATCTCCTGGCGAGGGCAGGAAGATCGTCGAGGAAAAATTCACAGGCTGGCATCGTTGGGAAGATCAAGTGGTGTCAATGGGCCGGTAGTGGAATTGTTCGAAAACAGTTGATTTAACATGTGGGTTTGAATATAATGTAATCAATAAGGACACTGCGGAAGAGTAACCCGCGCTGCACTGACAGAGAAGGGATGCCAATGGTTGAGAGCTCCCGAAGCAAGCAGGACGGGTGAACGTCACCGCAGGAAGCTGCTGAAGAAAACCGTCAAAGTGAGTAGAACAGCACGGGAGCGCCCGTTACTGCGCCGCCGGATACACTGTCCGGGTTGAGTGCGCTGAATTGCAGCGAATTGAGGTGGTACCGCGGAAGATAACCTTTCGTCCTCTGGGACGAAGGGTTTTGTTTTTTAATTATTTATTTATCTGGAGGTCGATTATCATGGCGAAAGAATTACCAAAAACCTATGACTTCAATCAAACGGAAGACCGTTTATATCAGTGGTGGTGGGATTCGGGTTACTTCAAACCCTCCAACGATCCCTATGACCCTGATTTTGATTCGGATATCCCACCTTTTGTGATCTCAATACCCCCTGCGAATGTGACCGGCAGCCTGCATCTTGGGCATGCCATGTTCGTTTCATTGGAGGATTTGATGATCCGCTATCACCGCATGAAGGGTGATCCCACCTTATGGGTCCCGGGTGTGGATCACGCCGGCATTGCCACACAACTGCAAGTTGAGAAAATGCTGATTCAACAGGGAACCAGCCGGCGCGAGATAGGCAGGGAAAAATTCCTTGACTATGCCTGGGAATGGAAAGAGAAATACGGCGGAATTATAACAAAACAAATCCGCCGGTTGGGCGCGTCCTGTGATTGGAGCCGTGAACGCTTCACGCTGGATGAGGGATTATCCAAGGCGGTGCGGGAAGCTTTTGTTACACTCTATGAAAAAGGCTGGATTTACCGTGGTCCGCGCATGATTAACTGGTCACCTGGCTTGCAGACTGCCGTGTCCGATCTGGAAGTGGAGTATTCCCAGGAACCGGGTAAATTGTATTACTTCCGCTATAGGATTGCCGATAGTGATGAATATATACCCGTGGCGACCACCCGCCCTGAGACCATTTTGGGCGACACAGCCGTAGCTGTCCATCCGGAAGATGAGCGATTTATCAATCTGGTGGGCAAGAATGCTGTGGTCCCAATGCTGGGAAGGGAGATACCGGTGATCGCTGATGAATATGTCGACCGTGAGTTCGGTACGGGTGCTTTGAAGATCACCCCCGCTCATGACCCCAATGACTATGATATTGGCATGCGGCACAACCTGGAATTCATCAATGTCCTCAATAAGGATGCGACTATTAATGAGAACGGCGGGCCTTATGAAGGGATGGACCGGTTTGAATGCCGGGAAAAACTCTGGTCGGATATGGAAGAGGCAGGTCTGACGATTCAGGTTGAGCCTTATATGATGAAGGTGCCGCGCTCACAGCGGGGCGGCGAAGTGGTCGAACCGATGATCTCCACCCAATGGTTTGTCGATGTCCAGGACATGGCGGATGCAGCATTGCGTGTGGTGCGGGAAGGGGAGATTGAGATTATCCCCGAACGCTTCAAAAAGGTGTATTACAACTGGATGGAAAATATCCGGGATTGGTGCATCAGCCGTCAATTGTGGTGGGGGCACCGCATCCCTGTATGGTATTGCGATGACTGCGATGGCATTACCGTTGCCCGGGAAGATCCGGATGTTTGTGAGCACTGCGGGAGTTCGAAGCTGAAACAGGACCCCGATGTGTTGGATACGTGGTTTTCCTCTGGCCTGTGGCCCTTCTCAACCCTGGGTTGGCCTGATGAGACTCCTGATCTTCAATATTTTTATCCAACCTCTGTGATGGAGACGGGGTATGACATCCTCTTTTTCTGGGTAGCACGCATGATCATGGATGGCCTGGAGTTTACAGGGAAGATTCCCTTCCATACGGTGTACCTGCACGGTTTGATCCGTGATGAGAACGGGCAGAAGATGAGCAAGACCAAGAATAATGTGATTGACCCGCTGGAAGTCATGGACGACCTCGGCACGGATGCGCTGCGCTTCACGCTGCTGGTCGGGTCTACGCCCGGCAATGACATGAATCTGTCATTGGATAAAGTGGAAGCCAATCGCAATTTTGCCAATAAGCTGTGGAATGCGGGTCGGTTTATCATCCACAATCTGCAAAATATCCCCTCAGCGCCAGAAGGGGAGCCGGATTGGACGCTGGCAGATAGCTGGATTTGTGCCAGGCATAAACAATTGCGGGAGACGGTCAATCGTTTGTTTGAAAATTACCAGTTTGGCGAGGCCGGCCGGCAGATCTATGATTTCTTCTGGACGGAGTTCGCCGATTGGTATGTGGAGATAGCCAAGGATCAAATTGCTGAAGGCGGCGACCGTGCTTTCCATACGGTTCAAACACTGGTGCGCACTTTTGACACCTGCCTAAGACTGCTGCATCCCTTTACACCCTTTGTCACCGAAGAATTGTGGGGGCACCTCAAGGAAGCCTGCCAGGAAGCTTCTGATCAACTCCAATCCCGTGAGGGATGGGGAGAGGCTTTAATGATTGCAAAATGGCCGGAACCCATGGAGATGGCGGGCTGGGAAGAGAAGGCTATTGAGGATTTCTCTCTGATTCAAGAGATGGTGCGCGCCATCCGCAATATCCGAGCGGAATACAAGGTGCAGCCCGGGCACAAGATCGCTTGCACGATCAGCGCTGGCGGCAAGAAAGATATGATTCAGTCACAGGAACAAACCTTTGTCTCCCTGGCTGGGGTGGATCCGGAAGCCCTGACTATTGTTGACATGCCAATTGAGCCTTCTGAGGATCAGGTAACTTTGGTGGTCACCCCCGTGGAGATATCTTTGCCGCTGGCAGGGTTGGTGGATGTGGAGGCTGAGCGTGAACGACTGGAGAAGGAATTGGCGGAAGCACAGTCTCAGATCAGCCGGTTGGAAAAACTGTTGGCGAGCCCGTTTGCCGAGAAAGCGCCGCCGGAGGTGGTGCAGAAGGAAAGAGATAAGCTGGCGGAATATCGAGAGACGGCCAAACGCCTGGAACAGCAATTGAGATGAAATAGAGCGAGTTGTTTTACCTAGCTAAATTTGGAAGTAAATTAATGTAAATCTAAGGTTTAAATTGAAGAAGGATTTTCAATACAATATTGAATGAACATCAGGGATGTTGCCTTGTAAGACAATGAAAGTCCATAATATTCATAACATAAAGCGTAGAGACGCACCGCCGGTGCGTCTCTCTACGATGGCTTCTGGGAAAGTTTGTTGTTTACTCATTGGGTATATTACCCCTTGGCAATCCTTTCGTATTCTAACTGCATCACGCGCCGCAGAATGGCCAGCGAGGTGGCATAAGTCGAATCAACCCCAAAGTAAGACAGCGTTCCGGCACCCAGATTCTCGCCCTTGGTTAGGGGGGTGTCCGAGGCGTAATGCAAGATGCCAAAGTCGAAGGGCAGGTTATACAAGTTGACAATTTCGTCTACCGGGCGGCGTTTGGGACGGGTCAGCTCGTACACGGCTGCCAGATATGGCCCCGCTTCCATTTCAATGTCTGTATAGCCCTCACGGTAGATCACTTCCATTATCTTCGCATTCTGAAGGTATGTGCCCAACACAGAAACGGATTTCTGATTGTCCAGGACAGTACCGTAAACCAGATAGGGGCTGACATCCCCCGCATCAAAGCAGTTGTTGTATAGATATGTGTTATGGGATTGTTCACTGTACGTCACATTGGGAATGAGGACATCCCCTCGGCGTCCGTTGAGGGTGGCCGCTTTCCCCATGATGTAAATCCCCAGCATGGGGCAGGTGTGTTCAGCAATCTTGACCAGCAGGTTGTAGGCTGCCAGCCCCAGGGGGTAATCGATGTTCAAGATCAGGGCATCACTCTTTGCCAGGAATGACCAATCCATTTGATGATTGCCGAAGGTCTCCGGCGTCAGTCGGGGATCAATGGTGTCTGGGTTAAGGTCCGAAAGCTCAATCATCTGTGCTTCCACATCAAAAGCGTGTTCACTGGGGACACGGTGGATACCATACTGTTCTTCGTATTCCGCTTGCGCGCTCAACAGGTCCTGACCCTCAGGGGTGGATTGATATTTCTTCAGGATGTAATATAAGAAATTTTCCGGCCGGGAGGGGACTTCTTCCTGACTGATATCCCGCCATTCTGCAAGCAGGGCTTCATCCCCGGTGGACTTGAGATAAGACGTCAGACGGTCTTTATGCATCAGGGCAAATCCGGTCAGTAAATTGGGGATGCTGTGGGTATTGCTCGAGATGAAATAAACGGGCCTGCGGGTGATTTCCGGGAAGGTGTCTTCGATATTTTCCCACCAGAAGCGGGTTGCACGGCGGTATTCATTGAGTGAACCACTGAATAATTGGACTTCCAAATCCAAATCATCTTCCCGAATACGCAGAAGTTTGAATTTAAATTGATCCCCCCAAATGGTTTGCAGCCTCAGCAGTTCTTCATCGGTTATGCCAATGACCTTCGCCAATTTTTTCATATCCTTTGAGTTGTTGGGTGAGAGCTCATCGAATTCTGACGTAGACAACTCCTGTAGGCGGTTATGGATTTTGTTCCATTCAATCTGATAGGCGGTCAGCATGGGGACAACATCGTCAATGTCCGATCGTGAGGCGATGTAGCAGGCGAGCAGGCTCTCACCATTATAAAAACAGCGCCTTCGCCGGGCCTTGGCAGTTACTTCTTCCCATTTTTCAATATTATCGAATCCAGATTGTTCAAAGACGGTTGCGCTCTGCCCGAGCAGGACGGCTTTCACATCCGTGATACATTCCGGCAGCCGAAGCGTGGCATAAATAAAAGAAGAAATATCGGGCGAGTCTGAGCGTGCCAGGGGATGCAGGGAAGAATTCATCCCCGCATGCACTTCTTCCAAAGTGCGGATGCGGACACGGGTGGTGGATCGCAGCAGAGAGTAAATCGTGCGGATATAGAGATCAATTTCTTCAGACGCTCGGGTGGGGACGGTTCGTTCCATAGGTCTATTCCCTTGAATTTTTAGCTTCTCATTGTGGCAGCCAAATCTCGCATGGCTGTTGTTGATAATTTTACCTGTTTAATAGCAATTATTTACACCATGTATGAGGTTTCCCTTTTATCTCTTAAGGGATTGGCACGCTTGCTGATATAATAATTTAGGCCGTAAGAAAACTAAGCGATTATTAACTACGAATAAAGGTGAGAATGACGATTAAAACGATCATATTTGATTTTGGCGGCGTTTTATACCAGACGCCCGACTTGAAATGGATTAAACGCTGGAAGGGGTTATTGGGCATTGGCGACGAGCCTGAAATTATGGAAATGCTTGAAAATCCTAATGAATCGCAGATTGTGAAAGATGTTTGCCTGGGGAAAATATCTGAAGAACATACCTGGAATATCGTTGCTGAGAAGTGGCATATCAAACCCAAGCTCATTCAACGCATTCGCCAAAAAGCCTACTCAAAACGCAATTTAAATAGACCCATGGTTGATTTGTTGGCTGAACTGCATAAGACCTATCAAACGGGTATTTTAAGCAACGCAGGTGATCGGACCCGGCATGCAATGGAAGATATTTTCCATTTGGACCGCTTCGTTGAGGACATCGTTATTTCCGCTGAGGAAGGGATGATTAAACCGGATCCGCGCATCTACCATGTTGCTTTAAATCGCTTAAAGGCGGCCCCTGAGTCCACGATTTTCATCGATGATTATTATCCGAACGTTGAAGCCGCTCGCGATCTAGGGATGAAGGCTGTTCATTTCATTGATAACCAGCAGGCGATTCAGCATATTAAATCCGCTTTGAATGACAAGGTGGTGTGAGTGATGCTGTATTTGGTCGCAACGCCGATTGGTAATCTGGGAGATATCACCATGCGCGCATTGGATGTCCTGCGCGCTGTGGACTTAATCGCCAGCGAGGACACCCGAAAAACCTCCATCCTTTTACATCACTATGACATCCATAAACCCCAAAAGAGTTATCATGCTTATAATGAGAAAAAAGTTGTCGCCAAGCTGGTAGAGCAATTGCTGGAGGGACAATCCATTGCGGTTGTGACCAATGCCGGAACCCCGGGGATTTCTGATCCTGGCTATTCCTTGGTACAAGCTGCGATTGAACACGAGATCCCCGTCACGATGGTCCCGGGTCCCTCTGCTGTGGTGATGGCTTTGGTGCTCTCAGGCTTACCAGCGCATAGCTTCACTTTCAAAGGATTCCCGCCGCGAAAGAGCTGCGCCCGGCAACGGTTTATCGAAGAGGATGCGCAATCCGCTCATACACAAATCTTCTACGAAAGCCCGTATCGCCTCCAGGCTTTTTTGGAAGACGCCCTGGTTGTTTTGGGAGATCGGCCGGCTGCGGTGGCCAATGACCTTACGAAAAAATTTGAAGCCGTTCAGCGCGGCTCCTTGAGTGAGCTGATTGAAGTGATTAAAAAAGAAACACCACGAGGCGAATACACCGTGGTGATTGAAGGAAATCGGGATTGACCTTATTTGAACTTGAATGGCGATAGATTAGTATCTTCGTCGTACACATCAATGTTCTCAGCCCGTTTCAGTCCATTAACAACCCAATAGGTGACCGGCGTCATCAAGGCTTCTATGCCAACCTTAAAGATGTAATTTGTCACGGTGAGGCTCCAGAAGAGACTCCATGGGAATACGCCCAGGGCTGTGGCGACCAGGATAAAGGTGAAGGTGTCAAAGGCCTGTCCTATGATAGTGCTGCCGATGGTGCGGGACCACAACAGCTTGCCCTTGGTGAGGACTTTCATGAAAGCCATCATGATGGCGTTGGAAAAGGAACCGGCAAAATAAGCGGCCAGGCTGGCGATGATGATCCCGCCAGAACTCATCCCGCCCAGGACCTGATCATAAGCCTCCTGCCCAACGCTGGCCCCCCAGGTGGCTTCACCAGGCAGGATCTGCACCAGCCAGAAGACAATGGCGCTGAATATCAGAGCGCCAAAGCCGATCCAAATGATACGTCGGGAGCGTTTGAATCCATACACCTCGGTGATCACATCGCCGAAGATGTAACTGATGGGAAAGAGGATGGTGCCGGCATCAAAGCTCAATGGGATGGGGCCGAGGTTGATGCCCCAATCAATGATCTTCGCCGAGGAAGCGATGTTGCTGAGCACCAGAACAAGGACAAAGACGACCAGAATAATGTCGAGATATTTGAAAGACTTTATCGCTTCTTTTTCGTTTTGCTTCATAATGACTCCAAAATTTGATTGGATTAAGTATACCTTGATATGAACCGCTTCTTTCTAAGCCCCGAACAGATTGTAGATGACTGTGTTTCCTTTCCGCCCGATATCGGACACCAGATTAAGCATGTGCTGCGCTTACGCCAGGGGGAGATGGTGGCGGTGTTGGACAATCAGGGGCATTTATTCCGGGTAGCATTGAATTTAACCGCATCCGAAGAGGATGTGACCGGAGAAATTATGGCTGTGGAAGAGGCAGATACGGAACCCCAGACGAAGCTGACATTGTGTTTTGGCTTGTCACATCGGGATAAGGTGGAGCTGATCCTGCAAAAGGGGACAGAGATCGGCGTTTCACGCTTTCAACCCTTCATCTCTTCCAGAACTTTGGTGCAATCTATCTCCATCTCCTCAAATAAGCGGAAGCGTTGGCAGCGCATCATCCGGGAAGCGGCGGAGCAATCCCATCGGGGGCGCTTGCCGACACTGGAAAGGGCGCTTGTCTTTGAGGATTGCCTTGAGGGTATCCAAAAGGTGCATACACTGTGTCTTCTGGCGTGGGAAGGCGCGGATGTACGGGAACAACAATGGAGGGAGAAAGCCGCTCATCAAATTGGGCAATCCATCGCAGTTCTTGTGGGTCCGGAAGGAGGATTCTCTGAGGCGGAAGCCCAACTGGCGGCTGCGTCCGGCTGTGAGGTCATATCCCTCGGCAAGCGTATCCTGCGAATGGAAACAGCGGCAATTCTCTTTCCGGCCCTGGTTTTACATGAGGTGGGTGAATTATGACTCTCAGGATATTAAGGCTATAATCTTATTTTGTAACTTTAATCCTGTGATAGGGTTATTGGTATTAAATGCAGGAAGAGGAGAAGAGTTTTGAGTAAATATTGTATTATCGTTAACCCGGTGGCGGGTAAAGGGGCGGGGGAGAAAGCCATCCCAGAAATTAAGACTTATCTGGAATCATTTGATATCGATTATGATCTTATCCTTACGGGATATCCCGGGCATGCCATTGAGCTGGCAGAAGAAGCCGGAACAAATGGCTACGAGACGGTGGTGGCAGTGGGGGGCGATGGCACAGCCAATGAAGTCATCAACGGCTTAATGCGGGCGGATATTAAGGGACATCTGACCTCTAACCTGGCTGTTTTACCGGTTGGCCGGGGCAACGACTTTTCTTATGGGATGGGCGTTCCACAAGACCTGGAAGATGCTTGCCGGCTTCTCGTGGATGGGAAAACCCGGATGATTGACATTGGCTTTGTCAAGGGTGGTGATTACCCGGAGGGACGTTATTTTGGTAACGGCGTTGGGATCGGCTTTGATGCGGTTGTCGGTTTTGAAGCGGCCAAACTTCCCTCCTTTATCAGTGGTATTCCCGCTTATCTGATCGCAGCTTTGAAGACCATCTTCCTGTTTTTCGATGCACCGGTGTTGCGGTTAGAAATGGACGGTGAGGTCATTGAGCAGCCCTGTTTGCTGGTTTCGTTGATGAATGGCCGCCGAATGGGCGGATCTTTCATGTTTGCCCCTGAGTCGCAATCGGATGACGGTTTGTTGAATCTATGCATTGCCAAGCAGGTGACACGCTTACAAGTCTTGGGACTATTTCCGAAGGTGATGAGCGGGACACAGCATGAGCATCCAGCGATTAGGATGCCCATGGCTAAGCGGGTGACCATTGAAGCCCTATCCGGAACTTTGCCCGTGCATTCTGATGGAGAGACGATTTGTGTTGCCGGGGAGCGACTCGAAGTAGAGATTTTTCAGCAAAAATTACAGTTGATTTGTGAGTGAGAAAAATGAAGAAGTGTTTGGTCAATCATATCATTAAGTTTCTTTTAGGTCTGCTCTTGAAAATTGATGATCGAGAATTGGAACAAGTCCCTCAACAGGGGCCCCTGGTGGTGGTTGCCAACCATGTCAATTTCCTGGATGCCCCCGTGCTCATCACCCATCTGCACCCCAGGCACACAACTGGTCTGGTCAAGAAAGAGACTTGGGACAAACCCCTCATGGCCTTTCTGTTTAACATATGGGGCGGCATCCCTATCGACAGAGATATCGCAGACTTCACAGCCTTCCGAAAGGCCAAGGAGGCCTTGAAAGACGGCAAGATACTCGCTGTTGCACCAGAAGGCACACGGACGGGGGATGGGAAATTAATCCGAGGAAAGCCCGGCGTGGCGATGCTCGTTAGTCAAATGGATGTCCCTATCCTGCCTGTAGCGTATTACGGTCATGAAAACTTCACTGAAGACATCAAGAAATTAAAACGACCAAAGATGAACATCAGGGTGGGTAAACCATTTAAAATTACATTAAACGGTTATCCTAAAAACAAAACGACCATGCAGGCGGTGACGGATGCCATCATGGTGGAAATTGCGGCATTAATGCCCGAAGCATATCGGGGGGAATACAAGGAATTTGAGAGATTCGAAAACGGATTTATTAAAGCCTTAGATTGATTGACGGGGCAGCATATTTCTCAACCGCTTGGGGAGCAGTTTCCCCATCCCCAGATTGCGACCAGTCTTATCTTTGACCAATAGATACTGCCCTTCGGGATTTCGTTCTGTATCAGGGTAACGTATGTCCCGCCCTTGAATCCATTGCATGACCTGATCTTCCTTGAGGAGGATCAAGCCTCGGGTGAAGCGGTGCCCGAACCGGCTGATGAATTCGTGGGAAGGCTCAAGCTGCCCTTCCATCCAGCGCCCCAAGGGCATTCCGATGTACGCATAAGGCAGGGACATGAAGTTTTGAAGATAGGCACGAGGGATCAAAAAGAGTTGGTCAAATCGGCGAAAACATGCCAGGTTCAATGATTGTAAATTTTCTTGTAGACTGAGTCCATACTGATCCAAGATATGGTTGAACAGGTCTTCCTCATTTTGATTTTCTAAAGCCGTCAGATCGGTTTTTGAGAAATCGCGTGATGGGGGCGGTTCTTTTTCTACTGCGATGGTGTCAGTTTTCATGAGTAGAGTACAGAAGAAACCGGACATCCCCGTCTGGTGCGGCCAAAGGCGAAGCGTTTTGCTCAATTGTGGATCGAAGGGCTGTTTATTGAACTGAGTCAGGCCAGAGGCCGAAAATGAAAAACGCTCAGACACGTCTTTGATCTGAATGGCATCTGGATGTGATTGAATTACAGCGTCAATAACGGCTTCATCTTCTTCTGGCGCCAGGGAGCAGGTGGCATAAACGAGCTGTCCGCCGACTTTGAGGGCTTTCAGCGCGCTGGTCAGCAGCACGATTTGGCGTTCCTGTAAGCGCAGCCGCTCATCCACGGTCGTCTCACGCGGGGGATGGTTCGGCGTTGGGCGCAGGTTTTCCATGCTGCAGGGGGCATCCAGCAGAATTAGGTCAAAGGTTTCGGGATACCAATCGCCAAAGGCTTCCCCCGGGTAGCTGGTCACAATTTGATTGACACCGCCCCATGTGGCAAGGACCGAGCGTAAGGCTGGAATGCGGCTCTGGCTGGCGTCATTGGCGATGATGAAGCCCCTGTCTTGTGTGCGGTCGATCAAGTGGGTGGTCTTCCCGCCCGGGGAGGCAGCCATGTCGAGGATTAGTGGGTGTTCGATGTTGGCATCAAACAAGCTGACGGGCACCATGGAAGCCGCGTCCTGGATGTAATACTGGCCCATACGGTGCTCAATGGTCGTCCCGGGAGAGGTATCCGCCTGCGTGATGGCCCATCCGGTATCGCAGAATGGTATAGGCTGTGTTTCCCAGCCATATCGGGAGGATAGGGTTCGTATTTCCTCAGAGGGATTGACCTTAAGTGAGTTCAAACGGATGCCGGTGGGCAGAGGCTGGGATTGTATCGTCAGGAGGTTTTGGATCTCGTCCTCAGTGAGGATACCCCGGAAACGGTCAACACTTTCGTATAGTCTTTGTTTCTCTTTGGTCATGATTCGGTCATTTTTCTATCAGAAAGATAATTTCATCATCGAAAAGGAGTTCGCTCACGATACGGGCTTTATCAGGGAGGTTTTCTGAGACAAGCGATCGATGTTGATCCAACAGGCTGTGGGTGCCGGACAGGTCCTGGGTGGGCAAAGAAACCGCCAGCACACTCACGTTCAAACTGTCCCAGAAAGCTTGGTTGCATCCCGGCTGCCGTTTTTCCATCCGATGGGCTTCTTTGAAGAATAAACCCAGATCTGCCTGAATCTGTGGGGGGTGGACCAGGATATCCCGATTTTCCGCAAGAGGTTCCATTCCCAATGTCTCAAAAAAGGCATTGATGAAATCAATTCGGGGTTGGATGATGTCATAGGCGTGATATTGAGTGGTTAGAGGCAGCCCCATCCAGGGGAAAGCCAGGGGATGCAGTCCGCAGGCCAGGTCGAGAATACGGTCAGGTTTGCCAGTTGCTTTGAAAAGGCGATCGTAAAACGCTTTCATGTGTGGGATGCGTTCCGCGGTAGAGGCGTGCTCTGAGAGGACGTTGCGACAAAATTCCTTTAATTCGGGGGACTCAAGTGAAACATCGTCTATATTGTTGAGCTGCTTGGATAAGTGTTCATAGTCCGGCTCTCCCAAATAAGGGGCGACGATGTTATGCAGTTTTCGGCGGACGGATTTCCGCAGTGTTTTATAAGAGGTGTGCTGCGGTGATTCTTGCTGGATCAGCTCTCTAACGGTGTCTGGATTCAAACCCAGGCCGCGATATTTCCTTGACATGAGTATATCCCTGACCATCTTCCGCGCATCAAAGTCATCAAGCTTCATTTGGACACCAGGAAAGCCAATTCAGTGGTGAAGGAAAATTCCTGAATAACCCAGGATTTTCCGTTGACAATCTCGTAAAAGTGCTGGCGGTAGAAATCTGGCATACCTTTCTTTCGTCCGCCCAGGCTGCGCACTGGAAATGAGACCAGGATGTGGTCGGCATTGACCTTTTCCAGCAGGCGTGGGCCGATGTCCTTGTCCAACTGCTCCAGGCAGGGCATGGATTTCAGTAAAAACGCCACCTGTGCGGGTTCATCAGGGAGACTATCAATGATATCACAGGGAAAAGCCTCGCCTTGTATCGAAAAATGATCAAGGAAAGCGCCCAGGAAATGCATCATATCAAGGTAAATATCGCAAGCCTGGTAAGTGTATCCTTCCGCCAGTGGCATCCAAGGGATCGCCAGGGGGTTGAGCCCACAAGCCAGGTCGAGCACACGGGTGACGGGTGCAATAGGGGCTAAAGCAGTAATAAAGAAATCCTCCACTATCGGCAAACGCTCCGCTGTCGAAGCATGTCCCCCCATCTGTTCACGGCAGAATCTTTTTACCTCTTCGGATGTGAGATCTTCAGCCAGTGTGTTGAGAGCGGTTGTTAACTTCTCAAAATTAGGTTTTCGCCTGAAATAAGCGCCGCCCACCTGGTGCAATGCGCTGCGGACGTCCTTGACAGCCGCCTTCCCCCTGAATCCCTTCGCCAGGGATTCTGCGCTGAGCCTTTCCACCAGCCCCTTTTCAATGGACTCGTATTTTGAATTAGCTTGGACTTTGCGGACCAGGTCCGCGATTTGAGATTCCTCAGGCATGATGTCGCAGCCGTTCCGTCAATTGGGTCATAAAACGCAGGTTGTGCAGGGTTGCCAGGCGGTGGTACAGCCAGTCGCCGGTCTTGAACAAATGGTGCAGGTAGCCCAAGCTGTAATATTGGCAGACCGGACAGTCGCAATATGCCGAGATGGGCCGGTTATCCTTGATGTGTTTCTTGTCTTGAATGTAGATATACTCCACCCAATCTTTGCCCTTTAATGACGCTTCAGGAGGGACGGTGTAGCGCATCAGCCGACCATGCCGGGCGTCCCGGGTGGGGAGAGCACAGTCAAAGATGTCATATCCCAGCTTATGTGTCTTCACCAGGTTGAGGGGATGACCGATACCCAGCGCATGCATGGGAAAGGTTTCGGGGATCAAATCGCGGGTCAGGGCGACCATATCCGTCAGGAGATTTCCCTGGGAATCCAGGGGCCAACCGCCATAGCCAAAGCCGTTAAACCCGATTTCCAGCAGCCCCTCAGCGCATTTCCTGCGTAAATCTGGATATCCACCGCCTTGAACCACGGCGAAGATCAAAGGCTGATCTTCCTCTTTGATTTGGCGCTGTTCCAATTGATGCTCATATTCATCTTTGCAGCGTTTGGCCCAATCCAGCGTTCGTTCTACGGATTGTTCCTGTTCTTCACGGGGAGCGTCCACATGGGTGCAGTCATCCAGGCAAATGACAACATCGCTGTCATAACTGATTTGAAGCTGAATGCTTTTTTCAGGTGAGAGAATGAATTTGCGGTCTTTGCCTTCCGGCCGAAAGATGATCCCGCGGTCAGAGAGGGTGCCAAAATCCTCGGACTGGTGGATCAGGGAATAGGCTTGGAAGCCGCCGGAATCGGTGACGATGATCCCTGGCCAGTTAGCAAAATTATGCAGGCCGTCAAAGGCCTGGACGGTGCTGGAGCCGGGCTTCTGCATCAGGTGAAAGGTATTCATCACCACGGCCTGAATATTCACCCTTTCCAGGTCGCGGGAATCGACAGCGCGGACGTAGCCCGAAGTGGCATCGGGCAGGAAGGCCGGAAGCTTTAGGGCTTTGTTTCGAATGACAAATTCCGTTCGTTGCGTTGTCATGAAATTATGCGTTTCGTTTGTTGAGGTTTAATATCAGCATGAACTCCCGCTTCTGCTCGGAAACCTTGGGCAGGATATCGCCCACCTTTCCACGGAAAATGCTTTCTTTTTTGAGGGTCAGGTCACAAGCCAGCAAAATGTCCTGGCTCTTGCCAAAGACCGATTGAACTTCGGTTAGGAGTTTGGTCAGGCGGTAGGGGGTGTCCATCAAGATGACGGGCATGGTTTCTGAGGTGAATTTTCTGAGGAATCCCTCACGCTGTTCTGTTTTGCGGGGCGGAAAACCTGCGAAGATAAAGCGCTCAATGGAGAAATCACATAAGGACAGCGCAGCCATCAAGGAGGCGGGGCCGGGAATCGGCGTAACGGGGATACCGTTTTGATAGACCAGCTTGAGGAGGTGCTGCCCTGGGTCTGCAAAGACTGGCGTACCGGCATCAGAGATTAGGGCCAGGGTCTCACCCTTTGCCAGGCGGCCCATAATGACACGAGCTTCCTGTGTCTCGTTATGCTCGTTAAGGGTCAATAATTCTTTTTCCTCAACGCCCAGCTTGTGCAGGGTACGGCTGCCCTGCCGGTATTCCTCGCAGATAATCGCGTCTACTTTTTTGAGCACATCCAGCGCCCGCAGGGTGATATCTTTTGGGTGGCCGATGGGTGTGGCCACGATGTACAGCTTGCCTTTATTGGTTGGTTTATTCATAGGGTTAATTGTAACATTCCCAGGCCATTGATGAAAACATGGATATGCTTTCTTGGGTCATCCGATTTGGTTTGGCATGTCAAGTTAAGTTGTTGAGGATGGAGATTGACTCAAATTTTCGTGGTGTTTGGTGGGCAGAACTGTGCTACTCGACCTACGAATTTACCCAGGTCTGGTCAGCGGATTTGGTTTATGGCATAATCAGGTCAGATTGAATCATTGGCAAACGGGAGAACCATGAAAAAAACCAGCCGTTTAACCCGCATTTCTTTATTACTGGCTTTCTTTTTTGGGATTGATAAGCTGTTGGGCGTTTTGAGGACCGTGATTATCGGCCGACAATTTGGCCTGTCGGAGGAATTGGATGTCTTCAACGCGGCCAATAACCTGCCTGACCTATTATTCGCCCTGATCTCCGGTGGTGCACTGGCTATCGCCTTCATCCCCGTACTGTCAGAGACTTTGTCGAAAGAAGGGCGGGATTCCGCCTGGCGCTTGTTCTCACAGGTGGCGAACCTGGCATTTATCGTTACGGCCGCTATGGCTGTGGTGGTGGGATTGCTGGCAGGACCCCTCGTGCGGGGTCAGTTGGGCATTGCGCCCGGCTTCACCCCTGAGCAGCAGACTCTGGCGATACAATTGATGCGTCTGAATTTGATTTCAACATTGATCTTCTCCATCAGCGGGTTGGTGATGGCCAGCCTGCAGGCCAATCAGCATTTCTTACTGCCCGCGATTGCCCCTCTGCTGTATGACATGGGTCAGATATTTGGGGCTGTTGTGTTGGCCCCAGAAGAGGGATTGCGCATCGCGGGTTTTCAGCTTCCCGCCTTTGGCCTGGGAATTCATGGGTTGGTGTACGGGGTTATCCTGGGCGCAGCGCTGCACTTGCTCATCCAAATCCCTGGATTGATCAAATTTAAGTTCAAATGGTCTCCAGTGATCAATTTCAAAGACGCTGCTTTGCATAAGGTGTTGCGATTGATGGGACCACGTTTGGTCAGCATGGTCTTTATTCAACTAATCTTCCTGGCACGAGATAACCTGGCTTCTCGATTGCCTGTAGGATCGGTGACCGCGCTGAGTTATGGGTGGTGGATTCAGCAGGTGCCGGAAACGCTGATCGGCACGGCGATCGCGACGGCATTGCTGCCGACCCTCTCGGAGCATATAGCTGAGGGAGATCAAAGCGCGTTCAAGGCGACTATTGAACGCTCCTTTCGGGTGATGATAGCGTTATCGCTGCCTATTGCTGTGATCCTGTCCATGACCAGCCTGCCGTTGATCCAGAGGGCTTTTGGATTCTCGTTGGGTGATGCTCAAATGATCCTGTGGGCGACTCAGGGCTACTTAATCGGATTATTAGGGCACAGTGTGGTGGAATTGGGGGTGCGGTCGTTGTATGCGCGGCAGAATGCTAAAGTGCCCATGATGGTTTCTGGGATAGGGCTTGTGCTATATATCGGTCTGGCCGTTCCCTTAATGAGGGTTCTGGCTTCCGGCGGTATTGCCCTGGCTAATTCTATTTCGTATAGTATTCAAGCATTAATACTGATCCTGCTGCTCAATCGAACCCTCCCAGAGAAATTCCATCTATGGGGGAGTTTGCTTCGGGGTAGTTTAGCCGCAAGCGCGGCTGGGCTGTCCATTTGGATGCTGCTGTTTGTTTTGCCGATCCCTTTATCCGAGCTGCTGCTGGCTATTATAGCGATCACTGCAGGGGGACTGGTGGGGGCCATCCCGATATGGCGTGAGATTCGCCTTTTGATCACCCTCTAAGGAGATTAAGGTATAATCCTGCCTATGAATGACAAAAACATGGATTCGACACAACCCATAGATCAAGAAAAGAAAAAACGGCCAAAGAAGAAATTCTTTGAACGCCGGTCATCTTGGTTTCTATTGGGGATTTTATTGTCTCTCATCATCATTGCCCTGGGAGCTCTATTGGGCATCCCGAGGGGCATTAATGACAGGCTTGCTTTAGCTGAAACTCAGGCTGCGCCAAAAATCCAATCTCAATTGGAAAATGCGAAATTGGACATTGAAGAGGGGCGTTATGAAGTCGCGTTGAACCGCTTGGATTGGATATTGGAGGAGATGTCGCCTTATCTGAGCGAAGCAGAATTATCAGAAGTTGGTGATCTTTACACCCAGACGCTGTTGAAAATATCCTCTCAGGGGACTCCCACGCCTGCAGTGACCCCGACACCCACCTTACCGATGGATACCCCGACGCCTGATTTACGCGGTGAGGAAGAGTTATTCAATTTGGCAAAAAACCATATCGCATCTGAATCCTGGGATGAAGCCATCCAGACCCTGGAAGCCTTACGCCAAAAGAATTTGGAATATAAGGCCATTCAAGTGGATGGGATGCTGTATGTTGCCTTGCGTAATCGGGGCGTGCAAAAGATTCTGGTTGAGGGCAGCCTTGAACCGGGTATTTATGACCTGACCCTGGCAGAGCGATTCGCCCCCCTGGATTCATCGGCTGAAGGATTTCGAACCTTTGCCAGGATGTACATCACAGGTGCCAGTTATTGGGGTGTGGACTGGTCGCAGGTGCTGTATTACTTTGAGCAGGTCTATCAAGCCCTGCCAAGCCTTCGGGATGGCACTAACATGACGGCGACCGAGCGTTACCGCATTGCAGCCATTAATTATGGGTCTCAATTGGCTGACGCTGACCAAATTTGCCAGGCACAGCAGTATTTTGACCTGGCTATGTCCCTGGGCGAGGATCCCCAGGTGCAGCCGACAGCAAATTGGGTGGCGCAAGAATGTTATAAGCGGCAGCATCCCCCGACAAACACACCGCAGCCTGAACCGACCGCAACACCAACGGTTGAGGTGACAACAGAAGAGCCTCCTGAAGCGACAACTGAGGCACCCTAATAAACAATTTGGTTAAAACAAGGACACCATCTTCCAATCGGCAAGATGGTGTTTTTTATATTTGTTGCTAAGACTTATGCCAGGTTACCGATCAGGTCATGGGTGATGGCGCTGTGGATGTTCACGCTCACCAGTTCGCCGATGGGTGCGATTCCTTCAATGACCACCAGGCCGTCCACTTCCGGAGCGTCTCGATAAGTCCTGCCGATGGATATCCCGTTATCCACATCAATCCCCTCAACCAATACATCCAAAGACTTGCCGATGAACCCCTGATTGTGTGCCAGGGAGATGTCAGCTTGGATCTGCATCAGCTTTTCCATGCGTTCGGTTTTTGTGTGTTCAGAGATGGGATCGCCCAAGGGCTCAGCCGGCGTGCCGGGCTCAAAGGAATAGGGGAATACGCCCACATGATCAAAGCGCACGTTTTGAACGAAATTGACCAGGTTTTGAAAAGCAGTATCATCTTCCCCCGGATAGCCGACGATGAAGGTGGAGCGTAAGGCAATCTCGGGTATCGCGGAGCGTATTTCAGCCAACCTTTCTCTGACCGAGAAAATGTTTGTGGGACGGCGCATAGCCTTGAGAACCTTGGGGTCAGCATGCTGCAGGGGGATATCGAGGTAAGGGAGAATCTGATCCTCAGACGCCATTAAGTCCACCAGCGAATCGGTGATGAAGCCAGGAAAAGTGTACATCAGCCTAATCCATGGGATATCAGGGACAGCCTCAAGCAGGGCTTGCAGTAAGGTGGTCAGGCCTTCTTTTAGTCCCAAATCATGTCCATAATCGGTGATATCCTGAGCAATAAGGATGATTTCTTGCGTGCCCAGGTCTTGCAGGACTTTGGCGTCATCCACGATCTTTTGGATGGACCGGCTGACCAGGTCTCCTTTGATGCGTGGAATCAGGCAATAGGCGCAGGCGCGCCGGCAGCCATCTGCGATCTTCAGATAAGCGCTCCCGCCTTGCACAGCGGCGCGATTTGTTTCTTGTTCATCCCGCCCAACTGTAGACGTTGTTGGAAAGTGTGTGTAGGGGATCTTGCTGTGTTGATCTTCCGTCTCTCGGATCACATCCATGATATCCATCCACCGCCGCGTCCCGATTAGGCCATCCACATTGGGGACCGCATTCAAGATCTCCTGACGGTGGAGTTCCGTCATACAGCCGGCAGCGATTAATTTCTGCCAGGGCATTTTCTCGCTGGCCAGATCGGTCATTACGGCGATCGCTTCTTCTCGGGCTGCTTTGAGAAAACCGCAGGTGTTGACAATTAGGTACTCTGCTTTTTCCGGCGTTTCCGCTGCAAGCAGCCCCTCCCGATTCAGGATTTGGGCCATGGACTCAGAATCCACCAGGTTCTTGGGGCACCCTAAAGAAACGAGTAGGTAGGTATCTTTAACTCTTTTAGTCATTGGTTTCCCTTAATGTGGGGGTTAGGCTGGGTGTCAACGTAGGTGTGGGGGAGACACGGGGGGTCTCTGTGGGGGTCGGCGTGTTGGTGGGTGTTGGCAGGATTAACCCATCTTGTGTGAAGATCAAGTTGGTCACCTGGCCCATCAAACCAACCGATCCAAGGTCCTGGTCATTGAGGTAAATTTGCAAAGCGCCAGCATTACCGGTCAGAATTTCAACTTTCTCCTCACCCGAGTAATCATAAGCATTGCCGGGCATCAACCTTCCTTCATAGAGCATCGTTGAATCGGAAGTGACTCTCACCCAGGCTTGTTGCAGCGGGATCACGATGACATTGATGGCGCCGGTAGTTGTATCAGGCGTGAAGAGAGGCGTCTCCCCTGTGGCTGCGGGTGTATCTTCATTATTCTCAGTATCTTGTGTGACATCAAGGGAAGACGTGAGTTGTAGCGTGGGGGAACTTGTCGCTAATAGCACATCGGCTACCTCTGGAATTGCTGTCTCGGCTGATTCTGGTGAATCAGCCGACATGATCCGGTTAGCTCCCCAGATGACAAAGGCAGCGAACCCTACAAAAATCGCAGCGATAACCAATAGATCCAATGAGAAGAAATTTCGGATTTTCAATGCCGTCTTGGAAAGTTCCTTGGCTGGACGGTTCTTGCTCTTGGCCGCCGAATTTTTTTCAAGGCGGCGTTGCTGCAAACCTTCAGCAAAATCCAGCAAAATTGGGTCGACTTCCAGGTTGAGAAAGTCTGCGTAATTCGTCAACATACCCTTGGCTTGAACAGGGGAGGGCAATTCCTGGAAGGCTCCCTCTTCGATAGCTTGCAGATAATGTTTCCGAATATGAAGCTGCGAGCGCACGTCGTCCAGGGACAGGCTGAGTAATTTCCTGCGGGAGCGAAGCCTCTCGCCAATGGTAATAAAAATATCTTCCGATTCTAGTTCGTCCCTTGTTTTTTCTGGAACTAAGTCGTCTTTTTCCTCTGTCTTAAGTTCGGAAGAGATTTCTTCTGGTTCCTGTGAGGTTGGAAGGGGCATTACTTCTTGCTCAGGTTCTTCTTCCTGATGATCTCTTTCTTCCGTTTCTTGGACTAAAGGTTCGCTTTCCTCTTCATCGGCTTTCTCTGATTCATCAGGTTCAGCCTCTGTTGTCCCCTCTTCTTGGGAGAGGTGATAGCCTTCCACCTTCAGGCTGTCCATGACCACATCTAGCTCGCTGGCGTAAAGCCTGAGGAACCCGCGCATTTGCATGGGGGAGGGCAGGGTGTCCACATCATTGGATTCAATGGCGCGTAGATATTTCTCCCGGATATTGGTCCTTTGGGAGATTTCTTCCAGGGAAATACCTCTGGATTCCCGGATGGATTTAAGTCTTTGACCGATGGTTTGATTCATGACGCTATTATATTCCAAATACAAACCGGCCTGAGTTCAAGGATAGGAACAGGCCGGTTCTAATTCATTATAAACTGCTGAAGTTACTCTGCTGCTTCTTCGCTTTCTTCTACTGCTTCAGTTTCCTCTGAGCTTTCTTCAGTTTCTCCTTCAGCTTCAATTTCTTCTGCGGTTTCCTCCAAAGAAGCTTCTTCTTCAGCTGCCTCTTCTTCTGCCTGTTCTTCACCCTCTTCGTCTTCTTCACCTGGGGGTTCGCCTTCTCGATGGACGACAACTGTAATCTCGGGGAGCAGGTCCATCGTCAGGTGGATCGGCACCTTATGGGTGCCCAATTCACGGATCGGCTCCATTTCGACCTGGCGCTTTTCCAGCTCAATCTCGAAATTCTTCTCAACAGCTTCGATGATATCTTCGCTGCTGACTGAGCCGTAAAGGCGCCCTGTTTCGCCAGCTTTAACGGGGAAGATGAGTGTTTTACCGTCTAATACTTCTGATACGGAGCTCAATTCCTCGTTGAGGGCAGCACGACGTTCTGTGGCCTTCTCTTTGATCCGCTCTGCCTGGCGCATGGCACCCTCGGTTGCTGGGATAGCAAAGCCCTGAGGCAGGAGGTAATTCCGGGCATACCCGGCAGCCACTTTCTTGACCTCGCCGGCTCTTCCTAATTTATAAACATCTTTGATCAACAATACTCTCATTTTTACAAGCCCTTTCGTTCGTAGATTTTTATTGTCCGAAGGGTACAACGGACAAGCTAAAAGATTTTACCAGAAAAGAAGTAGATCGGCAATTGAAGTATGAGAGTGTTGATAGAAGGTCTACGATTGGCTGATGCTGGTTTCGGGTATACTTGTGGAAAGTCAAAACCTTTCACTCACCTGAGGTGTAAATGTCTTTTTCAGAAGAGAAAAAACGTTGGAAACGCGAAACCTATGAACCATTGGTTGAGCGATATCCAGAACGCAAAGAATCATTCAAAACCACATCCGGGTTTGAGCTCCCCCCGGTGATGCTTCCCGCTGAAACACGGGATTATCTTAAAGACCTGGGTTTCCCGGGTGAATATCCCTTTACCCGGGGCGTACAGCCGACAATGTATCGCGGCCGTTTGTGGACCATGCGCCAGTACGCAGGCTATGCTACCGCCGAGGAATCCAATGCGCGCTACCGCTATCTGCTTGACCAGGGTCAAACAGGATTGTCTGTGGCTTTTGATCTACCAACTCAGATCGGATATGACGCTGATGACCCACTGGCTCAGGGTGAGGTCGGAAAGGTCGGCGTCTCCATCTCTTCCGTTGAGGATATGGAGACCCTTTTCAAAGACATACCTTTGGATAAGGTCTCCACCAGTATGACCATCAACTCTCCAGCGGCGATCCTGATGGCTTTTTATATCGCCGTGGCCAAGAAACAGGGTGTCCCGATCCAAAAATTACGCGGGACGATCCAAAATGATATTCTTAAAGAGTATGTGGCACGGGGAACTTATATTTTCCCGCCGGAACCTTCCATGCGGTTGATCACCGATGTATTCAAGTACTGCAAGGATAACATCCCTCGCTGGAACACGATCAGCATTTCTGGTTACCATATCCGTGAGGCTGGCTCGACCGCAGCCCAGGAAGTGGCTTTTACCCTGGCGAATGCCATTGCCTATATCCAGGCTGCGATTGACGCTGGTTTGGCTGTGGACGATTTTGCCAATCAATTATCCTTTTTCTTCAACGCGCACAATAACTTCCTGGAGGAGATCGCGAAATTCCGGGCTGCCCGGCGCCTGTATGCCCGGATCATGAAGGAGCGATTTGGCGCGCAGAATGAGAAATCCTGCCGATTGCGCTTCCATACGCAAACCGCAGGGTCTACGTTGACGGCACAGCAGCCGGAGAACAATATTGTCCGTGTGACACTACAAGCCCTGGCTGCGGTTTTGGGTGGGACTCAGTCGCTACATACCAACAGCATGGATGAGGCCCTTTGGCTGCCGACGGAGAAATCCGTGCGGGTGGCGCTGCGTACCCAGCAGATCATCGCCCATGAGTCTGGCGTAGCTGATACCGTTGACCCCATGGCGGGCTCCTATGTGATAGAAACATTGACAGATGAGATTGAGTCGGATGCTGAGGCGTATATTGAGAAAATTGATGCCATGGGCGGCGCATTGAATGCTATCAATAATGGTTTCATGCAGCGTGAAATTCAGGAAGCGGCCTATCGTGTACAGTGTGCGGTTGAGGAAGGGGAGGAGATTGTCGTAGGTGTGAACGATTTCCAGGTTGACGAAGAGATTGAACTGGAATCGTTAAAAGTAGACCCGAAAGTGGAAGAAAATCAGCGCAGGCGTTTGGCTGTATTAAGGGAGACAAGGGATAGTGAAAAAGTCAGCGAGCTTTTGTCGCAATTAGAGACGGCTGCGAAAGGGGATGTCCCGTTGATGCCCCTGTTCATTGAATGTGCGGAAAACAAAGTGACTTTGGGCGAAATTTGCGGCGTTCTTCGGGATGTGTGGGGTGAATACCGCCCGCCTTCATTTATCTAACCAAATGAGGAGAACAAATTAATGGCGAAACTAAAGAAAATTAACCATGTTGCTCTTGCTGTTGAAGACATTGATGCTGCCTTATCATTCTGGCGGGATATGCTGGGGTTGAGTCTGGATCATGTAGAGGATGTCCCCTCTCAGGCTTCGAAAGTGGCTTTTATACCCATTGGCGAAAGTGAAATCGAATTGGTGCAGCCGACTCAACCCGATACCGGTCTGGCTAAATACCTGGAGAAACACGGTGAGGGAATGCATCATTTGTGTATTGAAACGGATGATATTGAGGGAATGCTGGACGACCTTAAAGAAAAAGGGGTAAGATTAATCAATGAAGAACCGCTGACCTTGCCTGGACGGAAAATGGCGTTTATTCATCCGAAGGCGTCCAATGGGGTATTGATTGAATTATATGAAATCTTAGACTGAACAATTTATTAAAATTTAACAGAAGAAGAAAGGTTACTATGGCTAAAAGTCAACAAAGCTGGTCAAATCCGCCTGAGATGCAGATAGACCCTGAAAAGGATTATAAGGCGATACTACATACTGAAAATGGGGATATCACCATCAACTTGTTCCAAGAGAAAGCCCCCAGAACGGTCAACAACTTCGTTTTCTTATCCGAGGAAGGGTTTTATGACGACACGATATTTCATCGTGTTATTATGAACTTCATGGCACAAGCAGGTGATCCGACCGGTACAGGTTCTGGAGGGCCGGGGTATTCTTTCAAAGATGAATTCGATGAGGATTTGAAGCATAATAAACCGGGGATTGTATCGATGGCCAATGCAGGGCCAGATACCAACGGCTCGCAGTTTTTCATCACCCATGTGCCCACCCCCTGGCTGGATGGAAAGCATGCCGTGTTTGGGGAAGTTGATGACGGCATGGATGTGGTCTTCTCGATCCCGCCAAGAGATCCCAATGACCCTGAGTATCCGGGCGTGACGATTGAGTCCGTGGAGATCATTGAAGAATAAGCGAAAGCAATAAATTAATGAAGAAATTTGGAGATGCGTGTAAATCCTGCATCTCCTTTTTTATTTTCTTTGAATGTTTCATGCTTAATGGGAGCTGTGCAGCGTGGACAGGATTATCCTCAAAGCCTGGCGGTCCAGATCCAGACTTAATGAAGGGATGAGCTTTTCCATTGAAGCTGTCTGTTCTGGCAGGGCGGGAAGGTGAATGAATCCCGCCTTAATATCCAACTCATTGGTTGAGATATAATGCATCATGCTATAGAAAATCTGGTTGCATAGGTAAGCGCCTGCTGAAAGGGAGAGCTGGGCGGGGATTCCACCAGCCTGCAGGGCTTCCAGGAGTGAGCGGACGGGAAGATTGCTGAAATAGGCTGCCGGACCGCCTTCAACGATATGTCGATCTGAGACTTTGACGCCGGCGTTGTCCGCTATTCGAAAATCCATCAGATTGACGGCAATGCGTTCCAGTGAAATCTTGGCGCGCCCCAGCGCTAACCCAAAGCACAGCACCGTGTCTGGTGTAACCTCTTTAATGATGTTGATCAGGAGGTTTGGCGCACGATCCTTATCAACAGGCAGGATGAGTTTGAACAACTCAACCCCCTTAAAGTCTCTGTCTGATACAACATTGATCAGGTTCTGGCTGGGGTTGATGGGGGAATTACCGAAGGGTTCAAATCCTGTTAAGAGTACTTTCATTGTAATTTCTCCTCGAAAATGCCCTCAATTTTTGGGATGAAGTTTTCCAAAATACATACAGTTGTCCAATTCTTATTGATGGCCTCATTCAGTTTTCTTAATTGATGCTGAAGTTCACCTGTATCCATCCCCTGATAATGATTAGGGAAAAATCCCAGCCAATGCAGAGAGAGGGTGAAGAATTTCTTTGCAGCGTCGGTCCGTCCTTGCGTCAGGCGAAAGAAACCGCCGCAAATAAGCAGGAGAGATCGGTAGAACTCGCGTGAGTCATCCTGGGTCTCGCGCCAGGCCTTCTCAAAAAATTCGTGAGCCTCGTAGAACTCCCCCTGATTGAATTGACGGAGTCCTTTTAGGGCTTCTGGGTGCATAGTAGAACTTTCTACTCGTTCTTTCTAGTGATTCTCATGGAGTGATTATAGCATTGTGATCGATGAGAAGGGACAAGATTGAAGATGCTGTCAGAGATAATAAATTTTTACGGTTACCCTGGGGAGAAGTCATTTTCTTCACAGAATTCCCTATGTGCTATAATTTTTTCAGGGTCAAACTTTCCATTTTAAGTGCTTTCATTGTGAGGCCATATGCTGATCATCAACGGAAAACTCATCACCTGGGGGCGGGAGAACAAAATCCTTGAAGATGGATGGGGCCTGCTCATCCGTGATGGACTGATTAAAAAGATTGCACCCCAAAAGGAATTGTTAGCAGAATATCCGGAGGAAGAGCAACTTGATGCTGATGGGCAGTATGTGATGCCGGGGAATATCTGCGCCCATACCCATTTCTATGGAGCTTTTTCCAGGGGTTTGGGCATTCCGGGTGACCCGCCCGCCAAGTTTACAGAAATTCTTGATAAGCTCTGGTGGCATCTGGACAAGGCGCTTGATGAGGGGGGTGTGCGTTATTCCGCCTTGGTTTGTTTGGTGGACGCCATCAAACACGGTACTACGACCCTGATTGACCATCACGCGTCGCCCAATGCCATTGACGGCTCATTGGATATCCTTGCGGATGCAGTAAATAAAGCCGGCCTGCGGGCATCCTTATGTTACGAGGTGACAGATCGGGATGGCCCAGAAAAGGCGGAAAAGGGTATCCAGGAGAACCTGCGTTTTATTCGGCGGATCCAGGAGCGGAAGCCTGCCGATGCCAATTTGCGGGCGCATTTTGGATTGCACGCCAGCTTGACTTTGTCGGATGAGACGCTGGCGCGCTCCCAAGACCTGTGCCTGGAGGGGATCGGCTTCCACATTCATGCTGCTGAAGGGATCGCTGACCAAGAGGACAGCCTTGCGCGGTCAGGGTTGCGCGTGGTGCATCGGCTTGACCGGTTTGGCATCCTGCGTCCCCAATCCATCCTTGCCCATGGTGTGCATCTTGATGAGGGTGAGATGGAAGTCTTAGCACAGCGTAAATCCTGGCTGACCCATCAACCCCGTTCGAATATGAATAATGCAGTGGGTGTTGCCCCTATTGAAGAGATGTTGAAAAAGGGCGTGCGGGTGGGATTAGGGAACGATGGTTTTTCTAATACCATTTGGTTGGAATGGAAAGAAGCGTACCTGTTGCATAAAATGGCGCTTTGTGATCCGCAGCGCATGGGTGGAAACACTGTTATTCGCATAGCTGTTGAAAACAACAGCAACCTCGTTTCTACGTTGTTTGATGGTTTACCGATTGGTGAAATCTCGGAAGGCGCAGCAGCGGATTTGATTTTCGTCGATTACCATCCCTTTACGCCATTGACACCAGGCAACCTCCCCTGGCATATTTTGTTCGGTTTCCAGGAGAGTATGGTCACAGCGACTATTGTCGCCGGAAAACCCCTGATGGTCAATCGGGAATTGTTGACTTTGAACGAGGAAAAGATTGCAAGAAAAGCGTTGGAAGTTTCCCAAGAAACATGGAAGCAATTTGAGACCATCGCTGCAGGAGATTAAGGAGAGTCTATTGAATAACGAAGAAAAGAAAACGTATACCATTGGCATCATTGGCGGAACCGGTAAAGAAGGCCGGGGTCTTGCCTATCGTTGGGTTCAGGCTGGGCACAAGGTCATTATCGGTTCTCGGCAGTGGGAAAAAGCACAAAAAGCCGTTGAGACAGTGACTGAATTGCTGGGCAGCGAAACAAAGCTCCTTGAAGGCATGGAAAATGAAGACGCTGTCAGGGCTTGTGATATTGCTGTGATCACCGTGCCCTATGCGGCGCACAGACCGACCCTGGAGGGATTGAAGGGTGTGCTTGATGGCAAATTATTGATTGATGTGGTGGTGCCGATCGTCCCGCCCAAGGTGACCAAGGTCCACATGCCGGAAGCGGGTTCGGTTGCTCAGGAAGCACAGGCCATCCTAGGTGAGAATTGCCGGGTTGTCGACGCGTTTCAAAACATCTCCCACGAACGGCTGTTGCAAGATGGGGAGGTGGATTGTGATGTCCTGGTGTGCGGCAAGGGGAAAGCCGCAAGGGATGTTGTCCTGGGTCTTGTCGCTGACGCTGGTCTAACAGGTTGGGACGCAGGCCCCATTGAGAATGCCGTGGTGGTTGAAGGGCTGACCTCTGTGTTGATTGGTCTGAATATTCAGCACCATGTGCATGCCTCGGGGATAAAAATCACCGGCATCCCAGATCAGAAATAACATGGCATTGACCCTGACCCCGCTGCAACATTTTCCCCTGGTGAGCCCAGGGGATGATTTGCCCCAGTTGATCCTGGACGCCATTGGCAATAATGGCCTCTCATTACAAAACGGAGATATCCTGGTTTTGGCGCAAAAGGTGGTTTCCAAAGCGGAAGAGCGCTTGTTCAATTTGACTGAGGTCGAGCCCTCCGATCAAGCCTTCCATTACGCTGAACTCACGGGCAAGGATCCGCGGTTATTGGAACTGATCCTCTCAGAAAGCCAGGAAGTCCTGCGGACCCGGAAGAACCTGATCATCGTTCAACATAAGCTGGGATTCATCAGCGCCAATGCTGGAATTGATCACTCCAACGTCTCAGGTCCTTGGGGAGACCCGCAGGATTGGGTGTTGTTGCTGCCGGAGAATCCTGATGACTCGGCAAGGAAAATAAGACTGGCGCTGGAGGAAGCATTCGGTGTCAAGATGGGAGTCTTGATCATCGATTCTCACGGCCGGGCCTGGCGGCTGGGGACGGTGGGTGTGACGATTGGCCTTTCCGGAATGCCCGGATTAGTCGACTTGCGCGGGCAGCCGGATTTATTCGATTATCGCCTGCGCGTGACAACAGTCGGCGTAGCCGATGAGCTGGCAGCAGCGGCGTCCTTGATGATGGGACAGGCAGGAGAGGGTACGCCGATTGTCCATGTCAGAGGATTTCCCTATCCCCTTCGGGAAGGAAATTTACAGGAACTCATTCGGCCGAAAGAATTGGATTTATTCAGGTAGAAGCTTATGTATGCTGTGATCAGTCAATTAGACCCGAACTCCGCCGAGACCGTCAGCCAGATTTGGCGGCGCTTGTGCATGGCTTGCGGCGTTAAAGAAATTTATAACCTTCCCACACCACACTTCACCTGGTTCTTGGCGGAAGATATGGAAATTTACAAGGCCACGCCCATCCTTGAACAAATTGCCATGGATGCCGATCCTTTTACACTGCATACCTTTGGACTGGGTCTCTTCTCAGGTAAAAATCCTGTGCTTTACCTGCCCATTGTTAAGACTGTTAAAATGATCCAGCTTCATCAAGCTATTTGGGATCAAATTCAGGCTTACGGAAAAGAGGCCAAACTCTATTACTCACCGAAGCTGTGGGTCCCCCATATCACACTGGCGCTTAAGGACCTGACCAAGGAGAACCTGGCTTGCGCTGTGAATACCATTGCTTTTGAGCCTATTGAATTGTTTGTTGAGGTGGAGAACCTGGCTTTGGTCGCTTATCAAAATGACAGAGCCAGTGAAACGTTAAAAACATTTCCTTTTCTTTCTGAGGGGGCATAAATCGTGAAGGTGGTTGCATTTGCAGGCGGTGTTGGGGGTGCGAAACTTGTGGATGGTTTGGCGCAGTTACTCGCCCCCGACGAGCTATCCATCGTTGTCAACACAGGGGATGATTTCGAGTACCTCTCGCTGAAAATCAGCCCGGATTTGGACACCGTCTGCTATACGTTGGCCGATCTGGCCAACCCCCAGACAGGGTGGGGGCAGCGGGATGAGACCTGGGTCACCTTTGAGGCTATCCGCAACCTGGGCGGTCCAGCATGGTTCCAATTGGGAGATAAGGACATGGCGACGCATATCCTGCGAACATCCATGCTGGAAACGGGAAACCCTTTGAGTGATGTGACCCAAAGCTTTTGCCGTCAATGGGGGATTGCACATCCCGTGTTTCCGATGAGCGATGATCCGGTTAGAACCATCATTCACACGAAACAAGGGGAAACCCTGAGTTTTCAGGAATACTTTGTTCATCAGGCTTGCGAACCATCAGTCCAATCCATTGAATTTCAAGGGGCTGAAAAGGCGACGCCATCGACTGGGGCGATAAAGGCTCTTGAACACGCGGATGTGGTGATCCTCGCGCCATCCAACCCCTGGGTGAGCATTGATCCCATCCTGGCGGTGCCGGGTTACAAGCAAGCGATATCAGAAAAGACTGTGATTGCCGTATCCCCATTGATCGGTGGCAAGGCCTTGAAGGGTCCGGCTGCGAAGATCTATCAGGAAATGGGAATCACGCCTTCTGCTGCGGCTGTGGCGGATCATTATCGCGACGTCCTGGCAGGATTTGTTTTTGATTTCCAAGATCGGGGTGAATTGGAAAAAATCGAGCGATGGCGTATAATTCCCTTAGTTGCAGATATAATGATGAAGGATAAACCAGACCGTGTTCGCCTAGCTCAGGAAGTCCTGACATTCAGCGAAACGGTTCATAATAGGAGCCGATAACCATATGAGTCTTTGGGCAATTGTGCCAGTTAAACCCCTGCGTCGGGGGAAATCCCGACTTTCTGAAATTTTATCCGAAGAACAGCGAGCCCAATTAAATCAGCAATTATTTACCCATACCCTGGAAGTCTTGAAACAAGTGGAAGCTATATCCAATATCCTGGTCGTCAGCCGCGATTCAGATGTGTTGACAGAAGCCCGGGAGTTGGACGTGCGCACAGTCACCGAGAATGGAACACCGGAATTGAATAACGCGCTGCGCCGTGCTTCGCTTTTTTCCAGCGCTTTTTCAACAGAAGGAGTATTGATTGTGCCCGCTGACCTTCCGCTATTAACACCGAAAGACGTGGAGTTGTTTTTGGAAGCCCGCAAAGAACCGCCAATGATAGTGATTGCACCGGATCATAGGGGGGAGGGGACGAATATGCTCCTGATCGATCCAGCGGATTTGTTGACCTTCTCATTTGGCGGAAAATCTTTTGAGAGACATACTGAGCTGGCGAGATCAAAAGGGGCGGATATTGTTATTGTGGAAAACGAGAGGATCGGATTAGATTTAGATATCCCTGAGGACTATGAACGCCTTAGTTTGAAGGAAGCAATACCGATTTTGTTATAAGCGATTCATCCTAAGTAGAAAGGGTCGAAGGAGCCATGTTAGAGAGAGTTGCCTTATATTTGCAGGATGCCCATGATTTACGAGATGGGTTGGATGATGTTCAGTATGCTGAGGAGCGGGGATTTGAAGCCGTTTACCAGGCAGAAAGCCGCCTGGTGCGGGATGCGATTGTTCCCATGGCGGCTTATGCGGCAGTCACACAAGACATCAAGATTGGGTCAGGCGTCATTAATAACTGGACGCGCAATATTGGCTTATTGGCCGCGACCTATCTGACGCTGGATGACCTTGCGCCTAATCGCATCATCTGCGGCATTGGCGCGTGGTGGGATCCTCTGGCAAAAAATGTGGGGATTGACAGGAAAAGTCCACTGACGGCTATGGAAGAAACCGTGGTTGTGCTGCGGAAGCTGCTCAATATGGAGCGGGTGACCTTTGACGGGGATTACGTTCATGTCAATGGGATTGAATTGGACGTCGTTCACGGCCGGCGGGAACCTCGCAACGTCCCCATTTACATCGGTGCAACCGGCCCGAAAATGCTTAAACTCACCGGCAGAATTGCCGATGGTGTACTTTTGAATTATTGCGTTCCGCCAGAATACAACCATATGGCCATTGATCAGCTCAAGAAGGGGCTGAAAGAATCGGGACGCACTTTGGAGGATATTGACCGCCCGCAATTGGTGGTTTGTTCGGTGGATGAGGATGGCGAAAAGGCCATTGATACCACTCGGGAGCTGCTGACCCAATATCTGGCGCAGCAGCCGCACATTGCAAAGGCCTCTGGCGTCTCCATGGATATCGTCGAGGAGATCCAATCCATCCTGGGTTGGCCGGCGACCCATGAGCAGATCCAGCAAGCAAAACACCTGGTTCCTGAGGATCTTATCCATCGGATTACAGCCAGCGGTACACCGGATGAAGCAAGATCAAAAGTACAGGAATATATTAACAATGGCGCGACCATCCCCGTGTTGTATCCTGTTGGCGGAAATGTCAGGGTGTTGATTGACACTTTTGCCACAAAATAAGAACTGGAAAAATTCCGAAATTTGCCACGGCGTGTTGTTAGATTGGCAGCCTGGATATCGGTATAGGAATGAGGAGGTATGATGATCAGCGAATACTATCGACCTGACACCGTCGAAGATGCCCTGGGGTTATTGACGGACACAAAAAAGCAATGCAAGCCAATGGGGGGCGGCACAAGATTGAGCCGCCAGCATAGGGGGCAGTTTTCAGTGGTTGATTTGCAAGATATTGGGCTTGACCGCATAGAAAAGCAGGGACAGCGGATCCATGTAGGGGCTGCGGTGAGGATCGCTGCGATGCTTGAGAACGAAGATGTCCACCCGGAGATCAAACGGGCTATTAAAATTGACATTACATCGAATTTACGGAATATGGCTACCCTGGGCGGCTGGCTGGTCAGCAGTGACGGCCGCTCTGTCCTTTCGACTGTCCTTTTAGCCCTGGATGCCACCCTGACCTGGGAACCCGGCAATGAGCGCATTCGAATGGGGAATTGGCTTCCCATGCGGGAAGAGGAGTCCCCTGGTGTGTTGATGACGGATGTGGAATGGTGGCTCCGTCCTCACCTCGTCTTTGATTATGTCGCTCGATCGCCCAAGGACCGTCCAATTTTGATCGCCGCCGCTGCCCAATGGGGCTCTGGCAGGACAAGGGTCACCCTGGGCGGTTTTGGTCCAGCGCCTATCGTGGCGTTGGATGGGCCGGATGACTCCGGTGTGGACGTCGCCAGCCGTGATGCCTACCATGACGCTGAGGATCAATGGGCGACTGCGGTTTATCGCCGGGAGGTGGCGGCAAAGCTTGCCCTGCGCTGCATGGATCGGATGGACGCCATCAAGGAAAGTGAGGCTTAAGATGGAAATTACACTGAGAATCAATCATCAGGATTACCCCTTAAAAATTCCCGCCGGAGAACGCTTGCTGGATACCCTTCGGAGATTGGGCTTTTTGAGTGTCAAACACGGCGGCTGCGACAGCGGGGAGTGCGGCGCATGTGCAGTGCTCTTGGACGGCCGCTCGGTGAACAGCTGCTCTATGTTGACCGCTCAGGCGGAAGGGCATTACATTCAAACCGTAGAAGACCTTGGCTCGCATCCAGAACATGGATGGCAGGAGTCCCAGGGATTGCACGTTATTCAGCAAGCCTTTGTTGACACCGGCGCGATTCAATGTGGATACTGCACGCCGGCTATGGTCTTGGTGGCCAAAACGCTTCTGGAAAAGAACCCCTCACCATCTGAGGAAGAGGTCAGAGAAGCGATTTCCGGTGTGCTTTGCCGCTGCACAGGGTATGTCAAACCCGTCCAGGCGGTGCTGCGCGCGGCGGCCATCCTTCGTGGGGAATCCGTTCCACCGGTAAAGAAACCCATTGATGCCACAGATACCTTGGATGAGCAGGAAGACTCTGGACAAGAACAATCTGATACACCTCCCGGCGAAGGGCCGCTGAATGAGACGGACATTCTTCCCAAAATCAAGATTGTGGATCCCCAGTCAGAGATGAAAACCGTAGGCCACCCCGAAAAGAAAGTGGATGCTGTCAAGTTGGTTCAGGGGAAACCCGCATTTACCGCGGATATTGAGAAAAGGGATTTGCTGCATGCGAAAGTCCTGCGAAGTCCCCATGCCCACGCGAAGATAAAAAGCATTGACACATCTGAAGCAGAAGCGCTGCCTGGTGTGGCAGCGGTGCTGACCTGGAAGGACATTCCCCGAGTTGTGTATTCCACTGCCGGTCAGTCCCATCCCATTCCCGGACCCTTAGATGCTTTTTCCCTGGATCATAAAGTGCGCTTTGTCGGCGACCGTGTGGCTATGGTTGCCGCGGAAACAGAAGAAATTGCCTATCAAGCATTGAATTTGATCGAGGTGGAATATGAAGTGCTCCCGCCCATCGTGGACCCAACAGAATCCATGGCGGAAGGCGCGCCCATCATCCATGATGAACCTGAATATGTCGATTTTGCGGAATCAGACGCGACAAAGAACCTCGCTGCGAAGATCCGCATTGATATCGGCGATGTCGAAAAGGGCTTCGCTGAGGCGGATCATATATTTGAAGAAGAATATGATGTCCCCAAGGTGCAGCTTGCTCATATTGAACCCCATGTGACCGTGACTTATTGGGATGAAGACGACCGTTTGGTAGTGCGCACCAGCACACAGGTGCCGTTCCACGTCCGCCGGCAGATTGCACCCGTCATTGGCCTGCCCATAAAGCGCATTCGAGTCGTCAAACCTCGGATTGGGGGTGGATTTGGCGGCAAACAGGAATTCTTAATGGAAGATGTCCCGGCTCACCTGACGATTGCCACTGGGCGTCCTGTGATTTATGAGATGAACCGTGAAGAAGAGTTTATCGGCGCACGCACAAGGCATCCTATGCGCATTCGGCTGAAGACAGGGGTGAAGAAGGACGGCACCATCACAGCCAATGAGATGTATGCCCTCAGTGACACCGGTGCTTATGGCTGCCATGCCCTGACCGTGGCTGGTAATACCGGTCACAAAGCCATGGCCTTGTATGTCGGCGATGGCCCTTACCGTGAAAGTCCTAACATTCGTTTTTACGCGGACACCGTCTACACCAATACGGTTCCCTCAGGCGCGTATCGCGGATACGGCGTGCCCCAGGGCTTGTGGGCTATTGAACGGCAGATGGAGACCATCTGCAAAGAGTTGGATCTGGATCCCCTGGCATTCCGACTGAAAAATGCCATCCGCCCTGGAGAAGTCCATCCCTTCAGCACGGTATGGAGTGAGGGACGTGAACCGACACCGGAGACCATCCATACTGTCGGCTTGGAAGAATGTGTTCAGCAGGGACGGGAGATGATCGGCTGGAATGAGAAATATGATAATCCCCAATGGCACATCGTCCCAGGCAAGAAACACCTGAGAAAAGGCATTGGCGTGGCATTGGCCATGCAGGGCACGGCTATACCCAATTTAGATATGGGCGGCGCCAGCATTAAGTTGAATGATGACGGCTCCTTTAATCTCCTTGTAGGCGCCACGGACCTGGGCACCGGGTCAGACACGGTTCTGGGACAGATGGCAGCCGAGACCTTGGGCGTGCCTCTGGAGGATATCATTGTCTATTCCTCCGATACGGATTTCACCCCCTTTGATAAGGGCGCTTATGCCTCCAGCACAACTTATATTTCGGGTGCTGCTGTGACCAAGGCGGCTGAAAAGGTTGCCGCACGCCTGCGCGAACGGGCTGCCCAATTGTTTGCCAAAGACGATCTGGACGTTGCTCCTGAGGAGATCTTATTGGAAGATCGAAAAGCCATTGCACCCACAGGTGAATCGGTGACGATTGAGGAGATTGCTCTGGAATCGCTGCATCACAGCAACCAGGAGCAGATCATGGCAGTTGCATCGCATATGTCGCCCGTTTCTCCCCCGCCTTTCGCAGCGCAATTTGCTGAGGTGACAGTGGACACGGACACCGGCATGGTGACCGTTGATAGACTGGTCATGGCTGTCGATTCTGGGTTGATCATTAACCCGGTGACTGCTGCCGGTCAGGTAGAAGGCGGCATGACCCAGGCGTTGGGTTATACCGTCAGCGAGGAGATGGTCTATGATGAAGAGGGCCAGCCCCGTGAAAAGGATTTTGTGGATTATCATATCTTCCAGGCAGATGAAATGCCGGAGTTGGGAACGATCTTTGTTGAAACATTTGAGCCGTCCCACCCCTACGGCGTCAAATCCGTCGCTGAAATCCCCATTGATGCGGTGGCGCCGGCTGTTGGCAATGCCATTTTGGATGCCTGCGGTGCCTATCTGACCAAAATACCGGCGATACCGGAACGGGTATGGCGAGCGCTCAAGGGCTTGTCTGACTAGATCTTGTGGGCAATTAGTGGAGAAACAAAACCATCAAATCGGATGCAACCGCATCCGATTTGGTATACTAATAGCGGTAAAGAAGGCTTAGACATCGGAGTTTAATGGCATGTGGAATAACTACTTATTAGCTGAATCTTTGCAGGAAGCGGCTGCTGCGCTGGCGCAAGCGGGGGAAAGCGCACGGATCGTTGCCGGCGGAACCGACCTGATCCTGGAGATCAAGCGCGGCGTCCGCCAAGGCATTACCACCCTGATTGATATCACAAAGATCCCCGGATTGGATGAAATCACAGAGGATGATGACGGATGGATCCATCTGGGGCCCCTGGTCACCCATAACCATGTGGTCGCATCATCACTGATCCGAGAGAAGGCCTTTGCCCTCTTGCAGGCCTGCTGGGAGGTGGGATCGCCGCAAATCCGCAACCGGGGCACAGTGGCGGGCAATCTGGCGACAGCCTCTCCCGCCAACGATACCATCAGCCCTTTGATGGCATTGGATGCGAAGGTCAAATTGTTATCCAGCCGGGGGGAACGGGTTGTTGACTTGTCCGATTTCTACACCGGTGTCCGGAAGACGGTGATGGAAGCCGATGAGCTGATTGCCGATATCTTCTTCAAGGGTCTTGCATCCAACCAGCCTTCTTATTTCATTAAGACAGCCCTGCGAAAAGCCCAGGCGATCTCCGTAATCAATGTCAGTGTTATTTTAACGATGGAAGATGATACAGTGGAGGAAGCAAACATCACCCTTGGCGCGGCCGCACCGACCATCATCCATGCTGAACAGGCGGAAGTTTATCTGCAAGGTAAATCGCTGACAGAAGAGGCGCTTGCTGAAGCTGGAACATTGGCGGCTGGCGCGGCCAGTCCCATCTCCGATGTGCGCGGGTCTGCATCTTACCGGGATTACATGCTCGGCGTGATCACCAAGCGATCGCTAACCGCAATCATGGAGGGTGTGGACAAAGATATTGTCCCCAGCCACCCGGTGCTGCTCATGGGGGATGGGATGCACACATCATCGCCAAAAGTTCCCTGGACTGGAGACGAGATTCACACTTGGATCAATGGCCAGGAGTATCGGTTTACAACTGGCTTTGACAAAACACTTTTGGACCTCATCCGTGATGAAGTCGGATTGACCGGCACAAAGGAGGGCTGTGCAGAAGGGGAGTGCGGCGCGTGTACCGTCTTTCTGGACGGGCGGGCGGTGATGAGCTGCCTGGTGCCTGCGCCGCGGGCACACGGGGCTGAGATTGTGACGATTGAAGGATTGGCATCGGGAGATCAACCCCATCCGGTTCAAGAGGCTTTTGTCCAATACGGTGCCATCCAGTGCGGTTACTGCACGCCAGGCTTTGAGATGTCGGCCGCCAAGCTCCTGGAGGAGCGCGAGACTCCCACGCAGGCGGAGATCCGCCAGTCGATCACAGGCAACCTCTGCCGCTGTACGGGATATTACAAGATTATTGAAGCGATTGAGAAAGCCAGCCAATCCATGCAATCGGTGGATCAGGACAACAAGGAAAAGGAGTGATCATGGCTGTTGTTGGAAAATCAATCCCCCGTGTGGATGTCAAAGACAAAGCGACCGGGGAAGCCCTTTATCCGGGCGATTTTAACCTGCCCGATCAGGTTTATATGAAGATCCTCTTTGCCCAGCGCCCCCACGCGGTTGTCAAGGCTATTGACACAGTTGAGGCAGAAGCGGTGGACGGGGTTCTGGCTGTGTACACTGCCAAGGATGTCCCGGTGAATGAATATGGTTTGGGGACCTTCGATCAGCCTGTGCTCTGCGGCCCCGGTTCGTCCAAGCCTTATACAGACAGGGTACGCTTCGTCGGTGATCAAGTTGCAGTGGTCATAGCAGAGACGAATAAAATCGCTGAAGAAGCCCGAGATAAAATTCGAGTGACTTACGAAGACCTACCTGTCGTTAATTCTCCTGAGGATGCCCTTGCGGAGGACGCTCCCCTGCTTCACCCCGATTTGGAGACGAATGAGATCGTTGGTTATAAAATTAGGTACGGTGAGGTTGAGGATGCTTTCACAAAGTGTGATGTGATCGTCGAAGGCGAATATCACACGCCGGTTCAGGAACACGCTTATTTACAGCCTGAGGCTGGTATTGCGTATCTTGATCCTCAAGGGCGCATCACCGTGGTCGTTGCTGGGCAGTGGACCCACGAAGATCAGGAACAAATCGCTCATGCCATGAACCTGCCGGAGGAGAAGATTCGGGTGATCTATCCTGCGATTGGTGGCGCATTTGGCGGACGGGAGGATATGTCCGTTCAGATTGTCCTGGCTTTGGGGGTGATGCGGCTGCATGAGAAGGGAATTGATCGGCCGGTGAAGATCATCTGGAGCCGGGAAGAGTCCATTATAGGGCATCACAAACGCCACGCATATACCCTCAAAGGAAGGTTGGGCGCGACGAAGGACGGTAAGCTCCTGGCAGCCGAGGTGGACATTACTGCGGATGGCGGCGCTTACGTCTACACCTCCAACAAGGTGTTGGGGAATGCCACGCTGATGTGCACGGGCCCCTATGATATCCCCAATGTCAAGGTAGATTCCCGCGTCGTTTACACCAACAACCTGCCTGGTGGTGCATTCCGAGGCTTTGGTGCACCGCAAGGTGCCTTTTTTGCCGAGAACCAAATCAACCGTCTGGCAGAAAAACTTGGCATGGATCCGGTTGAGTTGCGCATGCGCAACCTAATGGATGATGATACCCTGCTGCCGACCAACACTCGCCTTCCCAAGGGCGTGACGGTTAAACAGGTCACAGAAGCTTGCGCCAAAGTTTCCGGTTGGCAGAAAATGGATGATGGCTGGCAGAAACCGCCTTCCCCAAAGGATGACGATGTGGTTAAGCGCGGTCTGGGCATCGCCAGCGCGTATAAAAATGTGGGATTTTCCTTTGGCGCTGTGGAAACATGCACAGCGATGATTGAACTTCACGGTGATAAAGACATTGACCATGCTGTGCTGCACCATGCTGGCGCGGATGTCGGCCAGGGCGCGCATACAGTCTTTCAACAGTTTGCTGCAGAGGCTTTGGGTTTACCTCCTGATAAGATTGAGTTGATCCTGTCCGACACAGGCTTCACGGGCAACTCCGGTAGTGCATCAGCTTCCCGAATGACCTTCATGTCGGGCAACTCCATCAAAGGTGCGGCAGCAAAGGCCCTAGAAAAATGGCAAGAGGGTGAGCGGCCGGCTGTTGCCGAATATGTCTATCAAGCTCCGCCAACCTCAGCATTTGACCCCCAAACAGGTGAATGCAAACCTAATTTCACTTATGGGTATGTGGCTGAAGCGGTGGAATTGGAAGTGGACACAGAAACCGGAGAAATCCGTCTGTTGAAAGTGTATTGTGCGGATGATGTGGGCAAAGCGATCAACCCCATGCAGGTGGTGGGGCAGGTTGAGGGGGCGGTTGTACAGGCAGCCGGTTATGCCTTGATGGAGAATTTCATCCAAAAAGACGGCATCGTGCAAACCGATATGCTGTCCAATTATCTGATCCCGACGGTATTGGATATTCCTGATGAAGTCGAATCGATTATTTTAGAAATGGCGGAGCCGAATGGGCCTTATGGCGCGCGCGGGATGGGCGAGATGCCCTTTATTCCCTTGGCACCGGCTATTGTGGATGCCCTGCATGACGCCACAGGCGTCTGGTTCCATGATTTCCCACTGACGGCTGAACGGGTGCTGCGCGGCTTGGGAAAGATCGACTGAAGGGTGGCACTATTCCAAGAATCTGTCGCAGGCGTGATCCTGGCGGCTGGGGGAAGCGAACGCTTTGGCAAGCCGAAGCAGCTCCTGAAGTGGATGGGAGAACCCTTCGTTGTGCATATTGCCCGAAAGGCACTCAAAGCGGGACTGGAACCATTAATCATCGTCATCGGGGCAGATCATCACCAGATAGAAGATGTGGTAACCGATCTGCCTGTCAGGATGGTGTATAACCCGGATTGGGCGCAGGGACAATCCACCTCCATGAAAGCGGGGCTGTCTGCGCTTTCGGAGGAATGCGACGCGGTGATGTTCCTCCTGGGGGACCAGCCTCACATCCCTTTGACCATAATCCAAAAACTAATCGCGAGATTTCGAAAATATCATGCGCCGATCACCGCGCCAAGGGTAGGTGGCCGTCGGGGAAATCCGGTGCTCTTTTCTCGGGAAGTGTTTCCTGCGCTTCAGGAGGTTACTGGTGATAAAGGGGGGCGGGCGGTCTTCGACCAATTTGAGGTGGATTGGCTGCCCTGGGCGGATGATCGCATCCTGCTGGATGTGGATGAGCAAGCGGACCTCAACGCATTACACCGGGCTTATGGTGAGGATGTCTGAAAGATTTCGTATAGCTAAAGAATAATTGATTCTATCTCTCTACAGATACTATAAATCAGATAAAATTTCGATTGCCCTCTGAAGGCTTATCACACCTTTGGGGTCGTCACCGATGGCCTCATCTGGCTGGAGGGGGAAGTTCACGCCCGGAATCCACCATTCTCCGCTGGTGACGTGCACGCTGGAGCCGTCCTCGAGGTCAAAAATGTATTGAATGGTGGTCTTGCCGTGGGTTGGTGCGCCGATGACGATACCCCGCTGATGGGCTTTGAGCGCGCCGGCGACGATTTCTGCTGAGCTGGCGGTGTTGCTATTGACCAGGATGACAAGGGGCAGATCTGTATAGGGTCCTGGTTCTTCCACATTGAACACGTCTTCATCCTGATCCTTAAACTGCTGATGCAGGATTTCGCCTCCTTCGAGGAATAATCTGGAAATGTCTATTGCAGCATCCACCAGACCACCGCCGTTATCGCGAAGATCGAGGATGAAATGGTTGGCACCTTGTGTTATGAGGTCTTCAATACCCTCCTGAATTTCCCCAGCCGTGCTGTCCGCGATACGATTGATTTGCAGCAGCCCGATGAAAGGCGCTTCCGGCAGCAGGTTCCAGGATACCGAGGGGAGGGGAACGGATTGGCGTCGGATGGTGAGGGTGTGCTCCTCGTACAATCTTACAAGGGTTAACTTCACCTTTTCACCCTCCGGGCCGCGTATGGCTGCGATCAATGTTGTTTCGTCTGTCTCTGGTGTGATCACCAGATCATCCACCGCGATGAGGATATCGCCGTCTTCAATGCCAGCTTCCAACGCGGGTGAATTGGGCAATGGGTACAAGCGCCAGTTCATTTCGGTGTCCCGTTCCAGGCGCACACCTACGCCACCGAAAGAGCCTGTCAGCCGGTCAGACTCGACCTCGTGTTCGGCTGGTTCCACAAAGTATGTATAGGGATCATCTAATTTTTGTAGCATACCCTGGATCATGCCGTATTCCAGAGCGGGGTCTTCAGGAACCTCCAGGATGGTATTGTTCAGGACGATATCCCGAGCTTGAAGCAGAAGCCCTAAATCGCTGCGGTATCCCAGGAGGAATTTGTGCCCAAAATATCCCACGGCAACGGAGAGGATCACGATGATGATTTGCAGGGCGATAAAGGCATATTTTTTAATGAATTTACGCATGATAGACCAATCCATTCTTTGACCTTGACATCGAGATTATTAAGGTATAATGGTTTGCACTCCATTATACTGAGTGTTGTGAATGGAGGGCAGGTTTTGAACCTTGACATGGGAAGAGAAAGCGCCTGGCCGGCCCGGAATGATTTGGGTTGGTGACGAGGATGGAGGTTCCCTGGTGCAAACCAGGGTTAACTGAGAGTATTTCAGGAAAATCGAAGGATCGGCGGATGCCTCCCGCTGTGTTATACACAGCTGCATTCCCAGAAAAATGACAAGTTAATTTAATTAGGATGTGCCCAGATGGCTGGTTCCATCTCTGAGCGCATGGTTGTTGTAAATTAGATTGGAGGCATGTATTATGTGCGGAATCGTGGGTTATATTGGCGAGCGTGATGCAACGTCGATTATTCTAAATGGATTAAAACGCCTGGAATACCGGGGATATGATTCGGCTGGCGTGGCCGTCTTGGACAACGGCGATATTGAGATCCGTCGGGACGCAGGAAAGCTAGGTCACCTTGAGGCTTTGGTGCAGGAAACGCCGCTGCATGGGAAGATTGGTATTGGGCATACTCGCTGGGCGACCCATGGTGAGCCGAATGCCCGTAACGCCCACCCTCACATTGGTAGCACAGGGGAGTTTGTGGTGGTGCATAATGGGATTGTGGAGAACTACCTGGCATTGAGGGAAGAATTGATAGCTGAGGGGACAGCTTTTAATTCGGAGACGGACTCCGAGACCATCGTCCATTTGGTAGAAAAATTCTACGCCATTGAAAATTCATTGGTGGAAGCCGTGCGCCAGACACTCACGCGAATCAAGGGTGCGCACGGCATTGTGGTCATGTCCTCCCGCGAACCGGATAAGATTGTCGCGGCGCGCATTGGCAACGCGGGCGGGGTTGTGACTGGCCTGGGGGAGGGTGAAAATTATATTGCTTCTGACCTCCCTGCCATCCTCGAGCATACCCGTAAAGCGGTCTTCCTCGAATCCCACCAGATGGCGGTGGTGACACGTGAAGACCTTCGGATCATGGATACGAAAGGCCATCCAGTGACGTATCAGGTTCAGAATATCGCCTGGGACCCTGTCGCCGCGGAGAAGGGCGAATACCGCCATTTCATGCAGAAGGAGATCCACGAGCAGGTTCGCTCTTTGACGGACACCCTGGCAGGGCGGGTGGATTTTGATGCCGGTAAAGTGACACTCCACGAGCTGAACGTGGACGCACAGGAAGCTAAAAAAATCGAGAAGATCATCATCACCGCCTGCGGCACGGCTGCTCACGCAGGTATGGTGGGCAAGATTCTGATTGAACGCATCGCCCGGATTCCAGTAGAGGTGGCTATTGCGTCTGAGTTCCGATATGCTGACCCGTTGGTGGATGAGAACACGGTCGTACTTGCCATCAGCCAGTCCGGTGAAACAGCAGATACCCTGGCGGCGATGGAAGAGGGGTGTTCCAAAGGCGCACGGTTGTGGTCAAACGTCAATGCCATTGGTTCGCAGGCCATGCGCATTGCTGATGGGTGTATTTCCATGCAGGTGGGGCCGGAAATCGGCGTCGCGTCCACCAAAGCATTCACAGCGCCTCTGGTGGATATGTATTTGCTGGCGGTTTATCTGGCGGATTTGCGCAGCGTGATTAATACAGGTGAGCGGATGAAGTTGGTGAGTGATTTGATGAGTATTCCTACTTTGGTGGGGGAATGCTTGGATCGAGAGCCAGCGGTGGAAAAGCTGGCGAGGAAGTTCAAAAACACCAAACACATGCTCTATTTGGGGCGGGGGATCAATATGCCCATTGCTTATGAGGGCGCCTTGAAGCTAAAAGAGATTTCGTATATCCACGCTGAGGGGTATCCCGCAGGGGAGATGAAGCACGGCCCCATCGCTCTGATTGACCGCTCAATGCCCGTGTTGGCGCTGGCACCGGAAGACCCCTGGTATGATAAGATGATCAGCCAGATTGAGCAGGCCATGGCGCGGGGCGGTGAGGTGATCGCGGTGGCGACGGATGGCGATACGCGCATACCGGAGCTGACGGATAATATCCTGTGGGTACCGAAAGCTCCCTGGCTGCTTAGCCCGGTGGTGACCAGTATCCCACTGCAGTTATTTGCCTATCACATCGCCGCGATGTTGGGTTTGGACGTGGACCAGCCGCGCAACCTGGCGAAGAGCGTGACGGTGGAGTAGGGCGTGTGCCAAAAAATTCCATAATTTGTTGATTGGTGCGTAGAAAGATGCTGCGCACCCTACAATGTCCTATTGAGATTGGACGTCGACCAGCCGCGCAATTTGACGAATAGTGTGAGGGTTGAGTAGGGTGCGCACCTACGTTGTGCGCACCAGAGAATCTCATAATTTAATTATTGGTGCGCAGAAAGATATTGCGCACCCTACAATATCCTATTGGGATTGGATGTGAACCAACCACCCAACCTGGCGAAGAGTGTGAGGGTTGAGTAGGGTGTGCACCTCCATTGTGCGCACCAATAAATTCGCGTGAAATGATGTGGTGCGCAGAAAGACGCTGCGCACCCTACATAGCTATATTGAGATTGGTATTGGCCAACCACGCAATATGGTGAAGAGTGTAAAGGTGAAATATGAAGATCGCCATTTATCATGGCGAAAAATAATGCGGCTGTTGTGTTTTCTTTACTCGGTAGAAACGCATGATAGAATGATTTATGAGATTAAGGAGTACACGTGATGTCTATCCCGAATATCAAAAAAATGAGAGAAAAGCGTAACGTTCGTGGATTAGCAAAAGCCCTGAAAAAAAGCGATCATGAGTTATATCGCAGGAAAGCCGCTGAGGCTCTGGGAGAGATACGTGATCCACGTGGGGTTGAGCCGCTGATTGACGCACTCAAGGATGAGGAAAAGTCTGTCCGATGGAAAGCTGCTGAAGCCCTGGGAAAGATCCACGATTCCCGTGGAGTTGAGCCGTTGATCGCCGCACTTAAAGATAAGGAATGGATTGTTCGACAAAACGCAATTGATGCCCTGGCACGTATTGGTCCATCTTCGTTTGAACCGCTGGCTGCTGCACTCAAAAGTAGGAGCAAAACTGTCCGCTTTGGAGCAGCCCAAGCCATGGGAAAGCTTAATGATGTGCGTGGGGCTGAGCCGTTGATAGCCGTACTTCAGGATAAGGACTATTCTGTTCGCCAGAGCGCTGCTGAGGCACTAGGAATTAATGGCGACTCCTGTGCGACTGAGCCATTGATTGCCGTACTCGAGGATGAGCATATGCATGTTCGCAAGGCAGCTGCCGAGTCATTGATACAGTTAGGTTGGAAGCCGGGGCAAGATAAGACGAGCACATGGTATTGGATGGCAATGAGGGATTGGGATCGCTGTGTTTCCATTGGTGCTTTCGCGTTTGAGCCGTTAGCTGCTGCACTCAAGGATGAGGATTTTCTTATCCGTGACCGTGCTGCCGAGGCTCTGGGAAAACTTGGCGACACCCGAGCCATTGAAGCACTGACTGCTGCTCTTAATGATGAGAATGAACTTGTCCAAAAAGTGGCAGCTGAGGCATTAAAGAAGTTGCGTTAGCATCCAGAACAAGATCAGAACATTGCCTGGTATTGGATGGCAAGAAAAGAATTTCGAAAGTTAAGAATTGCAGAAGGACGCTGTGCACTCTACATATGCAATGTTAGGATTGGAAAATGACTAACCGCTGATTTTCATGCGCCAACAATTGTCTTCCTCCATGCCTGTAGATTGATTTTGGGGAAATTTATCAGGTACAATGTTAAAAACAATGAAAATTTGGAGGAACAAAAATGAAAGAGGACAACCAACGAAAATATGGGAATTACGGCACCTTCTTTTTGATGATCGGTGTTTCCATGGTCTTAATGTTTTTTCTGACCTATCTCAACTCATATCAGATTTTCGATCACGCACAATTTAGCGAAACGCGCTTGTTCATGACCCTCATCATGGGGTCGGTGATGGCTGTTGTTATGCTCATTTTCATGCGTAAGATGTATCGGAACAAAATCGTGAACATTTTGATCGTTGCTGGCGCTGTGATATTGTTTGCGTCTGGATTATATTTGGTCCGCAGTCAAAGGACCGTTACTGGCGTGGATTATATGGAGGCGATGATCCCTCACCACTCCATCGCCATTCTGACAAGCGAACGTTCTCAAATCAAAGATCCCAGGGTCCGTGAATTGGCTGATGAGATTATTCGAGCCCAAAGACGTGAGATTAAAGAAATGGAATGGCTGATTGAGGATATCCGCACCAATGGATATGCCACGACTCAAACTGAGGCAGAAGAACGACCTGTCCCTGATTTTTCCGGATCTCTGGAGTAAAAAAATACACACCGAAAAGATTTTAAAAATTTCTGTTTGTCTGTAAAAGATCACGATTTTAATTCTCGGTGCGCTGGGATAATCCGCGCACCGTTAATTTTGGTGCGGGACTTCCCCATCCGATAGAATTAAAGTGGCCGGATTAAACTTGCAAATAAGGAACACATAAAACGTGATGAGCGATTTTTTTACAGTTATGGGATTAGCTTTTCTTCCCGCCCTGGGCAATTTCCTTGGTGGGGTACTCTCTGAATGGCTGCAGCCCTCTAAGGCGGTCATCAACTATGCGCTGCACGCCGCTGCTGGCATCATATTGGCTGTGGTATCTGTGGAAGTCATGCCCAATGCTTTACTGGCAGCACCGGTTTGGCTGTTGTCGCTGGCGTTTATTGGTGGGGGATTGGCCTACCTGGGGATTGAGGCCCTCATTAACCTTTGGCAGCGACGCAAGCCAGAGGGTGCTGGATCCCGCGCCTGGATGGTGTACGTCGCTGTCGCTGGGGATCTAATCGGCGATGGGTTGCTGATTGGTGCGGGTTCTGCGGTTTCCAGTTCACTGGCGCTGCTGCTTGCGCTGGGGCAGGTATTGGCCGATATCCCCGAAGGCTTTTCCGTCCTGGCGAATTTCCGAGCTAAGGGCATCAGCAGGGGGCAGCGTATTTTATTATCGGCATCCTTTGCAATCCCTGTGGTGGCTGCGGCACTCCTGGCCTTTTTTGCCCTGCGAACCCTGCCGGAGGCCGTCAAATATACGTTCATGGTCTTTGTTTCGGGGTTGTACGCTCTGGCAGCGGTAGAGGATATGCTGGGCGAGGCTCATGAGAGCGCGGTGGACTCTCGCTGGTCGGCCATCAGCTTTCTTGGAGGATTCGCTTTATTCCTGCTGGTGTCAGGTTTGGGTTAGAGGGAGGGGTACGAAAAGCGCGTCATTTCTTCACTGATTTCCCATAATTGTTCCCACTGTTCTTGGTCATAAGAAATTTCTGACGACTGGACTTTGTTTTGTTCTTCGTCAAAATATTTACCATTTACACCGCCGACCTCGGATGAGCTAGCCAGGTAGATGGAAGTTTGAGCCCCTTCTTTTGAACTCTTTCCCGTCAATCGTACCCAAAATCGAATCACGGGCTCTAGAATACCGAAATTCCGGTAAAGCCTGCTGGATACTGAACCTGGATGGAGGGCATTGGCAGTTATACCTGTTCCCTTGAGCCGTTCTGCTAATTTGTAGGTGAACATGATATTCGCCAACTTGGATTGGGCATAGGCTTTGAAAGGACGGAAAGAACCCTGGTTGAACCCAATATCCTCAAAATGAATACGGTCGATACCGTGGTGGGCGTTGGAGGCGACATTGACGATTCGCGCTGGTGCGCTGTCCATGAGATGGTCCAATAATAACCCGGTCAAGAGATAATAACTCAGGTGGTTGAGCGCGAAGGTCATTTCAATTTCGTCTGCGCTTTCCTGATAGCTGCTGAACCAACCGCCAACGTTGTTGATCAGGACATCAATGTGATCGCAATCATGCCTTACTTGTTTTGAAACCTTTCTGATTTCATCCTGCACTGAAAGGTCAGCGACGTAATAATCGGCAGACTTTTCACCTGTTTCTTCATTAATTTTTTCAACAGCGTGTTGGCAATGTTTCTCATTATGGCTGATAATGCTTACCCGGGCACCAATCTTCGCCAACCCCAATGCGGTGTAATAACCGATCCCACGGCTTGCGCCGGTTACTATTATATTTTTTCCTTGCATATATTCGGATGAATCCTTTGTCATAAGTAATACCTTTTTCTTAATATTGACTTTGGTTATTCCCCAAGGCGGATGCGTGGATTAAGTGCACCATATAAGAGATCGGCGATCAGGTTCGCAGATGAGAACCCCAAAACTGTCACCATCACGATAGCGCGGATCAACGGCAGGTCTCTCCTGTTGATGGCGTAAACCAGAAGCCTTCCCAATCCCGGATAATTGAATACATTTTCTACCACCACCAGGCCGCTGATCAACCAGCCGAAACTGATAGCTAATACGGTTATGGTTGGCAGCAGAGCGTTGCGCAGGATGTGCTTGAAAACCACCTGGCGGTAAGGCAGCCCTTTGAGTGTGGCAACGCGGACATAAGGCTGCTCAATTTCCTCTATCACGCCGGACCGCACCAAACGGCTGACATAAGCTAAAAGCACCAGAGTCGCGGTCAAAGCTGGGAGGATCAGAGAGGGTAGTACCTCCCCAAAGCCAGCGCCGGGACGGATGGAAGAACTAGCTGGGAGGAGATCCAATTCAAAAGCGAAAATCTGGATCAGAATCAAACCTGTGACGAATTCAGGCAGGCCGACAACGGATAGGGCGGAAATACTGATCAGGTTGTCGATCCAGGTGTTTTGCTTAAGCCCGGCAATCACGCCCAGGGTAACTGATAAAGGTACCGCAATCACCAGGGTCACCCCTGCCAGGATCAGTGAATTACGCAGCCGGGCTGAGACCAGCGGCCGAATTGCAGAATCGGTGCTGAATGACGTCCCCCAATCTCCTCGGATAAAATCCACCAACCAGGTGCCATATTGGACGGGTAGGGGCGCATCCAACCCCAATTCTTCACGCAGGTCATCCACTGCTTGTTGGCCTGCTTCGCGTCCCAGAAGCACCCTTGCCACATCTCCAGGCAGCCAGGTGGTGATGAGGAAAATGAGGATTGAAGCCAGTAGCAGGGTCAGGACCAACAACCCTAGCCGCTTGAGGATATAAGGGGTCATGTTCGTTTACCTTCTGTTTGTGGCTGCGGTTTCATATATACTTAGTCCTTTTCTGCGCTGAAGCGGAATATTTTTTCCTGGTCTTCTAATAAATCTTCTGGCGGGATGTGGCAGAAATAGCGCTTTTCTGATTTGGGATCCTCACGCCAGGGCGGTGTTTTCTCAATACAGATATCGCCCAAAAAGTGGGGGCATCGGGTATGGAAGGGGCAGCCGGTAATTTCTTCGGAGGCGCTGGGCACATCCCCCTTCAGACGAATTTCCCTTTGTTCTCCCTCGGGGTCAATCAAGGGCACGGCGGAAAGCAAGGCTTCGGTGTAGGGGTGATAAGGTGGTTCAAAAACAGCATCGGCTGGCCCGACTTCCATCAATTGGCCCAGGTAAATCACCCCTACCACATCCGCCAAGTAACCAACAACGGCGAGATCATGGGATATGAACAATGTAGCAATGTGATGGTCGGTTTGTAGCTCATCAAACAAATTCAGAATGGATGCCTGAACCGAAACGTCCAGCGAGGATACAGGTTCGTCAGCGATGATCAGGTTTGGGTTGGGGGCGAAGGCGCGCGCCAGGGAGACACGCTGTTTTTCACCGCCGCTCAATTGGCTGGGCAGTCGAGAGGCGTATTCACTAGAAAGGTTGACAGCTTTCAATAGATCCACCACAGTTTGCTGGGCCTGTTCCTTTGATTGTCCCCGTAATCGCATTATCGGACGGCGAAGGGCCTCTCCGACGCTCATAAATGGATTAAGGGCTTCTTCAGGGTCTTGAAAGATGATCTGTAAGCAGCAGACCATATCCTCCGTGCGCTTACGAAGCTCAGGTGGAAGTTCAAGATCAAAGAGTTCGATCGCTCCGCCCGTATATTCCGCCAATCCCACAATGGCCCTTGCTATGGTCGTCTTTCCGCTGCCGCTCTCGCCAACCAGGCCAAAAGTCTTTCCGCTAGGGATATCCATACTGACGCCATTGACGGCTTTGACAGGATTTGGACTTTTGCCCTGCAGCCAATCACTCAAATTTTGATTTTCTGAAAAATAAACTTTAAGGTTTTGGGTTTGTAGGACTGTTTCACGACTTTTCTGAGTTTCTTTGGATTGCATCGACTCTGGCAGGGGCTGAGATGCTTCGACCTCCCCACTGTTAATTTCTTCCCAGCGGTGACAGCGGGCATATCTTTGATTGCCTGATTCATAAAGGGGCGGATAGTCCTTGCAGACCTCAATCGCCAGGGGGCAGCGGGGCCGGAAGATACAGCCTTCCGGCAGGTTCTGCAGGGGTGGGATGCGTCCCTCAATCGGCCGCAAGTTGACATCCCTTTTGTTTTCTCCCAGCTTGGGGATCGAGTCAAGCAGGCCGCGCGTATAAGGATGCAGCGGTTGATGGTAAAGCGCTGTTGTTTGTGCATCTTCTACCAACTCACCGGCGTACATCACGGCTACCCGGTCAGCGATTTGTGTAACCACACCCAGGTTATGTGTGATGTATAGAACGGCTGTATCCCGATCATGGATCAGGTCGCGGTAGAGGTCCAGCATGGCAGCCTGGGTGGTGACGTCCAAACTGCTGGTCGGCTCATCAAGGACCAGGAGTTTAGGTTCCGTACTGAGGGCCATGGCGGTCAGTACCCGCTGGAGCATGCCGCCGCTGAGCTGGTGGGGGTAGCTGCTGGCCACTCGTTCAGGATCGCCAAGTCTAACCGTTTCAAAGAGTTCTAAGACACGCTGCTTTGAGTCTTTCCCGTTCATCCCCAGGTGACGTTTTAATATTTCCGAAACCTGGTCACCCAGCTTGAGGGAGGGGTTCAATGCAGCCTGAGTTTCCTGAGGAACCATGCTAATCTTGGAGCCCCAGATGGATCGCATTTGGTTTTTACTTAACTTAACCAGGTCATGTCCATTGAAGGCTATTTGCCCGTGCCGCACAATGCCTTCTTCCGGAAGGTAACCCATCACGGCCAGGGCTAGGGTGGTCTTACCGCTGCCGCTCTCCCCAATCAATCCGCAGGTTTGCCCGGCGGGTATTTCCAATGAGACGTGCCGGACGGCATGGCGGAATGAATCCCCAACCCGATATCCGACTGTGAGATCATCAATGTTCAGGAGGATATCATTATTCATTTGCCACGCTCCACGTCTGAGGACACCTGCAATATCTTTTTTAACCCATCGCTGATCAGGTTGACGCCGATTACGACCAGGGCAATCGCTGCGGCAGGGAAAAACAATGCCCAGGGCGTTTGGCTGACGTTGGCGCGCCCCTCTTTGACCATCAAGCCCCAATCTGGACTGGGAGGTTGGACGCCGACGCCTAAAAAGCCCAGCGAGGCAACCAGGAAGATGGCATAGGAAAAACGCAGCGATGCTTCAACGGTCAGCGCCGGTAGGGTGGAGGGAAAAATCTGTCGAAACAAGATGTACCAAAAATTTTCCCCCTGGACCCTGGCGACCTCCACGAAGCTTTTCGTCTTTACGGACAATACCACTGAACGCACCACTCGGGCGACAATGGGCGAGTATGCAACGATGATCACAATCAACACACTGTTACGGGAGCGCCCTAATGATCCTAACAACAACAGGGCGAGGAGCAAGGCAGGCAGCGCCAGAAGGCTGTCAAAGAAACGCATGATCACCTCGTCCAACCATCCCCCTTGATAGCCGCTGATCAAACCGATCAGGGTTCCGATGAGAACCGCTGACAATGTCCCTAAACCAGCCAGGCTGAGCACATCCCGCGCGCCCAAAACCACCCGGCTAAAAACATCCCGTCCCAGATGGTCAGTACCAAACCAGTGCTCCGCTGAAGGGGGCTGTCGGGCGTCTTCTACAATCTGTTGATTTGAGTCGTAAGGGGCAATCAGCGGCCCAAATAATGCAATTATCAAGAACAGCAGGAAGATCGTTGTGCCGATGGCGGAGGGCAAACGGGCATAGAGTTTCTTGAATCCAGCCCAGAATTTCCTTCCGCCATCGAAAATAACCTCCGTCAAGTTTTTCTTTTCGTCAGAGGCCACTGACTTTTCCTTTCCTATTATTTGTGTTTTGTTTATTGTTCAAAATCTAATGTTCTAAAATCTGTGCGGCCAGAAAAGGCCTTTAGTTCAAAACCAGTGAAAGCATCATTGATGGCGGCATATTCCGCAAAGAAATAAGGAACGATCAACGGCCCTTCTTCAATCAGGATGCGTTGGATCTCATGATAGGCATCAACCCTTTCCTGTTCGTCAAGGGTACTGCCGGCTGTTTGTATCAACTGGTCAAGTTCATCATTGCAGTAACGGGTCTCATTCCATTTGGCTTCACAGGCGAGCATCACATCCAGATAAAACTGCGGATAAGCTCGGTGTCCCCAGCCAGTGATGCCCAAATTGACCTCCAACCAGCGTCCTTCACCGTAGTACACGCTTTCGGGCAGGGTTGTGACCGTCACATTCACGCCGGCTTCAGCCCATTGATCCTTAATCACCACCGCCAGATCCGGGAAGTTGAGGGTATCCAGCAAGAATAACTCCAAATCCAGTCCGTCGGGGTATCCAGCCTCAGCCAGAAGATCCACTGCGCCCTCGGGATCGTATTCCGGGAGTTGATATTCTTCTGTGTAATAGGTGTCGAAAATGGGGCCGACGGGTGTATCCCGGCCCACTGCGCCATAGCCCTGCTGCACCAACTCAAAAATCTCCTGTCGGTCTGTGGCCATGCGAAGGGCTTTGATCACCCGAGGATCGTTGCCCGGTTCCTGATCGGTGCGCAGCCTTACAATGGCGAATTGGTTGGTGGCGATATCGTAGGTGTTGATGCCGTCCACACCCTCCAGACTTTCATAAAGGGAAGTTGATAGGTCCATGGTCAGATCAATCTGACCGCCCTGCAACGCGTCAGCCGAAGCGGATTGGTCATTGAAGAAGATGATTTCCAGCCCATCGAGTTTGGGATGTCCATCAATGAAGTATTCCTCATTGGCTTCCATCGTGATCCTGTTTTCAGGCTGGTAATCGGTGACGACGAAGGGCCCGGTGCCGTTAAAGTCCGTGGTTTCTTCCGTCCCATCTTTGACAATCAGGGCGTGATTATCGCTCAGGTCATAGAGAAAGAAGGGGTTGGGCTGCGCCAAGGTAAAAGTCACCTCCAGATCGCCAGTTGCTTCGACGGATTCGATGTTGCTGTAGAGATCAACGGTTGGCAATCCCTCCGTATTACGCAGGCGGTTAAAGGTATAGACCACATCCTGAGCTGTGAGTTCGGCGCCATCATGGAAGGTGACTCCTTCTGCCAGGGTGAAGGTGTAGGTCAGACCGTCGTCACTGAGATTCCACTCCGTTGCAATGCGAGGCACGATTTGATTTTCAGCATCCACATCCACCAGGTAATCGTAGACGTGGTTGGCAATCAAGACTTCAGCATCGGAAGAAATCAGAGAAGGGTCTGTCTGCGATATTGGAAAGGCGGCAACCCGCAGTATTTTTTCTTGGGTCGATTCCGTCGGTTGAGCTCCGCAGGCAGCTAATACCAATACCACGATGATTGATAAACTCAGGAATTTTAGAAAATGTTGTTTTTTTACTTTATTCTTCATATGTGTTTCTCCAATTGTTAAGTTTTGAAATTTATTAGATGATTACTTGAACAAACGGGCCAAACTGGGCAGGCCCTCTGCGAAAGTGGGGTGGATGTGGGCAGCTTGATCCAGGTCTTGCCATGTGGCATCAGCCTCAATGAGAGTGATAAACACATGGATCAATTCAGCAGCAGCAGGGCTGACGAGAGTAGCCCCGAGGATTTTATCGGTGTCCTGATCAATCACCATGCGATAGAATCCCTTCGTATAGCCAACCTCTGATGCCCGGGCAACCTGTTCCAGTTTGAGAGTTTTCTGTTGGGCGTTGTAACCCTGTTCTTTCGCTTGCGAAAGGGTCAGCCCTGCACGTCCGACCTGGGGGCGTGTGAAAAAGGCATAGGCCAAAACTCGGTCGCCCTGTGTTCGGTCCTCACCGTTGAGGATGGCCATCAGCCGCCGGTGATCTTCCCATGCCACATGGGTGAAGGCGGGCTGACCGGTGACATCGCCAATGGCATAAACACCTTCCGCTGAGGTTTTGAATTGATCACCTACGCTGATATGCGCGCTTTCAGTCAGCTCTACTTTTCCTTTGGCGGCCTCCAATTTTTCCGTATTTGGTTTTCGTCCTGTGGCAATCAATAGACATTCCGCTTCGACGGATTCGCCTTCGGACAATCTCACGTTGAATGTGTGGTCCTCATAACTCACCTGCTCAGCACGAGTATCGAAGTGGAATTGAACACCGTCTTCTTTAAGCTGTTCTTGTAATATGCGGCTTAGGTCCTCCTCCTCCCGAGAGATAAGGCGAGGATTCGCTTCAACAATATGAACCTGGCTGCCTAATTGGGCCAAGCCCTGACCTAATTCGATCCCCACGTATCCGCCGCCAACAATAATGGTTCTGTTGGGCAGGTTTTCCAGATTCCAGAAGGACTCGTAGGTGAGGTAGGGTATGCCCGGCAGCCCTTCAATGGGTGGGATCAGGGGAGATTTCCCCGTGTTGATAACAATTATCTTTGATTCATAGACATCCTCGCCGTCTGTCACCATGTTGGGAGCGGCGAAACGAGCTTCCTTATGAATAGTCTTGACCCCCTGTTCCTCGAGGCGTGTTCTAACGCCGCTGCTCCACTGCTTTTTGACTGATCGTATGCGATCCATGACAGCTTTAAAGTCCACTTCAACCTGTGCCCTGATGCCCAGCTCGTCTGCTGAGTGCGCTTCAGCCGCGGCATGTGCAGAAGCCAAAAACATCTTTGAGGGCGTGCAGCCGTAATTCAAACAGCACCCGCCCCATGGGCCGCGCTCAAAGATCGCAACATTCTGCCCTGCTTTTGATAATTTTTCAGCGAGTGGCACGCCTCCCTGACCGCTGCCGATAATGATGGCATCTACTTCATATCTGCTCATAATGATCATTCTTTTCTTATTGATGTCTGAATAATTTAACTGTAGGAATGTCGAATTATTGGTTTTCTTTCTTTGTTGATCTTTAAATTATTCTTAAAAATCATTTTTGACGTCATCGTCAAGGTTGCCATGTTAAAAATGGGCAAGGTGAAATCTCCCTCCCATTAACAGCATTGATTTAATCTTGATTTCGATTGGTCTAAAAGATCGGTGGTTAGTGTGTGTAATGGTGTTGGCGAGGGTGTGGTTCGTTAGGATTACGTTATGAAACGACGTAGGAGACGAGGTACACGCCAACGCCGCCGATCACGGTCAGGAACCAAAGGATGATGGTTGTTCTCATCAGCCATATGGGTTTTCTGGGCGGCAGACTCTCTATCCAATACATCCGTGTGACGGTATAGGTCATCAGGAGCTGCGTGAAGCCGCCCAGTATTCCGTGGAACACGGGGATATTGGCAAAAGCTCCTGTCGTTAAAGTTTCAGAACCTTGAAGCACGCCCAACCAGGTGGGGACCATCACAACAAGGATGGGAATCCAATTTATCATCGCTGCGACAGCCATCACAGGACAGTGTTTGGAAAATTGTTTCTTTCGGGCTTGAATGCCGCCATATGCGGCAACGATGCCCAATAGAATAGTAAGGATGAGTGAAAGATCTGACCACAAACCTGCACCGGTATTTAGTATGCCGTTCATTGTTCCTCCGTTCTTAAAGAGTGATATGAGCCAAAAATTCTCATTTCAGATATTCAACATTCTCTATTCTTGACTGTGTTATTCCTCCTCATTCTCTGGGTTCTTAATAGTGAAGAAAGCGATGATCCCCCCAGCGACAGCTAAGCCTCCTGCGGTCATCATGGCGCGCTGGAAGCCCGCAGTATAGGCCCATTCATAGGCATCAACAGCCTCAGAGGGCAAAGTTTGTTGCTCAATCCCGGCAGAAGGTTCCTGGGAGATGTTTTGGAGCTGCTGCGCAGCGTTTTCAGGAATGGCTCGGGTTTCAATTTGTTCGTTCAAAACAGAGCTGAAGCCCAGTGAGAGGATAGCACCCAAGGCAGCGACAGCCAGGAGGGCAGCGACCCGCGAAACCATATTGTTAAAGGCGGCAGCTACGCTGGAATGTTCTTCAGGGGCAGCGGAGATGACCGTGTCGGTCAGGGGAGCAACTGTCCCTGAAAGCCCGAAGCCAAACAGGACGATCGCAGGGATCAGTTCCATCCAGATATTCGATTCAGGATGGAGCCTGGCAAGCAACCCCAAGCCGATGCCCGTCACAATCGGCCCCAGCGTCATAAATAAACGGGGTCCGTGCCGGTTGGCAAGGCGGCCAAAGAATGAGGACAGCAGGAGTAATAATAAGGAGGTCGGAGCGGTCATCAAACCTGCTTGCAGCGCGGAAAACCCCATAATATTTTGGATGAAGAGCACCAATATGAAATTGGAACCTTGAAGGGCGGCGTACACCATCAGCGTGGTCAGGTTCGCCCCGCTGAAATTTCTGGATTTGAATAGAGACAGGGGTAATAGGGGATGCTTCAACTTTTGCTCAATAAAAGGGAACGCCACCAGGGCCAATGTGCCGCCAACCAAACCGATCAAAATGCTGGGCGAGGTCCATCCGATTACAGGCCCTTCAATGAAGCCGTATGCGATGCCCCCCAAACCCAGGGTGATGATGATGGATCCCACCCAATCCAGCTTGGCAGATGATCCCCGGCGGGTGCTTTCTGGTACGAATCTCGCCATGAGAACAATAGCCAGGGCGATCAGGGGCAGGCTGATGAAGAAAGCCCAACGCCAGGAAAAAGTGTCAACCATCCACCCGCCCAGCAGAGGGCCAATAACTGTTCCTATGCCTGTCCATCCTGACCAGGCGCCAATGGCCTGTCCGCGCCGTTCGGGATCGGTAAATACGGAGCGTAAAATTGCCAGGGATTCGGGCACCATCAACGCGCCGGCAACACCTTGCAGGATACGCAAGCCGATCAGCCAGGTTGGGTTTGGTGCGAGGCCGCAGCCAAGCTGTGTCAGGCCGAATCCAACCAGGCCGATCACGGCGATCCTCCGCCTGCCAAAACGGTCACCCAAAGCACCGCCCAATATCAGCAGACTGGAGAGGGTCAGCAGGTAGCCATCAACAACCCATTGCAGGCTCGAAAGATTGGCATCCAATGCCGTGCTGATGGCAGGCAGGGCCACATTGATGACCGACCCGCTCAGAAAAACGACACCAGAGGCTATGATGGTGGCGATCAATGACCATCGTTTTTGCTTTTCAGTTATTTGATCTGTCATTGGAGCCTTTCTTCCGGTTATTTATCTGAATATAATTTCACACCCGTGACGAGGTTTGCTCACCGCCCATGAACCTATTGTTAATGATATTCATAATATTCAACAGTCTATCGTGGGAAGCGGTTTGATGCGGGTTGGCTTTCAGTCGTAAACGGCAGAAAAGGTGCGGGAAAGAAAAATCAGGTTCAAAGGAAGGCTTTATTGATAAGCTCCGAATCAAATTGAGTGTGTATCTGTTTTATTTGTACAAAGGAAGTGATTTTGGTTGTTGGTGTGTGTAAAATTCCCATGAATCATAATGACTACGTAGGGTGCGCACCAATAATTACGCATGAAATGATGTGGTGCGCAGAAAGATACTGCGCACCCTACGAAAGCCAAATTTGGTTGGATGTGGACTAACCGCGTAGTTTGACGAAAAGCGTGCTGGAGGAGTAGGCTGCACACCTCATTTGTGCGCACCAATAATGTCGCATGAAATGATGTGGTGCGCAGAAAGATACTGCGCACCAATATTATCGCGATACCGTATGTTGGTGCGCAGAAAGATACTGCGCACCCTACTGGATTAATTTTTTATCAATCAAATAAATGGCGTTTGCCAGGCCTTTCTCAGCGCGGATTTTCTCCCCCAGGTCAGCGGCTTTTTCGTGGCAGGTCTCGTCTCTTGCAGCTTCTTCAAGCGCGCGGGCGAAGTTGTCCACGGTCAGCTTGGCGCGCGGGATGGGCTCTGGGCTGACGCCCAGCTCATGCACCTTCTGACCCCAAATGAACTGGTCAATAATGTGGGGGATGACAAGGGCAGGGATGCCCGCACGGAAGGCGGCGGCAGTGGAACCGAAGCCGCCGTGATGTACAAAACAGCTTGCCCGAGGGAGGAGCCAGGTGTGGGGGATTGAACCAGCGGGGTAGACTTCATCGGGGAGGTCAAGCGTTTTCATCGCGCTGTGCCATCCCTGGATGATGGCGCGCACACCGGCTTGTTGGATCGCTTCCAGGGCCAGTTGAGCGGTCTCCAAGCTGTCGGCTTCCCCCATCGCCATCGCGCCCAGGCTGATCACCACCGGCGGTTCCCCTGCTTCAATGAAATCCACTAAATCCCTTGGCGATTGCCAGTCCTCCGGTGGCTGGGCAAACCAGTACCCCGTCATCTGGTGGCGGGGCTCCCAGCGCGGATCGGGCGGGATGATGTGCGGGCTGATGGGCACCAGGTTCAATAATTTGGAAGTAATCCCTTCATCGCCCATAGGCGGGAGGCCGAAATTCTTGCGGATTTGGTTGAGGGGGCGGCTCATCATCAGCCCCATACCCCAGCCTGCGACAGCGCCGATCATGCGTTTGAAGAAGGGTTCATCCGCGTCCTTGACCGGAATGGCCTGGGGGAAGAGGGTCACGCTGATCTTGGGCATGTTTAACTGGTCAGCCTCGATGCTCCCGGCTGCGGAATGGGAGACAATGACCACGTCTGCGGAGCGGCACAAGGTCAGCAGGTCTTCATGGGAGTCCTCCAGCATGCGGAAGGTGAATTTCATTACCCGCATGAAGCCGATCATCCAGTGGGGCGCGTTGGCGCGGATGCGGGCGGCTTCCTCCCCGATGACGATATCGGGGCCGATTGGAGCAAAACGGACGTCGTAGGAATCGACCAGACTCCGCATGCAGGGATGGGAGGCGACGATGGCGGTGTGCCCGGCTTCTTCCAGGCGGGAGGCCAGGGCAATATAGGGCTGAACGTCGCCGCGCGTGCCGATGGTGGGGATGAGGAAGGTGTGGTGGGGGTTGGGCATAGGGGTCTCCGGATAGATGAGAAAATTTTCTATATCATATAATAAATATTAATAATATTAAGAATTATTATAATATTACATATTTTGGGAAAATGATATTAGTAAACTGATACATAAATAATTTTTATTGAATTTGGATAGTGATATTAGTCGCTTATGATAAAATAAGTCTAAAGATAATATTTTATTCAGTAAAATTTTTCTAAGAGGGTCATACAAAATGTATTTATCTGATTTGCAAATCTGGAATTTTAGAAAATATGGTAAAAAGACAATTGATGGGGAGATACTACCTGGACTCCACATTTCATTTTCGAAAAATCTAAATCTATTGGTTGGTGAAAATGATTCAGGAAAAACGACAATAATCGATGCGATAAAATATGTTCTTTTTACACGTAGTTTTGAATATATTAGATTATCTATTGATGATTTCCACTTGCCATGTGGATGTGAAAATGAAAATTGTAGGGCTAAAGAATTAAAAATCAAATGTATTTTTAAGGGTTTTTCAGATAATGAGGCGAAAAATTTCTTAGAATGGTTATCCGTTGATAAAAAAGGATATTGGTTATCAATATTCTTAAGTGCGAAATTAAATGGAAGAGAAATAAATATCATATGGAGAGCTGGGGAAGGTGAGGGCAGCCAAATTGATTCAAAGGCAAGAGATTTATTACGTGTTACATATTTAAAACCTTTGCGAGATGCTGAAAATGAACTTTCACCTAGACGGGGTTCAAGAATTTCACAAATACTTGACAGTCATGAAGCTTTTGCTGAAAAAGATGATCACAAGTTGGTAGAAATAATTAATGAAGCAAATGATGATATCCAAGGTTTCTTTAATGAAGGTATACCAGAAGAAAATCCTGGTATACGACTACATAATGAGATTGATATGTATCTATCAGAATTTTCAGATAGAAATTCACCGTTAATATCAAGATTTTCTGTTTCAAGAACTGGATTAAGAAATATTCTTGAAAAATTACAGTTAGAAGTATTTGAAGAGGTTTTTGATTCATGTGAGATAACAACTGAGCTTGGACTCGGATCCCATAATTTGTTATTTATAGCTGCTGAATTAATATTACTAAAGAAAATTGATTATTCAGGTTTAAGATTAGGATTAATTGAAGAGCTTGAGGCACATTTACATCCACAAGCTCAATTGAGATTAATTGATTATCTTCAAAGAGAATCAAAAGATTCTGACATCCAGCTTATTTTGACAACCCATAGCCCAATTTTAGCGTCTAAAATAAAATTAAATAACTTAATTATTTGTAAGAAAAAAGGAGTATTTCCTATGGGCGATTCTTTTACAAAATTAGAAAGAGGTGATTATAGTTTCTTAGAAAGGTTCTTAAATTCAACAAAAGCAAATATGTTTTTTGCAAAAGGAATTATATTGGTTGAAGGTGATGCTGAAAACATACTTATACCCACACTGGCAAGAATTATAGGATATCCATTATCCAATTTTGGAATATCGATTGTTAATATTGGGAGCACAGCATTTCTGCGCTATTCTAGAATTTACATGAGGAAGAATGATGAAAAAATGGGAATACCAGTATCAATAATCACTGATCTTGATCTAAAGCCCAATGTTACTATTGATGGAGAAGAAACTTTAGTAAATTACTCAGAAGAGGATATTCAACAAAAGATAAAAAATAAAAGTAAGTATTTTGGTGGCAAGGAAATTTCAGTTTTTGTCTCACCAAAGTGGACACTCGAATATGTAATTGCTTCTAGCGAGAATTTTCGTTCATTATTACTTAAATCTATCTTTTATGCACAAAAAGAAATGAATAGTAATAAATACATGATAACAAAAGAAAAAAAAGAAGAGTTAACCAGAGATTTGGCTGAATTTGATGCTTGGATTTCAATGAATAATCCTTCTAAAGAACAAATTGCTTATAAAATATATTACGATGAATTGCTAAAGAAGAATGTGTCAAAAGCTATTGTAGCTCAATGGTTTTCACACTTTTTGTGGGAAGAGAAGAAACAATATAAAAGTTTATTGGAATCTGATCAATGTTTTAAGTATTTAATTGATGCAATAAAATATTCAGCTGGAGATGAATTTCATGACTCTAAAAATCACTAATTGTGATATTGATGAAATTGAATCGTTTCTACTATCAAATGGGAAGAAATTTGATGAAGAACAGCGAATTTTTATTAGATCATTAGAATCACATGACGTTCAAGCCTGCCCTGGAAGTGGAAAAACAACTGCACTAATTGCTAAGTTAATGATTATTTCCCAAAAAAGGAGGGATTTAGGAAATTTGTCAATTTGCGTACTTACTCATACAAATGCAGGTGTTAATGAAATTACTAAAAGACTCGAAAAAGTTAACAGTTGTCTATTGAATTATCCACATTTTATTGGAACAATTCAAAAATTCGTTAATACATTTTTGGCTATTCCTGCTTTTATTAATTTCTATGGCTATCGACCTATAGCAATAGATAATGAACAATATTCATATGAAATAAGACGAGATCAAGATGTCAGAGACTTTAATAAAGCAAAATTCGCTTTGAATAAAAGAAGGTTATTATTGGAAGATTTACGTTTTTCTTTTGAAAAATTCTTAATTTCAAAATCCCTCAATTATGAGAAACCAATATTCAAGAAGATTTCTCAAGGATCAAGTTATGATAAATTAAGGCAACATAAACTTAATGTTCTTAAGAAAGGATATTTATGCTACGATGATGCTTATGCAATAGCGAATAAATACTTAAAAAAATATCCTAAATTGGCAGATCTTTTTACGGATAGATTTAGCTTCGTTTTTATTGATGAAATGCAGGATACAGATATCCACCAGTTAAAAATATTAAATAATTTATTTAGGTCGGAAAGAACGATAATTCAAAGAATAGGTGATAAGAATCAATCTATCTATTCAAATAATGTGAAAGAAAATTTAATCTGGGATCAAAAAAACGTTTTATCAATAACTGGAAGTAAAAGATTTTCTCCAAAAATTGCACAGGTAGTAAAAAATGTTGGCTTATATAATCAAGATCTTGATGGAAATAAAAAAGCTTGTGCAATTAAACCTGTGATGATGCTGTTCAATGATTCTGATATAGAGAAAGTTATTCCGAAGTACACTGAACTAATTAAAAAATATAAGTTGGAGAATATCAATCATGCGATATTCAAGGTTGTAGGATGGGTAGGGAAAGAAAGTGAATCAGGGCATACTATACAGAGCTATTGGCCTAATTATAAAAATAAACGAAAAGCTATATACAAAAATGTTCAGTTATTGGATTTTCTTAAGTTTAATACTTCAACAAGTATTAATGCTAATTATTACAGAAAATCAATAGTCAATGGACTTCTAAAATATCTTAGGTTAATTAATATACTGCATCCTTCTGGACGCTACTTTACACAATTCTCACTTTTTGATTATTTATCAGATACCAAGCCAGAATTATTACAAAAACTAAATGAGAATTTAGCTTGTTGGATTCTGAAGATAATGAGATCAGAAGATGTTTTTAATGAAGTTAAGTCTTTTTTTAAGCTATTTTCAGAAAATTTTGGTTTTGAACAAACAATATTCGATCAAGATGTAATTGATTTTTTTGAGTTCAATGATTCAAATGCAGTGTTTGAAAATGACCAGAGAATCACTGATTTGAAGATCAACCAAGTGCCAATTGAAATAGATACAATTCATGGTGTCAAAGGAGAAACGCATACAGCTACGCTTTACTTAGAAACATACTATTATACTTATGATATAAATAATATTTTCGATTTCTTTAGGCCTAACTGCACTACAACGACTTTAAATCTGGGAAAACGAAAAAAGCAAGCAATGAAAATGGCTTATGTTGCCATGAGTAGACCAACTCATTTATTATGTATAGCAATTCATAAATGCGATAATAAGAGAAAAATTATTCATCATATCGATGAAATCGAAATGCAATTTGGCGAATTCTGGGAGATTATTGATATCTCTGAACAGGAATGATTATTATCGACCTTTTCCCTCATACCTGGATAAAATGGAGATCGTGTGTTCAGGGTGCTTGTGACGCGCTTAACTCATGTACGATCCATCATTAACAACACACTTCCATCGCTTTGTTGATTAGAGTGCGCACCAAAATATATCATTGTTTAATTATTGGTGCGCAGAAAACCCCTGCGCACCCTACGACTTATTGCCCTTTTCCCGCATAACTGGGTAAAATGGAAGGCGTGTGTTCAGGCGGGCTTGCGCCGTGCCTGACCCATGCACGATTCACCATTCACAACTCACTTCCTCCGCGAAGTTTGAAAGGAAATTAAATTACATGCCCTCTCTCACCAAAGAACACGTCCTGGGTGCCCTCAGCAAGGTGATGGACCCCGAATTAAACAAAGACCTGGTCACCTTGAACATGATCAAGGACATCCAGGTTCAGGATTCCAAGGTCGCTTTCACCATCGAGCTGACCACCCCTGCCTGCCCCCTCAAGAATCAGATCAAACAGTCTGCTGAAGCCGCTGTGCTGGCCCTGGAGGGCGTCGAATCCGTGGATATCACCATGGGCGCGCAGGTGCCGCAGGACACAAAGATCAAGGACCTGTCCATCAAGAACATCATCGCCGTCGGCTCCGGCAAGGGCGGTGTGGGCAAGTCCACCATCGCCGTCAACCTGGCGGTTGCGCTGGCGCAAAGCGGTGCCAGGGTCGGGCTGATGGACGCTGATATCTACGGCCCCAACGTCCCCATGATGATGGGCGTGGATAAGCTCCCGCCCACCAAGGGCAAACGCATCCAGACGGCGGAAGCCTACGGCGTGAAGGTTATGTCGATTGGCTTCATGGTCGCCCCCGGGCAGCCCTTGATCTGGCGCGGGCCCATGCTGCACTCTGCTATCAAGCAGTTCCTGCAAGATGTGGACTGGGGCGAGCTGGACTATCTGATCGTAGATCTCCCCCCGGGAACGGGCGATGTGCAGCTTTCATTGGTGCAGACGGTGCCCCTCAGCGGCGGCGTGGTGGTGACCATGCCCCAGCGCGTGTCCTTTGATGACGCGGCCAGGGCGGTCTCGATGTTCAAGAAGATGGATGTGCCGATCCTGGGTGTGGTAGAGAATATGAGCTACCTCAAGCTGGAAGACGGCACGGTGCGGCGCATCTTCGGCGAGGGCGGCGGTGAAGCGCTTGCACGCGCGGCGGGCGCACCCCTGTTGGGTGAGATCCCGATTGACGAGAAGATCCGCGTAGGCGGCGACCAAGGCGATCCAGTCGTCGTGGCAGACCCCGAATCCCCCGGCGCGGTGGCCATGTGCAAGCTGGCAGAATCCGTTGCCTCCCGCATGAGCATGGAAATACATAGATAAGACAACTCAGCGTGATATAATCAACTTTATGAGTAACAACACTATTATTGGGGTTCAATTTGAAGACGTTGGCAAGATTTACTATTTTGACGCGTCCCGATTCCCTCATCTGGAACCAGGCGATCCGGTTGTGGTGCGCACCAGCCGCGGCTTGCAGCTGGCGCACACCAGCCAGATTGACCTGGAGGAAGAGGAATTGGATCTCAACTCGTTTAAACCCGTGGAACGACCCGCCACACCCAAGGACCTCCTCAAGCGAAAAGAATTAGCGCTAAAAGAAGAAGAAATCAAAGAACAAATCCGCCAACACCTCAATGAGAACGGATTGAGCGGTGTCAAGGTTGTCTCCGCTGAGTATTCCCTGGACGGCAACCGTCTGTTTGTGGCACTGAACAGCGAATCTTCGGTCAATTACAACATCAAAAGGCTGCACCAGGACGTGCAGAAGATTGTCAAAGACGTCAAATTGGAGCTGCGCCAGATCGGGCCGCGCGACGCAGCCAAGCTGATTGCCGGCATGGGCGCTTGCGGCCTGGAAACGCGCTGCTGTGCGAAATTTCTGACGGAATTCTCTTCCATCTCCATTCGGATGGCCAAGACCCAGGATATTTCCCTGACGCCTTCTGAGATTACGGGGATGTGCGGCCGGCTGCGCTGCTGCTTGATGTATGAACATGATCAGTATGTGGAAGCGATCAAAACGCTGCCCAAACGCAAACGCCGGGTGGTCACACCCATGGGGGAGGGAAGGGTGATCCAGATTCTACCCATGCGCCAGGCGGTGATTGTGGATATCCCCGATATCGGGCCACGCCAATTTTCGAAGGAAGAGCTAGATCGTGCCAAGCGCATCGCCAATGGCGAGGATGTTGAACCTGTCCAAAAGCCGAGGGAGAACAAACCGGATGTGGTCGTGAGCCGGCCGGAAGATCAAACCGTCGACCGAAATGATCGATCCGGAAAGTCAAAACGGGGCAGAAGCAGCCGCAGTTCGAACAATCGAAGAGGGCGGAAATCGCGCAGAAATCAATCTGATAATAAGAAGAAATCATAATTCCAACACCGAAGGATCAATGAACAATGGAATTGACAGAAGGTTGGGAAGGCAAGAAAGAGATACTCGTCATTCTGGCACATCCCGACGACCCGGAGTTTTTCTTGGGCGCATCCATCGCCCGTTGGATCAAAGCTGGACACCACGTGCATTACGTTCTCCTAACAAAGGGTGATAAGGGGGCGGAAAACGAGACTCAGACCCAGGATGAGATCTGCCAGATCAGGGTAGAAGAGCAAAGAAACGCAGCTAAGTTTCTTGGTGTTTCCTCTGTGAAATTCCTGGATTATGAGGATGGCTATCTGATTCCAGATTTAGAACTGCGCCGAGAAGTGGCGCGCTGGATTAGAATGTTAAAGCCCGATATTTTGGTGACTTGTGATCCAACCAACATGTTTCCCAGTGACCATTATATCAACCATCCCGACCACCGCTATGCCGGACAGGTCGTGATTGATGCCGTTTTTCCCGCTGCTGGTAACCACTGTTTCTTCCCCGAGCTGCTTGAAGAAGGGCTTCAACCGCACGAGGTAGAAGAGGTTTGGATGAGTGTGACCCATCAACCCAACCTCACACTGGATGTCAGCGAACACTGGGAGGATAAAATTGAGGCCCTAAAACAGCATTCCTCGCAGATTGGCGACCCAGCAGCTTTTGAGCAGCGGATGCTGGAGAGGCTGGGTGCGGAGGATGATGTTGACCTTAAGTATGAAGAGCAGTTCCGACGAATTAAATTCAGGAGACCAAAAAAATGAGCATGCTGGATGAAGCCTTTGCACTAAAAGACTATACGGTTGAACGTCGCCGGGATTTTCACCGGCATCCGGAATTGGGATTTGAGGAGACGCGTACGGCGAAGATCGTGGCGGAGACCCTGCAGGATTTGGGGTTGGATGTGACGACAGGTGTTGCCGGAACGGGGGTGGTGGGCTTATTAAGAGGGGCTGCGGAGTCCCCAGTGCTCCTGCTGCGGTTTGACATGGACGCACTGCCCATCCAGGAAGAAACGGGTGCGGTGTATGCTTCCGAGAACCCCGGCAAGATGCACGCCTGCGGGCATGACAGCCATGTCGCGGTGGGATTGAGCGTGGCTAAGCTGCTGGCGAAACGACGGGAGGAACTGCAAGGGACGATCAAGTTCGTATTTCAGCCGGCGGAAGAAGGTGGGGGAGGGGCCGAGAAGATGGTGCAAGAAGGCGTTCTTGAGGATCCCAAGCCGGATTATTCATTGGCTATGCACGTCTGGAATGATAAAACGGTGGGCTGGTATGCCCTCAACCCCGGCCCGATGATGGCTGGCGCGGAGATCTTTTCAGTCAAGGTGACGGGCAAGGGCGGTCATGGTGCTTCGCCCCATAAGACGGTTGATCCAGTTGTCGCAGTTGCTCAAATGGTTACTGCGCTGCAGAGCATTACCTCTCGAAATATTGATCCTTTGGAGAGCGCGGTTGTTTCGGTTTGCACGGTGAATGCAGGCTCCGCTTTTAATGTCATTCCTCAGGAAGCAAATTTTTCGGGCACAATCCGGACTTTTAAGCCGGAAGTGTATGAAATAGTGGAACAGCGCTTTAATGAGATCGTTGATGGCATTGCTGGTGCCATGGGATGTGAGGCGGAAATTCAGATTAAACGGATGACATTTCCCGTCAGCAATGACCCTAAGCTGGTAGCAATGATGTCTGAGGTTGTGAAGGAAATTGACGCAGATGCAATTGTGGATTCCGCTCATCAGACGATGGGGTCTGAAGACTTCTCCTTCATGATGCAAGATATACCAGGCTGCTTTGTGATGGTCGGCTCGGCAAATCATGAGATGGGATTGGATTATGGCCATCACCATCCCAAATTTGATATTGATGAGGCTTGCCTGCCCTATGCCGTGGCGTTAATGGCGAAAGGTGCGGTGGAGATTTTGGCGCGAGTGTGATGGAATAAGCATTGGTTTATGTTTTTTGATGTAAGAAAAAATTTATTGTCACCATCATGCTTTATTTTTTAAAAACTTGATCTGAGGGAAAATTTTATGGTTAATAAGGTTTTCAGAGCAGCTCTATTTTTATTGTATATATTTGCATTCTCGGTTATTGCCATTGCCCTTATTAAACCAGGCGCTGCAATCTTTTTTAGAAAAATTGCTCTTGTCGATGAAAATGCTTTAATTAATAATGGTCTGATTGAATACCACCTGACTCTTGATCAATCTCAATATGATTTTGATACATTGGTTGTGCGGGAAAATGGTCAAATTTTACATCAAATTGAAGCAGAAAACCTTCCATCAGCCAAATCTGGTGCTATCACTCTAATTGGACTCAGTGGGAATTCGGTTAAGGTTTTAATAAATCCAAAATCAATTCCATCTCAAATTGACGTAGATCAATCCTTGGAAATACTCGTAAGGCCAAACTTCTTCACGAGTCTCTGGATTAAAATTTTATTTATTGTATTATTGACGGGTTTTCTGTTTCTATTCGCGTCAATATTTCTAAACGATCAAAAGAGGAAGATGGTTTTTGGATCTGTTATTGGGATAATAAAGGTATGGGGTCAGGGTGATCAAGAAAAAATAAATCTTAATTCTAAACTCAGAATAATTGGTTGTACCGCTATAAACATCATTTTCTTTTCCTATTTTTATGTGTTTATGGAATGGTTGTTTTTTGTTACGAAAATTTCTTTTATGGATGTGCTTGGCATATTTGAAAAGCTGGGCGTTCTTTTTAATACGGCACTATTAATAAGTTTATGTGCGATTCTTAGTGTAATTGTGATTTTTCTCATTGATCTATTTTTCACAATATCATTTACACCGCTGGATAAATTTATTTATCACATCCCTCCAGCATTTTTATTAACTTGTTTGAGTCTTATACTATTTGACAATTTCACCTATACCGTATTCCGTTTTGGAGTGGTTACAACGGATACCTTTGGAAAGATCGTATATGCAGTTTGTTTTTTGGGTTTATTCATATATTTTATTTGCGAGTTTGATAAAAGGTATATCAAGATAAGGAAACGAAAAACACCCTCATGGCGGGTAATAATGGCCTCAAGCCTAATGTTGTTCTCAATTATTTCCATCAGCCTTAGTTTCAATCCATTACAGAACACGATGAAAGAGGTTAACGAGACTGTTGAACCATCCAACCTCCCCAATATCATATTGATGGGTAATGATGGATTAAATGCGGAAAATATGTCGGTCTACGGATATGAACGTGAAACGACTCCATTCCTTGAGGAGTTAGCAATAACCTCATTGGTGATGGAAAACAATTTTGTCAATGCGAATAAATCCACTGGGTCAGATACAGCTATGCTGACAGGAAAACTTCCTTTTGATACTCGTGTGCTATTCCCACCGAATACTTTGCAGGGCGAAGATATGTATGAACATCTCCCAGGCATTTTAAAGCGATATGGGTATAAAACAGCTTCCTTTGCGGTGGACCATTACTTGGATGTAGATGTCATTAATTTTAGAAACGCATTTGATCTTGTTGGTGGGAAGACAAATGAGGTTCCAAAGATTGTAGATAAGGCTTCCGCGTTTGGTTATAGTGACATGGTTTACTTCGTTTCTATGATACAAGAGAGAATCCAGGACCGAATTCAACATGTCTTTTTTATTGAGGAAATGGAAAATCCTTATGAAAAAATGACCAGAGATACAATCACATACCGCACGAGTGATTCAGAAAATATAGCTAACCTAAAATTAAGTTTAGAAACCGCTTCGAAGAATAATCAACCGTTATTTGCTCATATTCATTTGATCAGCACACATGGCGGGAAATTTGACCTTCTATATCAAAAATTTTCCGCTGGTCAGGAACAATTGGATAACTGGATGGTGGATTTTTATGATGATGCAATCCTGAATTATGATCAAACAATAGAAGAATTTGTTAATTTTCTAAATAGCAATGAAATCTTCAACAATACGATCATTATTTTTTATTCCGATCACGGATCTCAATGGACGATTGAAGACAAAACACCCTTAATTATTCATTTTCCAAACGATCAGCATTCCGGAATAATCACAGAATCAACTCAGAACCTGGATATCGCCCCGACAATTCTTGATTATTTAGGGGTTGAAATTCCATCCTGGATGTTTGGGGAGTCATTGCTCAATGATTTAGAGGAAACACGTCTGTTATTTTCCGCTGAATTGAAGCGTGAAATTGAGGACAATAAGATAAGCGGTATTAATCCCGATAGAATAGTGCCACCATTTTACCAATTTGGCTTTCTGGATATCATTCAATGTCAAAAGTTCCATAAAATTGATTTACAGGAATTGACGATAGAGACAAAGGATATTGAAAATCACACTGACCCATGTCATGAATCGAAACTTTACTCTCAGGAAGAGATCTGGGAAAAAGCTGGTGAATTATTAAGGTCATATGGTTTTAATGTACCGGAGGTATGGGGAGAGCAGAAGAAATAATTACTAAATTTTAAGTAATCAGACAATCAAATCAAATTTTATTCCTTAGTTTCAATCAACATCTTTCGTATGGTATTATGAATTGCTGAAATTTTTGATAAAAGGTTTAATCGCGCTATCACCACTGGACTATTGAGATTTTTTAATGAAAACAAAACAAGTCACAAACGAACGCAAACAGGGTTTAACCCTAAAAGAGATTCTAAAAACATGGCTCCCCCTGGCCGGGAGTTGGTTATTAATGAGTATTGAGCTGCCAGCGATTAACGCTGTTATTGCAAGATTGGCAAATCCAGAAATTAATCTTGCCGCATATGGCGGGGTCGCTTTTTCGATCGCCTTGACCATTGAAGCGCCTGTGATTATGCTGCTGGCAGCTTCTACGGCCTTGAGCAGGGATTGGAAGTCCTATCAAAAGCTGAGAAAATTTACACTCATCCTTGGCGGCGGTCTGTCAGCATTACATTTTCTTGTCGCTGTGACCCCGATCTATGATTTCATTGCGAATGTCCTCTTGCAAGTGCCACCGGAGGTCGTCGAACCGGCACGGATCGGCATGATCTGTCTGAGCCCCTGGAGCCTAGGGATCGCCTTCCGACGATTTCAGCAAGGGGCGATGATTCGATTCGGACATTCTAGGATCGTAGGAGAAGTAACTTTAGTGCGGTTATTGACCGTTAGTGTGGTTTTAACAACAGGGATGATATTAAAAACCATCCCAGGAACACTCCTGGCTGGGCTGGCACAGGGCTTGGGTGTGACACTCGAGGCGACTTACGCAGGATTGCGAGTTCGAAAGATCATCCCGGAGATGAAAGCCGCACCGCCAACAGAGAAGCCTTTAACCTTGAAGCGGTTTGTTCGCTTCTACTTCCCCCTGGCGCTGACCTCCTCTTTATGGCTTTTGTGGCAGCCCGTGATCAGCGGTGCGGTTTCCCGCATGCCTGATCCTCTGGAGTCTCTTGCGGTTTGGTCAGTGGTGACCGGGGTGTTGTTTGTCTTTCGGAGTGGCGGCGTGGCGTATAATGAGGCGGTTGTGGCTTTGCTTGAAGAGCCCAATTCCTTTCCGGCTTTGCGGCGTTTTGCCCGTATTATGTCGGGGATTATCTCGGTGATTGTTATCGCCTTTGTGGTTTCACCGCTATCTCATTTCTGGTTTGCATCCATTGCTAATCTCACACCGGATAAGGTGCAAATTGCCAGGATTACTATAGCATTGGGGATACCCTTAGGCCTTCTCAGCATGTACATCAGCTTCTTTCAAGGGATTGTGGTTAACCAGGAACGTACCGGTGTGGTCGCTGAGGCTGTGGGTATGTTTTTGGTAGGCTTGTTTGTTGTGCTGGTCATAGGCATTATTACCGAAGCCTATAAAGGCGTTTATGTTGCATCAGCAGCATTTACCATGGCCCACCTTACACAAGTTATTTGGTTGTTTTGGCGAAGCCGGAAACAACGGCGATTGTTATCTATTGAAGCGTATTAGACTTGTTTGGGGATTATAAATCTCTGTTTAATAAATTGTGTGTAAGTTCGATGATAGTCTTCGCTGCGTCATTTTTCTTTGGTAATATCTTATTAAAATTTGTTAAGGCTTTTTTTGTGTAAGCTTTTGTTTTGGTTTGCACAATTCCCTTAGCCCCACATTCTTGCAGTACTTGTGCCATTTGTGCCACTTCTTCAGCAGTGTGTAGTTCTTCTTTCTCCCACAAACACCGAAATTTATCGCTCTGTTCTAATCCGTAGAGGATAGGCAGTGTTTTTTTATGGGATTGTATATCGCTTGCCACAGATTTGCCGGTGATTTGTGGATCTCCCCAAATGCCCAAACCATCATCTTGGATTTGGAATGCCATCCCAAGATTTTCACCAAAGTCAGCTAAGCTTTCTTGGACGTCAATACTTTGTTTAGTAATTAGACCGCTCAAATTTGTGGAAAGAGAAATCAATGCTGCTGTTTTCCCTTGGACCATTTCCAGATAATCCGCCACACCTATCTCTTTTTCATTCTCGAATGAGAGGTCCATTTGCTGCCCTCGTGTGAGCTGCAGGCAAGTGTCGTTAAGCCGGTGTGCTGATTCGGTTGCGATTCTTTCATCGCAGGTTTTTCGCAGATTAAGCATGCTCATCTGTGCGATGCTAAACAGGGAATCGCCAGTATTGATCGCTTGGGGTATTCCCCATTTTTTCCACAGGGTCGGTCGTCCGTGCCGAAGAGATGAGCGGTCTTCGATATCGTCGTGAATCAGGGTGAAGTTATGGAGGAGTTCTATTGAGACTGCCCCGGGCAGGGCTTTTTGGATATCCTCGTCGAAGGCCTCAACACAAAGCAGCATGAGCAATGGCCGTAGACGTTTGCCGTGGCTGCTTGGATCATCCTTATCCAACCAACCCATGTGATAGAAGAGCATATCCCTTATAGCATTTCCCATCGAGCGTTTCAAGAAATCGACACTATCCTGTAAAGCCGTTTCAATGATGGGTAAGAATTTGTGATTGAATTTTAAAAGCGACATTCAGAATACCTTTATGGTATTTTTGTGATTCTATCTGAGGTAAGATCATTCAACCTACGAGCACCACTAGCGAACATGGCAATGCGGATTTGATCGACAATCATGCGCATTGTGTTTATTGTTGTTTCCAGGGATTCATCCGCTGCCTTGAGGAATGTGCCTGCCATTCCCCCCATATTAGCCCCCAATGCCAGACATTTGACAATATCAATTCCTGTTCTCAACCCGCCGGAGGCGAATAAGGTTATCTCGTTTGATACTTTTCGTACATTTAGTATGGATTGGCAGGTTGGGATTCCCCAGTTGACGAAGACGCCTGCGGTTTGTGCCTGATAGGGATTTTCAATGCGGTGCATTTCCACTTCCGACCAGGACGTCCCACCGGCACCGGCTACATCTATTGCGGCCACTCCCGCATTCAGCAATCGCTTTGCAGTCTGCATGGAGATTCCCCAGCCAACCTCCTTGATAACGACAGGAACCTCAAATGCTTTCGTGATGCCCTCAATTTTTTCAGTCAAATTGGAAAAATCATGATCGCCTTCAGGCTGCAGGGCTTCCTGGAGGGGGTTGAGATGCAGGATGAGGGCATCTGCATCAATCATCTCCACTGCCTGGCGGCATTCATCAATACCATATCCATAATTAAGCTGAACAGCCCCCAGATTGGCAAATAGGAGGATATCTGGTGCATATTGCCGCACCTTGAAAGACTCGGCGAACTCTGGATTTTGAAGAGCTGCGCGCTGAGAGCCAACGCCCATAGCCAGCCCCACTTCCTGGGCAGCGGTCGCAAGGATACGGTTAATTTTTGCTGCCTTTTCGGTTCCCCCGGTCATGGATGACACGAGAACTGGGACAGGTTGGCTTTTCCCAAAGAGTGCCTGTGTGAGATCCACATCACCCAGAGAGAGCTCTGGCAGGGCTTGGTGAACAAGGCTGTAGTCTTCAAGTCCCGTTGTCAGTCCTGAATCAACGTCTTCTTCCAGGTTGATTCGGATATGATCATGCTTTCGGTCTGAAATAGGAGTATCTTTTTTCATCTTTTTGTGTTAAACATATATGAACCTGATTTTGAGCCTTGACATAAAGGCGAGGCGCGATAGAATTTTATTAGTCACTTCAAAGATAGGAGGCATTATGTCTGATACGTTGAAAGAAGTAAAAGAAGTCATAGTTGATGTGTTAAAAGTTGATGATGATAATATTACCCCGGAAACCCGTTTCATTGAAGATTTGAAGGCTGACTCCATGGATCAGTTTTTCCTCATTGATGGTTTCTGTGAAAAATTTGACATTACTATTTCCGATGAAGATGCAAGGGAAATCCAGACGGTCAAAGACGCTGTCGAGTATATTGATAGTAAGAAGTAGTATCTGCTTGCATCAAAAATATTGATCTGAATTTATTTACAAACCCAAGTTGTTTATATGGTAAATAAATCACATATCTAATCATATCATCAAACAAAAGAGCTTTCTATTATTAGAAAGCTCTTTTAACTTGGGAGAAATCATTGAATATCAGGTGCAGTAAGCAATTGAAACTTAGTGCAGCATTGTGAAAGTTGCATTTTAGAATTACAATTATTGTATGCGTTATTTGGGTCCAAACCAGAAATGCATGATATTGAACAAAGTAAAATGAAGAGATAACAGGTGTTGATGAAGTCCTTCATTTTGAAGATGTTAACAAAATCTCAGATTTACTTCACTCACCCGTATGCTGTTAGGAAAGGAAAAGGGAATTGGTTTCCACAAATAATAAATTCAATTATATCGTAGAGATAAATGAAGCCATCAGCGGTTCACTGGAATTAGAGTTGATTGTTAATGAGATTATCCAAAAAATAATTGCACAAATTAGCGCTGCAGCAGCAGCGTTGATGATATATGATCCTGAACAAAAGGTCATGTCGTATTTTGTCGGACGAGGATTCTTAGAGGGATATAACCTGGATGAAATTCATGAACCGGTTAAATATTATGTTAATTCTTGGCTCGGTCAAAATCAAGAACTAATATTACTTATTCCAGATGAAGATGTCTCAAATCAACCATCCCATATTCAACGATTTCAGGCAGAAAAATATCACAGCTATATCGCCTATCCCTTGGTTGTAAAGGATCGTTTCTTGGGGGTTTTAGAAATCTTTATTTCAGACACTCCCTTTGAAATCGAAACATGGAAACCCTATATTGAAGCTGTTGTTAGTATATTAGTTAATGCAATTGATAGAGCCCAGCATTATCAGGAGATGCAGCATCAGATCTCTGAATTAACCAAGGCTTACGATTTGAGTCTTGTGCGTTTTGTGGAAGCGTTGGAAAGAAGAAGAGAAAACATAGGACAAAATACGCAAAGAATGGCGGATATGACATCGAAACTGGCACGTGAAATGGGCGCTAGTGAGGATGAATTAATTAATATACGCCGAGGTGTTTTGTTACAAACTTTCAGCAGATTGACTCTACCTGAAAGCATCATCAATAAAACCGAATCACTGAATGAGAAAGAATGGGAGATTATTCATCAGCATCCACAAATAATATTTGATCTTCTCGAAGACATTGATATTCTTCGTCCCTCATTGGAAATCCCTTACTGTCACCATGAACACTGGGATGGGAGTGGCTATCCAAGAGGCTTATCCGGTGAGAATATTCCACTGCCCGCAAGGCAATTTGCTGTCGTTAATGTTTTTGATGCTCTGCTTACAGAGCGGCCTTATCGATCCTCCTGGCAGGAAGAGGATGCCCTGGCATATATCCGCTCATTGTCTGGAGTCCAGTTTGATCCAAATGTTGTTGACGCATTTATTAATATGTTTGGAAACGAGGAATAGAAAAGTATCTAAATTAAACTAACCATTTTCGTGCAGGATTAATTTAATTACCAATGTTGGATTATTGTTTACTTGTTGAGATTTTTCATGGTACTTTTCTCATCAACAAGGGGGATGTTTGCGGTCTGCAGTGTCGCCAAAATAAGTTCTAAATATTGAAGGTGGTTTTCCGGTCTCGGGATCACTTTCAGAATATCATTGTAGGTGACATGGTTCTTTTGTCGGCCAATGCGAACGAGATATGCAACAGGTGAGGTCATTTGCCGTTTAGTTTTATTTTGAATGTTTTGTTTATGACTTTTCATAGTTGATAATAATTTTCGATCAGGTGAGTTTGGAAGTGATTCAAATAATCACTTTGTTGATGAGTTCGTTCCTCTTCAACACTATTAACATATTGCCTTTTTAGAAAAAACGCAAATATTTTTTGGTTTTTTATTTTAACTCGGTACTGAGAAACATAAAATTAACCGGATTGTTGGGTCTCAAATATTTTGGATTAATTCAGGAATTTCATCAGGGTATTGAGCAATTTGAACCCCGGCATTTTTTAACGCGTTTATTTTACCTTCGGCGTCGCCCATGCCAGATTCGATGATGGCACCAGCATGCCCCATTCGCTTGTTGGAGGGTGCAGCACGACCAGCAATAAAGCCAATGACGGGTTTGGTCATGTTATTGGCGATGTAAGCTGCGGCGTTCTCTTCTTCGGTTCCACCAATCTCACCGATCATTACAATGACATCGGTTTGGGAATCCCCCTCAAAATGGGAGAGGATATCGATAAAGTTCGTACCAATGATGGGGTCTCCGCCGATTCCCACACATGTGCTTGTGCCCAAGCCGGCAACTTTTAGGGCGTAGACAACCTCATAGGTTAAGGTACCAGAACGAGAGACAACGCCGATATTTCCTTTATGGGTGATGGATCCGGGGATGATACCTATTTTCGAAGCGCCTGGCGCGATCAGTCCTGGTGAATTTGGTCCAATCAGGCACACATTTTGTTCTCGGACCACGTGTTTCACAAACAACATCTCTTTGACAGGGATACCTTCGGTAATACACACGATGAGTTGAATGCCTGCATCAGCGGCTTCAAGTATGGCATCTGCTGCAAATCTTGCTGGGACGAAAATGACACTGCTGGTTGCACCGGTCACTTCAACAGCCGTATTCACCGAGTCGAACACGGGGATCTTTCCATCCAGAACCCATTCCCCGCCTTTGCCAGGGGTGACGCCTGCTACGATATTTGTCCCATAAGCCAGCATTTGCTGGGTATGAAACTTCCCTTCACGCCCAGTGATTCCCTGGACGAGTAAACGTGTGTCGCCGTTGATGAGAATGCTCATGAGGCGAACTCCATAGATAGTGCAACCGCTTTTTCTGCTGCTTCCTGAAGTGTATCCGCAGTTGGCAGGTTTGCATCAGCCAGGATTTTCTTGCCCTCTGCTTCATTTGTGCCAACCAGGCGAATGACAAATGGTATGCTGGTATCAATGTCTTCCAGGACCCGCCGAATGCCATTGGCAACTTCGTCGCAGCGGGTGATTCCTCCGAAGATATTGATCAAAACCGTCTTAACCTGCGGGTCTTCCAGGATGATTCTGAGAGCTGCGGAGACTTTTTCTGCGCTGGCCCCACCGCCAATATCGAGGAAATTGGCAGGCTGACCGCCTTTATGCTGGATGATGTCCATGGTGGCCATTGCCAACCCAGCGCCATTGACCAAACAACCGATGTTCCCTGAGAGTTTGATATAGGCCAAACCAAATTTCCTGGCTTCAATCTCTTCCTGCGTTTCAGCTGATATATCCCTTTTGTCAACGTAATCTGGATGACGGAAAAGAGCATTATCATCAATGATGATTTTGCCGTCCAGGGCAACCCATCGCTGATCCGTGGTGATAACCAGGGGGTTGATCTCCATCAAGGTAGCATCCAATTCGAGATAGGCCTTGTATAAATTCTTTGCGATAGCGATGAATGAACGCCAAAGGGAACGAGGAATTTCTATATCCGTGGCACAATTTCTGGCTTGATAATCTCTGAGCCCTAATAAGGGATTGATACTGATGCGTACGATCTTTTCTGGTGAGCTGCGAGCGACTTCTTCGATATCCACGCCACCCTCAGCGCTGGCGATCATCAGCGTTTCACCATTTTCTCGGTCTACCGTCATGCCGAAATAAATCTCTTGTTGGATGTTTACGGCTTCTTCAACCAGCAGCCGCCGAACAGGAATATCTTTGATACGATTGCCCAATATCTTTGAGGCTTCTTCTTCAGCTTCTTCTGGGGATTTCACCAAACGGATGCCGCCAGCTTTCCCCCGTCCACCGACCAAGACCTGAGCTTTGAGAACAGCTGTGCCATTAAGTTCTTCTGCGATTAATTTAGCTTCCTCTGGTGTGGATGCTAATCTCCCTCTAGGAATGGGGATGCGATGCTCAGAAAAGACTTCTTTGGATTGATACTCGTGTAGTCTCATGTAGGGTTTCAGGTGTTAATAAGATGTTAAAGATTATACCATGAGGTCATAGAAAAAATTGATAGTTTTTACGTATAAGTAACTTAAAAAACAAAGATGCCTTCACACTCGAAGGCATCCTTTACAATTCTTCTTAACTTATGCTCATCCGTTCAGGAAATCCTGCAGGGCATCCTTGCTGATGCGGTAGGCTTTACCGATCTTGCGGGCTTTCAGGTCGCCAGCTTCAATGGCTGCAATCACATCTTCCTCAGCAACTTTCAAAAAGCCTGCTGCATCGGAGGGCGTCATCACATCGGGCATGGCTGCTTGGCCGGATGTACCTGCTGCTGAGCCTCCACCGCTTTGTCCAGATTTGTTCAATGCTGAACTCAGTGCGTCACCAATGCCCATCCCTGCACCAATACCAGCCGTCAAGCCAGCACCGCCGCTCGGGTTCTGAGCCGCATCACGCATGGCATCTGCAGCTTGCAGTTGGGTGTAGGTTTGCATGTCCAGCATACCCATGGCACGCAGTTCTTCGGCGGATTTCTCGGAGGGTTTCAGGTTGCCTATGTAGAAAGATTTGAGTTCCAAGCCAATCGCTTTGAAGTCGTCCTGAGCTTTCGCCCGAACGCCAGAGGATAACTCATCTGTAAGGCCGATCAATTCAAGGACATTGCTCTTGGCTGTAGTCTCACCCAGCAGATCTTGCAGTTTTGAGAGCAGCATCGTGCGAAGGCGGTTTTCAATATCGCTGGTGCGATAAAAGCCTTGTGCGCCCACGATTTGCGTCACAAATTGTTGAGGATCGCCGACCTGGAAGCTGTAGGTGCCAAAACCCTGCAGCAAAGCTACGCCCAAACCCACACCTGGGTTGCGGACGATGATGGGCTGAGGTGTTCCCCATTTGCGATCGGCGAATTCTTTCATGGAAACAAAGAACACTTCCGCTGTGAAGGGTGTCCGGTCTCCGAAAGCCTTGCTCACAAAGTCAATCAGCAGGGGGATATTTGCCGTGGTAATCGTGTGACGCCCTGGGCCAAACACGTCCAATGCCCTGCCGTCCCGCATGAAGACCACTTTCTGTGATTCCCTAACGATGACCTGTGAGCCGATTCGAAGGTCTGCTGGTCCACTTTCCGGGAACCGGTGGACAATCTCATCGGTCATTTCTTTTGGATATTCAACGACATCAAAAATTCTAGCCATATTTCTTCACTCCAGTTTCTATACAATTACGTTCTTGATATTTCTTTACTGTATGTTATTCTACAATGCCTTGCATGACTTCTGTGCGCTTATTGAAGGCATCGACACATTGCTGGCTGACGCTGATCAGGTGACGGATGGCAGCTTCCAATCCCTCAGTCCCCATTGACGTTTCAACGTTGTCTATAGCTGAGCGGACTTCATCAGCGAGCTCAAGCAGAGCATAGTCATACTGGTAGACCTGTCCCAGCTCCTCCTGCTTGATCTTGATCGCATCGAATAAGCCGGCATACCCATAGGATGCTGTTCGGACACGATCGATGAATTGGCGGAGTTTGAGAGCAGCTGCCTCCAGATCATCCACATATTCCAAGTTACCCTGACTGATCATGTCGCGCTGCAGGCTGGAAATCCGCTGATAGAGGGTGTCAAATTCATTGGCTACCTTCTCCCTCAGCAGCTTGTCAGACATGCGCCGGTCTCCACGTTCGATATAACCCTTGAAGCCGGGGATCTTTGCCAGGATTTTCTTGATGGGATCCTGCTCGCTCATGACTCTTTGTAATATATCACTCATAGTTCCTCCATATTTTGTCAATTTGGACTAAGTTTGGTTTATTTAGCTTATTTACTTTCGATATTATTATACAAATTCTACATTAGATAAGCAATAGATTATCTAGGGAATTAATTGTGGATAGGCTATGCTTTCATTATAAAGTATATTTGGAATGGTTTATAATTATTGAGAAAGTCAACACTGGAGGTTTTATGGCCAAATTACCAGAACAACATGGTCAAGGGGTGGTTGAGTGGATTCTTATTATCATATTGGTTCTCATGGTCCTTGCGACAGCCTTTTTCTTACTTCGGCCAGCACTGGGTAATCTCTGGCAAGAAGCGCTGGAAACCATACAATAAAACGGATGACACAGTGGAGGGGTGAAAAGCTGCGTTGAGTAATCGACTTTCAGAAATTGTTTATCGAGGATTTTGGTCTGCGCTGGATTGGATCTACCCACCGGATTGTGTGGGCTGCGGCGATCCGGGCTATCGGCTATGTGACCAGTGCCGGGGCAAGATTGAATTCTTAGGAGGCGACCTATGTGCGATTTGCGGGCGTCCCATTAATCAAGCTGGGGGATGCTGTTTGACTTGTGAGAATTCATTGCCCCCTTATGATGCCATGCGAAGTGTTGCGAAATATGAAGGGGTCATGAGAGCCTGCATTCATTCGCTCAAGTATGATCGTAATCAATGCCTGGGGGAATACTTTTCAAGGGATTTATTGACTTGTATCAAAGGATTGGATTGGGCGCTAGACCTTATCATTCCAGTCCCCTTAAGTCCTTTCAGAGAAAAGGAGCGTGGATACAATCAATCCGCTTTGCTCGCCAAACCACTGGCCATCGCACTCTCCCTCCCCTATCAGCCTTACGCCTTGAAAAGAATCAGAAATACACAATCCCAGGTGGAACTTTCAGCAGCGGAACGCCGGATAAACGTGGCTGGGGCATTTAAGGCTGTGCCTGAAATGGTCAGAGGGAAAGCTGTGTTATTGGTGGATGATGTAACGACCACAGGCTCAACCTTGCATGAATGCACCAAAGCACTGAAATCTGGTGGCGCCAGCGCTGTATATTGCCTCACCCTGGCGCGGCCTATTCATGATAATGGTTTCGTTTGATTTACAACATCTTCCAGTATAATGGAATTAACCCACTTGAAACGGAGGATTGAATGACTGTCAAGATTGATATCTTCACCAAAAATCTCGAATTGACGGATCGACTCAATGATTACGTGATTAAGAAGGTTGAGAAATTAGAAAAATTTCTTGATGAAGTTGATGAATGCCGTGTTGATTTATCACATATTAAGACAGCCAGAAACGCAAATGATCGTCACGTTGCCCAATTGACATTGCGGGGCAAGGGGTTTATCTTGCGCTCTGAAGAACGCTCAGACAGTATATTTTCAGCGGTGGATGCCGCATTGGACAAGATGCGCCGTCAGATCAGACGTTATAAGGGCAAGCGGGATCGGGGAAGAGGGGATGGACAGACAATCGCTGAAGCGATTGATATGCCTTATCCCGACTATGAGGATGAGGAAGAAGAAGATCCATTGATCGTTCGCCGGAAACGGTTTATGTTGGCGCCGATGGATGAACGGGAAGCTGTGGAACAAATGAAACTTCTGGGCCATGAGAATTTCTTTGTTTTTTATAATGCTAACACGAGTGAATTTAATGTTTTGTATCGGCGCAGAGATGGAACCTATGGGATTATTATTCCTGAAATAGGATGATGCTTGTGATTTAATGTCGAGACGCCCTGGTGGTGTGCTACAAAAACAGGGCGTCTCGTCGCGTTATTGGACAGTAAAAACCTTTTACGAATAATTTTCTGGGGAATTATTATCTGCTAAAATAAAAAAGAATAATTATGATTAAGTTCAGGAGGATGAATAATGGTTGATGATTGCAATGATCCCCTCGCACAAGCAGCGGATTTATTTTGTGAAGAAGAAATGGATATTGAATCGATTGAGAAAGCTGTGGGGGATATCCTGGTAGCGATTGGCGAGAACCCTGATCGTGAAGGGCTCTTAAAAACACCACATCGGGTTGCCAAGAGTTATGATGAGTTGCTGGCTGGTTATCGAATGGACCCACGGGAGCTCATCAATGAAGCTGTTTTTGATGTGGCGTATGATGAAATGGTGATTGTACGAGACATCGAGTTTTACAGCTTATGTGAACATCATATGCTTCCCTTTATTGGCCGGGCGCATGTCGCCTATATCCCATCAGATAAAGTGATCGGGTTATCAAAGATCCCACGCATTGTGGATTTGTTTTCAAGGCGCCTGCAGGTACAGGAACGGATGACACGACAGATAGCAGAATACATCCAGTTTGTGTTGAAACCCCAAGGGGTTGCTGTTGTCGTTGAGGGCTTGCATATGTGTATGATGCTGCGGGGCGTCAAGAAGCATGACGCCAGGATGACAACATCCACCATGCTGGGCGCTTTCAGAGATGATATGTCCACACGGATGGAATTCCTGGACAATATCTCCCGGGGTGCCCAAAAACTGCACTTTTAGTTTATTTTGTACGGGTAATCTCAACCCCGACGGTTTCAGCCTCGGGAACGGCTTCTGGCTTCTCAATTCTGAGCCAAACACTTGCTACACGGTCTTTGGAGAGGATATCCTTTGCCAGGGCTTCAATTAACGCTTCTATCGTTCGGAAATGACTTACCTTAACAAATTGATTGATGTCCTTTGTTAGGGTCGAGTAATTAACCGTTTTTGAGATGTCATCATCGGCAGCAGCCTGTGTAATATCTGTGGACACAGTCACGCTGACTCGGATACTTTGCGGCGACCGTTGTTCATGGGAATGGATACCCAGAATACCTTGCACTTGTAGATTTTTAATGAATATCTGATCCATCATAACTCGCTTCCTAATGAATGTTATTGTACCGAGAAAATAGGAGAATGGGGCTGTCATGAAAATTGTTATGTTTTCCATCAATCCAATTTTTCCGGATAAGGTTACTGGGGGAGCATCTAAGCACCTTTATCATATTGCCCGTCATCTTGGCGGGCTCGGGCATAAGGTTGAGATTCTATGTGCAATACCTCAGAAAGAATCCTCACCTTTTATCTGGTCTGAAAATGTGCAGGTTTTTCCCGATCTGCCTTTTAATATCCCATTTCCACAACCTTATAACATCAGTGGTCCCGATTTAGCCTTCATCCTCCATCGCCTATCGGAGGCGTTGAAAGATGCAGACCGCTTTTATATCCACGATGGGGAGTTTCTCATTCCTGACGTGTATCAATCCATTCCAACGGTTGCTTCATTCAGGGATAATATCTATCCCGAATCGGTGATGGGAACCTTTATTGGCAAAGCTGATGATGTGATTTGTGTTTCCGAATTTTCAGCGGCGGTGATTGAATCCACTGCAGGACAACTCTTCCCGGACTTAAAAAACCGTATTCATCAAGTGAACAATGGGATTGATTTTGATCAGTTCAAGCCAGTTGACCCTAAACACCTTACTAATAAGCTGGGCATTGACATGGAGGAGGAGAAAGTTCTTTTGCATCCGCACCGCCCGGAAGCCGGCAAGGGATTGCCAGAGACAATCATGGTCGTGGACAGGTTGGTCCATCAGCACGGATTATCCAATATTAAAGTCCTGATTCCAGAGTGGATTGACTCGATGATCTCGGCTGGGGATTCAAAATTTTATAACGCCATGATGCACTTGATGCAAGACCTAGAAGTGCAAGACCATTTTCAGTTTATCCCCTGGCTGCCTATTGAACGTATGCCTGAATTGTACAGCCTGGGGGAGGTGACCCTTTGCCTGGGCAATATTGTTGAAGCCTTTGGTAACGTGGCCTATGAGTCTATGGCTTGCGGCACGCCAAGCATCGTTGCACGCGTGGGCGTGCACCGCACGATGATGCCGGATGATCTGATGTCAAAAGTGAATTTTGGCGATATCGAGAGCGCTGTGGAAGAAATTCTTTACATTCTCAAAGGTCACAATATTGTGAGTGAGAAGGCATTGGACTATCTTCAAGAAAAAATGGACATCAATTATCAAGTGCGTGCGTATGCAGATATTATCCTCTCCTGCCAAAAGCGAGACAGGCTGCGCTTTGCACAGCCGATCCGCTCAGATGATCAAGCGTATAAGCTCGCGCCCTGGTGTTTTTTGGATGGCGATCGACTTTATCATGATTTTCGAGATTCCTACGAAAACGCAGCTCAATTGGCTGAGCTGTTATCCGACATGGATTCTATCAGCCGTCAAACCAGCAAGGAAGTTGGTGTGAGCGATGAGACATGGCAAAAATGGATTGACCACGCTTGGATTGTGCCAATTTCATAAGTCAACGAAAGGACTGCGAATGTTTGATTTATCAAAGGAAATAGTTTTAGTCACCGGTGCTGCTGGGAACCTTGGGCGGGCTGTCCTCAAGGTTTCCCTGAACGCAGGCGCTACGGTGTGTGCGTTGGATCACCGGCAGGGACGATTGGAGGAATTCAAGGCGTTTTCGAAGGTGGGTGGAAAACTTCATCTTTTCGAAAATGTGGATATCACAGACCGCCAGGCTGTGCTTGACTTAATGGAAAAAGTACAGGCACAGGTGGGCAGCGTTAGTGTTTTGGTTAATACGGTAGGAGGATTTACCGCCGGAGAACTGGTGCATGAATTGTCCTCAGAGACGTGGGAAAAGATGATGTCGCTGAATGTGCAGTCATTTCTGAATGTGTCCCATGCCTTTGTCCCCGGCATGCTTGAGGCTCAACATGGCAAAGTCATTTCAGTGGGCTCCAGATCATCCTTAAAAGGAAGTGCTAGAACTGGCGCGTATGCAGCAGCTAAGGGCGCATTGCTGCGCTTGACGGAGAGCATGGCGGCGGAATTAATGGAATCTAATATTCAAGTGAATTGTGTGTTACCCGGTACGATTGACACCCCTGAAAATCGTGAAGCGATGCCGGATGGGGATTTTGAGAAATGGATTACACCTGAGCAGATTGCGCAGGTGATATTGTTTCTGTGTTCACCTGCGGCTGATGCGATCAGCGGTGCGGCTGTGCCCATGTATGGCAAATCCTGAGGACTAAAGGTACTGTCCCCCGTCAACCCTGAGAAATGCGCCTGTTGTGAAGTCGCTTTTGATCAGGTGTAAGGCGTTCTGGGCGGCAATTTCCGGGCTGCCTGAACGTTTGAGAGGGACATATTTTTCGGTATAAACTTTCAGGTCTTCTTCGCTTTTACCAGACAGAGGCAGCATGATCCCAGGCGCAAAGGCGTTGACTGTAATATCGGGGGCTAATTCGATTGCAAACTGACGGGTCATTTCCACAAGCGAAGATTTGGTCAAACGGTAGGCGAAGTGGTCAGGCTTATGTTGGACCACCTGGGCATCAGCGATGTTGAGAATGCGCCCGCTGCGGCCTTCTGGTAATTGGCGGGCGAATGCCTGGATCAATATGAAGGGCGCTTGCAGGTTGATGCGGAATTCCTTTTCCCAGTTATCCCGATTCGTTTCCAGGCCCTTCCCTCTCAAGTATATCGCAGCGTTGTTGATTAGAACATCAATACAGGTGTAATGTCTGAGGGCTTGGGGAAATAAACCTCCGACGGCATCCGGATCGTTGAAGTCTGCTTCTGCGGTGATGGCATCCACGCCCATTGCCCGGGCTTCCTCAGCGGTATTTTCTGCTGGCTCTTGGGAGCTGTTGTAATGGATGACAAGGTTCGTTCCTTCACCTGCCAAAGCCAGGGCAAAGGCCCGTCCCAACCGAATCCCCCCGCCAGTAACGAGTGCCGTTTTTCCTTTTAAGTCCATTTGTCACCTCTCAATTTTCTTTATGACCGTTGGGTTGTCATTTATCGTTGAGATTATGTCTTGAATCGATTCACCAGTTGCTGGATGCCGGAAATCCGGGGAAATTTCAGCCAGTGGTTGTGTCAGGTAATGATATTTTTGTAGGTTAGGATGGGGGATATGAGCCCCTTTGACTGTGAACACGTCTTTATCATATGTCAGGATATCCAAATCAATGGGAACGCGTTGTTTATCCTCAGGTTCTCTGCCAAGCTGATTCTCAATGGTTTTCATCCTTTTCCGCAGTTGGGGAAAAGTATCATCTGTGCTTATTTCAACCACCTGGTTGTAATATACTGGGGCATCAGAATCTTGAGTTACATCTGGTGATTGATGTATGCTGGATTGTGCTCTGAAGGAATACGTCTCTTTGAGGGCATTAATCGCATCTGTCAGGTTTTCCATCGGGTTGATATTGGAGCCCAGGCTGATATAGACCGAAATGCGCTTTCTGGGTTGATATCGTCGTTGGTAGATCAAGCCAAGATCACCAACGAGGATCAGAAAGCTGATCACCTGAATAAAATCAAGACCAGCAACCCTCATTTTTTCTTGGACGAAGGCTTGTGTAATCAGGGTGATGACAGGCAATCCGACCAGCAGCCATTGGAACAACAGGCCGCTGCGAAGGAAGCCGGTTCTCTTAAACCCTCTGGTGTGTATGGTCAGCCAGGCAAAGAAACCCATCGTGAGGATAAGGGTGTAAACCTGAACGGGATGACGTGACGCATTCCATAAATCCACGCCCCAAGGCAGTTCCGTTGGCAGTCCGAAAGCATCCCCATTGGCAAAATTCGCCAAATGCCAACCGATAAATAGGAAGACCAGCAGCGGGACAAGGGTATCCAGCGTTGGCCAGAGGGGAAGGTGTTTTTTCTGAGCCTGGATGAAAATCCCCAGCAGCCCTGCCAATAGTCCAAAGCTTACATTCATCATGGAGAGCGTCAGAGAGAATAAGCTGAGTGGGTTATCCAGAAAGACTGCAGGCTGCTGCAGGAGGAAGCCAATCCTGGCGCCAAGAATACCGACAACGAGGCCCGTCAACAGGCTGTTCTCGATTCCTTGTGAGTTGGTGCCCAAAGCTTGGGAGAATTTCCCCATCAGCCAGAACCCGATCCACAGGCTGAGGATCAATATCAATCCAGGGGCTTGAATGGCGAAGGGGCCAAGGTCAATGATTGGAAACATGGCTACTCCTGCCCTTCATCCGCGAGAAGATTGTTCAATCTCGCCTGCAAAAAACCAACATTCATCCCGGAGCCGATCACTATATCGGTGATAACCCCGTCTGGGCCAATCAACACGGATGTGGGCAGGGCGTGAACGCGGTATGCCGCTGCTGTAGAACCGTCCTCATCCAGAAGCATGGGATAGGTGTAGCCCTGGGCTGTGAAGTAGGATTGGGCAGCGGTCCGTGTATCCTGATGGGTGAGGTTGACGGCTAATATTTCGAAACCGTTCTTCGCATAGTCGTTGTATACCGATTGCAGACCCGGCATGGTCCTTTTACAGACAGAGCACCAGGAAGCCCAAAGGAAAACCAATACCGGACGACCCTGATACTCTGAAAGTTTCACCGTCTCTCCCTGAGGGGTTTCCAGGGTGAAATCCGGGGCATAAAACCCTTCGTGGGGTGCAGCAGTGACGGCACCTGAATCGCTCATGGGTAGGAGGTTGGGTGTCAAGAATATCCAGACCAGGCTCATCAAACTGATTGTGATGGAAATACCAATAAATGTGTTCTTTTTCATAAGGATATCATGTCGATTTTAATGAAAGGGATCGGAAACTATCCTTTAATGAAGGGTAAAGTTCGCGATAGTCCTGATAATAATCGTGATAGATTTTTACGTTATCGGGATTGGGCTGTGTGGCGTTCAGCGTTTTCACAGTTGCCTCACATGCTTCTTTTACAGACGGCCAAACGACCGCGCCAACGCCGGCCAGGAGAGCCGCCCCATAACATGCGCCCTCTGTGGTGTTGACGGTGACCAATTCAGCGTTCATCACATCCGCCAGGATTTGACGCCAGATCGGGCTTTTTGCGCCGCCGCCCGAGACACGGATTTGGCTGATCTCACCCAAACCGGCTTCTCGAACAAGGGTCAGGCTGTCGCATAATCCGAAACCCACGCCCTCCAACACCGAGCGTGTCATGTGGTTAAAGTTGTGGCGCACTGTCAGGCCAACAAAGCCGCCCCGTGCCAGGGGATCGGGATAGGGCGTGCGTTCTCCGGTCAGATAGGGCATGAACAGCAAGCCCTCGCTGCCAGGCGGGATGTCTTTTGTGGGCTCAATCAGGTCGCTATAATCAGATCCGGGTGAGAAGGTGTCGCGATACCAACGCAGGGAACCGCCAGCCGATAACATCACCCCCATCAGATGCCATCCCTGATCTTCGCCGGGCGGCAGGCTGTGACACATGGCGTGCAGCCGCCCTTTGGGATCAATGAAAGGCTCTCCTGTCGGGGCGAAAACAACCCCAGAAGTGCCGAGGGTGAGGGCCACGATGCCGGAAGATACCGCGCCGACGCCCACAGCCTGGGCGGCCTGATCACCGCCGCCGCCGACAATGGGCGTTCCAGCTTTCAAGCCAGTGATTTCAGCGGCTTCTTTTGAGACCGCTCCTGTTACGGCGCTGCCTTCATAGACGGAAGGAAGCCAGGCGGGGTTGATATCTAATATGGAAAGGATCTCATCTGAGAATTCCCGCTTGCTGATATCAAACAAGGAGGTCCCTGAGGCATCCGCGCAATCAATGGCATAATCGTTGCTGAGTTTGAAGCGGATGTAGTCTTTTGGCAGGAGGATATGAGCAATTTGTTCATATACATCGGGTTCATTATGTCGTACCCATAAAATCTTTGGTGCGGTAAATCCCGTCAAGGCTGGGTTGCCGGTGATGCGGATTAATTTTTCCAGCCCAATCTTTTCCACCATTTCATCACAAGCGTCGCCAGTGCGCTGGTCGTTCCATAAAATCGCTGGGCGAAGCACTTGATCCTGAGCATCCAGAAGAACAAGCCCATGCATTTGTCCCGTCAAGCCAATGCCTTTGATGTCAGCAGGATTGACCGAATTTGCCTGGATGACCTCACGGATGCTTTCCTTTGCGGCCTGCCACCAGTCTCGTGGATTTTGTTCTGACCAGAGCGGCTTTGGCGTGCTGAGGGGATAGGTATGTGTGGATGCTCCTAAGACATCCCCTTTATCGTTGATAAGAATAGCTTTTGCACCAGTGGTGCTGATGTCAATACCCATCAAAATAGTCATGTTATCTCCCTTTGTTTATGTGATATGCATCCATTATAAAGGAAAAGTATGCTGTTTTCTTTGGTTTGTAGGAATAATCTTATGAACACTCTCATGGTAAAATGAATTTGATTATTTATAGAAAGGATTTTTAATATGAGTCAGGAATCAATCCAAGAAAAAGCCATTAAGACCATCAAATTTCTTTCCGTCGATGGTGTACAAAAAGCCAACTCAGGACATCCGGGTCTGCCCATGGGGGATGCGGGCATTGCGTATGCGCTTTGGACGAAACTCTTAAATTTCAACCCGAAAAACCCAAACTGGTTCAATCGAGACCGATTTGTGCTCTCAGGTGGACACGGCTCAATGTTATTGTACGTTATGTTGCATCTGACGGGTTATGATGTCTCGATGGAAGAGCTGCAATCTTTCAGGCAGTGGGGCAGTATCACACCCGGCCATCCGGAATATGGATTGACACCTGGCGTCGAGGTCACCACTGGGCCTTTGGGTCAGGGATTTGCGAACGGCGTTGGCATGGCGATCGCTGAAGCACATCTCGCTGCGGAATTTAACCGACCGGGACATACCCTTGTTGATCATTATACCTATGGCATTGTGACGGATGGCGACCTGATGGAGGGCATTGCATCTGAGGCAGCCTCCTTGGCCGGCCACCTCAAACTTGGCAAATTGGTATATTTTTACGATGATAACCACATCTCCATTGACGGCTCAACCGAGCTGGCTTTTACCGAAGATAGCGAAAAGCGTTTTGAGGCCTATGGGTGGCATGTCAGCCATGTGGATCATCCCTATGATATTGAAGCGTTGATCGCCGCCGTAGAAGCTGCAAAGGCTGATCCCCGCCCTTCATTAATTGTCGTGCGGACAACTATTGGTGATGGATTGCCTGAAGTGGGCGGCACTGAAAAAGCCCACGGATCTCCTCCGGGATGGGATGAAATCAAGCAGGCAAAGGAAAATGCAGATTGGCCTGTGGAACCCCATTTTTATATCCCAGATGATGTCCGCGAGCATTTCTTGTTGAAAGTTGAGGAAGGCCGTTTGTTGGAAGCGAGTTGGGAAGAGAAACTTGAAGCTTATCGCAAAGCATTCCCCGACCTGGCATCTGAATTTACACGTCGGATAAAGGGAGAACTCCCAGAGGATTGGGACTCAGCCTTGCCGAATTTCCCGGCTGATGAGAAGGGTATAGCGACCCGTGCTGCTTCGGGAAAAGTGATCAACGCGATTGCAGATATGCTGCCCGAACTTATGGGAGGCTCTGCTGATCTTGCTCCTTCCAATAAGACCTGGATTGATGGCGAACCGGATTTCCAGGATGGCGTTCGAGAAGGCCGTAATATGCATTTTGGAGTCAGAGAACATGCCATGGGCGGCATTGTGAACGGCATGGCTGTACATGGCGGGTTGATTCCCTATGGCGGGACATTCCTGGTCTTTTCGGACTACATGCGCCCGGCTGTGCGACTTTCCGCATTATCTCACTATCCCTCCATTTGGATTTATACTCACGATTCGATTGGTGTGGGTGAGGATGGGCCCACCCATCAACCCGTAGAACATGTGGACAGTTTGCGCATTATCCCCAATTTGGTGACCTTGCGCCCGGCCGACGCCAACGAAACATCGCAAGCCTGGAAGGTAGCTGTTGAGCACAATGGCCCGGTTGCGCTGGCGCTGACCCGGCAGAAATTGCCGGTGATTGATCGGGAGGTTTATGCCAGTGCAGAAGATCTCTCTAAAGGTGCTTATGTCCTGGCAGACATGGGCGATGATGATCCCGAACTGATTTTGATGGCGTCCGGTTCTGAGGTCAGCCTGATTTTGAATGCGGCTGGCAATCTCGCTGCAGAGGGCATCAATGTCAGGGTTGTTTCTTTCCCAAGCTGGGAATTGTTTGAGGAACAGGATCAGAGCTATCGTGATTTGGTATTGCCGGCCAATGTCAAATCCAGATTGGCTGTGGAAGCAGGCAGAGCCTTTGGATGGGAACGGTGGGTGGGGGATCAGGGCGATATCATTGGCATTGATAAATTTGGCGCTTCTGCTCCTGGCAATATTGTGATGGAGAAATATGGATTTACCGTGTCGCATGTGATAGAAAGGGCAATGGCATTAGTCCAAACCAATCATTAATCGATTTGTCAAAAAATCATTATTGGAAGAAGAGGTCATCATGAAAATTGCAATAGCTGCAGATCACGCTGGATTTCCTTTGAAGCAGACAGCCATCGAAGTTGTTAAATCCCTGGGACACACCGCTGTGGACTTGGGTACAGATTCGACAGAAAGTGTGGATTATCCCGATTTTGCCGAAAAGGCAGGGAAGGCGCTTGCAAACGGAGATGCGGATCGGGCTATTGTCATTTGCGGATCAGGCGTGGGGGCCTGCATCGCAGCGAACAAAGTGGTTGGCGTTTATGCCGGCTTATGTCATGATGTCTATTCCGCTGCGCAAGGTGTTCAGCATGATCAGATGAATATGCTCTGTTTGGGCGCCAGGATTATCGGCTCGGAGTTGGCGAAACATATCATTGAATCCTTCCTTAAAGCTGAGCCTTCTGATGCCCCCCGACATCTTCGCCGTGTGGGAAAGATAAGAGCAATTGAGGCAAGTCAGTTGAAAGGAAAATAATGAGTTCGATAATCAAATTACGCTTGCTTGGTCAGTCCATCTGGTATGACAATATCCGTCGCGATTTGCTTGAGGATGGCCGGTTGATGGATCGTATTGAACGGCGAGAAATCTACGGCGTTACTTCAAATCCCAGTATTTTTCAAAAAGCGATCACAGAGAGCGAAGATTACGCATCAGACCTGAAAACAATGGCGTGGGCTGGATTGGACGCGAAATCGATATTTTATCGTTTAGCGATTGAAGACATCCAGAATGCAGCAGATCTCTTCTATCCCTACTACGTTGCCACGGATGGCGCTGACGGTTTTGTGAGCCTGGAAGTGAATCCAGACCTGGCTGATGACACACCGGGGACGATTGATGAAGCACTGTGGTTATGGCAGAAAGTCGACCGGCCGAATTTGATGATTAAAATTCCAGCAACAGAGGCAGGATTACCAGCGATCACAGAGTGCATCGCGGCTGGGATCAATGTCAATGTTACCCTGATCTTCTCCCGTGAACGTTATGCGCAGGTCATGGAAGCCTATCTGGAAGGTATCGAACAGCGCATCTCTGAAGGTCTGGATGTCTCGGAAATATCGTCTGTGGCGTCCTTTTTTGTCTCCAGGTTGGAAACGAAGGTTGATGGACGACTGCAGGACATCGTTGATGCTGGAGGAGAAAACGCCAAAGTGGCAGCTTCTCTGATGGGCAGGATGGCCGTTCATAACACGCGCCTGTCCTATCAACAATATGAAACCTTTTTCGGCTCGCAACGTTTCAAGGAAGCTCAGGAGGCTGGCGCGCAAAAACAACGTCCCTTATGGGCATCGACCAGCACAAAGAACCCGGATTACAGCGACATTAAATATGTGGAATCATTGGTTGCGGAGAATACCGTTAACACGGTTCCGCCAAGGACCTTGGAAGCTTATCTTGACCATGGCGATCCCCAGATCACGATTTATGATGAATTGGATCAGGCTGAAGTAGATTTTGAGACATTGGAAAAGATTGGTATCTCCATTGATGATATCACGCAGGAATTGGAAGATGAGGGCGTGAAAAAATTTGCTGATTCCTACCATGAACTCCTGGATGTGATTGATGCTCACCGTCAGAACCACCTGGCTGACCTAGGTGATTTATCTGTGTCGGTTGAATCGGAGGTTAAGGCCTTTCGGGCTGGGGATGTCCTATCACACCTGCATCGTTTTGACCCGACTCTTTGGACAGATGATCCTGCAGGCAAATCCGAAGTGCAGAAACGTCTGGGTTGGCTGGCGCTCCCAACGCAGAGTCAGACTCTGATTGGAGAATTAGAGGATTTTGCTGAACAGGCTGTGGCGGAGGGTTTTGAGAAGGTCTTGTTGCTTGGCATGGGAGGTTCCTCCCTTGCCCCAGAAACGATCAGCCTGATTTTTGGGGATCAATTAATGGGCATGGATTTGGTCATATTGGATTCCACCATCCCTGAACAGGTAGCGGCGGCTGGCGCATGGGTGGATTATGGCAAGACACTCTTCATAGTCGCCAGTAAATCTGGCACGACGACCGAAACACTCTCGTTTTTTCATTATTTTTGGGAGCGGACTGAAGCAGAGTTGGGCCAATCTCCGGGTGATCACTTCATTGCTATTACGGATCCGGGCAGCCAATTAACCAAAATTGGAAAGAAACGCGGCTTTCGGGCAGTTTTTACAGCTAACCCCAACGTGGGTGGGCGCTACTCAGCCCTGACACATTTTGGCCTTGTGCCTGCTGCCTTGATGGGTGTTGATCTGCTGCGTTTTTTATGGCATGCTGAGGAAATGGCAGAGGCGTGCTCTGAGAAAAATGACATTGAAGCCAACCCGGGCGCCATCCTGGGCATCATCCTGGGCTTGGCTGCAATCAGCGGCCGTGATAAGCTGACCTTGATCACCGATGAAACGCTCAAACCTTTGGCGGCCTGGCTGGAGCAGTTGATCGCTGAGAGCAGTGGCAAAGAAGGCAAAGGTATTGTCCCAGTCGCTGACGAACCTTTGTTGGATGCTGAGGCCTACGGAGAAGATCGATTGTTTGTGCATTTACGGCACGAAGGCGAACAGGATGATTTTGTGAAAAATCTTAAGGATGCTGGCCAGCCTGCGCTAACCCTTGATATACCTGACCTTTATCAACTTGGCAGTGCGTTCTATCGTTGGGAATTCGCCATCGCCATCGCCTGCAGCATTCTCGGCGTGAATGCCTTTGATCAACCGGATGTACAAGATAACAAAGATCGCACCAAAGAGAAGCTTCAAGCTTATATTGAAAAGGGTGAGCTGAAGGAGAAACAAGCGATATGGGAGAAGGACGGTCAGAAAGTGTTTGGCGCTGACTTTGAGAGTCTGTCGGATCGCTCTTCTCTTGGCGAGGTGATTAGAGCTTTCACAGCCCGGGCTGAGGAAGATGATTTCATCGCGATTAACGCGTATGTGACTCGGAATGAGAAAAACCTTGTGGTGCTTAATAAACTGAGAGAAAGCATTGCCGAAGAAACAGGCTGCGCCACGACATTGGGCTTTGGGCCACGTTTTCTGCATTCCACCGGTCAGCTTCACAAAGGCGGAGCGAACAATGGATTGTTCATCCAAATCACACAGGAAGATGATCGGGATATTGAGATACCTGAAAAAGCTTATTCCTTCGGCATTCTGGCTCGTGCTCAGGCTCAGGGTGATTTGGAGGCATTGCTTGCCAGAGAGCGCCGTGCGATTCGAATACATCTACAAAGCGATGAAACATTAGCGTTGCTAGATTAACCCTCCAAAAAACAATCACTTACATGGTGTTATGATTAAATCCGTATTACTGAGGTTTTTTACATCTGGTATAGTTAATACAGTGTGGGTGAAAAACATGTTTAAAATACAAAAGAAAATAACAAGGAGAATGTAACATATGTAATGAATGAATTGACATTAATCACGTATTCTCATATAATTCCCTAAATTGTCTATCTATTGAAGAATAGGAGAAAAGAGTATGAAAAAGTTGACCAAGCTAATTTCCATCTTGATGGTGGGCATCATGTTTGGAAGCATACTGGCAGCATGCACGCCTGAAACGCCAGTGGCAACCACAGAAGCTCCCCCTCAGGAAACCGAGGTTGTGGAAGAGACGGAGGAGCCCACAGAGACAGAAGTAGTCTTTGAGGAACAACCTTACGGAGAGGATTTACCGACAGCGCCAACCATTGATACACCATTGGTAGTGACTTATACGGAATTCTCCCAAAAATTCAGCCCCTTCTTCTCAGAATCAGGTTACGATGCTGATGTTGTTGGTATGACGCAAATTGCATTGCTGACAACCGACCGCGTGGGCGGCATTGTGCACAATGCTATCGAGGGTGAAACCATTGAATATAATGGAACACCATACGAGTACAAAGGCCCTGCGCAAACCAGCGTTGTTTATGATGAAGAGACAGATACCACGAAATACACAGCAAAACTGCGTGTTGGTATGCAGTTCTCTGATGGCATGCCCGTCACAGCTGACGATGTGATCTTCTCATATTACACGTTGCTTGATCCTTCGTATTCTGGCACGAGCAGTCTGGCATCCTATGATATTGTCGGGTTGAAAGACTATCAGACCCAGACAACTAGCGATGTCTACAATAAATACGATGAGATGTTCGAAGCCATCTACGCCGCAGGCCGCGATCATGAATGGTCTGAGGATGATGCGTGGACACAGGAACAGCAAGACGACTTCTGGACCCGCATGGATGAAGCATTCCTCTATGAAGCACAGAGGATCGTTGATTACGTCAAAGCCAATTACATGGGCTATGCAGAAGACTATACCGGCTATACGCCTGAAGAAATTGAAGGCGTTGAAGGTATGGAAATCATGTTGGGCATGGTTCTTTGGGGTTTTGGTGAAGTAAATGAAGATGGTGCATTGGTCACCGCTGCCACCGAAACAGAATTTGACCTGGTGGAATCCTTCCCCACGGTTGAAGACTATGCCAACGAGATTTGGGCTGCTTACGATAATGATGTCCAGGAAGCATTCCCCTACGAATCTGCTGATGGCACCGATGTGTACGCCAGTGTGAAATCTGATTTCATTGGCTACTGGGGCCCATTAGACGAATCAATGGGTGATGAAGGCGTTCCCAACATTGCTGGTATCAAGAAGCTTGATGACTACACCGTTGAGGTGACTGTAAACGGTTATTCTGCACCTGCTGTTTACTCCATCCTTGGCATCCAGGTTGCCCCCTTGCACTACTACGGCGATCCTGCCAAGTATGACTATGAGCGCAATATGTTCGGCTTTGACTTCGGCGATCTCTCCCTGCAGGAGAGCGTCACACCGACCCCCATGGGCGCTGGCCCCTATAAATTCGTTGAATACGCCAACAAGGTTGTATACTTTGAGGCGAACGAGAATTACTTCCGCGGCTGCCCCAAGATTGCAGAGATTCAATTTAGAGAGACAGAATCCTCTGAGGTTCCGTCAGCTGTTCAAACCGGCACCGCAGATGCTGGCGAGATGACCTACTCGGCTGAACGCTACGCTGAGGTTCAGGGCTACAACACCAATGGCGAGATGACAGGCGATGTCATCACCTCCATCATGGTTGACAACCCCGGCTACGGCTATATCGGCATCAATGCCTCCACCGTGAACGTTGGCGGCGTTGCTGGTTCGGAAGAATCCAAGAACCTGCGCAAGGGTATTGCTACGGTTATCGCTGTGCATCGTGACCTGTCCATTGACAGCTACTACGGTGAAGGCGCATCCGTGATCAACTACCCGATCTCGAACACCTCCTGGGCTGCACCCCAACCCACCGATGATGATTATCGGGTTGCGTACTCAGTCGACGTGAATGGCGATCCCATTTACACCGCTGAAATGACCCTGGAAGAGAAAGTTGCTGCGGCTGAACAAGCTGCCTTAGGCTTCTTTGAAGCCGCTGGTTACACGGTTGAAAACGGCCAGGTAACAGCAGCTCCCGAGGGCGCGAAGATGAGCTACGAAGGTTTCGTCCCCGCTGACGGCACAGGCGACCATCCTAACTTTGGTATCTTCACCTCCACTCAGGAATCGCTTGAAAGCATTGGCATGGGCTTCACGATCAATGACCCCGCCGACTGGAACGTTATGTTGGACGCCATTGACGCGAACGAACAGGAAATCTGGACGATGGCCTGGCAGACCACAATCGACCCCGACATGTATCAGATCTATCACAGCGATAATGTTACGGGCGAAGGCACCGGTTCGAATTACTATCACGTACAAGATGAACAACTGGACCAACTGATTTTGGATGCCCGCAAGAGTGATGATCAGCAATACCGCAAAGAGGTATACAAGCAATGCCTTGAGATCCTCATGGACTGGGCTGTCGAAGTTCCAAGCTACCAGCGTTTGAACGTTGTTATCTTCAGCACCGAGCGTGTGAATATCGACACCATCACCCCCGATATGACGACTTTCTGGGGCTGGATGAACGATATCGAACTGCTTGAAATGAACTAACGACGATTGAACATCGTTGAGTTACCCGTGAGCCCACCGATGGGTGGGCTCACGCTTTGAAAATCACTATTTTTGTAAGAACGAAAGTATTTTTATTTATTAGAGTTAGGGAAAGATATGAAGAATTTTATTATTCGGAGAGTATTGTTAGGGATCTTCATCATATTTTTTGGTGCGTTGATCATTTACTCTGTCATCCGCGCCTTACCTGCTTCTTATGTGGAGCAGATTGCCAGACAGCGTGCCAGCAACCCTCTAAGCACGAAATCCTATCAGGAATGGCTTGATCAGCTCAACGCTGTTTATGGATTGGATGTTGGCATTATCCCCGGTTATTTTGGCTGGCTGAGCAATGCCGTCAGAGGGAATTTTGGAGATTCATGGCATTTCGGTATCCCGGTCACGGAAAAATTTAACCAGGTGGTGTGGTATTCCGTGATCATCAACATCATCACATTCATGGTACAGATGGTGATCTCAATTCCATTGGGGATACTCGCTGCAAGAAAACAATACAGCCGGGTTGATTACGCGATTACGGTATTTGCCCTGGCAGGTATTTCGCTGCCGACATTTTTCCTGGCAACGATACTTAAATATGTCTTCTCAATTCAGTTGGGGTGGTTTGATCTGTATGGATTGACCGGCAGGTTCCATTCCTCAATGACGCCCTTCCAACAAGTGTTAGACATTGGCTATCACATGGTCTTGCCCGTGATTACATTAATGATGCTCTCCATTGGCGGGCTCATGCGATATACACGGACGAATATGTTGGAAGTATTAAACTCCGATTATATCCGCACAGCCCGGGCAAAAGGTCTTTCTGAAAAAGTGGTTATCAATAAGCACGCTTTCCGAAATACCTTAATCCCCCTTGTTTCCTATATGAGTTATCTATTGCCTTCCATGTTTGGCGGGGCACAGATCACGGAGACTTTGTATCAAATCCCCGGCATTGGGTATACAGCATATTCAGCCATGATTCGTGGCGATATCCCCTTTGCGATGTTTTATACAACGTTTCTCATTCTCCTAACTCAGATCAGTCTGATAATTGCAGATATCATGTACGCCGTGGTTGACCCGCGCGTGCGAGCAAATTAATGGTGGTGACGCATGTCTGATTTACAACAACAGCAACAACAACCCGAAGGTTCAGAACCAGAAGTTGAACTCATAGATCAAATTGAAGATGAAATGCGTCTTGATGACGCCAGGCGAGTCAAGGGTCTTTCACCCGGCTTGCTAGTTTTCAAACGGTTCATCCGTAATAAATTGGCGGTCATAGGCCTTGTCATCATAGTCTTCATGTTTTTATTTTCCTTCATCGGTCCCTTGTTTTCTCCGTATGGACAGACACAGGTTTTCACAGGCCTGGGGAGCATGTCTAAGGATTATGCAGGCGCAATCTATAACCGAGAGCTGCGATATACGATCGCTGATGGTGAAGATTTAGGGGCTGCAGAACGGGCGCAATTTTTATTGGCTCTTGGGAGTGATGATAACACCTTCACTGTGGGTGATGATATATTTTATTTTGATCCTGAAGGTGAGAACACCTATCGCATTATCCAGCTTGACCCGGTCGCAGAAACATTGTTGGGCCGGTTGAACGCGGTGGATGGTGGAGACTTGAGTGATGATTTTGTTGCGGCTTATGAAGCCGCAGTGGAAGATGACCAGAACAGTTTTCAATATGAGGGTGTCACTTATCGGATCACACAGGATCGGAAGACGTCCATTGTCTCCACAGAACACAATGTAGCACTGGCGACTTTGAACGTGTATGATGCCTATGACCCACAGGACATAGAATTCATCGATTCATTTCGATTTAGAATCGCCAGTGAACGTGCTATGGCGGACGGTGAGACCAGTTTCACGGTTGGCGAAGAGACTTATGCGATACGCTATAATGGGCAGGTCACCATTTTAGATAGTGACGGTGAAGAATTCGCTGCTGTCTCAGAGATTATTGTCAATCCTCTTGACCAGGATGAGTTTCTGACAGTTGAGTTTAAATCCGCCCTTCGCGAAGCCATCCGGAACAATCAAACGAAAGTTGATTTCACACATCAAGATGGTGAAACCATCGAGTATGTGATTGAACGCATTAATCAAAATTATTACATTAAGCGGCAAACCCCAACGGAGTTGATCCGTCTATATGAAACCCCATCAACGGCACATCCCCTTGGATTGGATAATAATGGGATGGACGTGATGACCCGCTTGATGTATGGCGGCCGGGTTTCACTTCTCGTTGGTTTTATCGTAGTGATCATTGAGGTCGCGATCGGTGTGATCATCGGCGGTATCTCTGGGTACTTTGGTGGACATGTCGATACGGCCCTGATGCGGTTTGTTGATTTGTTCAACAGTATTCCCTTCTATCCCGTAGTGATCATCTTTGGCTCTGTGATGGATACGTTGGAATTTGACCCCATGGGAAGGATCTTCCTATTGATGGCGGTTCTGGGTATTCTAGGGTGGACTGGCGTAGCACGGGTTGTGCGCGGTCAGATCCTTTCCCTGCGCGAGCAGGACTTTATGATCGCTGCAGAGGCAACCGGCATTCGCACACGTCACAGGATATTGAAACATTTGGTTCCCAATGTGATGCCGCTATTGATTGTTCAAGCCACGGCTGGCTTAGGTAATATTATTATCATCGAAGCTACGCTGGGTTTCCTTGGGCTGGGCGTGAAATATCCGCTGGCCTCCTGGGGCAGCATTATCAATGTCGCTTCAGACCCTTATGTGATGACGAACTTCTGGTTTATGTGGATACCAGCGGGTACCTTGATATTGTTAACGGTGTTGGGCTTTAATTTTGTTGGTGATGGTTTACGGGATGCCTTTGACCCGAGGATGAACAGGTAGGAAAGAACAATGAATGAAAGAATAGAATTATTAATGGAAAAAATTGAGCGGATTGCTACATCTAAGACGAGTGCAAGGTTAACACCTCGTGAATCGGCTCGGATAACTCGTGCAAACCGTAAGATAACTGACTTCTTAGAAAAAAAGCGCAACCGGGAACATGTTTCTGAAGATGAATATACAACGGAAATGAAGGATCCTAATAATGTAGTTGAATTTGACGACCTTCACACCTATTTCTTCACAGACGTGGGCACTGTTAAAGCGGTGGATGGTGTCACATTTGAAATCCCCAAAGGCGCTTCTGTAGGCGTTGTTGGTGAATCGGGCTGCGGAAAATCCGTCACTGCGCTTTCATTGATGCAGTTGGTTCAACGCCCGCAAGGACAGATCATCGAAGGTTCTATTCGCTTTGATGGCGGCGATAAGGTTTATGATATATCTAAGACGCCAACCGAAGTGATGGAGACCATTCGCGGGGCGAAGATCTCCATGGTTTTTCAAGAACCGATGACCAGCCTAAATCCAGTTTTCCGCTCTGGTGAACAAATAGACGAGGTTATCAAACTTCACAATCCTGAGATGACAGATGCAGAAGTGAAGGAAAGATCCCTTGAAATGATCGATATGGTGGGTATTGCCAATAACACTGGCGTTTATCAAATGTACCCTCATGAGCTTTCCGGCGGTATGCGGCAGCGCGTGATGATCGCGATGGCGCTGGCCTGCCAACCCAAGCTGATTATCGCAGACGAGCCGACAACAGCGTTGGATGTAACCATCCAGGCGCAGATTCTCGACCTGCTTCGTGAGCTGAAGGACAAGATCAACTCCAGCATCATGTTGATTACCCATGACCTGGGTGTGATCGCAGAGATGGCGGATTATGTTGTTGTGATGTACGCGGGACGGATCGTTGAAAAGGGAACAGCGATGGAGGTGTTCCATAACCCTCTCCATCCCTATACCGTAGGTCTGATGGCTTCAAAACCCGTTGTGAATAAGAACGTGGATCGGCTTTACACAATCCCTGGGAGTGTTCCAAATCCTGTCAATATGCCCGATTATTGCTACTTCAAAGATCGCTGCAATCGGCGCATGCCAGTGTGCAATGGAACTTATCCGAAAGAAGTCTATGTAACGGACACGCATATGGTGACCTGTTATCATTACATTGATGAGCAAGACGAGGAATAAGATGGCAGAAAAGAATACGAGTAAAGATACTAGTAAAAGAGAAAATAACAATATTCTTGAGGTCAATGACCTGAAGCAATATTTTCCTATTAAAGCGGGTTTGTTGCAACGTGTCGTTGGGAATGTCAAAGCTGTAGATGGCATTAGTTTTAACATCAAACGCGGAACGACCATGGGCTTAGTTGGGGAATCCGGTTGTGGTAAGACTACTGTTGGAAAAACCATTCTACGCTTGAATGAAAAAACGGCTGGTGATGTGTTGTTTAATGGGATTGATATCTTTTCACTAAGCAGAGAAGAATTGCGCAGGATGCGGCCACAGATGCAGATCATCTTTCAGGATCCGTATTCCAGCCTATCCCCCAGGCTTCCCGTGAGTGAAATCATCGGTGAAGCTGTTAAAGAGCATGGCTTGGCCCCTGAAGGCGGTTATGAGGCTTATATTGATCACATTATGAAGATCTGTGGGCTACAACCCTACCACAAAGACCGCTATCCCCATGAGTTCTCCGGCGGGCAGCGCCAGCGTATTTGTATCGCCCGAGCCCTTGCTCTGCTTCCAGAGTTTATTGTATGTGATGAGCCTGTTTCAGCGTTGGATGTTTCCATCCAGGCCCAGATCATCAACCTGCTGATGGATTTACAGGATGAATTTGAGTTGACCTATCTGTTCATCTCCCATGACCTCTCGGTTGTGGAACATATCTCCGATGAGGTATGTGTGATGTATTTGGGGGATTTGGTGGAATTTGGTAGTAAGAAGCAAATATTCAGAAATCCTTTGCATCCCTATACACAAGCTTTGTTAAGCGCCGCTCCGGTCCCTGATCCCTCAGCGGATAGGAAGCGCATTATTCTTGAAGGCAGCATCCCTTCCCCGGCCAATCCACCATCGGGATGTAAATTCCACACTCGCTGCCAAGAACGGATGGACATCTGTGACAAGGTTGTTCCTGTATCGCGAGAAGTGGAAAAAGGACATATTGTTAAGTGCCACCTGTACCATGATAGTCCGGAGGTCGGCGATGAAAAAGCAATTTAAAGACTATGACGATGATGATGGCCGTGTAATTGTTAACATGGATGTGGAAGGTATGCCATGGCATGACAAACGCGTCCGCCGTGAGAAACGAGAAGCCAAAGCTTCCAGAGGGCCTCAGATGACCCGGTCCGAAGCGCGGCGGTTTACCTGGTACGCCGTCCTGGCGGGATTGACGATTGTCTTGGTTTTCTCTGTCGTGTGGGTATTGCTGACGCTGTTTGCCACCCAGGTATGGTTTCGCTAAGGTGGACAAAATTAAAAGCTGATGAAGAGATACGCAGACGATTATGACATAGAAATCACGGAAGATGAAAAAGGCCGTGAGAAGAAGACCGCTGTCTATCGCGCCAATTATTTCAAAATTGATATCAGCGAGGGGGAATTACGCAAATTCCGAAGAAATACGATTGTGTTATTGATTGCGATCGCCCTCCTGCATTTAGGGGCAGGATTTGTGGCTAATTTGGGGATGTATGCCTTTTATGTTGCTTTGCCCTATGCTATCTCATTTCTTCCGATGTATTACATGGGATCAGGAATCCTGCGCTTGCCTAAAGCAAAACGTGACTACCGCAGGGATGAGGTCGGACTTTCTTTCGAGCGTTTAAAGAAATCGGCGATATTACTTATAGCCATTCTTGGCGTTGGCGTTATTGGAGAACTTGTTTATATCATCGCATTTTCGGACGGGGGTTTGGTCAGGGAAATTGTTTATCTGGGATTAGTATTAATTGAAGTAATCCTGGTTTATATCATTATCCACCTTCGGAATAAGATCAACATTGAAGAACTCGTGAGCCAGCAGCAAGAGCAGGAGACTGCTGATTAATATACAGAAATTGCTTTAGTTGGGGGAAAATTTAGATTGTTATTCTTGACACAGAATTGCGTTCAATTAATTCACACGGGAGAATAATCCCATTATCAATTACATCCCCACCATCAATCAGCCTTAGCAGCATTTCCGCGCTTTGATGGCCGATTTCCGTCGTGGGGAGCTGAATCGTTGTCAGCGGCACAGGAAGGTAGCTGGCGATCTCGCGATTGTCAAAGCCGATGATGGAAAAGTCCTGTGGAATTCTAAGCCCCATTTCCTGGGCAGCATTCAGGCATCCGGCGGCCATCAGGTCATTCATGGCAAAAACGGCTGAGGGCGGTTTAGGAAGAGTCAGCAGATTTTTTATTTGTTGATAGCCCGAATCATATTCCCAATCCCCATAGCGGATATAGTCTTCATGAACGGGCAGCTCAGCTTGCTCCATAGCCGCATGGAAACCTTCCAACCGTTGGTGGGTGGGGAAGGAATCCGGGTGCCCGGTAATCAGTCCGATGTCATGATGCCCATGATTGATGAGGTAATTGACGGCTGTTATGGCGCCCTTGACGTTGTCATACGTGACATAATGATCCATCTCCGATCCGTGGGAGTAGGCAAAGACGATCGGTTTTCCAATAGGATCAAGGATACCGTTGAGGTGACGGTCGTGCAAACCCACATAGATGATGCCATCCACATGAGAGCGCAGCATCAGAGATACGCTGTCGTTGATATAATCCCGATAATCCACGATTTGGTCATATTGGTTATACAACTTCTCCAACATATGCAAATCTTTCAGGATCATCTGAAAGCCGTGTTCTTCCAATGATTCCTCAACGCCATTGACAATAGCCGCAATCGGCAGGCCGCGAATATCCTCGACCAAAACGCCGATGGTTAAAGTTTTACCCATGCGAAGGGATTTTGCTAATGCATGGGGGACATAGTTGGTTTGTTTTATGGCGTCTTTAATCCGCTGAGTGGTTTCTTCACTGAGCTCTTTGGTGCCATTAATGACATAAGAGACAGATGCTGTGGAGACACCAGCTAACCGAGCGACGTCTTTCAATGTGGCCATAAAACAAGCTCTTTTCTAAAACGAACCTAATAAATTTACATCTCATTATAAGATTCGTGATCGCTTTTTGTCAACAACTTCGCATAGGTAGCAGTTAAAGGATTAAAGCCCTAAGAAATGTCGCCTTCCCCGAGAAAATGAGATCGCCAATTGGGTATTGACAAAGCTGGAAAAGTTTCCTATAATCGGACTTACAACATAGGTTATTCGATTAACCTAAAAGGAGAAAGCTTACTTGTTGCACTTCATACCAGCGTCCAATGTCAAAATCACAGATCCAATGTGGTTGGGAAAGTTATCCCTCATAAGAAAAGTGGTGTTGCCTTATATGTGGGAAATACTCAATGACCGGGTGGAAAATGCCGTCAAAAGCCACTGCATCTGTAATTTCCGTGCTGCAGCAGGTTTATCTGCCCCGAAATTTCATGGCATGGTTTTTACAGATTCTGACCTTTATAAATGGATTGAGGCGGTGTCTTATTGCCTGATGACGCAAGGCGATCAAGATTTGGAAGAAAAATGCGATGAAGCCATAAAACTCATCAATGCGGCACAGCAATCTGATGGTTATCTAAATACTTATTACACTGTTGTTGCTCCCGAGAAGCGCTGGACGAATCTAAAAGAGGGACATGAACTATATTGCGCAGGACATTTGATCGAAGCTGCCGTTGCTTATTATAAAGCGACCAATAAAGAAAAATTACTGACTATCGCTATCCAGTTTGCAGATCACATTTTTGAAACTTTCAAGAAAGCACAAAGGCGCGGTTATCCAGGACACCCTGAGATTGAATTGGCTTTGATCAAACTTTATGAAGTAACCAGCGAAAATAAATACCTAGAATTAACGGAATATTTCATTGACGCTCGTGGCGTAGGAGAGGATTATTTTGAGGTAGAAAGTCAATTAGAAGATTATAAACAGATATTTCCTGAAATGACCTACTTCAAGAGTGATTATTTTCAATCCCACGCGCCCGTCAGAAAACAAAAAAAAGCGAAAGGTCATGCTGTACGCGCCATGTATCTCTACTCAGCGATGGCTGACATTGCACGAATCAAACAGGATTCTGAAGTATTATCGGCCTGTGAAAGATTGTATGAAAACGTAGTCAATCGTCATATGTATGTCACAGGGGGCATTGGCGCTGCCAGCCTTGGTGAGCGCTTCACGGTGGACTATGATTTGCCCTCTGATCGTGCTTATGCAGAGACGTGCGCTTCAATTGGCTTGATGCTGCTTTCCTCACGGATGTACCTGTTGAACAGGAAAAAAGAGAATTATGACATCTGGGAGCAAGCTCTTTATAACACCGTTCTGTCCGGCATGGGTCAGGACGGCCAGCATTTTTTCTACGTCAACCCACTGGAGGTTATCCCAGATGCCGTTCATCAAAACCCATCATTAGCTCATGTGAAAACGACCCGGCAGAAATGGTTCAGTGTTGCATGCTGCCCTCCAAATTTAGCTCGGATGTTGAGTTCCTTGCCGGGATATTTGTTTGCCCTGGATGGAGACCGATTGTTTATCATGTCACATATTTGTTCGTCATTCAGAAAAGGAGGTTTGTATGTAAATTTGGAACGGAATGGGGGTGCATATACATTGACGATCGATGGAAATCCCCGGGATGTTTATCTGCGAATTCCACAGAATTCTGACTTAAACTGTGAGCAATGCTGGACATCTCACGACGGATATTTTGTCCTTCATCATGAAGGCGGGGAGCGCCTTTATAATTACACATTGACCCCGAAAGTGCAGGTTTTCCGGTCGCATCCGAAAGTTTCTGCGACATCCGGGAAAATCAGTGTGCGACGCGGCGCCGCCATCTATTGCGCAGAAGAAAGGGATAACGGCGCACCGCTGAGTTCATTACGATTGCCGGCAGATGCCGTGTTCACCGAAAAAGAAGTCGATTGGCTGCCCGATGACATGCCTCTTTTGAAGACCATGGGGGCTCGTGTGTCGGATGAACAATGGGGGGACGACCTCTACAACGACAACTCGTATGTATATGAACCCTGTGAAATCACACTCATTCCTTACAGCCAATGGGGCAACCGCGGCGAAAATGAGATGAGTGTGTGGTTGACTGAAGCAACTAACAATTTACACCAATAAGAGACTAAGGAGTCAGTTAAGATGAAAAAGAGGAGAACCATATTTATTTTCACAGCTCTAATGATTGTGCTGACGCTTTGCGCTGGCTGTGCCCAGGGCGCTGCGGATGTCACTGAAGAGCAGAGTGAAGATGTTGTGACCGAAGAAGCAACAGAAGAAGAGGTTTCTGGTGAGGAAGTTGAAACCGAAGAGGCGGAAGAAGAAGCTTCAGCAGGTGAAGTCACCGAATTGGAAATCTGGTCATTCGTTGAAGGTCACCTTCAATTTTTTGAAAAGATGGCTGGAATGTGGAATGAGGAAAACCCTGACCGTCAGATCGCATTAGTGCCCACGCACCTGGATTGGTCAGCGATGCATGATAAACTTTATACTGCCCTGCTGGCTGGCGAAGGTGTACCCGATATTTCTGATGTTGAGATTGGCAAATGGCCAAATTTCATGGAAGGTGAAGTCCAATTCCTTGATTTGTCCAGCTATGCTGAACCCTACATGGATGATCTAGTAACATCGCGTTTGGAAGTATATAGCCAAGATGGCGCATTGTATGGCGCTCCCAGCCATATCGGTGCCACCGTGATGTATTACAATACCGAATTGCTTGAATCAGCAGGCATTGACTACACTACCATTGAGACCTGGGACGATTTCGAGGATGCCCTGCGCACCTATCGAGACGAAACCGGGAATTACATGACCTATTGCGAAACCTATGGCGCATACTGGTTCACGGTAATGTTGGCTGAGATGGGCGTTGACCTGATTGATGAAGACGGCATGCCCCAACTCAACACAGAGGAGGCCCTGAGAGCCGTTAATCTGATTCGCAGGTGGGTTGATGAGGATCTGGTTGGTTTCATCGCCACAGGCAACGCTGACACGCCTGAGGGACAAGCTGCAGTCGCTAATGGGGAAGTTGCTGCTCTGCCTTATCCCTTGTGGTACATGAGTCGATTCACCAGCTACATGGAGAATCTCTCTGGCAAGATAGCCATCGCAAAACTGCCTGTCTTTGATGAGAATTCCAATAAATCAGTTGGTTTAGGAGGAACAGGGACCGTTGTTTACAAAAATGGTGAACATGCGGAACTGGCAGCTGAGTTTGTCACCTTTGCAAAATTGAGTGAAGTCGGCAGTACAACATTATGGACTGATCTTGGCTTTGATCCTCTCAATAAGAAAGTATGGGAGAACACTGACGTCACACAAGATCCTGACAATATTTTCCTGGCCTACTTCCAGACCAATCCCTTTGATGTTTTGGCTGAAATTCAGGATGGAATCTTTGCTGTCAAGAGCATGCAAAACAGCGGTTTGATCAACGATTATCTCAGCAACACAACCTGGAACCGCATCTATGTCAACCTTGAAGATCCAGCCACAGTAATGGAAGAAACACAAGAAGAATTAATGTCTCAGTCGAATTAATAAAAAGAGACATGGGGTAGCAAATGAAGCCCTTGTCATTATTTCGAAACAAGGGCTTCATTCCATCCAATGAAGGAGAGAACTCTGGCACGCACAACGCAGGCTCAGCACAAGGAACACCATAGAAAGAAAAGCCTTTGGGACAAGCTGAACTCACCAAAGGTCGCACCTTATGTTTTTGTCCTGCCCTTTGTCCTTATATTCATCATTTTTTTTGTTTATCCAATATTCAGTACGGTTGTGATGAGTTTTCAAAGCGTCAATATTGGGGATATTCAATTTGTGGGGCTCGACAATTATAGGGTATTACTCAGCAGTTCAACTTTTCCCGTTGCAATTCGCAACAGCTTAATTTACACCGCTCTGACGCTGCTATTATTGATTCCATTTCCAATGATCCTGGCTTGCATGCTCAATAGTAAGGCCATGCGTGGGAGCAATTTCTTCCGTGCATGTTTGTTTCTGCCGATCCTGTGCAGTGTTGTGGTTGCTGGTCTGACCTTTCGCTTTCTATTTAATGAGACGGAAACGGGTTTGGTCAACAGCATCATCATCAATTGGTTTGCGGGTGAAAAGGTGCGCTGGTTGAGTCTCCGCTGGCCGGCAATGGCTGTTTTGGTCGCTCTGGCTTGCTGGCGCTGGACGGGGATCAACGTCATTTATTTCATGTCCGGGCTCAACAGCATTCCAGTGGAGCTTTATGAGGCTTGCGATATTGATGGCGCAAATGCCTGGCAGCGATTTTGGTTTGTCACCATGCCTTTATTGAAGCCCACCATCATCTACGTCCTGACGATCAGCATTTATGGCGGTTTGGCCATGTTCGCTGAGAGCCAAATGTTGTGGGGTGGGAAAACCTCACCGTTAAATATTGGGTTGACGATTGTAGGTTTCATTTATCAAAACGGCATCAGCCACGGCCAATTGGGGTTGGCGTCCTGCGCGGGTTTGGTGCTATTGGTCGTCGTTTTGATCATCAACCTGATCCAATTACGCCTGACGGGTGTGTTGGGAAAGGGAAAAGCCTAATATGACCCCACGTCGTCTATTTGCTCATAAGCCAGGCCAGCGAAAGATCACCAGTGTATTGATGGTGTTGTTCTTCATCGTTCTCTGCGGGGTTGTGCTTGTCCCGTTTATCTCGATGATACTGACGTCTTTTAAGGACAGCAGTATGATCATCCGTAACGGGTTCAACCTCAATATCGACAAAGACATCCTGACCTTTGAAAATTATCGGTATTTGTTTACGGGAGAACATCAATATTTTAAGTGGTATATCAATAGCCTCTTGTTGACCTTCGTCCAAACCGCCCTGACCCTGATCATCAGCGCATGGGTGGGATATGGTTTTGCTTTCTACAATTTTAAGGGCAAGGACTTTCTATTTATTTGTGTACTCATTGTGATGATGATCCCCTTTGAAATCCTGATGCTGCCGCTTTATCGGGAAATTGTCGCCATGAAGTTGAATAACTCCTACCTGGGTATTATGCTGCCCTACCTGGCGCACCCCACAGCGGTCTTTTTCTTCCGTCAATACCTGAACAGTATTCCCAAAGAGATTATTGATGCTGGGCGCATTGATGGGTGCTGTGAATATGGCATTTTCCTCAGGTTGATTTTCCCCATCATGCAGCCGGCTTTGGCCGCAATGGCAATATTTGTGGGGATGTTCACCTGGAACAATTACCTCTGGCCATTGCTCGTGCTGACCGACAGCGGAAAATTCACATTGCCCATCGGCCTCACCAGCCTCTTGAGCCCATATGGAAATAACTACCAATTATTGATCGCTGGTGCTGTGATGAGCGTGATCCCAATTATGATATTATTCTTTAGTGCACAGCGTCACTTTATTGAGGGTATGTCCACAGGCAGTGTCAAAGGATAAGGATATGGCTGGAAAATCCATCTCTCATCAAACAAAAAATGGAATGCAAGCCCATCTCATCCTGGATCGTGATTTTGTCATTGATCGGGTGGATGAGCGTTTGTTTGGCTCATTTGTGGAACATCTGGGTCGGTCTGTGTATGGTGGGATTTATGATCCTGGCAATCCCTTGTCGGATGAGAATGGTTTTCGGAAAGATGTCATTGAGAAGGTCACAGCACTCAACGTCCCGATCCTGCGTTATCCCGGCGGCAATTTTGTTTCAGGGTTTAATTGGGAGGATTCCGTGGGTCCACGTAAGGAGCGTCCCAATAGGTTGGATCTGGCCTGGATGACGACGGAGACCAACGAATTCGGCCTCCACGAGTTCTGCCATTGGGCGAACATAGTGGGCAGCGACGTGATGTACGCGGTCAACATGGGCACCCGGGGCCCGGATGCTGCCCGCAACATTGTTGAATATGCTAATCATCCTGGGGGCACCTATTGGAGTGATTTGCGAAAACAACATGGCGCTCAAAACCCATTGGATATCAAGCTGTGGTGCATCGGCAATGAGATGGACGGTCCCTGGCAGATTTGCCAGAAGACCGCTTATGAATATGGTCGCGTTGCCAATGAGGCGGCGAAGGTGATGAAATGGGTGGATCCTTCTATTGAGCTTGTGGCTTGCGGCTCGTCAGCTTATGACATGCCGACCTTTGGCGCTTGGGAATTGGAAGTTTTGGATCAGTGTTATGAAAATGTAGATTATATCTCCCTTCACCGGTATTACACCAACAATGAGGACAACACCGCCAATTTCCTGGCAAAGAGTAAGGACATGGACGTTTACATCAAAACAGTGGCATCCATTTGTGATGTAATTGGCGGCAAGAAACACAGCAAGAAGAAGCTGAATTTGTCCTTTGATGAATGGAACGTTTGGTACCATTCCAATGAGCAGGATAAGGAAGTGATTGAACAAAACCGATGGGGAAAAGCGCTGCCCTTATTGGAGGATGTCTATACTTTTGAAGACGCGCTCCTGGTTGGCAGCATGTTGATCACGCTTATAAAGAATTGTGACCGGGTAAAAATCGCTTGCATGGCTCAGCTCGTTAATGTCATCGCGCCCATCATGACCAGTGAGAAGGGCTCTTGGGCACAGACGATTTATTGGCCGTTCTTGCATGCGTCGCAATACGGCCGGGGGCGAGCGCTTAAGCCCATCGTCGACTCTCCAAAATACGATTCAAAAGACTTTACAGATGTGCCAGTTTTGGACGTGGTTGCCGTGTTGGGCGATGATGACACCCTCACTGTGTTTGCTGTGAACAAATTCATGACGCAGGATTTAACCCTGATTTGCGATTTACGGTCTTTTCAGAATCTTGCCTTCAAAGAGCATATAGTCATGCATCATGATGATATGAAGGCGGTGAACACCGAAGACTATCCCGATAAGGTCGTGCCCACGACCGGGGGAGGGGCACAAAAAGAGAGTGGGCAGTGGAAGGTTCAATTGCCCGCGTTGAGTTGGAACGTGATCCGGTTTGATATTAACCCTGATTGATAAGCAATTAAGCCCGAATACTCTGTATTTCGAACATAGGGAAGCTTATTACTCAGCACAATGCTGTAGGGCAATGTTAGGAAAGAACACCTCATCCGACACTCCGTGCCACCTTCTCCACAAGGAGAAGGCTTTTTATATTGGCAGCGGGGCGATCACTGAAGAGGAAGTGAACATCCAGGTGACGATCAGCGCATTGAGGATGGCCCCGGGGTAAATATTACCTGTCGCTTCGTATAGGAAGCTACCGATGGGGATCATCAAGGCCAGCAAGACGATCATATGCTCAATGTTGATCACGAAACCCACTAAAGCGCCGCCAGGGCCCACAAAAGGCACAATGCCAGCAGCATACAAGGGGGCATATTGCAAAGCCATGTGGAACAGCAGGGGGACGACCATCACCAGAATGCCAACGATTGACTTGCGAAAAACTGTATGCAGCCAGGTTTTGCCTGGGGCGGGTCGTAACTGCGCCTGTAGCAGGATGTTGACCTGGGTAAAGCCGACCAGGAAGAAGGGGAAATACAGCACCATCATCAACAAGCGGTATCCGGTCAGATCACTGGCATAGGGGAACTTATAGCGGAAATCAATCATCAGAAAGGCTTCCGGGATGGCCTCCAGCGCGTACACAAAGCTAAATAGAACAAGAGCCAAAAGAAATGCCCGCCATAGCGTTGACCAGGATAGCTGGATTTTCTCTTTATCTTCGGAGATCCCCAATTCTTTATAGTTGATCTCGTCGTTTTCTTCTTGCTGTTTTCTAAGCCACCCCCGAAAGATGAAGAAGCCGATGATGTTGATAACAACGAACCAGAAGGCAACGCCGTTGACCATCATCATAGGGAAGATTTTATCGATAGGCAGGACGTACACATGGAATCCAAAGATGACCAGGACTAAAGGCAGATACAACAATGTCAATCCTGCGTTGATCAGGAAGGCTTTCCAGAACGTCTTCTTATCGCAGACATAATTGCTGGATGGGACACCTGCAAGCTTTGAGAAGGGTTTGATTCCCAGCAGCAGGATGCCTAGAGGGATGGTGCTGAAGACACCGAAGATCATGGCAATGAGAGAAAAAATTTCTTTAATCCGCCAGATTTGTTCATCCGCTGGAATGGAGAGCGGTACATCTGGGTTAAGCGCCTGGCTGAACCAGGATACCCCTTCTGCAATGGCACCCTTATCAAAGCTCTCGCTGACGTGGGTGGTATGGGTCATGTGCACTCTACGGGCTGTACCCTCCCGAAAATCCCCATAGGTCGTATTGAATTTAGGATTGGAGACCTCAAAGGCTGCCTGGGTTTGAGGGGCCATCATCCACTCAGCCTCAAAATCTCGCGTGCCCGTCATCCGTTTGCGATACTCATCATATTTGCCAAAAATCATCAACATATTTTGGGGTTTGTTGGGCGTCGCATCTTCTGTATATGCAAAACCTGAAACGACGATAGCCCGAACGTCAGGATTCTCCATAGCTGCAAGGTAACTCATCTCACCACCCAGGCTGTGGCCGCCCAATCCGCAGCGGTTTGAATCCACATAGGGAAGGCTCTGTAAATATTTAAATGCTGAATCAGCGCCATAAGTGGGATCAAAACCGGGTTCATCCTCGGAGAATTGGTTCTCTGAATTCCCTCGGCCAAGTGTATCCAATGTGATGACCACAAATCCCCGGCGGGCTAATTCAATGCCATAGGGGTCCGATGTTTCGCGGTTGTTCTGGTAGCCATGTAGATAAACGACGCCAGGAGCAGGGGACTGCTCGCTGGCATTCGGTGGGCGGTAGAGCTTGCCGCGTACCATCAGGCCATTCTTGTTCTCAAAGGTGATGTTGCTGACCTTCACCGTGAACCAGTTGGTCATAGCTGCATAGGCTAAGACTTGTGCAGCAAGGGTGATGAGGATACAGACAATAAGTGCCCACAAAGCAATTCTGCGGACTTTCTTATCAAAAACAAAGGATGCTGTCATTTTCCCTCCGAATTAAATAATTATGAACTTTAAAGAATTATAAACGATATTTTATTAAATTAGAAAATAATTAGGTTGATTTGGAGAAAGAATTACTCCTTTTGAAGAATAGTGAGAGGACCTTGAGGCAAGACGGCCACCCTTGTGCCGTAATCTGAGATAAGTCTATCGAGAGTCTTGGGAATATCCTTGCAAGGTTGGAGCAAACATTCACAGATTTGTGGTTCACTCAACCCTTCGCTGTAGAGGTAGACATCAGCATGGGATTGAACCTGCGCTTGAATTTGTACCTGCCAGGAATCCTGACAGAGGAAATCGGGTTGAGTGATCCGATTTAAAAGTTCTGCGAGGGAGCCACTTTCTTTGAGCAATTGGGCATATGCGCTGTGGTTTGGCAGCCCTTCTTCACAAGCTGCTATTAACAGGATGGCTCCACCCTGGCGCACACCGTTCTTTGCTGCTGCCATTCCTTTGACGCATTGATATAAGTTTTGATCCAGCGGATAGCCGCTGTTTGAAGTGATGACAATATCATATGGCTCATTAATGGTGAACAAGCTGGAATCCCGAACTGATTGACAACCGCGCGCGTGGGCTGCAATCGTGTCACCGGCAAAGACTCCGGTAATGCGCTTGTTTCGGTCTAAGGTGACATTCACCAGGAAGGTATTCTTGACCCACAGCGCGGCTTCTTTCACCTCCTCCCAGATGGGGTTGCCTTGCGTTATATTGAAGGCAGCATTGGGACGGGTGATCATCGCAGGAGAGTGATTGGCGAAGATGCTTTCTTTTCCCGCGACTCCTGGTAAGATAGCCTTAGGGCCGCCGCTGTAGCCCGCAAAGAAATGGGGCTCAATAAATCCCGTCAGGATGTTCAGGTCTGCCTCTAGCAGGGCACGATTGACCTGGATGAGGTGTCCGAAGCTTGATTCACCCTGGGAGACAAGCTGTGAATCGTCATATGCATCATGTTGGAGGCAGCGATACCTCGTCACGATCTCTCTACCCAGCAAATGTTTGAGTTCTTCATCCGTTTGAGTCTGGTGTGTGCCCAGGGCATTGAGGAGGGTAATGTCCTCCTGCTTAACACCGTTGGCCTCGAGTTCTTCCAGGATAACGGGCAGCATCCGCTGATTAGGGGTTGCCCGGGTGATGTCCGTATGAACAATAACCACCCTCATCCCCTTACTAACGAATGAGCCTAAAGGCGGTGTGTCAATGGGGTGGTTAAGGGCATCTCGAATGGCCGCTATCTCATCTGAGACTGGTGATGACTCCCGAATGAGGAATACATCAGCATTATCCGGCACATTGATATATAACCCGGTTCGTCCATAATCTATTTTAATCTGCATAGGGTTCCTCATAAAACAATTGTTGTAAGCACAATTTACTCTAGTATAATGGCAGTTGATGAAAAGAATAGGATGATAATGGAGTGAATATAAAACATTATTATGCTGACAATTTAGCCGTGTTTTTACTGCCTGTTGAATAGCCCAATAATGTATAATTTTGTTGCAGTCAATGAAAATGAATTGTTAAAGATTAATTTTAGGAGTTGTTTGTGAGAGTTATAGCCATTGATCCTGGCGATAAACGCATCGGCGTCGCGATCAGCGATCCCACTGGGACAATATCCCGACCTCTGACAGTGATTATGCATGAAGCCAGAGCAAAGGATGCACAGACGATCCTCAAGATCGCTGAAGAAAATCAAGTGGCATTAATCGTGGTGGGTTGGGCGTTGGATTCGGAAGGCGAAGTTGGCTATCGCGCTCGCAAGTCAAAACGTCTGGCAGAGGTTCTTCAGGATATGACCGATATTCCAGTGGAAATGTGGGATGAAAGCGGCACAACGCAGGCTGCTATTCAAAGTAGAATAGAGATGGGTCTCAGCCGTAAGAAACGCCAGGGGCATCTGGACGATGTGGCTGCCAGCATCCTGTTACAGGATTATTTGATCAACCATGAAGAAATCGTGAAGAAAGAAGATTAAGGTTATGGGAAAAGACAATCGACAACCGGTTTTTCTTCTGTTCTTACTCATCCTGTTGGCTGTGGTTGCGGTGGGTTTCCTGGCGGGTTTCTTTGCCATCAAGGATATTGTCACGGACCAATTTGGCCGTCCCTCGGCAAACCTGTCCCTCTCACAACAGATATTTTTCCCTTTTGAGTTGTTTCTCAACCGCGACACTTTGACTGCGCCATTGGACTCTTCAGGTGGAGAACAAATCTTTGTGATCGGGCAGGGGGAATCGGTATCGATGATCTGTCTTCGATTGGAAGGGGCGGGTTTGATCGCTGATGCGGAATTGTTTCGCACCTATTTGATCTATACGGGATTGGACCGGCAAATTCAAGCCGGAGAATACCAATTGAACTCCATGATGTCCTCGATACAAATTGCTGCAGAAATTTTGGACGCGACGCCCGAGGACGCTGTTGTCAATATCTTACCAGGGTGGCGGATAGAAGAGGTAGCAGAGAACATTGCGTCCAGTGGATTAGCTATCAGCGCAGAGGAATTTATTGAGGCGGCCTATTCACCGTCAACTGACCTACTTACAATTCTGCCTGTCAATTCAGTCTCCTCTCTGGAAGGTTTTCTGTATCCAGGGACTTATATTTTTCCAAGAGAAGCGGGGTTGAGGACTGTTCTTGAGGGGATATTAACCGAATTCTCAGAGAATGTGGAGTCCACACTTTTGGATGGGTTCGAACGTCAGGAGCTGTCCCTTTATGAAGCGGTCACACTGGGTTCCATTGTGGAAAAAGAAGCGGTGTTGGATGACGAAAAACCCTTGATCGCTTCCGTGTTCTTTAATCGGTTATCCCAGGGGATGCGGCTTGAGACCGACCCCACTATTCAGTATGCCCTCGGTTATCAGACCGACAGCGCTAGTTGGTGGAAGTCACCGCTGACAGGGGGCGACCTGGCGATTGAGTCACCCTATAACACCTACATTTACTTTGGGTTGACGCCAACGCCCATATGCAATCCGGATTTGAATTCGCTGCGAGCTGTGGCCTTTCCCGCAGAAACGCCATATTTCTACTTCAGGTCGGCCTGTGATGGTTCTGGACGGCATAATTTTGCAATTACATACGAAGAACATTTGGAGAACGCTTGTGATTAAGATCAATGAACACCGGGAGCTGAGATGTGTGTTTTAGGAATTGATATTGGTGGTTCCACTATCAAGGGCGCTCCTGTAGATCCCGAGACAGGTGAGTTGTTGGATGAGGAACTTCGCATTCCAACGCCTTACCCAGGGAATCCCGAACAAGTCATGAGGGTTATCCAAAACATGGCAGATGATTTTGGTTGTGAGCGCAAAATGGGTGTTGGCTTTCCTGCAGTCGTCCGGCGAGGCGTCATTGGTGCAGTGGCGAATATCAGTGAGGATTGGGAGGGTGTAAACCTGGTCAGGCTGATCCAGAAGAGGATGGGATGCCCTGCAATGGTCTTGAATGATGCGGATGCGGCGGGGATTGCGGAGATGCGCTTTGGCATTGGCAGGGAATACTTAACTGATTATGTTCTGTTCCTAACCCTCGGCACGGGCATTGGCTCGGCATTTTTCGTTAAGGGAAACTTGTGGCCGAATACCGAGTTAGGCCATCTTCAAGTACGTGGTATGGACGCTGAACGGTGGGCGGGTGACAGCGTGAGAAGGGAAAAGGGTCTCTCTTGGGACGAATGGGGCGAACGTTTTCAGGAAGTTTTGGCGATGTATGACTTTTTATTCAATCCGGATGTGATTATTCTAGGTGGGGGCCTCAGCCATCAGATTGAGAGCTATGAGCATTGGTTGAAGAAAATCCAGGCAAATGTCAGGCCGGCAAAACTGGGAAATAAGGCGGGCATTATCGGGGCAGCTATCGCCGCCGCGGAATCCTTGATGATTGATTAAAATCAAAAGGATTGACTGGAATTGTCAATCCTTTAATACACTGAGAAATTAATCCTCCAACAGCGCTTCGTATCCTGTACCCTCTTGGAAGTAATCATAATTGGGTTGGATATCTTTGGTGAGATCTACTTCTTCATCGGGTTCCAGGGTACGGGTGTGTTCCAGACGGATTTCGTTACCCTCATAATCATGGCCGTCATAGGGCTGATCAAACCCCGGTGTACCTTCTGGCATGGATTGCACCTCGCCACCCATGGCAAGATAAGCTTCGGGGACCTCATCTTCAGGGAAAATGGCATTGAAGGGACATTCTGGGATGCAGGCACCGCAATCAATGCATGTATCTGGGTCAATATAAAACCAGGGCCACTCGTCTTGTGGTTCTCCTGGCACAATACATTCTACAGGGCAGACCGTTACACAACTGCCTTCCCGGACGCATAAACTGGTGATAATGTGAGTCATAATCTTCTCTCTATGTTGGATTTTAGAGATTGTAGTCTTGGCTGTTTGCTTTGTCAAGCTGAGGGGATGCATTACAATTAGTTCTTATGAGCGAAAAGCGAGATTCAGAAAAATCCTACCAACCAATGATCGCTACCAGCCTGGGCATTTTGTTTGTGTCAACTGCGTCAATCTTCATCCGGTTTGCACAACAAGAAGCCTCATCGATTGTGATTGCTGCGATCAGGCTGCTGGTTGCCAGCCTGGTTCTCGTTCCCATATCGCTGACCAAGCATCGACACCAATTTCGCGGACTGTCATCGGGTGAAATTGCCAAGGGCATCCTCTCAGGTTTATTCTTGGCCCTACACTTTGCATGTTGGATTACATCTTTGGAATATACCTCTGTGGCCAGTTCTGTTGTTTTGGTCACCACGACCCCTCTTTGGGTGGCTATCTTTTCTCCTTTGATTTTGAAGGAATCCATTCGCAGGTCTGTGATTATCGGGTTGATCATCTCAATTACCGGTGGAGTGATCGTTGGCTTGGGCAATGCCTGTGATATATCGGGGGGCATGTTTATTTGTCAGGAAGGGATCTTAACCGGTCAAGGTATGTTGGGCAATGCGCTGGCTTTGATGGGTGCCTGGATGGCAGCCGGTTATATGATGATGGGGCGCCAATTGCGGAAGAAACTCGACACAATTCCCTACACCGCCTTTGTTTACGGCACCGCGGCTTTGCTACTGATTGGGGTTGTTCTCTTGCGGGAAGAACCTATGTTTGCTTATTCTGGTGAAACTTATTTGTGGCTTTTAGCTCTGGGACTGATCCCCCAATTGTTGGGACATTCCCTCTTTAATTGGTCATTGAAATATATTTCCGCTGCTTATGTGTCTTTGACGCTCTTGGGAGAGCCCATCGGCACGATTATTTTAGCGTTGATCTTTCTAAAAGAAAGCCCTACACTCCTGGAAGGGGTGGGGGCTGTGTTAATATTGATAGGGATCCTTATTGGTTCTCTGGGGAAAGCCAAACGAATCAGTGGGGCATGACCTGACCTTCCATCTCTTTCTTAATCTTTTCGCGAATAGCTTGTTTTTCATCCTGCGGTAAGCGGCCATATAAATAATTTGTATCGTATAGTCGGCGGACTAGCCCTTCATTGATCGCATCGGGATGCATACGCCAGTCCCAGTTGCCGGAGGGATTGCCTGGGTAATTCATGCGCGCCCAATCACCCAGGCTGAGGAAATCTTGCATGGGTGCCAGGACCCAATCAGCCACAGACCGCCATAAAACACGAATCATTGACCAGGCGATATCCCCCCCTGACCGTGCTAGATACCGGCGGCAGAAGTCTTTTTCGCGTTCGGGTGCCCTCTCATACCAGCCTCTCGTTGTGTTGTTGTCATGGGTGCCGGTATAGGCTACGCAATGCTCAGGGTAGTTATGCGGCAGGAAATCGTCATCAGGGTCAGCGGCGAAGGCAAACTGCAGGATTTTCATCCCCGGCAGATTGAAATCGTCGCGCATTTGGATGACTTTATCGGTGATCACACCCAGGTCTTCAGCGATAATGGGCAGCTCGCCTAATTGGTTTTTTATCTCATTAAAGAAATCGTGTCCGGGGCCTTTGACCCATTGACCCTCGACGGCTGTCTCATTGCCATAGGGGATCTCCCAATAGGCTTCAAAGCCGCGGAAGTGATCCAGCCGGACGATGTCCACACGATTCAGCACCGCCTGCATCCGTTTGGCCCACCAGCGATATTCTGTCTCTTTATGAACCTCCCATTTGTAGAGAGGATTGCCCCATAATTGGCCTGTCTCAGAGAAGTAATCCGGCGGGACTCCAGCCACAACTTGGGGGAGTCCATCCTGATCCAGATAAAAGAGCTCCTTATTGACCCACACATCTGCGCTGTCATATGCTACGAAGATGGGGATATCGCCGATGATTCGAATGCCCTTAATTTTTGCATAGTCCCGCAGCGATTGCCACTGGCGATGAAAGATGAATTGCATATAGGCTTGAAATTCTATCTCATCGGCGAATTTGGCTTTGAAGGATGCCAATGCTTGTGGGTCACGTTTGCGAAAATCCTCAGGCCATTTGTCCCATGCGATATCATCATGTTGGGATTTGATGGCCATGAAGGTTGTAAAAGGCTGCAGCCATTCACTTTCAGCGTCTTTGTAGGCCTCAAAGGCTTCTTCGATGTCATCACCAGCAGTGGATCGGAAATGTTCAAAAGACCTTCTCAGGAGCTTAAGCTTCCACTGGATCACGGGGCCATAATCCACTCGTTCCAGCGAGAAATTCGGTCGATCAGATAGATCGGACTTGGTGAGGAGCCCTTGATCGAGAAGCATGGTAGCACTGATGAGATAGGGATTGCCTGCGAAGGCAGAGAAACACTGGTAGGGAGAATCGGCAAAGCCGGTGGGGCCCAGCGGTAGAATTTGCCAGAATTGACAGCCGGTACGGTCCAAAAAATCAATCCAGCGGTAGGCTTCAGGCCCGAGGTCACCGATTCCATCCGGGCTGGGCAGACTGGTGGGGTGGAGGAGGATTCCAGACGCTCGGTTCTGTTCCATAAGTGCTCCTTAGAGGTTATTTTGGTTTAACAGATTCAATGAGGCTTTTGTAGACTTCGATATATTTCCTTGCGGATTTTTCCCACGAGAAATCGATGGACATGCCATTAAGTTGGATGGCTTTCCATTTCTCTCGATCTTGGTGATAATTTATCGCTCGTTTGAGGGTCAGGGCAAATACAGAGGGATAGGGGCGGGTAAATAAGAAACCTGTCCCACCGTTGACCTTATGAGAGATATGCTGAATAGTATCCACCAGTCCGCCAGTCGCTCGGGCGATGGGAACGCAGCCGTAACGCATGGCGATCATCTGGGAAAGTCCGCAGGGTTCATAACGTGAAGGCATCATAAAGATATCCGCACCAGCATAAAGTTGATGGGCTAATTTATTGTTAAACTCAATGACGCTGCGCACCCTATTGGGGTATGCCTTTTCAAGGTCCCGTGCCATTTTCTCAATAAAGGGAATGCCCGTACCAAGGATAATGGCTTGCCAGGGCTGATCTTCAAGATATGCCAGCCCTTTCAGCGCAATATCAATGCCTTTTTGTGGGTCCATCCGGCTGATGAGGGTCAGCAAAGGGATTTCATCGTTTTCCAGAAGTCCAAGGTCTCTTTGTAATTTTGCTTTATTTTCACGCCTTAACACCAGGCTGTCTTGGGTGTAATTTTGTTCGATCAAAGGGTCGGTCTCCGGATTCCAGTCATCCGTATCCAGACCGTTTAATATCCCACCAATTGCCGATTGCCGGGTTTTAAGGAAATCTTCTAAACTGCAGCCAAATTCTGGCGTGAGGATTTCCTCGGCGTAATGGGGGGAAACGGCCACAATCTTATCTGACTTTAGCAAAGCAAGAGGGAGAGGGGCATGCCGAGCCCATTCAGGCAGGATGGCATCTTCAGCAGGTGGAATCCCATAATCTATCAATGCCTTCTGAACACCAAATCCCATATAAGGCAAATTATGTAAGGTGTGTAAAGTTTTTGTTTGTGAGAGATAGGGGGAGCGAATATCTAAAGTATTGAGAGCATAAATCGCTGTAGCGGTATGCCAGTCATTCCCCTGAAGGATGTCCACCCGCCAATTGAGGAGATCGGCTAAACCCAGCGCTGCCAGGGAAAAGAAAACAAATTTATAGCCGTCATAAATTGGGTCGGATGAATACACCGGAGATTTTTCGTCAATGGGATCGCCATCTAGCAGGTAGACGGGGATATCGCCTTTGTTATAGCGATAGACCTGACAAGGCACTGGTCCTTCCAGGCTATTTACATTGAACTCCCCTAGAAACTTCGGCTCGAACCCTTTTTGCTTAATGGCGAAATGATAGGGAAGGACCAGACGGATATCCACCGTTGTCATCTCTGATGATTTATTGGCGCTGTGATGAATGGCTTTTGGCAGAGCCCCGGCAACATCGCCGAGGCCGCCAACCTTAATAAAGGGTTCGGCTTCTGCGGCAAGAAATAAGACGTTGATGGCCATATTGTGTTTGCTCTCAGTCAATTTTTAACCCTGATGTTCTTCAACGATTTCGGTGTAATCCTGGGTCTCAGCTTTTTCAGATGAAGCACCAAGATACTCAATTAATTCTGCGATCAGGCGAGATTTTTTATCAGCATCATCTCGACTCCAGGTGCGGCTTTTGACTTCCAGGAAGTGGCCTAATTCGGGATCAATCAGAGTGTCAATGTTGATATAAAAATCTTCATCTTTGAAATTGATTTTGAAACGTTGGCGAACTTTCTCGATCTCTAATTCAGAGACGGGGTTGAAGTATTCACGGTAAAAGCGCAAGGTTTGAGAGGCCGGTGCGTAATATCGACTGCGGGAGAGCATTACATCATGATCGAAGGTTTGCTCTCGAGTGACGCCTACCAGTGTCAGCCGGCCCCGTACATTCACCACTTCACCATCTTCGTCTATGAACTCATCTTCACGATAGCGCAGGCGCCCTTCTTTCTCATTCTCAAAAGTGAAATAGGTATCATATTCGTGGTAGTGTCTTGTGTAAATGATGTCAATGTCCTGCTTCGAAAGAGCGTTGATGATTACATCGGGGTCTGGGATGCGGACTTTGGCCTGGACCTCGAAGCTCTCTTCCTCCATGGCTCCGCCTATGGCGATGAGTTTGGAAAGCACAGATTCTTCACGTTCAATCAGAAATGCGTCAATCTTTTTCGCGTAGTCCTGAGCCTCATTTATTAAAACCTCTTCGTCCAAGGTCAGCAGTTCCCGGTTACGCATCAACCATTGGCCGTTGACCATCACATCGCTGATATCGGTTGATTTCGCAGCATAGATGATTTGTGAGTAGATACCCTCCGGGTCGCGGTGGAAAGTTGGGGAGTTGTGCAGTCGGTCCATACCCATCAAGATAAGGTCCGCACGTTTTCCCGGGACGAGGGAACCGGTAATATGATCGATGTGGACAGCTTTGGCTCCCAGGTTGGTTGCCATGGCCAGAGTCTGTCGAGCAGGCAGGGCGGTGGGATCACCAGAAGCGCATTTTGCTACCATGGATGCCAGCCGCATTTCTTCAACCATATCCAAGTCGTTGTTGGAAGCGGTGCCATCTGTTCCGATGCCGACGTGGACATCAAGTTCCAGCATCTTAGTGACGTTGGCAAATCCGGATGCCAGTTTAAGATTGGATGAGGGGTTATGGGCGATGCCTGCACCGGCATGCTGCATGGTGCGCATCTCCCCTTCGTCAATATGCACACAGTGAGCGGCAATGACTTTGGCGTCAAAGATACCGCGTTTCTTAACGAAAGGAACGACGGGCATCCCATATTCATCCCGAATATTTTCCACCTCGCTGGCTGTTTCTGAGATGTGGGTATGCAGGGGGACGTCGTATTTTTGAGCGAGTTCTGAGCTAGCCCTCAGGATTTCATCCGTGCATGTATAGGGTGCATGGGGGCCGATGGCGGGGATGATCAGGGGGTGATCCTTCCATTCTTTGATGAAATTTTCTGCCTCCGCCAGCGATTCCTCATAATAGGTTGCGTCGGGTGAGGGGAATTTGAGGACGGATTGAGCGCAAATGGCACGCAATCCAGCTTCAGCCGTTGCTTTGGCAATCTCAGATTCGAAATAATACATATCCACAAATGTGGTCACGCCGCTGCGGATACATTCAGCACAGCCCAGTTTCGTCCCCAGCCGGACAAATTCGGGTGTGACGAATTCCCGCTCAACTGGCATCATGTATCCCATCAACCACACATCCAATCGCAGATCGTCCGCCAGGCCCCTGAGCAGGGTCATGGGAATATGAGTGTGGGCATTAATCAAGCCCGGCATGAGTATTTTGCCCTTGCAGTCAAAGAGCTCTTCGCTTTGGAAATCTTTCAGGATATCCTGTTCCTCTCCTACAGCAAGAATGCTGTCATCTTTGGCAGCGACAGCACCTTTATCGTAAATATGATAGTCCTCGTCCATCGTGAGGACAGTCGCGTTATGTAAAATCCAATCAGCTTTTTTCATCATACTCCTAACTCTTGATGATCAATTGTGGTGATCAGGTGACGCCTTAAAAAATCGAGCCCCGTGTTTTGTGCCCACAAAGGGGCGTAATCACGGGGTCCGCCATAGGTCCGGGTTTGTTGATCCATGCTTTGCATGTCTTTATATAGATAATAAATTGTGACTTTTTCGTTCACCACCAATGCCAAGCCGAAAGCTATGTCGCATGGTGATCCCTGGATGGCAGTTTTTATTCGGTTCTTCATCTTTTGAATATCGTTGGAAGCGTTCTCCAGAATATGAACGCTCATTTCATCAGGTTGTGCCAGCTTGACCCTTTTCCCTAATGCCAGGTCTGGACCGGATTCCACCAAACACAATTTGAGCTGGTGTTGATTGAGTAAATCACGGATGACGCTTTCCAACGTTTGTTCATCTTCCCCATAGATATGATCCCCCAGCCGTTGTCGGAGTTCCTGTACGATGGGTTTGCTCAGGGCAAGGGCTTCCGCTTCTGAGGGTGCCTTTGCAGTTACTCGGATATCTACCTGACCGGGATGGGCAAGAAGTCCGACTGTGGGGTTGGCATATTCTTCAAGGTCGCCAATCTTTTCATCTATTGTTGATTCGCCAATCGAAGCTGCGTGCAATACAGTGGCTTTTATGATTTGGGATTTTAGATGATATTTCTGTTTTAGAAAGGGAATAATGGATCTGTGCAGCACTGTTTTCATCTCGCTGGGAACACCGGGGAGAGAAACAATGGTTTTGGCTTCACTATCTACAATGAAACACGGGGCAGTTCCCACAGGATTGTAGATCGGTATGGCGTTTTTGGGGATATAAGCCTGTCGTCTGTTGTTTTCGGTGGGTTCTCTTCCATAAACTTCAAACCGTGTTTGGATCTGTTTCCATAATTCATCCAGAAAGACCAAATCCTGATCAACAGCATCTGCCACAGCCTGGCGTGTGGGATCGTCAATGGTTGGGCCCAACCCGCCGGTGGTGATAACGATTTCCGCACGGGTCAGGGCTTCCCGGATAGCAGCGGCTATCCTTTTAGGATTATCCCCAATGGTGGTGATACGGTAAATATCAATACCGTGATCGCGCAGTGTGCGTGCGATGTAGGTTGAGTTGGTGTCTTGTATCTCACCAAGCAATAATTCTGTTCCGATTGTGATGATCTCTAAAATGGCCATAGGTCCTCACTATGAATTTTAACCGATAATGCAAGTTTAATCCCAATTTTGCATAAGTTTCTTGACGCTCACACCCCTTTAGCGTAGGATTAATCAATATCTAAGGGAAAATCAATGACGTATCAGAAAAAGCTAGGGCATAAGGGCGAGGAGATTGCTGCGGAATATCTTCTCAAAAAGGGCTATCGGATTCTTGAGAAAAATTATTATTCCCGATATGGCGAGATTGACCTTGTTGCCCAAAACGGCGGGGCGATTGTGTTCGTGGAAGTTAAGACACGCCGAAATCGATCCTTTGGCAACCCGGAGGATAGTGTTACCCCTGAAAAAATTGATCGCATACTCAAAGCGGGATTAATGTGGCTGCAAGCACATCCCAACACGCCGGAGGATTGGCGTGTTGAAGTCATTTCGATCCTGTTGGATGATGGACAAGATGTGTTGGATATCCGGCACTTCGTTGATATTTAATGATGAATCATATTAAGAAACTTCCGTTGATCGTTATCCTTGGGCCTACGGCTGTGGGAAAAACATCGGCTTCGATTGAATTAGCAAAACGTTTAGACGGCGAAATTGTGTCGGCAGATTCGCGCCTGCTTTATCGCGGGATGGATATCGGCACGGCAAAGCCCACAGAAGAAGAAATGAACGGAGTCCCCCATCACCTAATTGATGTTGCAGATCCTGATGAGAATTGGAACCTGGCAATTTACCAGCGAGAAGCCTATAGTATCATCAATGATATTCATGCGCGAGGAAAACTGCCCATGCTTGTAGGGGGGACGGGACAGTATATCCGCTCAATTATTGAAGGCTGGCTGATTCCGCCTCAGAGACCCGATTATGACCTTCGGCAAGCTCTACGTCAATGGGCAGAGGATATTGGCGCAGAAGCCCTCTATGACCGTCTAAAGCGACTTGACCCGGAAGCTGCTGAGAAAATAGATTACCGTAACCAGCGCAGAACAGTGCGGGCTTTAGAGGTCATTTTTAAAACCGGTGAGCGCTTTTCTGAGCTGCGGCGCAGGCAGGAATGTCCCTATTATCCCATCATTCTAGGCATTACCCGACCAAGAGAAGAACTCTATGATCGTGTGGACCAACGCATTGAGCAGATGCTTGAAGAGGGATTTGTTGATGAGGTGCGTCAATTATTGAATGACGGCTGCTCACCGGATTTACCAACCATGTCTGCTATTGGTTACCGTGAGATTGTGCAATATATACGTGGGGACATCACCTTGGAAGAAGCGTTGACCCTCATGAAGCGCGATACACGGACTTTCGTCCGCCGGCAGGCGAATTGGTTTAAGCCGGATGACCCGCGCATCACCTGGTTTGAAGCCAGTGAAAACCTGGTGGATCAAATGGAAGAGACCATTAAGAAGCGATTGAAGGAGTATGATGAATAGACCCTGGTTGTCCCATTACGATGAGGGCGTCCCAACAGAGATTGAAATCCCAAAGGTATCCTTGGTTGATCTCTTTAAGGAAGCTGTATCTGCATATGGAGAATCAATTAGCACGATATATGAGAACCAAACATTAACCTATCAGCAAATTGATCACCGTTCGGATTGTGTCGCTCGATATCTGCTTTCCAATGGATTGAAAAAAGGTGACAGGGTAGGGATATTGCTCCCAAACACGCCAGCTTTTGTGATCAGTTATTACGGGATCTTAAAGGCTGGCGGTGTTGTGATGGCCCTCAATCCAGCTTATCGACCCAATGAAATCAAGACGCAAGCCATAGAATCAGGCATCCGATTCATCATCCTGCCTGATAATGCCTATGAGCAAGTAATATCGATTAAATCGGAGACCCCTATTGAAAAAATGGTAGTTGTAAATGCGACTATGGCTTCTTTAACGGAGGGTGATCTCTCCTGGCAGGCATTGCTGGTTGAATATGAAAAAGGTCCTTCCATTGATATTCCGGTCAAACCGGATGACCTGGCCGTCTTTCAATATTCAGGGGGGACGACGGGAAAACCCAAGTGTGCCATTGGGCTGCATCGCAACCTGGTGGCTAATGTTTATCAATTCAATCACTGGCTGGTGAATACCAACCCCGGGGAAGAGACCATATTGGCGGCCATTCCGCTTTATCACGTTTATGGCATGGTTCTTGGGATGAATCTGGCGGTGAAGATGGGCGCTGGGATGATCCTGATCTCCAATCCCAGGGATATGGACGGCCTGCTTGGGGCTGCGGAAAAATATCAGGCGACGGTGTTTCCGGGTGTCCCCAGCCTTTATGCAGCTATCAATAACTACCCGCCAGTCTTAGCGGGCAAATATGATTTATCATCAATTAAAGCTTGTATCTCCGGTTCAACAACTTTACCTTTGAGGGTTAAGAAAGAGTTTGAAGCATTGACCGATGGACATCTCGTTGAGGGATATGGGCTTTCAGAAGCGCCAACGGCCACCCACTGCAATCCGATCCTGGGTGAAAACCGTGACGGATCCATCGGCTTACCGCTGCCAAACGTTGATTGCAAGATAGTTGACCTGGAGACGGGTACAACAGAAAAGGAGACAGGGGAATCTGGGGAATTAATCATCAAAGGTCCCCAAGTGATGGCGGGATATCATCGCCAGCCTTTAGAGACACGTCACACCTTACGCGATGGCTGGTTGTTCACCGGCGATGTGGCCCGGATGGACGAGGATGGGTATTTCTACTTAGTGGACCGTAAAAAAGATGTGATCAAAGTTGGAGGTTTCCAGGTTTGGCCTAATGAGGTTGAAGCTGTTCTTATGCAGCATCCCAAAGTCCGTGAAGCAGCGGTAGCTGGCGTTCTGACAGAAGAGGGTCATGAAACGGCAAAAGCCTGGATCGTGTTAAAAAAAGGGGAGAGCTGCAGTGCTGAAGAAATCCAAGATTATTGTAAGGAATATTTAACCGGTTACAAAGTCCCAGCTGCTATCGCCTTTAGGGAGGCTCTGCCTAGAACGGCTGTCGGAAAAGTACTCAGGCGGGTATTGGCATCAGAATAGAGCGCGGCTTAGATTAAGAAGAAACAAGGTTGTGAAACAATCACAACCTTGAAAATAATATTAATAGTTGATCGAAATCTACAGCTGAACTTTTTCTGGAATGCCGCCGGTCTTTTCCACTGGTGTGGGGAAAATCTCATAGAAAGCATCCGCATCCAGGGTTTCAACATCAAGGAGTTTTTCGGCGATCTTATCCAATTCTTCACGATATTTATTCAGAATGGATTTTGCTTCTTGATAGGCATCTTTTACTAATTCCTGGATGGCAGTGTCAATCTTCTGGGCAATGTGTTCAGAATAATCGCGCTGCTCTGAAATTTCACGGCCCAGGAACACAAGCTCTTCCTTCTTGCCGTAGACCATGGGGCCTAATTCCTCACTCATTCCCAGGCGTGTGACCATGGTGCGGGCCAGTTTTGTCACCCGCTCCAAATCGTTTGAGGCGCCTGAGGTGATATCGCTGAAGACGATGTCTTCTGCAGCACGTCCGCCCAGCATACCAATCATGTCACTCAATAACTGATTACGTGATTTCAGCATACGGTCTTCTTCGGGGAATGCCATCGTATACCCGCCGGCTTCACCGCGCGAGATAATGGATACCTTCTGAACGGTGTCTGCTTCGGGCAGCGCATTGATGACCACAGCGTGGCCAGCTTCATGATAGGCGATGATTTTCTTTTCATTTTCGTTGATCAAACGGCTCTTCCGTTCAGGACCAGCGATAACGCGCTCAATTGCTTCCATAAACTCCTCATGTTCAATGATGCGCTTATCCCGGCGGGCTGCCAGGATCGCCGCTTCATTGACCAGGTTTTCAATATCCGCACCGACAAATCCGGGGGTTGACCGAGCGATATCATGCAGGTCAATATCTGGTGAAACGGGTTTACCTTTGACATGAACTTCCAAAATCTCTTCGCGACCTCGAATATCAGGGCGGTCTAAAACGACGCGGCGGTCAAAGCGGCCAGGACGCAAGAGCGCAGGGTCGAGAATGTCAGGACGGTTGGTGGCGGCGATGATGATCACGTTGGTATCCGTATCAAAACCATCCATTTCGACCAGCAATTGGTTCAGTGTCTGCTCTCGCTCGTCGTGACTGCCGCCCAATCCGGCGCCGCGGTGCCGCCCAACGGCGTCAATCTCATCCACAAAGACAATGGCGGGCGAATGGCGTTTGGCTTGTTCAAAGAGGTCGCGCACACGGCTGGCACCAACGCCGACGAACATCTCAACAAATTCCGAACCGGAAATGGAGAAGAAGGGTACACCAGCTTCGCCGGAAACAGCTTTTGCCATTAAGGTTTTGCCCGTGCCAGGTGCGCCGACCAAAAGGACACCTTTGGGGATACGTGCACCCAGGGAGATGAACTTCTGCGGCTCCCGCAGGAATTCCACAACCTCTCGAAGTTCTTCTTTCGCCTCATCCACGCCGGCGACATCTTCAAATGATACAGTAGGGTGATCCCCAGAGAACATGCGGGCTTTGGATTTTCCAAAAGACATCGCGGCATTGTTGTTCCCCTGTGCCTGTCTAAAAATAAACCAAAAGAGGCCGATCAGGACGATGAAAGGGAGGATGTAACTGGCGATGGAAACGAGCCCGAGCAAGGGGCTGGGAAGACGGATATCCACAGATACCTCTTCCGCTGAAAGATCCTCGGGGGTGACACCAAGTTCCACAAGTTGTGCGATTAATGGAGAACTCGGATCTTTTGTTGAGGTCTTAATCTGATCGCTATTTTTGTAAGTAATTTCTATCCGGCTGTCATCTTCGATGATCGAATCAACCCGGCCAGCTTTGATATCTGTGGCGAGTTGATTGAAGGGGATCTCATCTGCCCCTGCTGATTGTTGATTGACTGTGTAGAATACCATCGCAATGATTGCTACAAACAGCAATATATAGATGATATAGGATTGTTTACGTGGTTTCACTTATTCCTCCAAATAATTTATATTATCAAACCAACTAAAATAATGACGTTGGTATTATACCAATCCTATAGGGGGTTTGCTAGTAAAAGTCTAAAAAAGTTAATAAATCTTATAAAAACTTAATAAATTTGCGATCAAATAGCGCTTGTTTGGGAATATTTCAGGCGATATTGTTCTTATTTTCGTCAATATTCAAATCTAAAGGACGATACCAGTTATTATTTTTATGCAATAATGTTATTAATGATCATCCCCAGTATTTTTGTCATTCCAAGTCTTTAAATAAATCCATGATAGGATGACATTCGCTGCAGCCTACGTAAGGATCTTCAACCACTTCATGGGATTTGGTGCAGTATGCGGTGACCTCCACATGGGGATTCAATCCCAGAAATCCTTTTTGAATTTCCCCAGATAAGATCATATGCGGGCATTGGTTTGCCAGGACGATGTCGGGTACCGAACAGGTCTTGCAGTGTTTTAATTCCCAGGGTGGTTCAGAATCTTCAATCAGCCGGCATTCCTCATGATGTCGTCCGCGGTGATAGTCCGCATAAAAGTAAGGGCATTCTTTTCCAGTCGTTGGAACTTTCATAACAAACGCTATTTATAGTTGGATCCCCATGAGGAGATCATCTTTTACTAAATTCTTAAGAAGCCGTTTATACACGGGTGACGTATTCACCATTTCGGGTGTCCACGCGTATGGTGTCGCCTTCCTCAACAAAAGAGGGAACTTGAACTTCGAGTCCGGTCTCTGTAACCACTTTCTTGGTGACGCCGGTGGCTGTATCGCCGCGGATGGATGGCTCTGCTCGGGTAATTTTCAAATCTACAGATGTTGGCAGTTCAACATCCAAAGCCTCTGTTCCATAAAACATCAGTTTGACATCCATATTGGGTTTTAGGAAGTCAGCTTGTTCACCAATGATGTCTGTGTTCACTGGATACTGTTCATAGGTTTGGTTATCCATAAAATAAAAGAAGCGATCATCGGAATACAAATATTGGGCGTTGTGGTAATCCAAACGGACATCCTGCACTTTATTGCCCGAATTGAATGTCATCTCTAATGTGGTGCCTTTTCGAAGGTCCCGGGCTTTGATTCGGATCGTCGCCTGGCCCCGTCCAGGTTTGTTGTGAGCATAATCCAGGACTTTGTAAAGATCGCCGTTTTGTTCGAAGGTGACGCCTTTGCGCAGTTCATTTACATCAATCATATGTTTAATATTCCTCTTATATTAAAAAAATACCAACAGGATTATAGCTCAGTCATTGTTGGATTACAAGTCGACCCATTGTTTTTGTTGGGTCATAACAAAATATTACAGAAATAAATCTGATACTCATAATTTAATGATTGGGGGACTATTTATTGCCTTCTTGATCCTCAGCCGATAACTCCAGACCACACAGATGGTTGGAGAGTACCCATAATTGCTTTGCTTCCTTATCGCGGCGGGCATAGCGGCTGGGCTGAATAGGTCGACACCCCTTCCAATAACAAGAATCGGCTTCTGGGAGGTATCTTCGGCAGGCGAGATGGATAATGGTCTCCGCAGCGATCTCGGGGGCAACCCCTTTCCTTCGCCGTTTATTCCAAAACCAATTCACAAATCCATTGGTGCCTTTGGTTCCGATTTTTGTGTTCACGAGGCCAGGGTCAATGGCAATGGCTTGAATATTTGACTCTTGTTCCAACTTCCGATTAAGCTCATAAGTGAATAGGACATTTGCCATTTTGGATTGCTTATAGGCTTTGAGGGTGTTATAGTGCCTGCGCAGCATGACGTCTTTCCAGTGCATGCGGGTATGGCGATGAGATCCCGAGGTGACGGTGAGTATGCGGCCAGAGGGGGATTTTTTTAGATGGGCTAATAATAGATTCGTCAGCAGGAAAGGAGCCAGGTGATTGACTGCAAATTGAAGCTCATAACCATCCTCGGTGAGCGTGAACCAGCTTGTCACCGCGCCGGCATTGTTGATCAGGACGTCAATGGATTCTTGACCATGTTTTGTGAGTATTTTTTGAATGTTTTCAGCCAATGTGCGAACTTCTTGTTGTGATGACAAATCCGCAAGGAGATATGTCACCTTCGCTGCTGGAAAGGCTTGGAGGATGGCCTCTCTTGAGGCCTTTGCTTTTTGCTCTGAACGAGCGACGCCGATGACTAAGTGACCTTCGCTTGCGATTCCTTTGGCTGCTGCCAATCCGATTCCAGAGGTGGCGCCGGTGATGACGATACATTTAGGGGAGGTTTGGGTTTGCGGTTGCATTATTATTTTCCTTTTCTTAAATTAACCAAACGGTTATACCAAACAGTATAACCAAACGCTTGACTTTTTGCAAGAGGTATTTTATTATTCAGATGATGATATAACTAATAAAATTAAAGGAAAACCTAAATGGAAAACACTGTTTGTATAACCGGCGCGACAGGTGGGTTGGGAAAAGCCTTTGCTATGGAGTGTGCCTCAAGAGGTTGGGATTTGTATCTAACGGATTTACATGAGGGGAAACTGGCACTCCTCAAGCGGGGGCTGGAGCGCATGCATGGAATCAATGTCCTATATGACCCATGTGATTTAGTCGATCCCGAAGCCAGGGATCGGTTTTGGCAGCGCATCCATGCTGCTGGGCTCCGATTTCATATGATGATCAATGTGGCTGGATTGGACTTCGAAGGGGCTTTCATTGATCGGAATATTGAAGAACTGAAAACAATCATCCGGTTAAATGTCGAAGCCACGGTCACCATGACCCGGCATGTGTTGGATTATAAGGTGCCTGATGAGACTTTTTATGTGATCAACGTCAGCAGCCTGGCCAGCTTTTATCCCATGCCCCTCAAAGCGGTCTATGCTGCCTCCAAGCGCTTCCTGCTGGATTTTACAAGGGCAACACGTCAGGAATTGCGTAAAGAGGATGTAAGGCTGTTAGCGTTGTGCCCAGCCGGCCTTGCCACGAAACCTGAGACAGTGCGCAGCATCAGTTCTCAGGGATTTATGGGAGAGCTGACGACCATGAAGATTGGTGACGTGGCCGCAAAGACCATTAACCGTGCCTTATTAGGATGTTCTGTTTATATTCCTGGCTGGATGAATCAAGTGCTGAAATTCTTTGGAACGCTCGTACCCGCGGACTGGGTGGCATGGATGATTGGACGGCGTTGGTCAAAGACGCGCCAGATTGCAGCTCAATGCGGATCACAAGAATATGTTCACCTGGACAAGAACTTGGCTCTTTTCCCAACCTCTCTCGAGTAATGGTTTTATGAAAGAATTTTTATGAGTTCACAGGCGACGAAAGAACACATTTTACTATCCACCATAGATGCGATTGAGAAACACGGTTTGATGGATTTGACCACGCGGTTGATCGCTGAAGAAGCCGGTGTGAATAATGCGGCTCTGCATTATTATTTCGGCACGAAAGAACAGTTATTAGATGAGGCTTTGAATCAGACAACTTATCATATGTTGGGCGATACCAAAACGATCCTAGAGAGTGATAAGCCGATCGAGACACGTATCCGTGAAATGTTTGAGTATATTATTGAAGGTATTCTGCGTTTCCCCAATATCATTCGCGCACATATGATTGGCCCTTTGCTGTATACGGAAAGACAAACCGAATTATCCTATTTATTGAATTCTTGGGTAGATTTAGCAACAGAAGCCATAATACCGCATATCTCTCCAGAAAAATTAAAGCAGCTCAAGTTCAACCTGAATATGGTCTTTTCTGTGATATTAATCTCAGGGCTGCTCGCTGGACCACCAGAAAACTACGGATGGATTGATCTTCAGGATGCTGAGGAAAGACGGATTTTGTTGGATAATACCATCCAACAAATTTTAGGATAACGGCAATTGTTTATTGATTCTGATCTAGATTTCATCTGATGATATTGATAGATGGGGGAAAACTGAATAATCAATTTTCACGAAAAATGTAAGAACTCGCTAAGGGGTCTTAATAAAAGATCTATGTGATCCTTTCATCTTTAAGGCTATGGAGTCATGAATTCCCTTCTATTGAATAGAAATTCTTCTTCAAACTCGCGGTAAGATTAAACGATAATCAACCGCAACGATTCATTCATTGTTTTGTTAAACTAAGTGAGATTGTCGTCGGATTTAATAGAAAGGGAATCATGATTAATATTCATAAAGTTGACTTAATATCCAAAGAGGATGTCAGCCGCTTCATCCAAGTGCCATTTGACCTGTACGCAGGTCATCCGCAATGGGTGCCTCCCTTCATCGCTGATGTGAAAATCATGATGAATCCGGACAAGCATCCATATTACGAACATTCTGATGCGGAATTCTTTATCGCAGAAAAGGACGGTAAGGATGTCGGTCGGATTGCAGCGTTGGAAAATAAGCCGTTTAATCAATACCACGACACCAAAGACGCTGAATTCTACCTCTTTGAATGTGTCAACGATCAGGAAGTCGCCGACGCGCTATTTAATACCGTCTTCGATTGGGCGAAGGAAAGGGGATTAACCAAGCTTGTCGGCCCGAAAGGGTTCGTACCCCTTGATGGCTACGGTATTCAAATTGAAGGTTTTGAACATCGCCAGATGATGAACATGATGAATTATAACTATCCGTATTATCGAGATCTGGTCGAAAATCTTGGATTTGAAAAAGTAGTCGATTTTGTGTCCAGTTATATCAATCCAAAAGAATTTCATCTGCCTGAGAAAGTTCGTAAGGCGGCCAAGATTGCCAAGAAACGCGGTTCATTTAAGGTGTTGAATTTCAAGAATAAACGCGATTTGAAAAGTTGGGCGGGACGCATCGGCCAGGCTTATAATAAAGCCTTTGTAGATAATTGGGAATACTATCCGCTGACTCAGCGCGAGATTGATTTTGTGGTCAGTAACGTGATGACTATTGTTGATCCGGATTTGATTAAAATTATCACCAAAGATGATGATGTTGTCGGTTTTGTCTTTCCCTTCCCGGATGTATCCACAGCCATGAAAAAGAATGGTGGAAAATTAGGTCCCCTGGCGATACTTCGATTGTTGTTGGAAATTAAAAGCACCGATTGGATTGCTTTTAATGGTGTGGGGATTTTACCGGAGTATCAGGGGTTGGGCGGTAATGCTATCATGTACGCTGAGCTGGAGAAATCTATGCATCAGAATTCCCAGTTTAAACATTACGAATTGACCCAGGTGGCTGAAACAGCGGTGCAAATGCGTAAGGACCTGAAAAACTTGGGTGCTCAATTTTACAAGAACCATCGAGTATACGAACGAAAATTGTGAAGTCTATTGAAGTGGAAACAGCTCCTGATAACAAGGAGCTGTTTTTCTGTGCCCAGTCTTTATGGGATGAGATGTGGTAGACTGACAATCTAAGCTGAACGATTAGGTTGCGAGGCAAAAATGGAAAAAAAGAAATCCTCAAATAAAATTATTACCATACTATTGGTTGTTTTGCTGGTCACACTCATTGGCTCTGTGATTTTTATCTCGCTGACGGTTAACAGAGCGATTTATGCTGCGGTTTCTCCCATCCAAAATGTCAATGATACCATCAGCACCCAGGTGTCGAAACTGCTGAATCCAACACCTACAGTCATTCCCGACCCAGTCACGATCATCCGGGAGGTTCAATCCCTGGCACGGCTTGAGACCATTCAATACACTCTTGAAAAGGTGATCACAGCCGAAGTCAACCAGGGTGTGTTTGGGCCGTTGTTTGGCGATAAACTCCTGTTCATTGCTCATGGTTATGTCATCGCCGGCGTTGATCTGGCGGCTATTGAATCAGAGGATCTGTGGTTAGAGGACGGCGTCCTTCATGTTGATTTACCTGACGCCGAGGTATTTGTCGCTACGCTGAACAATGATGAATCCTATGTTTATGACCGGACAACAGGTTTACTGCGTAAGAGCGACACTGATCTTGAGACAGCTGCACGTCAAGCCGCAGAAGCAGAAATCCTGAATGCTGCTATTGAAGACGGTATTCTCCTCCAGGCACGACAGAATGCCGAAGTTTATTTGGAAAGGCTGCTAAATACCCTTGGTTTTGAGCAGGTTGTGTTTGAGTAATTGGGAAGTCTTAACGATTTTCAACAAGAACATTAGTAGGCTTTAAGTATGCTTGACGATTATCAATCATGGGAAAAATTTATGAGCATGGGTAGAGACTTGTTTGGTTCTTGCCAGCACCTTTAGACATATACATCGCATCATCCGCACGTTTTATCAGATCATTAAGCCCGTTGTTATCACCAGTTGAAAAAGCCAGACCAATGCTGATTGTAATGTGTAATTTCAAGTCCTCTGGTGTAAATAAGTGAGTCGACACCTTTTCACGGAGTCGTTCTGAAATTTCAAAGGCGCTCTCTGGCGTTGTTTCTGGCAGGAGAATAACGAATTCTTCTCCGCCATAGCGTCCCAATACATCAATGGTCCTGATATTCTCGTCAAGAATACCAGCTAATTCTTTCAGAACCAGATCTCCCATTGGATGTCCATGAGTATCATTTACTTTTTTGAAATCATCAATATCAATCATCAAAGCTGCCAGAGGGCGTTCATAGCGATGGGCTCGGTCTAATTCTCTTTTGCCCAACTCTACTAAACCTCGACGATTATAGATGCCAGTTGTGATGTCCACACGGGCTTGTCGTTCTTTTTCTTCAAACAATTGGGCATTCTCAACGGCAATGGCAGCTTGTTGGGCGAAGAGACGCATCAAATCTTTATCAGATGAAGAAAATGTCCTTTCTCGATCAGAATCCATAACGCCTATCACCCCCAAAATACGCTCTCCAATCATCAGGGGCGCAGCAATGGCTGCAAAAATTGGAGAGTCTTTGTAAGTGTCCATGCGCCCATTCCAATCTTGGTAATTCTCGATCATCTCTACCTGTTTGGTTTGGACAACATAACCCATCAGTCCATCTCCGGGTTGAATTTTTATTGCTGTTTTATCAGAGCCCATGTTGTGGCTGACAAGGATTTTAATAATCCCACTTTCCTTGTCGAGTAATCCTAGTTCTCCACCGGTGGCATTCAATAATAATGTTGCGCGTTTAAGGATTGATCGAATCAAGATTTCTAAACTCAATTCCCGTGTGATATCCGCAGTTGTTGCCCGTAAAGCGTCTAATTCTTTCACCCGTTGATGTTCATTTTCATACAGCCTGGCGTTTTCCAGTGAAATGGCCACCTGATCGGCGAAGGCCATCACCAGGTCCACAACTCGCTCATCGTTATAAAAACCCGGTTGATGATGATCAAGGGTCAGCATACCGATCACTTCATCGTGGGCAATCAAAGGAATACCCAACCAGGATCGAATATCTAATTCAAAGGTTTCAAATATCTTATAATTTTCGCTTGCTTCGTTTAATACATATGGTTTCTGTGTTTCAATAACCACGCTATTGGGATTGTCACCTGGAATGTCAAACCGTAATCCCACTGGGTTAAATCCCTCTGGCCAGCCTTTTCCTGCCCGGACTTCAACATATCCATCTTCAAGGATCTGAATGGATGCACTGTCGAAGGGAACTACATGTTCAAGTTGGTCCAGGATGAGTTCAATGGCTAGATTTGGTTGGAGTGTTGACGCAACAATAGCTCCAGCATTATGCAAGGTTTTTGCCGCCTTTTCGTTTTTCCTGGCTTGTTCTAATAGTTGGATTTTTTCGAGGGACTGAGAGATTTGGGAGGTTGCTTGTTCTGCCAGGGCAATTTCTTCTTCAGAGAAACCATGAGATTCTGTAAAACCAAATATCACCGAACCAATGATATGTTTATTAGTTATCATCGGAATGCCCAAAAGCGATTTTGTGTCAAGTTTTTCAGCTATTTCTTTCCATGTGTAGGGAGAATTTAATGCGTCTTCTGCAACCAACGATTGGCCTGCTTCAATAACGGAAAAGCTCATGGATTTCCTGTTGGACGATTGGATAAGTTGGCGTAATTTCTGTACAGATATACCATTCGAAGAGGCTATGGTCATCTGCTTTTGCTTTTTATCCCAAAGTGTGATCGTGCAGTAGTCAGCATTGATAATGGTTCCCAGTTTCTCAGCGACGACATTTAACATCTCTTCAATGTTTCTTGTGTCAAGTGAGGCAACGGTCAATTCGTTGAGTTTTTCTAAGTATTGTTTCCTTTTAGCGAGGTCTTGCTGATTCCTTTTTTGAAGGAGTGCACTTCCGATGATTCCACCCACAATTCTTAATATAGTAACTTCATCTTCGGACCATTTTCTTTGATTTTTTACAGAGTCAAATCCTAAGAAGCCAAGCAGCCGGCCAGCGTTGACCAAGGGGACATTAAGCAGTGATTTGATTCCCTGATCAAGGAAAATTTCTTTTTCCATAGCTGCTTCTTGCGGAAGATTTGCTGTGTTTGGGATATTGATAACTTCGAATTGGTATAGTTTTGGCATCCACCATCGAAGCTGCTCAGTTGAAAAGTCTTGCACATTTTCCATCTGAGGCTCAATGCCATCAGCGCACCATTCATAGGAGTTGGTGATGGTATTCTTTTCCTGGTCAAGGGTGAAGACATAGCTGCGATCCACATTGATTAATTTCCCAACCTCAGAGACAAGCTTATTAATATGATTATCAATGTCATCAGTTGGCGCGTTAATAAAATTGACTGAGAGTTTTGTGATAAGCTGCTCGAAATTAGCCCTTTTCTGTAATTCTTTATCGCTTTTTATGAGGTCTGTGATATCTCGTCCAGTTGAGAATATTTCACCTTGCTGCGTGTCCTCATCATAATGATAATAGTCGTTGAATTGATACCATCGGATATCCCCATCGGCGTCAATGAGGCGTAAAACTATTTTGGCATTAGAATTTTGTTTCTCAAATTGACCGACATGGGTTTGAAATTTGTCATGGTCATCTGGATGTATATGCTCTAAAAGAGTTTCTTTAAGTAATTCTTCTCTCGATTTCTTTAACAATCGGCAGTGAGCATTATTTAGATAAAGTAATGTGCCATCTTCCAACCAATGGCACATTAAATCAGGGTGATTATCTAGTAAATTATTAAAATACCTCTCATGTGATTTATCAATCATGTGTTTGATGTCATATTAATAAAGTGATGAAAATTTTAGTTTTTGTTATAAGTTAACTTTATTGATTATATCATGCGTCATTATCATTTAGCGATAATTCTTGTATAAGGTAGCCAATTAGCTGCTAATATCCAATCGGTTAAAGAAAAGATTAACGGTGCTTCTAAACGTTTTTGGATCAGTCCACATGAAGGGGCGTTCTAAATGAGGATGGTTGGGAGTTGCGGATAGATAAATTGTGCAGTCGGGAATAATGTTGGCAATCCGGGCATATTCCTGGGCGATTCCGGGCAGAACAGGGTCTTGAAGGTGACCCGTTAGTAGTGTGGGGCAGGATATGGCATTGACAATACCGTCGGGGACGGAATACCCACCACGGTCAGCTAGATTGCGCAAGAAAGAAGTGTCCTCATCAACCACCTCACGCCAATCCTCACCGTGATAAGCCATCAGCTTTTCTTCGTTTCTAACATAGAAATGCTCTCTGACGTCTAATAAGCGGTGCAAGCTTCTCATTTCCCAATCCGCGAGGAAGCTATCCAGGATCAATCCTTCAACGTTGAGACCGTGTTGGGGTGCTTGTTTGCCTGCGAAATGGAGCGCGGACAAGGCGCCCCCGCTGACGCCCAAGGCATTACATGACTTAATATCTAATTCGATGAGCAGGTGGCTGGCCAGGTCTGCCCAGAACCCCCAATAATCCACCTGGCGCTCATCGGGATACATTACTTCATGTGTGGATTTGCCTGTGGTGGGGTAGTCGAAAGCGATGACGTCAAACGCATCAGAAAAGTGCTGAATTTCGCTTTCATAGGCCTGAGATGTGAGGATGTTATCAGGAAAGATCAGCATCGTGGGTCCTGAGCCGCTGCGTGTATAGTAAATTTGGATATCTGCAATATCAATGTGAGGCATGTTTCTCCTATGTTTTTCTTATACTAAATGATGAGGGCCAGAGATCAAATGAAAGATAGACGAAATCTCATTTAATTCGTATAGAAATCGTGATAGAAGTGCTGAGTATATTTTGATTGGGTGATGAAGTCGTTATAGTAATCAGGGACGGTTTCTTCTTCTAAGAATCGGCGATATTCTGACTCGTTTGTTTTGTGGGTATGAACTAATTCTGGGGCTTCCTCACCGGTGAGGGCCTGATAAGCCTGCGGCCAGGCTGAGAAGTTTTCCATACGAATCACAAGAATGCACGCACTTTGGGCTTCGTAAATTTGCCAGCCCCTATCCACATCAAATTCACCTGCATAAACGTCCACATCCCAATAGCCTTTCATCTCCCGGTCAAACCACAGTAGGGGAACGTGATGGGGATAATGATGGATGAAATCCGACATGCTGGCTTGTCCCTGATTAAAATAATTTTCGAAAAAAGCGGATATATTCCGCCGGATGGGTTCCCGGATGGGGCTGATCACATAGTAAAAATCATCATCAAGGGTCAATTTCTCTGGAATGTGGGGGCCATTCAAGTAGTGGGCGTAAAGAAAGGGGATGTGCGCCTGCGTGAAGGATTCTTTGATGGACGTTGTGCCGGTCTTGCCCATAGAGTGAATGATGTGGGTGGTTTTTCCTTCTGCTAGGGGGTCTTCAGCCATTCCAAGCAGTTGATTCACAATGGGTGTCTTTTTGATGAGGGATTTAATTCTTGATTTTAGATCCACATTCTCTCCTATGCTGTGAATTTTCTGGTCTACCGATCAGGTCTATGATTTTATTCAATTTTGGGATGTTTGCCAATGAAAATCGCGGAGGAAAAATATAAAATAGAGTGATGCGTATTCATGGAAAGTTTTATTCTGAATAATTGCAATATTTTACTTATCTGCTTTACATTTTTTTGATCATATTAACCTTGTTAATGATAACATGCTTAAATTCAAAAGACCCATAGCCTAGTGCTACGGGTCTTTCTCAACAATCTCATTATTCTCGCAGTTGCAAGTTGAATATGATTTTGGTATAGAGATCAAGAACCAGGTAAAGCGCCATAGCAAGCGTTGAGTTGATGATAGCTAGTCCCGTTGGGGCGAGCAGGAATACAATTGGAAATACGGACCATCCGAGGTAAATATAAGTATTGACCCAATTTGATTCTTTATTTGTGATTCTCAACAACATGCTGATTTGGATGAGATAGGCGATGGAGCTCAGGACAAAAAAGGCCCATTTCCAAATATCAGTAGAAATGGCTGCCAATAAGCCGGTAAGCATAACAACCACATTCAGGAAGATGATTTCCGAAATTTTTTCCTTTGATGTGATTTGTTTGACCCTTGATATCTCGAGCATCAGCAGGGAACAGCTAATGGCGTAGAACAGCCATCGGGTCCAGTAGATAGGCTGGCCGTTGGGTGCCTCCGTGACAAAGTTCCCTTGCAGCATCAGAACATAAGAGGTCAGTGTCACAAAACTTACCAGAAACGCAGAATTTATCTTATTCGGTTTCTTTTTAGCAAAATAGAAATAACCACTAGAGATTGCGAACAGAATCAAGCCGACCAAAAAAATTGTATTAATCATCGTTTTTACCTTTCTTTTTCAGTATTATAGACAATCAAAACGATGATTTCGAGAATATGTATAAGGTTTGTAAAATCCACTCTCTGGACGACTTGAAATCACAAACACCAAAGATCAGCCCCGCCCTTCATGGGTGTTCGAACTCGCATTTTGAATTCATAATCACAATTGAGGAATCAAAAAAGCGGGCGACGAGAGGTTCCACCTTCCTTGGGTGTTCGAACTCGCATTTTAAGATAGGCAACACAATTATGGAATCAAAAAAAGCGGGCGACGAGATTCGAACTCGCGAATGGTAGCTTGGGAAGCTACTGCCTTACCACTTGGCTACGCCCGCATTTTATTAGGATATAATTTTACCGCGAATGATTGGATTTGCAAGAATGGAAATGCTAAAGATATAACCGAGAATTCGTGTAGTCAATAATCGGCAAGGAGTTTTTATTGTCAAATACCCTTGATCTATCCACGACACTAGGAAAGTTTGAGCTGAACAATCCCCTCGTACTGGCGTCCGGCGTGATGGGGACCAGCCCCAGGCTCTTGCAGCGTATAGCGCTCGCTGGTGCAGGGGCTGTGACTGCGAAGAGCTGCGGCCCACAAGCGCGCGAGGGGCATCCTAACCCTGTCATGGTGGAATGGGAGCACGGCCTCTTGAATGCTATCGGCTTGACCAACCCGGGGGTGACAGAGGAAATTCCTCTCTTAAAAGAAGCAAAGGCATTGTTGACACCTTTAGGTGTTCCCTTGTTCGCCAGCATCTTCGCGGGGACAGTGGATGAATTTCGGGCCGTTGCTGAGAAGATCGCTGCGGCAGATCCTGACCTGATTGAGGTCAATATCTCCTGTCCGAATGTCAAAGATGATTTCGGTATCCCCTTCGCTGCGGATGCCGCCAGCGCCGCAGCTGTGACCCGGGCTGTAAAATCGCAGGTAGGTGATATTCCCATATCTATCAAGCTAGCGCCAAACGTGCCGGATATTGGGCGGATAGCAAAGGCTGTCGTGGACGCCGGCGCGGATGTGATTACGGCTATCAATACCATGCCTGGTATGGTGATTGATCCTGATGCAGCTCAGCCCGTCATCAGCAATAAGACAGGGGGGATTTCGGGCCCAGCATTGAAACCCATCGCCCTACGCTGCGTGGCGGAGATCGCACGACGTGTTTCCGTGCCCATCATCGGTACAGGCGGCGTCACCACTGGACGAGATGCGGTTGAAATGCTCATGGCAGGCGCTTCAGCAGTTGGTGTGGGTTCGGCCCTGTGGTATCGCGGCCCTGAGGCCTTCAATTGGATTGCTCAGGAATTAGAATCCTTCATGGTGGAACATGACTATCAAAACTTTAAAGAAATAATTGGAAAGGCATTATAGCTTGAGAGCATCATTCACAGTTTATAAAATTAGCTCAGTGAAAAGGCTTAATCAAACAACCCGCTGGATCACATTCGACCATGCCATCCACGCTGACCCCGGTCAATTCGTCATGGCATGGCTGCCCGATGTGGGTGAAAAGCCCTTCAGCATCGCAGCCATGGATCCCTTTAGTCTGCTGGTGGTTGATGTCGGTCCATTTAGTCACCAACTGCATACACTGGATGTCGTGGATAAGGTGTGGATTAAGGGTCCACTTGGGCATGGATTCAAGCTTGAAGGGGAGCAATTATTGTTGGTGGCGGGGGGGTATGGGGCCGCGCCCCTTTATCCATTGGCTGGCCTGGCAAGGAAAGAAAACCGAAAAGTTGATGCGTGTTTTGGCGCTGGGACGGAATCGGGCTTATTGTTCGTTGACGAATTTGGCGATCTAGATTGTCAGATTGATATTGCTACAGAAGATGGGAGCAGGGGGCGGGAAGGGCTGGTGACCGACCTGGTCGCTGACGCTTTCACTCATATCGATTATGATGTCCTTTACGCCTGCGGGCCGGCAGGTATGTTATGCGCTCTGGCTGATCTCTGCCGACAACATCAGGTGAATTATCAACTATCCTGGGAGGCGCACATGCGCTGCGGGATGGGCCTTTGTGGGTCTTGTGAGGTGCCACAAAAGCTTGATCCATCGCTGCCGCCTGGTTGGTTGGCATGTTACGATGGACCAGTATTTATTATGAGAAGAGAATAGAAATTCGGCAATTATGGACAAGAAAGGAATGAAATTATGAAATATAAAATTGGATACATAGGCTTGGGCATTATGGGAAAACCCATGGCCAGAAATATCATGAAGGCTGGCTATGAAATGGTCGTCCATAATCGCAGTCGGGAAAGTGTGTACGAATTGATTGAAGAAGGCGCGATTGAAGCCCATTCACCTGCTGAGGTGGCTGAACAGGTGGATGTGATTTTCACAAATCTGCCCGACTCTCCGGATGTTGAATTGGTTGCATTGGGAGGGGATGGCATTATTCAAGGTGCCCATGAAGAATTGATTTATATTGATAACTCAACCATCAAACCTGCAACTGCTCGGAGAGTGGGTCATGAATTGGCAAAAGAAGGCGTAACGATGCTTGATGCCCCGGTTAGTGGTGGGGATATTGGGGCGATCAATGGGACTTTGACCATTATGGTCGGTGGACCAGCCGATGCGCTGGAATCGGTTATGCCTATCTTACATGTTATAGGCGAGACCATCACCCATGTTGGCGGGTTAGGGGATGGACAAATTGCCAAAGCAGCCAACCAAATCATGGTAGCAGCGCAAATGGTCGCCATGGGTGAGTTATTGATCATGGCACAGAAGGCGGGTGCAGATCCTGTCAAAGTCATCCAGGCCATACAGGGTGGGGCAGCGGGATGCTGGACTTTGGATAATAAGCCCCATCGTTTATTCGCGGGGAATCGAAAGCCGGGGTTTAAAGCGTACATGCAAGCCAAAGATTTGAGTATTGTGATGGATACGGCTCGAGAATATGGAATTCCCCTACCTTCCACATCCGTCAACACGCAATTGTTTAATGCAATGCTGGAGATGGGTATGGCGGAGCAGGACAATTCAGCCGTCATCGGTGTGATTGAGAAATTGGCTGGCGTGAGATTGAAAACTGAGGAATAATCCTCTCAAAGAAAGGTACGAAGAAATAAAGAAACTCGAGGATGGAAACTATTCATCCTCGAGTTTGATAGTTAATGGACTAAATTGTTATTTGTTTAGTTGTCAATCACATTGACTGAACCTAAAGCCGATTTTGCACAGCAGGTTCAATACCGTATCAATGAAGGACATCAAGTTCGTCTCATTACCGCCTGACGGTTTATCAGGTGTGGTGTCGACTTCCTTTGTGACTGTTTCCGTATCCGTATCGGAATATTCTTCACCGCCGCTTGATCCCGTCGCTGTTGCGGAATTTGTGACCTTGCCAGCAGTAATATCGGCTTGCGTAATGGTATAGGTCGCGGTTGCCGTACCTGTCTCTCCTGGATCTAATGTGGATGGAGACACAGCAAGATTCACCGAGCCGGTCAGGGGATCGTCAATGACCACATTGGTCAGGGTTGCATTGCCAGTGTTCGTGACGGTGAAGGTGTAGGTGATCACATCGCCGACCTCATCATATGTCTGTGGACTTGCTGTCTTGATCAAATTAATATCCGGAGACTGTTTGGGGCCTTCAATGGTCTCTTCGTCAGTATCTTCGACAGGATTGTCGTTGGGGTCATACCCAGTGGCTGTTGCCACATTGACTACTTCACCAGCGCTAACATCTGCATTGGTTGTCGTGTAAGTAGCTGTCGCTGTTCCTGTTTCACCAGGTACTAATGTTGAAGGCGAAACGGACAGGTTCACCGAGCCTGTGAGGGGGTCGTCAATGACAACATCATCTAGGGTCACATTACCTGTATTGGTAACCGTGAAGGTATAGGTGATGACTTCACCAGCTTCAGTAAAGACTTGGGGATTAGCTGTCTTGACCAGGGTGATATCACCAGACTGTTTGGGGCCTTCAACCAGAGCGGTGTCGTCATCGCTTACATCAGGTCCGGAAGGAGGAGTGCCTGTTGCGGTGGCTGTGTTGTTGACAAGGCCCGCATTAACATCAGCTTGTGTGGTGGTATATGTTGCAGTGGCTGTCCCGGAAGCTCCTGGGGCTAAGGTTGAGGGGGTCACCGGCAGTTCAACGGAACCGGTTAGCGGATCGTCAATAACGACATTAGTCAGGGTGACATCCCCCGTATTCGTGACGGTGAAGGTGTAAGTGATTAACTCTCCGACTTCCGTGAAAACGAGAGGAACAGCCGATTTTTCAAGACTAATGGCTGGGTCTGGGCTTGGATCTACCACGGTTTCATCATCTTGATCTTCAACAGGATTGTCGCTGGGATCATATCCGGTGACTGTGGCTGTGTTGGTTACCTGACCAGCGTCCATATCAGCTTGCGTAATTGTGTAAGTCCCTGAGGCAGTTGCTGATTCTCCTGGCGCTAATGTGGATGGGGTCATGAGAACATCCACAGTGCCTGTTAGGGGATCGTTGATGACAACATCCGTCAAGGTTAGATTACCTGTGTTGGTAGCTGTAAAGGTGTAGGTGATGACATCGCCCACACTGGAATAAAGTTGAGGGTTGGCTGTTTTGACTAAAGAAATGTCAGGTTCTTGTTTCGGTCCTTCGACTGTTTCATCATCGGTATCTGTCACAGGATCGCCTGAAGGATCTTTGCCTGTGGCGGTTGCTGTGTTCAGGATTTGTCCAGCATCAAGATCACCTTGAGTGGTAGTGTAGGTGGCTGTGGCAGTACCCGATTCATTGGGTGCCAAGGTGGAG